>Ga0315534_1000191_pt1 | contig 39235 bp, 24 predicted proteins | sample SalMarSW160240MG_FD_203094 | JGI IMG/M metagenome (GOLD analysis project Ga0315534, IMG submission 203094) | Salt marsh sediment microbial communities from the Plum Island Ecosystem LTER, Massachusetts, United States - Salt Marsh Sediment SW1602-40 ... | reverse complement strand
GAAGCCTCCCGGCTGCCGGACGGACGGCTGGCGCGGTTTTATGAACTCGGCACCAACCGACCGTTGTTTTTTACCAAGGACTATAAACTGACGTACGAGCCAGACGACGTGCCCGGGCATTATGGTTTTTTCGCCGCCTGCCGGACCAAAGCGCTCCGCCGGTCGTTCGAACGGGCGCAAAGCGGCCGACGCGCTGCCGGCAACGCGCCTTCGAACCGGCAAGAAAAGCCGCTTGCCAACCGCGCAGCGCGGATCATTGCGTCGCTGGACGAGCGGGGCGCGTGGACCGAACCGGGACGGCTGCGAGAAGATCCGTCGAGTGATGCGGACTCGCAAATCATCGATTGCAAGACGTTTGCTCACAACGTGAGGTCTTTGGCCCAATACATCGCGGACCACCCGTGACGCCGGTGTGCCGGAGCTGCCGGACCGGTCAGAACGTCAAGATCATATCGACTGCGGCCGTAATCTGATCCTTGTCCTGGAAGTCGTCGAACATTCCCTCGACGTCGAGCGTGGGTGCTGTCACGTCCGAGCGGTCCCAGCGAAGTTCGGGGCGGAACCGAACGAGCGGCGAAGGATGCCAATTGAAGCCCACCGTTAGCTCCACGTAGTTGCCGCCGTCAACAACGGCACGTACGGGCACGCCAAGCACCCGGGCGTTGTCCTGGTCGCGAAACCATTCGACGCGGAAGCCGAAATCGGTGGTCGGAGAAAGCTTGTAAAAAATGTAATTCGCGATGCCGTACCATACCGCATCGTCGTTATTCAACTCGTTGTCCAGTTCGGCATTGGCCTCGACACCCAGATCGTGCTGAAAGACATACGTCACGCAGCGTGAGAGCTTGTGGGACAGCAGCAGCGAATACGCCGAACGATCGTTCTCGCCAGATTCGTCCTCGTTGCCCGTGTGCAGCGTAAACGCCACGGACGTGCACCCGTCCGGTGAATCCCAGCTCAATCCGCCAAGAAAACCGAGTTTGTCATTATTGTCTTCCCACGTGTTCCAGCCACGCGTGAATCCGCCGAACAGATGAAAGCACGGCGAAAAATCGTACCGGGCCAGCAGACCCGTATGCGTAAAGGGTTCGGCATACTGCTTCAGATACGAATGCGAATAGAAGAAATTCTCCACTGCCATGGGGGATTCGTATCCCAGAATCGTGTAAAAATGGCCCATCTTCACCGACAGCCCTCCGCCCCACGGCGCATAGACTTCGGCGTACAACTGCGGCATGGCCAGCCCGTATAGCGCGGCTCCGTCGGCACGCGGCCCATCGCTGCTGTTCCAGCGCGGCGAATTGTCGTCGCGCGTTTCCAGGCCGGTGGACTCCACGAAGAAATAATCCGTTCCGTACAGTAAATCGACGCGGCCCCCGACGTCCCACTGGCATCCGTCGGCACAGACGGCTCGCTCCATGACAAGGTAGAGCTGGTTCAGCTGATATTCGTTGGAACGATCGTTGAAGGTCACGGGGCCGTTGAAGCGGTCTTTCGGACTGTCCGGATTCCACGTAAAGCCCTGGTCCAGCCAGCTGTAGACGTTGATTCCCCCCAGGCCGTCTCCACCGCAGTCGCCGGTTTGGCACAGATCGTATCGCGGGTGACCGCATTGCCCGCTGCAGCCCGCATCGCCGCACCCGTGTCCCTCGTGCGGATCAACAAAGATCTGTCGCACGTCGGGTTCGTGCTCCGGGGTGCCCGCCTTCTGGAACAACAGCGGGTGGCCCGGTCCGTAGGCCGCCCAGGGCGGTAGAAAACCGCCGCCATACGGCCACCCCGCGGTTTCGGCGTCGGCACCGTAGTCCACTCGCTCCGGCACCGCCCCGGCAGGCGGTTGCGCGCGGGCACCTGTATTCACAGCGAGTACGAGGCTCACCACGACAAGACAACCCAGCAGGCGGTAACTCATAGGACGACTCCGTTTGCATTGCGGATGTATAACTTTGTCGGTTGCGTAAAGATTCGCGGTTAACAGAAATCTGCCGGTTTCGGAGGATCGACGGGCCATCGCGACGGTCTCACGGGTCCGGATTTCCGCACAATCGGTGTGGCCGAACCGGCATGGCAGCGCTTGGCCGGCCCGTTGTCTGCCAGAAGATTGCGGAATCCGTACCCCCCATGTTTAATAGAGTTATGGGTTTCCGGCCCCGTCGAAGTCCGGTCGTCGGCCCCGTGCACAGGGCAGCAATCGCACTTATCTCCAGTCGCAACAAAGCTTGCCTAGATTGCTCACTTTGTTACACCGTCACGAAGCAATCGATCGCGCGAGCCACGTGCGTATGCTTTTGCTCCGGCCAATTTGAAGACGACGATTTGCACTCGGGAGTACCGCTTGCATCCAACCCGACCAGGAACAGACCGGGATGTGGATGACGGCATGGCGAACAGACACCCCAACTGGCGTGGAACAATGAAGAGGCACCACAAGAATTTTGGTCGTTATCTCTGCGCTCGTCGCTCCCACAGTCGGCGCGGCTTTGCAGGTCTCCGTCAGCGTCGCCGCCAGGCGCCGCACCTTTTCGAACGGCTCGAAGAACGCACGGTTCTGGCCGCCGGTGTGATGGGTGGCGCTGTGCTGTTAAGCGCGGAACTGTCCCTCGACGTACCCGACGGCACGCAGCAGTTGGGGCTCAGCGTGGACGGTGCTGAGACGCCCGCGTTGCTCGGTTTCCATGTGCGGGCAGCCGACGGCAGCACGATCAATCCCACGGCGGCCACGCTGATGAGCGCAAATGGCGCGGCGGTTCCCGCCAGCGCATCCATTCCAGATCTCAGCGGCGGTTCCCAGAGTCTCGCGCTCGCTTCATTGTCCAACGGCCAGTACATGATCAACGTCGGTGCTGAGGGAGGTACCTCAGGCACTTACGTTCTCGACGTGTTTCTACCGGGAGACACCAACGGCGACGGCGTGGTGGATGACGGCGAGGCCCAGACCATGGTCGCCGCTCTGGTCGAATCTGTGGGCAGTGATACGCCGATAGCGCAGCGCCTGTTTCGCCAGCTCGGCATCGACCTGGATCAGGAGTTCTCGGACCAGCAACGCGACGCCAACCGGGACGGCTCCATCGACCAGCTCGACATCCAACAGGTGCTTGCCAATCACTCACGTGACACCGCCGTGCAGATCGTTCTGATTGCCGACAGCGAAGGTCCCACGATCGCCACGCAGTTGGAAACCGATACCGGGCGCGATTCGAGCGACGGCATCACCAACGATCCGACGGTGACGGGCACGGTCACTGACGAGTCCGGCATCACGACGTTTGAAGTCAGTCTGGACGGAGGCGTTCCCGCGGATGTTCTCGATACGCTCACCGGCGACACGTTCCAGCTCGACACGGCCCGTCTGGACCAGATTGCCGGCGGCACGCTTGCCGACGGACAGCACACGCTGACGTTCTCCGCGGAAGACGGCCGAGGCAATGTTACATCGTCCGTGGAACTGATGTTCCAACTGGACACGCAACCGCCGGATGTCCCCGCGACCCCGGACCTGATCGCGGAGAGCGACACCGGCGAGCGCAGCGACGACGACGTTACCAGCGACACCACACCTTCCGTGGCCAGCGACGCGGAGCAGGAGGCGCTGGTGCAACTGATTCTGGACGGAGGAGACGGTGAGGACACGGTAATCGGCAGTGCCATTGCGAGCAGTCCGGTGACCGTGGATGTCGATGAAGACAAACCGTTGGATGACGGCGAGCAGACGCTGTTCGCCACGGCAACGGATGTCGCGGGCAATACCAGCGCGCGGTCGGATTCGCTGACCCTGACGATCGATACCCAGGCGCCCGTGCTTCAGTCTCTGCAACTGACGCCCGAATCGAGGGCTTGACAGAAGCAGGCGCCTTTGTGGAGTTGCGCAACGGGCAGGCACAGATTCAGGAGAGCGACTCCAGCGGGAACGTCCTGTTCGACCAAATCAATCTGGCGTTTGGCCCGAACATATTCGACGCATTTGCGACGGACGTAGCCGGTAACACGTCCGCGGTGACTTCGTTGACGATCATTCAGAATCGCGCGCCCGAACTGGTTTCCAGTATTGATGACACGTCGGCTGTCGAAGATCAGCCCTTTGCATTCGACATCAACGGTGACTTCCAGGATGCCGACGTGCCGGACGATTCGCTGCAGTTCACGGCGGAGTTGGCAGGGGGCGGAGTGCTGCCCGGGTGGCTGGCGCTTGACCCGAACACGGGGGCGTTTTCCGGAACGCCCGAAAATGGCGACGTGGGCACGCTGAATGTCGTCGTTACCGCCACGGATTCGCAGGGTGAAAGCGCCAGCGACACGTTCCAACTGGAAGTCATCAACACGAATGACCCGCCCCAAGTTGTCGACCCGATTGGGGATCAAACTGCCGACGAGGACAGTCTCTTTGACTTAGACGCCGGCGCCGCGTTTGATGACCCCGACCTGATCCACGATGGCCTGGAAGGGCTGACGTTTACCGCAACCGCTGACGGCGGTTCGCTGCCCGAATGGCTGTCGATCGACGAAGACACGGGCGCGTTGACCGGTACGCCCGGGAACGATGACGTTGGAACGCTGCAAATCGAAGTGACTGCAACGGACAGCGCGGACGAGATGGCTGCGGTCATCTTTAACCTGCAGGTCCGCAACACGAACGATCCGCCTCAGGTCGTCAGCGAGATCGCGGACGACATGGTCGCTCAGGACCAGCCGTACAACCTGGACATCAGCGGCAATTTCACGGACGTCGACGCAATCCACGGGGACACGCTCGCGCTGACCGCGCGGCTCGCCGGGGGCGGCGCTTTGCCGGCATGGCTGACACTGGACCCCAACAGCGGCGTGTTTTCCGGAACACCGGGGAATGCCGACGTGGGCGTTCTGGAAATCACGGTCACGGCCCAGGACGATCAGGGAGAAACCGCGACCAGCACGTTCAGTCTGGAAGTCCAGGACGTCAACGATCCGCCCGTCGTTCAGAATCAGACATTCAACGTGCCTCCGGGAAGCGGTATCGGCACCATCGTGGGGACCATTGCGGCCAGCGATCCGGACGCCGGCGATACCGTGACCTTTGAACTTGTCGGAGGCGATCCCGACGAAGTTTTCGACGTCGATTCAGACAGCGGCCAGATCACGGTCGTCAAGGACGGTTTCCTGGGCGACGGTGCGGGGCCCTTCGTTTTGACAGTCCAGGTGACGGATTCGGAGGACGCCAGCCGCGAGGCCCAAATTACGATTGAAGTGGCCGCCAATTCGCCGCCGTTCGTCGACGAAGGGATTGCCGATCAGACGGCCGACGAGGACCAGGCATTCGATTTCACGTTTGACCAGGATGCCTTCGGAGATGCGGAAGACGGCACGAATCTCACCTATCAAGCATCCCTGGCCGACAACAGCGCGCTGCCGCCGTGGCTCGATTTTGACGCCGGCAACCGGCGATTCACGGGCCTGCCCACGAACGACGACGTGGATGTCCTCTCGGTCAAAGTCACGGCCAGCGACCGCTTCGGCGCCATGATTTCGGAAATCTTCCAGCTCACGGTAGCCAACACGAACGATCCGCCGGAAGTTGTCAGCGCAATCCCGCCTCAGACCGCCGACGAAGACGCGCTATTCGAACTCGACACCAGCGTTCATTTCGACGACGACGATCTGCCGTTCGGCGATTCGCTGTCGTTTTCCGCCACCGAATCCGGGACGTCGTCGCTGCCGGGTTGGCTCTCCATCGATGGCATTACCGGCGTGCTCAGCGGTACTCCCACAAATTCGGATGTCGGTACGGTCGACATCGAAGTCCGGGTGGAGGACCAGTCGGGGCAAAGTGTGTCGCAGACGTTCAGCCTGGAAGTGCGCAACACGAACGACAGTCCTTTTGTCACCCAGCAAATCGCGACGCAGACGGCGACCGCCGGCACGCCGTTTTCCCTGGCCGCCGGGGACCGTTTCGACGATCCGGACCTGATTCACGGCGACATGCTGACATTCTCGGCCCTGGCCGATGGTGAAGCGTTGCCTGCGTGGCTGTCGATCAATCCGCAGACCGGCTTGGTCGAAGGCACGCCTGCCGAAGGCGATGTCGGTTCGCTGGAGGTGGAAGTGACCGCCACCGACGAGGATGACGAAAGCGATTCGCAGACCTTCACGCTGAACGTGCTCAGTCCGAACGAAGCGCCTCAGGTCGTATCGGAGATCGACGACACGGCGGCGGCCGTCGACGAGCCGTTCGCTCTGGATGTGAGCGGCAATTTCACCGACCCGGACGGGGACTCGTTGACATTTTCGGCCGCGCTGCCGAACGAAGATCCGTTGCCGGGTTGGTTGTCGATTGATCCGTTGACGGGAATTCTGTCCGGAACACCGGCGGGCGGGGATGTCGGAGTCCTGAACATTACCGTCACGGCCAGCGATCCCGACATGGCGTCGGCGTCGAGTACCTTTCAGGTGACAGTCAGCGGCGCCAACGTTGCACCGACGGTATTGCCCACGGCCCTTCATGTCGCGGCCAGCAGCGCCAATGGCGCGGAAGTGGGCACGGTCGAGGCCGACGATCCGAATCTCGGCGACACGCTGTCGTTTGAAATCACCGGTCAGACGATCGGCGACACCATCTCGAGCGCGTATTCCATCGACGCCGATTCGGGCCTCATCACCGTCGCCGACGCCACCCAGCTGTTCCCCAACGCACTCGTCACGCTGACCGTCTCGGTAACCGACTCGGGGTCGCCGGCGTTGAGCGACACGGCCACGGTAACGGTCGTGGCCGATCCCGATCCGGCCAGTACGGTCGTGGCCTTATCGTTGAGCGCGACCGATATCAGCGGCAATCCCTTGCCCCTCGTCAACGGTGTGCCCGTCGTCGAAGTCGGTCAGGACTTCCAGTTGGTGGGATCCGTTGAGGACACGCGGGGCTTTTCTGCAACGGGAGTCTTCGCGGCGTACGAAGATGTCTTCTACGATGATGCGTCCCTGATTTCGATCATCGCCGGGGAGACACAGACACTCACGCTGTCGCCCAACACCACCGGCGGCACGTACACCGTGACGTGGAACGAGGGAGGTGGTGACCAGGAGACGACGTCGGCCATTGAGCTCGGGACGAATATCAACGAACTGGTCGCCAATTTGCAGGCGGCTCTGGAATCTCTGTCCAGCATTGGCGCGGGCAACGTCGAGGTTCGGCAGACGCCGATCGTCGACGACGACAACCCGGACGTCATCCTCAATCGGTTCGTCTTTGCCATCAAGTTTCGAGGGGATCTTGCCCAACAGGATGTTCCGGACCTGACGGTCGACGGCTCGAACCTGACGGTCAGTGACGGAAGCGTCGAAGCGGTGATCGAGCAGACCATTCCCGCGGACGTCAATTCGCCGCAGGGATTTCTGGGGGCCTTCGATTTCCCTGGAGACTATGTCAACGGGATCAGTGCGGTCGGCACGGAAGATACGGCCGCGGGCCGTCCCGCGACGGAGAAAGTGCTCGGTGAAGTCGGCGCCTTCGACGGCCCGGAACCGTTGGGGGGCGGAGTCTTTACGGTCTATCAGGTATTGTTCAACGCCGACGAGGCCGGCCGCGTCGTCTTCGTAGGCAATCCGGCCGAGGGAGACGGCCAGAAGGTTCTAGTCTACGAGTCGGATGACCCGGTACCGGTGGACCAGATACGCTACGGATCCCTGGTCGTCGACATCGTGACGCCGCCGGCCAATGCGTCGGCCGCGGCCACGGCGCAAGAGCAGCCGACGTGGGGATTGTCCGCCGCGGCGACTGCGGCTTCCACGTCTGCCGCTACTGCTGCCCTCCCGCCATCCGGCGACGCGGCGTTGGTGGACGCGTACGCCGATCAGGATCCGGCCGTGGCGGACGACGGGTTCATGGCCCCGTCTTCAACAGCCGGGAACGATCCCGCTGCCGCCCTGGCCGACCGTGGCGTCGCCGAGGCAGACGGATTGGAACCTGTCCTGGCGGACATTGCCGCCGACGTGGCGGCGGGATGGGAAGAGGAAGCGCCCGCAGCCGACCCAACCATTGAGTAACGGGCCCGGCCTCGCTCGAAACCGGCGGACGGGCCACACCGTATACTTCCACCAGGGCACTTTTGGCCGCGGCCGGCGACAGGGCGCGGCGCACGTGGCCGGCCGGTGTTGCAATCTGGCCCGTGCCATGATCCATTGAAACGATGACTCGGTTCTTGTGCCGATCACAGCGATTGTCCGGCTCAGGACAAGGTACTCTGCATCCCATGTGGCAGCGGTTGACCAGTACGACGCAAAAGGGCCGACTGGCAGTCTGGCGGCAACGGGTGCTGCCTAAGATTCGGTCTTTTCAGACCGACATGCACGATCAGTCGCAGGCAGAACTTCGTAAACGGAGTCTGGCGCTGCGGTATCGCATGAAAAGTGGCGAAGCGGCCGGCGCGTTGCTTCCCGAGGCCTACGCTCTGGTGCGGGAAGCCGCACGTCGCACGTTGGAGATGGAGCATTTCGAAGTGCAGTTGCTGGGTGGCATCGCGCTGTTTCACGGCGCGATCGCCGAGATGGACACGGGCGAAGGCAAAACACTCACGGCAACCCTTCCGCTCTACCTGCGCTCGCTGGCCGGCAAGGGTGTCCACCTCGCCACGGTCAATGACTACCTCGCGCAGCGCGACGCGGAATGGATGAGGCCGATCTACCAGCTGCTGGGCGTGTCGGTCGGCGTCATCCAGACGCAGATGCCGCAGGCCGACCGGCGCAAAGCGTACGCCTGCGACATCACCTATGGAACAGCCAAGGAATTCGGGTTCGATTTCCTGCGTGATCGCCTGTTGATTCGGGAGAACGGAGGTATTGACGATACGGCGCGCGCCATGCTCGGAGGACCGGCCGGGCACGTGGCCAAAGGGGAACAGCCCGTACAGCGGTTCCCTTACTTTGCCCTGGTGGACGAGGCCGACAGTGTGTTCATCGACGAGGCGCGTACGCCGCTGATTATCAGCGCGATTCCGGGTGAAGCGCAGAAGATCGCCGCGTGCTGCTACGAATGGAGTGCGTCGCAGGCCACGCAGTTCCAGGAAGATGAGCATTACGAATACGACCACGAGAAGCGGACCGTCGAGTTGACATTCGAAGGACGGCAACTGGTGCGCGTGCTTCCCAAGCCTCCGCTGATGGACTCCGTGGGCCTGATCGATATTTACGAGTACATCGAGCGCGCCATCAAGGTGAATCACGAGTTCTTCCGCGACCGGCACTACGTCGTCCGCGACGAGGAAATCGTTATCGTGGATGAATCGACGGGCCGTCTGGCCGAAGGCCGGAAATGGCGGGCTGGAATTCACCAGGCCATCGAGGCTCGGGAAGGCGTCCCGGTGACGGTGCCGACCGGACAAGCGGCACGCGTTACGGTGCAGGATTTCTTTCTGCGCTACCGGCATCTGGCCGGGATGACCGGTACGGCCGTTACGTCGGCCAGTGAATTCCGAACGGTATATCGCCTGCCCGTGATCCGTATACCGACCAACCGTCCCTTGCGGCGAAACGTGTGCGAAGATCGAGTATTCGGCACGGGAGATACCAAGTGGGCGGCGGTGGTGGACGACGTCCGACAGATGCACGAGCAGGGCAGACCCGTGCTGATCGGCACCCGTTCCATCGAACGATCCGAATTGCTGTCCCGCCTGTTGCGCGATGCCGGAATCGAGCATCAGGTTCTCAATGCGCATCGGATTGCCGCCGAGGCGGAAATCATCGCCCAGGCCGGACAGCAAGGCCGGGTAACCGTATCGACCAACATGGCGGGCCGCGGCACCGATATAAAACTGGGGGAAGGTGTCGCCGATCTGGGCGGCTTGCACGTGATCTGCACCGAACTGCACGATTCGGCGCGGATCGATCGCCAGCTTGCCGGTCGCTGCGGCCGGCAGGGCGATCCGGGCACGGCACGCCAGTATCTGGCCCTGGATGACGACGTGCTGCGATCGGGGTTCGGACCTCGCAAGGCCGCGCAGCTGCGACAGAACGGCGAGCATAACGGAGACAACTTGAAAGGTGTGGGACGATTATTCCGGCGGGCACAGCGCCGGGTCGAACGGCGTAATTTCCGCGGCCGCAAGATGTTGCTGCATTTTGAAAAACAAAAAAGAAAGATGCAGCGGGAAATGGGTCAGGATCCCTATCTCGATACGCCCGATTAAAAGAGGACGGAGTTGTGCCTGCTCGGGCGAATGACCAAGGGGTAATGGGTCAGGATCCCTATCTCGATACGCCCGATAAAAAGAGGACGGAGTTGTGCCTGCTCGGGCGAATGACCAAAGGTGGCGGAAATCGTTGATCTCCGACGCGTATCGAATCGGACGCCATGGACACATCAATGCGAGTGGACTGAGCCAAATGTGTTGGTACTCAGAGAGTTAGGAGATAGAATTGGGTAGCGGTACGGACGGGCCTCGGCGGCGAACCCGCCGATCAGGCGCGCGCGTACGTGTCGGCGCCTGCCAGGGCGTCGTGGGCATAGACGGCAGACGAGAGGCGGCCGCGCGGAGCGACGCGGTGCGGAAAATGAACACGCTTGTCTCGCCTGGCCCGCTGGGGGCTTTCGGTCTGCCGTTGCGTTTGTCACCGAGTTGCGTGAAGTCGTTATGAGCACCGACCCGTCGGTCGATCCCCAGGCTGTCGAACAGACCAAGCGCCAGATCCGCGGGCTCGTCGAAGAGATCTCGACGCTTGCCAAGCAGGGTCTGAGTCCCGACGAGTTCTACACCGGTTTTTTGAACCGCGTTGTGGAGGCTTTGGCCGCCGTGGGCGGCGCGGTGTGGACGTTGACCGAGGCCGGTCAGTTTCGGCTGGCGTACCAAATCAATCTGCATCGCGCGTCCCTGGACGAAGACGGTGAGCACCAGGTCCGCCATGCCCGTCTGATATCGCAGGTGGCACAGACCGGCGAAGGGCTTCTCGTCCCGCCGCATTCGGGTGGCGGCGATGAGAATGCCGGCGCCAACCCCACCGAACAGCTGCTCGTGCTGGCACCGTTGACGAGTGATCGGAAGGTGGAGGGGGTGGTCGAGATCTTTCAGCGAGCCACGCCCAATCCAGCCACGCGCCGCGGTTACCTCCGCTTTCTGATCCAGATGTGCGACCTGGCGGGCGAATGGCACAAGACGTATCGTCTGCAACAGTTTCACGATCAGCAGGCCCTGTGGTCCCAGGCCGACGACTTCTCACGCACGATTCACGACTCGCTTGACCTGCGCCTGACGGCCTACACGATTGCCAACGAAGCGCAACGGCTGATCGGCTGCGATCGCGTCAGTGTTGCGGTGCGGCGCGGGAACCGTTTTGTGGTGGAAGCGGTCAGCGGCCAGGACCTGTTCGAAGCACGGTCCGATGTGGTGAAGTTGCTGGGCCGGTTGGCGACCAAGGTCGTCGCCATGGGGGAACCGCTGTGGTATGTGGGATTCACGGATGACTTTCCCCCGCAAATCGAAGAAGCCGTGCAGGAGTACGTGGACCACGCCCACACCAAGACCATTGCCGTTCTTCCACTGGTCCAGCCCGCGACGGAATCGGATGAGACAAACACCGATGCGGCCGAGCGGGTGGTGGACGAAGGTACGGTGGTGGGCGCGATGATCGTCGAGCAGATCGAGGACGTGCGGTCCCAGCATGACATGGCCGACCGTGTCAATCTGGTCAGCGGGCACGCCGCCCGGGCGCTGGCCAATGCGTACGAGCACAACAGCTTGTTCCTGCTGCCTTTGTGGAGATCCCTGGGACGGGCGCGGTGGGTGCTGCGGGCCAAGACCCTGCCCAAGACGCTGGCCGTCGTGGCGGGCGTGACGGCCGTGCTGTTGGCACTGCTGCTGATCCCGGCCGATTTTGCACTGACGGGCAAGGGCCAGCTGCAACCGATCCACAAACAGGACGTCTTTGCCGACTACGAGGGCACGGTGAGCCGCGTATTGGTCCGGCACGGTGAACGAGTGGAGCAGGGCCAGCTGCTGGCAGAACTGGAAAGTACGTCCCTGGACGTGCAGCTCGAAGGCGTCATCGGGCAGGAAGCCGAGACATTCGCCAAGTGGCAATCCGCTGCCACCCAGCGCCGCAACTCTTCATTACCGGCCGCAGAGCGGAACTTCTACGCGGCGCAAGCCAAGGAATACCAGGAACTGCTCGCGTCGCTGCGCTTGCAGCGGAAGATGTTGGAAGAGCAGAAGGACCGCATGGAAGTGAAAAGCCCCATCACTGGCCAGGTGGTCACATGGGACGTGCAGAATCTGCTGTTGCAACGGCCCGTCAATCGGGGCGAAGTATTGATGTCGGTCGCCGACACGCAGGGCGAATGGGAGTTGGAAATCAGTATGCCCGAGAACCGCATCGGACACGTGATGGAGGCGGTTCAGGAGTACGGCAAGGAGTTGACCGTGGAGTTCATCACGGCCACTTCGCCCAACGCTCCGCTGACGGGCACCGTGCGCGAAATCCATCGTTCCGCTGAGCTCAGCGAGGAACACGGCCACGTGGTGCGGATCCTCGTCGATATCGACGAACAGCAGCTCAAGGATCCCCGCCCCGGCGCTACGGTAACCGCCAAGGTGCAGTGCGGCACGCGCAGCATCGGGTATGTATGGCTGCACGAATTGCTGGAATGGTTCCAGTCGCGCGTACTGTTTCATCTGTAGCTCGTGTCAACGTGCGGCACCTCCCGCGGAGAACCTGGTCGGGTGCGGGCGGCCGCGTGGCATGACGTGCAGTTTCACTCCTTCGACAACGGATTTTTGACCCACCGGGCGACATGGCGACGTTGGCAGACAGTTTGAAGAGCAGCGCGGGCCGAGCGCTGACACTCCGCAAACGCCCCGATCTGTCGGTGTCGCAGCAGCGCTACCAGGGCCGTTTGTACTGGGTCGTCAAGGAGCCGGTTGGGCTGCGGTACTATCGGTTTCAGGAGGAGGAGTTTGCGATCCTGCAGATGCTGGACGGCACGATCAGCTTCGACGAGATCCGGATGCAGTTTCAGAAACGGTTTGCGCCGCAAAAAATCACACTCGGCGATCTGCAGCAATTCGTGGGAATGTTGCACCGTAACGGCCTGGTGGTCTCCACCGCTCCGGGCCAGGGCGTCCAGTTGAAGCGCCGCCGCGATGAACGGCGTCGCAAGGAATTCCTCGCCAAACTTTCCAACGTCCTGGCCATCCGGTTCAAAGGCGTCGACCCGGACCGGTTTCTAACGTGGTTGTACCGGTACATGGCCTGGTTTTTTTCCACACCCGCGGTCGTTTGCTGTTTGTTGATGGCGGTGGGGGCGCTGATATTGATTACGGTGCAATTCGACGTGTTTCGCTCGAAGCTGCCCGCCTTCCATGAATTTTTCGGCCCGTCGAATTGGCTGTGGCTGGGCGTCACGCTGGCGATCACCAAAATCCTTCACGAATTGGGGCACGGTCTGAGCTGCAAACACTTCGGTGGTGAATGCCACGAAATTGGCGTCATGATCCTGGTGTTGACACCGTGTTTGTACTGCAACGTCTCCGATTCGTGGATGCTCCCCAGCAAGTGGAAGCGGGCGGCCATCGGCGCGGCCGGGATGTATGTCGAGATCCTGCTGGCATCGGCGGCCACCTTCGTCTGGTGGTTCAGCGAACCCGGTATGCCGAATCATCTGGCCTTGCGGGTGATGTTCATTTGCTCCATCAGTACCGTGCTGTTCAACGGCAATCCGCTGCTGCGGTTCGACGGTTACTACATCTTGTCGGACGTGGTGGAGATTCCCAATCTGCGCCAAAAATCGTCATCGATACTCAATCGCATGATGGCCAAATGGTGCTTGGGCATGGAGCTTCCCGAGGAGCCGTTTCTGCCGCAGCGGAACCAACTGTTTTTTGCGCTCTATACGGTCGCCGCCATCGCCTATCGGTGGATCATTATGTTGTCGATCCTGTGGTTTTTGTACAAAGTTTTCGAGCCCTACGGATTGCAGGTTATCGGTCAGGCGATTGCCGCCATGGCGATCGGCGGAATGGTGCTCCAGCCGCTGTGGAATCTCGGCAAGTTCTTCAGCACTCCGGGGAGGATGCAGCAAGTGAAACGCAAGAATCTCTTGGTGACCGTGGCGACAGTGACCGTGCTCATCGCAGGCATCCTGTTCGTTCCGCTGCCCCACCGCGTGAACTGCTCGCTGGAGTTGCGGGCGCGGGACGCCAAGTTGGTTTACGTCGAAGTGCCCGGGCGTTTGGAAGAGGTCTATGTCCGCCCGGGTGACACGGTTGAGAAAGGCCAGACGCTGGCCACCTTTAAGAACACGGATTTGCGAGTGGAATTGGCCAGACTTGATGGCACGCTCGGCGAAAACAGCGTCCGCCTGAGGTACCTGGAGAGTATCCGCGCGCGCGACCAGAAGGCGCATTTCGAGTTTCTGCAGCTCAGCGAATCGCAGAAAGCCGTGAAAGAACAACTCGAGGACAAAAACGAAGAGCTGGAGAGGCTGGTCGTCACGGCCCCTTGCGCGGGTACCGTACTGCCGCCTCCGCCGCACAAGGGCAGCCAGCGTCCCGAAGGCATGCTGCCCGCATGGACGGGCCTGCTGACGGATATGAAAAATCTGGGCACATCGGTAGATAAAGGCCAGCTGTTCTGCGAGATCGGGGACCCCCAGAAGATGGAAGCCCTGCTGGTTATCGATCAGGCGGATATTGAGGAGGTGGCGCCGGGACAGTCGGTGGCGATCAAGCTGGACGCCTACCCGGGCCGGACGTTCTACGGGCAGATCGAGGAAATCGCGCGCGCGGATCTGAGGGTGGCCCCTCGCACCCTGTCCAACATGGCCGGTGGCGACCTGGCGACGCGTACCGACGCCTCCGGCGTCACGCGACCGATGAGCACGTCGTATCGCGCACGCGTTCCGCTCGACACGGACCAGGACCTGTTGCACTCGGACTTGCGCGGCAGAGCGAAGATATCGACGCGGTGGCAGCCGCTGGGCAGCCGACTGTGGCGGTTCCTGGCGCACACGTTTCACTTCACGCTGTAAGCGAGCGACATGCTGCCGGGGCGGTTGTTCGCTGCCACGCGCTGGTCAGGTGCGGGTGGGCAATTCCCGCTTGTTGCGCGTGATTACCAGGCCGCACACGGCGTACACTTTCTCCAGAGCCGACCACCGCCAAGGCCCAGCCATCCGCACGGATGCCGTCCACACGGCCAGCGCGGGATCATCCTGCAATAACGATCGTAACACCGCCGGGTTGACGCCAGTGAAGAAACTGCGCTAATCGATCAGTTGCGTCAGCAGACCTACCGACGCCACGCAGTCGAACGGACCGTCCGGAAGCGGCACCGTGGCCGCGCGGGCATCCTGAATCGCCTGCTCGACGTCCGCAGGCGGTGGTTGCCGCGTTGCGCACCGCGCCAGGTAGGAGCCCATTCCCGTCACGTCCACCCCTGCATGCAGCCGAATGCCCGTGAAGCCCGTCATCTGCTGCCGCTCCACGCCGCGCCGCAAGGCGTCGCCATCCAGGTCAACCAGATGAATCTGCCGATAGACGGCGGCCAACTGGGAAAGATCCAGGTCGTTGCAGTTGCCCGCGCCCAGGACGCACAGCCGCTCGGCGCCCCGTCCGGTTTCGTCCCTCAGCAAATCGGTGACCCGCGCGCGGTGGGGCTCGTATTGCCGCCAGCACGCTCGCGTGGCAGCGTTGCGCTGCATGTGCAGGGCCGTGATCGCGTCCCTATCAGGTGAGTGGCAGGCAGAGTCCGTCGTAAGCCAGCTCCATGCCCTCGGGCAGTTCTTGTGTCGTTTTCGGATGATCCAGCTCGTGGGAAATGTGCGTGAAAAACGTGCGTTGCGCCTGTAAACGGTGTGCGATGTCGACCGCCTCTTGCAAACTGAAGTGGGTGGCGTGGGGCCGCGGCCGCAGCGCATCGAGAATCAACACGTCCAGGCCTCGGAGCAGCTCCATGCTTTCATCGGAAATGCCGTTGGTGTCCGTACAATACGCCACATTGCCGATGCGGAACCCCAGCACGTCGAAATGGTCGCCGTGGCGGAGGCGGATCGGCGTCAGGCGTGCTCCCAGCACATCGAACGGTTCGGTGCCGATGGTGCGCAGCGCCAGTTGCGGCGCGCCTCCCACATGCATTCCCTGCGGCGGGTCGAACGCGTAGTCAAACGACTTGAGGATCCGTTCCCGCACCGCCGGCTGGCAGAATAAAGGTATCGGCCCGCCCGTATAGAAGGGGAACAGTCGCAAGTCGTCCAGCCCGAAGAGGTGATCGGCGTGTTCGTGCGTGTAGGCGACCGCGTGAACCACGCCGATGCCTTCCCGCAAGAGCTGCAGTCGCAGGTCGGTCGCTGTGTCGATCAGCAGATTGCCATTGGGCAATCCCGCAATGGCACTGCACCGGGTGCGGCGATTCCGCGGATCGTCGCTGGTGCACACAGCGCATCCGCATCCGACGGCGGGCACACCGACGGAGGTGCCGGTCCCCAACAGGATGAACTGGCCTGTGATGTCTTTGGTGCGGGGCGTCGAGGGCACGAAGTCGTATCTCCGCCAATCAGTGGACGACCGATGCCGATCGTCCGGGTCCTGCGCGCGGAGCCCGGTGCGTTGGTCGTTCGCTCGCCGGGCGGGGAATGCGTCCCGGTTCGGCTGCGACGCCGGTCGTTCCGTGGGCAGGCCTTGAGACAACGATAAGGCCCAGTTGATCTTGGGGCCGGCCGCGGGCCGCGGGCCGGCCGTTGAGTGTAGCACGCACCGGCCACGCAACAAGTTGGGGGCCGTCCGACATCGGCGTGCCGCGGCCGGCCGCAGCGTCGCGGGCCAGGCATCGCAGGGCCGATCCCCTCGGAGCCTGGCTGCCACGCGCGAACATCCCACGTTGACCGAGCGTAAATATCGATATAAGCTACGGTGCTGGAATAATTTGCGACACGGCAACCGCGGCAGTGTGCGACGCGTCCGTCGATGCCAGAGGGCCGGACACCGCGACGGCCGATGGCCGAGTTCGTCGGTCGCGCCCCGACGTCCTCGACGCGGTCGCAGCGCCGCATTAGACCCCTTTTGTGTGAATCGGTAACGACCATGGAATCGAGTTTGGAACGGGTATGGGAAATTGCCTCGGAGGCCGGAAACGCCTGTCTGCGCGGATTCGAACGCTCGATCACGTCGTTGTTTGGATCTTCCAACGCCCGCTACCTGAAGAAACTTCAGCCGCGCGTGGATGCCATCAATGGCCTGGAGGCCAAATACTCAGACATGAGCGACGACGAGCTTACACAGCAGACCGCCGAATTCCGCCGCCGTCTGGCCGCCGGCGAGACGCTGGACGATCTGCTTGTCGAGGCGTTTGCCGTGTGTCGCGAGTCGGGGCGCCGCTACTTGGGCATGCGGCACTACGACGTGCAGTTGATGGGCGGCATGGTGTTGCACGAAGGCAAGATAGCCGAAATGGTCACTGGCGAGGGCAAGACGCTGGTGGCCACGCTGCCCGCCTACCTGAACGCCCTGTCCGGTGATGGGGTTCACGTGGTCACGGTCAACGATTACCTGGCCCGTCGTGATATGGAATGGATGGGGCCCCTGTACCTCAACCTGGGGCTGACCGTGGCGGCCATCCAGAGTGGAATGAGTGCCGCGGATCGCCAGCGTGCCTATGCGTGCGATATCACCTATGGCACCAACAACGAATTCGGCTTCGATTACCTCCGCGACAATATGCGGGTTGCCGCGCCCGGCGATGATCGGTATCCCCAGAGCGAACAACAGGCACAGGGACCGCTGCATTTCGCGATCATCGACGAAGTGGACAACATTTTGATCGACGAAGCCCGCACGCCGCTAATCATTTCCGGACCCGCCGAAGACGACGTCACCAAGTACAGTAAGGCCGACAAAATCGCTCGCCAATTAAAACGCGAAGCGCACTTCGAAGTCAAGGAAAAGGAGCACACGGCCAATCTGACGGACGACGGCATCCGCGAAGCGGAAAAGCTGGCCGGCGTCGAAAGCTTCTATACGGCCGGCAACATGCAGTGGCCTCATCTTATCGACAATGCTCTCAAAGCGCATCACCTTTACAAGCGGGATGTCAATTACGTCGTCCAGAGCGGCGAGGTAGTCATCGTCGATGAATTTACCGGTCGACTGATGCCGGGCCGGCACTGGAGCGATGGTCTTCACCAGGCAGTGGAAGCCAAGGAAGGCGTCCGCGTCAAGGAAGAGAGCCAGACGCTGGCCACGATCACGCTGCAGAATTTCTTCAAGCTGTACAACAAGCTGGCGGGCATGACCGGCACGGCCATGACCGAAGCGGGCGAGTTCTGGAAGATCTACAAGCTGAACGTGATCGCCGTGCCCACCAACAAACCGTTGCACCGCCTGGAACACCCCGATGTGATCTTTCGCAGCGAGCGGGAGAAGTACCAGGCGATCGCCGACGAAATCGAAGCACTGCACAAGTGGGATACTCTGTATTGCACCGACGGCACGGTTGTTTCCGGCACGATCCGCCGGCAGGATGAACAATCGGTGGAGGTGAAACTGCCCGAGTCGCGGAACACGGAAGTGATTCCGCAATCTCGCATTCGCGACGTCCAACGTCCGGGACGGCCGATACTGGTGGGAACCGTGTCGATCGAAAAAAGCGAACGGCTGTCCAAGTTACTGGAGCGACGAGGCATCGTCCACCAGGTGCTCAACGCCAAACATCACAAACGCGAAGCGGAAATCGTCGCGCAGGCCGGCCGCAAAGGTGCCGTCACGATCGCCACGAATATGGCCGGCCGTGGCACGGACATCGTGCTGGGCGGCAATGCCGAAACCATGGCCTGGGCCCTGCTGCAGGACAAATATCCCACGCGCCTGGACGTGCCCAAGGAAGAATGGGATGCGCTGGTCCGCGACATCGAAGATCGCGAAAAGATGGCCAGCGAGGCCAAAGACGTCAAACAACTGGGCGGACTGCACATCGTCGGCACGGAACGGCACGAAGCACGCCGCATCGACCTGCAACTCCGCGGCCGCTGCGGCCGCCAGGGGGACCCGGGGAGCAGCCGGTTCTACCTGTCCCTGGAAGACGACCTGATGCGCATCTTCGCCGGCGACTGGGTGCGGAGCATTCTCACCCGGCTGGGGATGAAGGAAGGCGAAGCCATCGAAAGCCGCGTCGTCAGCCGCCGCATCGAAGGCGCGCAGAAGAAAGTGGAAGAGAGAAACTTCGAGATTCGAAAAAACCTGCTCGAATACGATGAAGTCATGGACGAGCAGCGTAAACGCGTGTACCGGTACCGGCAGCGGATCCTGGACGGCGAGAATTGCCGCGGTCTTATCGCCGATATGATCATCGATCAGGTCGACCAGCACCTGGACGTCTTCCTGGCGACGCAGTACGGCGCCGAATGCTTCGCGGCCGAGGCCGGCAAACAGTTGAGCGTGCCGCTGGAACCGAAGGACTATTTCAACAGCGACTTCGAAACCGCCGAGGCCCAGGCCCGCGACGAAGCCGAGCGGATGGCTGAGGGCCAAGTGCTGGACACCATTGACGAGAATCTCCCGGAAGACGAAGACGCGTCGGAGTGGAACTGGGAGGCGCTGGCCAAGTTCGTCAATACGCGTTGGGGACTCAATTATCGCGACCGAGATCTGAAACGCGTGGGCCGCGATCGCCTGGACGAAGTGCTCACCGAACAGGCTCGGGAAGCCATCCAGAAGGTGGACCTGGCCGACTGCCGCAAATTCCTGGAAAGAGATTACGGCGTATCCAGCGCGTGCGACTGGCTGCGGATGAAATTCGGGTTCACGCTGGAAAAGGACGAAGTCGCCGATCTGGAGACCGAGCAGTTCAAGGCCATCGTGCGCGAAAAGGCGGCGGAAGCGTACGACGCGCGCGAGGCTGAATACCCTGTAATGGCGGGTCTTTACCATTTCACCACGCGCGACGCGACGGGACAGAAACGCTATGACCGGGAACAGCTTGTCGCCTGGGCGCGGGATCGATTTCAGATCGACATCAGCTTGGACGATCTGCGTAACAAACAGCGAGAAGAAATCCGCGCGCTGCTGCTCGAACACAGCCGGGCCGACAATGCGCGGGCCAAGGAAGCCCTGACGGAACTGCACCAGCGCCTGGGCCGACTGTTCGACGGACATGCCCAATCCGGACATGCCCAATCCGGAAACGGCGAACTGACGTCGCTGATCGACTGGCTGAAAGACACGGTCGACGTAGAGATGTCGGAGGATTCCCTGCAGTCTCTCGATCGCGATCAGCTGCATCGCGAGCTGACGCGAGCCATCGACGACCGCTTCCGCCCCGAGATGCAGCGCATGGAGCGGGCCCTCGTGCTCCAGCTGCTCGACATGGCCTGGAAAGACCATCTGCTCAGCATGGATCACCTGCGCAGCAGCGTGGGCCTGCGGGGGTACGCGCAGGTGGATCCCAAAGTGGAATACAAGCGGGAGGGCATGCGGCAGTTTGACGACATGTGGAAGTCGGTAGGGGATCACGTTACCAACCTGATCTTCCGCATGGAGCAGCTCGACGAACGATTCGTGGGATCGACATGGGTGCAGGCCGAAGCCATTCACGAAGACGCGCCCTCGACGCGTGAACTGGCTGCATCGCATCCCGACGCCGCCGGAGTGGGTGAGGATGCGCGGCTGGAACCGATTCGCAATCGCGAAGCGCGGGTCGGGCGGAACGACCCGTGCCCCTGCGGGAGCGGCAAGAAATACAAGCGCTGCTGCCTGAATAAGGCGTCTCGAGGGGGACCGGTGGGCGTCTGACAGGCGACGGCGCGGGAGCGGCGCGCCCGCCCTCCGTGCCGTGAACCGAGGGAAGGGAGTCCCCATGAAGTACCTGCTCAACATTGCCTACGCGCTGTTGTTGCTGCTGCTTTCTCCGTGGATCGTGTTCGCCGCCGTGCGGAAGGGCAAATATCGGGAGGGCCACGCCGCCAAACTTCTGGGCCTGGTCCCCCCGCGTACGTCGTCCCGGCCGTGCGTCTGGATGCACGCGGTCAGTGTCGGCGAAGTGAACCAGCTCGCGCCGCTGGTGACGCGCGTCGAACAGCGCTGGCCGGACGTCCAGTGCGTGATATCCACCACCACCCGCGCCGGTTTCGCGCTGGCCACCACGCGCTATCCCGACCACAGCGTCTTCTATTGTCCGCTCGATTTCAGTTGGGCGGTGCGGTCCGCGGTCCGGCGGATCCGGCCGGATCTGTTGGTGCTCGTGGAACTGGAGTTGTGGCCCAACCTGATCCAGATGGTTCAGGCGTCGGGCGCCCGCGTGGCGATTGTCAATGCACGGTTGGGTGATCGGAGTTTCCGCGGGTACGCGCGGATTCGGCCATTCGTCTCCCGCGTCTTGCGCCGCGTCGATCTGATCGCGGCACAGGACCGACGCATCGCCGACCGGTTCGTGGCCTTGGGGGCCGACGCCGCCCGGGTGCATGTCACCGGTTCCATTAAGTACGACGGCGCGGAAACGCAGCGCGACAACGCCGACACCCGCCGGCTTGGGTCCTGGGCCGGCTTCGCGCCGGACGACGTGGTCTTCCTGGCCGGCAGCACGGGAGATCCCGAAGAACGCCTGGCCCTGGAAACTTTCCGCCGGCTCCTGCCCCATCATCCGCAACTCCGCCTGGTGCTGGTGCCCCGCCACCCGGAACGGTTCGAAGCGGTGGCCCGGATGCTTGCGGAGACCGACATTCCGTGGGTGCGCCGGACCGCGCATGAGCGGCCTGCGGGCCGACGGTCCGGCCGGGTTATTCTGGTCGACAAGGTGGGCGAGCTGCGGGCATGGTGGGGAACCGCGCAAATTGCTTTTGTCGGCGGCAGCCTCACGCAGCGCGGCGGGCAAAATATGATCGAACCCGCCGCCTATGGAGCCGCGGTCTGTTTTGGGCCCAACACATGGAATTTTCGGGACATCGTGGCCACGCTGCTGGCCGAGCAAGCGGCCGTGGTCGTGCGGGATGGACGCGAGATGGAAGCGTTCGTCGCGCGGTGCCTGGCCGATGCCCCTTATGCCGCGACGCTGGGCCGTCGGGCGCAGGCCGTCGTCCGCCGGCAGTTTGGCGCGGCGGATCGTACGGCAGAGTTGCTCCTGGACGTGGCGCGCCCGAGCGGCACCGCCAGCCGCAAGCCGAGGAAGGATCGAACGCGGCTCTGCGACAGCTCGGTTTCATGACTCCGCCGATGGCGGCGTGGGACCGTAGGCGGACATCGCCTGGCGATCGACGCCGGCGTCCCGCGACCGACGCGTCAGAGACGGCAGCCGATCAACCCGCGATGCGATCGGCCGATCCCGTGGCCTCGCATTCGGCCGTCACGTGCACTACGACTTCGGTCAACCTGGACGCTTCCCGGGGCAGCTTGACGTCGATCCGTGCCCCGTAAGGCAATATCTGGGCAACGTTCAGTCGCGCCTCCGCGCCCGAGATCTGCTGGACAGTGACGCCAGGCAGAAGGGCAAACGGGGGGCAGAACGCCACATGCAGCGATGTGGTCCGCTGGCCCGGAACGAACGTGGCCTGGAAATCTCCCGCCAGCGTTTCGCATCCGGTAGCGCTGCGGGTGCGTATCTGCTGTTGCACGATGACGGCATCGCTGGGGGGCCGCGGTACGCGGGCCGAAGGCAAGCGCGTGCCGGTCCCCGCCGTGTCGGCTCCCCGGTGCGGGACATCGCCGCCGCGGTTTGGCGGAGCCGCACGGTAGGCGAGCCACGCGGCCAGCTCGCTGCCCAGGACGGTCGCCCAGAGCACGCCGCGGACGGCAAGCGGCGTGGCCGCGAACGTCAGCCCGCACGCCAGCCCGCAGACGGCCGTCGACGTAGCGATGGAGATCGCTTGCGTGAAGCGGGTGCGGCATTCCTCCGGCGCGGCACGAAACGCCAGGAAGCGGAGACACCAGCCTGCCAGAACGATGATGCCACCCAGCGTGACGAGCAGGAGCGGTTCGGGGGGCTGCGTGGCGGCACCGGCCCACCGTCGCACGACCAGCAGCGCCGAGCTGGCGGCCAGCAGCGCCACACCGCCGGCGGCCGCGGTTCGCAAGGCCCCTCCCAACGGGTCGCCCGCCGGTACGGTTGCGCCCTGCGCGTCGGCGACGCTCGGCGGCGAGGCACCCTGGGCCGTCATCGGATGCAATCCTTACTTGGCGGTGTCGCCGTCAACCGGCAGCGACGCACTTTCCCGCCGCGTCGGCCAACTCTCCTGCGCGGTCGGTCCGCTCCCAGGTGAACTCCGGCTCTTGGCGCCCGAAATGTCCTCCGTGCGCCGTATTTTGAAAGATCGGCCGCCGCAGGTCGAGATATTCGATAATCCCGCGCGGAGAGAGGGGAAACAAATCGCGAATCAGACGGCAGATCCGTTCATCGTCGACCTTGGCCGTTCCGTTGCAGTCCACATGGACGCTCACGGGCTCCGAAACCCCGATGGCATATGCCAGTTGGACTTCGCACCGCTCCGCCAGCCCCGAAGCCACGATGTTCTTGGCGACGTGGCGAGACATGTAGGCCGCGCTGCGATCGACCTTCGTGGGATCCTTGCCGCTGAATGCGCCGCCGCCATGACGGGCCCAACCGCCGTACGTATCGACGATAATCTTGCGCCCGGTCAGACCGCAATCGCCGTGGGGTCCTCCGCTGACAAAACGACCGGTTGGATTGATGTGGAACGTGATCGGACCCTGCACCAGCTCGTCCGGTAACGACGGTCGGACAATATCCTCAATCACGAACTCGCGGATCGTCTTGGAATCCACGTCGGGAGCGTGTTGCGTGGACACCACGACCGTGTCCACCCGGACAGGTGTATTGCCGTCGTATTGCAGGGTAACTTGACTCTTACTATCGGGTCGCAGCCAGGCGGTCCGCTGCCGTGCTTCCTCCAGGCGGCGCAGGATGCGGTGGGCCAAGGCAATCGGCACCGGCATCAGCTCGGGCGTGTCCTTGCAGGCGTAACCAAACATCAATCCCTGGTCGCCTGCTCCCAGTTCCTTTCCTGCCAGCTCATCGTCGTCGACGCCTTTGGCGATATCGGAACTTTGACGGTCCAGCGTGACCATCACACCGCACGTGTCGGCCGAGAATCCAATTTTACCGTCGCAATATCCCGCCTCGCGAATGGCACGCCGGACAACGTCGGGGTAGTCGACGCGTGACTCGGAGGTAATTTCGCCGGCAAGGACGACAAGTCCCGTGGTGACCAGTGTTTCGCAGGCGACCCGGCTGAAAGGGTCCTCACGAAGCAGCTCGTCGAGCACGGCATCAGAAATCTGATCGGCCAATTTATCCGGATGCCCGCGACTGACGGCTTCGCTCGTAAACAGATAGTTTCCTTGTGCCACCGGTTCGGGTCTCCTGATCGTTTTCTCGTTTTCTGACGGCCGGATCGAATGCAGGCCCATAGTATAAACCAACCGAATATTACGGCAAGCGAGGTCCAGCGACGCTTCTGATGAACGGCGGCGGGGCCGGCACGGCAACCATCGCGATGTTCCTCGCGTCACTTCTGGGCTTGGCATTCCGGGGCCGGCCCACGATAACATGAAACCGTAGCGGGTATGCTCGTTCATCGTGCGACCGTCCAACCGGCGGCGTCGCGAGCGGCGCGATCCTTCTTGCTTGCGGCATGGTGCCGCGTTGGGAAATCCGTGAAGCATGGCTCGATGGCCTCGCCATGTCTGGACAACGGTGTTCACCTATGCGACGATTTTCGTTTTGTTTCCGCTGCTGTGCCTGTTGGCCTATGCCTGGGTCCGCGGCAAGTTGTTTTCGTGGTAAAGTCTCACCCGACGGCACGAACGACATCCAGAAAGCCGTCATCCAGAAACGCAGCCTTGCCGTTTGTATTTAAGCCGCTGATAGGACAGCACCACGTTGGGAGAGGGACCTGCGATTATCGTAACCCGACGCGTCAGCGTGTTCTTCGAGTTGGTCCCTCGCTTACGCTTCAGGTTGCGTAAAGAAGCCGAAGTAGAGCTGGCCGATTACCTATCGTTCATTTGATGAAACGTCGCTCTGCGGGAAGGACTCCCGGGCATGGTTTCACGCCACGAACGCGGAATCGGGCGGAAGGCAAAGGCCGACGGAATCTTGGCATCGGTTCCCGTACAAATCAGACAACGTCTGCAGACGTACGATCAGCAGCAGGTGCTCCAGCATTGGAACGACCTGACCGATCGAGAGCGTCAATCGCTCGTTTCTCAATTAACGCAAATCGACTTTCATCGGCTGCGGCGACTGGTTGCTGAAGGAGCAAGGCACGAGGACTGGGATGCCGTGGCCGCACGCGCCGAGCCTCCTCCAGCCGTGCGCCGCGACCGGCCGGGAGATTCCGCGGCACGTCGCACCGCGCGGAGGCTGGGAGAAGAGGCACTTTCCGAGGGGCGCGTGGGAGCCATCCTGGTCGCCGGAGGGCAGGGAACCCGACTCGGCTTCCCACATCCCAAAGGCATCTTTCCCATCGGTCCCGTGTCGCGTGCATCGCTATTTCAGATCCACTTTGAGCGGCTGCGCGCCGTGGCGGGCCGGTTTGGGTCTTCCATGGCGCTGTACTTGATGACCAGCCCCGCCACGCACGATGAAACGATCCGGTACCTCAACGACCACCAGCGCTTCGGCTATCCCGACCAGGACCTGGTGGTGTTCTGCCAGGGCGTGATGCCCGCCGTCGACGCCGCCACGGGAAAAATATTGCTCGAATCGCCGGGCCGGATTGCGTTCAGCCCGGATGGACATGGAGGCGTCGTCGCGGCGCTGCAAAAAAGCGGGGCCGTGGAGGACATGCAGCGCCGCGGCGTGCGGGAATTGTTCTATTTTCAGGTCGACAATCCTCTGGCACCCGTTTGCGACCCCGAAGTCATCGGACATCATATCCACTCCGGCTCCGAGATCTCCACGTTGGCCGTGGCTAAGGATTCGCCGCACGACCGGCTGGGAAACATCGTTCGCGTGGACGGCCGGGTGCGGATTATCGAATACATCAACATGCCCGACGAAGCGGCGCGGAAAAAGGCCGCCGACGGCGGCCTGCTGTTCTGGGCCGGAAACACGGGCGTGCACGTTTTCAATACGGCGTTTCTGAAACAGATGTCCCAAAGCGATACGTCACTACCGTTTCATGCATCCCGCAAGCGTGTCCCGTTCGTCGATAGTCGGGCACAGCGGATCGAGCCGGACCAGCCGAATGCGTTGAAGTTCGAGCGATTCGTTTTCGATCTCATGCCGGCCGCGCGCGAGTCCATCGTGATCGAAGTCGACCGGCACGCGACGTTCGCACCGCTGAAAAACGCCGATGACCAGTCGCGGGACACGCCCAGCAGCGTGCGGGAGCAAATGATGCATGTGCACCGCGCATGGCTCCGATCGGCGGGGGCACGGATTGACGATGACGTGGTCGTGGAAATCAGTCCGTTGTACGCCACCTCCGAGACAGAGCTGCGCGAAAAACTGGCGCCGGGCACCGCGATTGGCAAGTCCATTTACCTGCGAGACCAATAGTGTCTCACAAAACATCGCGGATACCCGGCCGATACGCGAGTTGGTGGACGAAACAGCGATGCTGTTGGAGCATCTGAGTCGCCCGCGTCACGCCCGGCCGGCCGGCCTTGGGCGGCGTTGTCCGGCACGGTAGGATGAAGCGGTACCGTCTCTCGCTGCTCTTCGAGTTAAGGACGCGCCGATGCTTCATGTCGTGATCATGGCTGGTGGTTCCGGCACCCGGTTCTGGCCGGCCAGCCGGCGAGCGACGCCCAAACAGCTCCTGCGGCTGGCGGGCCAGCGCTCGATGATCCAGCAGACGGTCGACCGATTGGGCGACCTGGCAGATCCCGATCGCGTCCTGGTGGTGACCAATCAAAACCAGGTGGAATCCATTCGAGCCCAACTTCCCGAGTTGCCGGCCACGTCGATCATCGGAGAACCGTGCAAGCGGGACACAGCTCCCTGCATCGGGCTGGCGGCGCGACTGATCGAACAGCGCGATCCGCGAGGCACCATGGTGGTCATGCCGGCCGATCATGTCATTCGCCCACCGGACGTGTTCCAGGATGCCGTTCGATTCGCCTCGGGACTTGTCGAACCACACCCGCAGCGTCTGGTGACGTTCGGTATCAAGCCCACCTACGCCGCGGAAGTGTACGGTTACATCGAGCGGGCCGCGGCGCTCCCGAGCGCGGACACGCCTTCCATGATTGCCTACAAGGTAGCCCAGTTCCGCGAAAAGCCGGACGCCCACACGGCGGCCCATTATCTTGAGTCGGGCAACTTCTATTGGAACTCGGGGATCTTCGTGTGGCGTGTCGACACGATCCTGGAGGCGCTGGCCGACCACCAGCCGGAGATGGCGGGCCGGCTAAAGCAGATTGCGCGAGCCTGGGGAACGCCGGATCAGGCGGAAACATTGCGCCAGGAGTTTTCGGCAATCCGCGGTGTGTCCATCGATTACGCCGTCATGGAACATGCCCGGGAAGTCGTGGTCGTGGAAGCGCCCTATGAATGGGACGACGTTGGAAGCTGGCAGGCCCTGAGTCGACTGCGAGGCGTGGATGATGCAAACAACACCATTGTCGGAAAACACATCGGCGTGAACACGCAAGGCACCATCGTCAGTGGGCAGCAAGATCACCTGATCGTGACCGTCGGCCTCAGTGATTGCATCGTTGTGCACACTTCCGACGCCACGCTCGTCGCCAGCAAGCACCAGGAAGAATCCATCCGCGAGGTCGTGAAATTGTTGGAAGAAAAAGGATGGGATGCTTACCTCTAAGCCTTCGCGCTCGAACTGGCGCCTGCCGGTGCGTCGCTCGAGCAGCTTGGCTGGCCGTCCTGTTGCACGTCGCCGAACCCATTGTGCATTCCGAAGAAATTTCCGCCGAGGCGGAGTCCGCGATGAGTCGCCAGGCTTGGACCGTTCCGACGCTGGGCGGCAAACAACTGTGGGCGGATTGCGTTCTTCTGCACCAATGGCGTATTCAGCGGCACGCGCTGACGGGACAATGCCGACTGCTGGACCCGCGTAATCGGCGGCACGCCCACGGAACGCTGGAAGCGTGTCAGCAAAGGCTGGATCAGATACGTCGCGAGCAGGCCATACCACCGATGCGCGGCGAAACCGTGGTCGTGCTGCACGGTCTGTTTCGGAGTCGTTCGTCGATGGAAGCGCTGTGCCGGTACTTGCGCCGGGCGGGCGATTGGAACGTTCTTAACGTCGGATATCCGACGACGCGCGGGTCGATCGCCGACCACGCGGCGACGCTCGCGCACGTGATGCAGAGCCTGGACGAGGTCGGCCCCGTGCACTTCGTGGCACACAGCATGGGAAATCTGGTGATACGGCGCTGGTGGGCAGACCTTGCGGCCGATGACCTCCACCGGCAATCGCTGGAGCGTATCGGGCGGTGGGTCATGTTGGGACCGCCCAATCAGGGAGCCGTGCTGGCGCGAAAGCTCGTACCGCTTGATTTCACGCGCCGGATCGTCGGCAAAGCCGCTCGGCAGTTGGCGGCCGACGGGCCGACACTGCAGGCACAACTGGCCGTGCCGACCTGCTGCTTTGGAATCCTGGCAGGGGGAAATTCCAAGAACCGCGGCATGAATCCCTTCCTGCCGGGCGACGACGATATGATGGTCAGCGTACACGAGACACGCTTGCCAGGCGCGCACGACTTTCGCGTGCTGCCCGTGTGGCACATGACCATGATGAACGATCCCACCGTCCGTCAGTACGTCGTTCGATTCCTGCGAGACGGTTATTTTGAAAGCGAGGATCGCCGTGTGCCAATTCCCGATGGACAGTGAACCGCCTCGAGCCGGTTTCAAAACACCCGATTTGGTGTGACATTTCCCGGTCGTGGAGCGATGACCGGGCGTTTTGAAACCGCTTCTGGCCGAACTCAGCCGCGGCGGCCCGGACGGTGACACCGCTGAACGATGGAAGAACACGGGGCTCCAAAAAAATCGACCGGCGCGTCAGGCGTCACACGTATCGCCGGTGTCGACTACGGCACGGTCCGGATCGGTCTGGCCGTGGCCGATATGCAGATGAAAATTGCGTCGCCGCACGCCACGTATGTCCGGTGCGATGCGCAACGCGACGCGGAGTTCTTTCGGCAATTCGCCGCGCAGGAGCATATCGGCCGGTTTGTCGTCGGATTGCCCGTGCATCTGTCCGGTCGGGAGAGCGCCACATCGACGGAGGTCCGAAAGTTCGGCCAGTGGCTGCACGCGGAAACCGGTGTGCCCGTCGACTTCTTTGACGAACGCTTCACCACGCGAGATGCGGAAGAGGCCCTGCTGTCCGCCGGTGTGACGCGCAAGAAACGAAAGAGCCGGATCGACAAGGTAGCCGCCCAGATGCTCCTGGATGCCTACCTGCAGCACCGGGGTCCGCGGACCGATCCCCCGAAGCCCCTGGACGATTGACGATTCCGGCCGTATGCGTTGACACGCCCCAGAACATGACCGCCGAGCCGTCTGCCCGCGCCGGCGTTGTCGGTCACGGCTTCTTTCCCGGCCGGGTCGCTACACGAAACGGCCGCGGCGGGTAGAATCTGGGTGGAGCGCCGGCCGGCAAGCGGGCACACGGCACGCGCGGAAGTCGCCCGGGTGCGACGTCAGCGGGGCCGGTTTTCGAACGTCTCTCCGCCGTTGTTCGTCCCGGATGGGAACTGTTTCCGAGTCGTTATCCAACCCAGGCCGCCGCGCGTCAGACACAGGGACAAGACTTAATGGTCGAACGGACACCGATCTTTCCTCACGTTCTGGAACTCAATTTCCAGGCACGTCGGCACATTGGATGCAGTGTTTATCTCGTGTACGACGAATCGGACTGGGCACTGATCGATATTGGCTACGAGGAAACGGTACCCGAATTCATTGAAATTATTCGGCAATTGGATTTTCCGCTCTCCAACTGCACGGCACTTATCGCCAGCCACGCGGATGTCGACCACATACAGGGTCTGGCCCGGGCCAAGCAGTTGCTCAAGGCCAAAGTAACGTGCCATGCGGACGCGGCGAGGGCCTTGGAAGAGGGCGATCCGATATCGACATTCGCCAAGATCCCGGCCCAAGGCATCGACCTGCGAATCCCGCCGGTCAAAGTCGACCGGCATGTAGCGGAAGGGGACCAGATACGGATCGGAGCGCTGGAACTCGAAGTGTGGCACACGCCCGGCCACACGTCGGGTCAACTCTCGTTCCGGCTCGGCGATCTGTTGTTCAGTGGAGACAATCTTTTCCGCGACGGCTGCGTGGGAGCCATCGACGCCCATCACGGCAGCGATATCCAGGATTTTATCCGCTCGCTGCTACGCATTCGCGACAGCGATGTTCAGTGGCTGCTGCCCAGCCACGGACCGGTTTTCCGCAAGGACAATGTGCTGATCAACCAGACCATTGCCCGATTGGAATCCTATTTGCACATGGCGGATTTTGGCACGTGCGCCGTCGATTGGCCGCTCATCGACCAATGGGAAGAAGAATTGGCCGCGGGGCGCCCGCCCGATGTCTGAAATCTACTCTTCCCATCTTCACTAGATTGTTCTTCAACGGTCCGGCCGCGGGGCCGGTTGTGACGAATCTGCCGAATATTCGCTCAATGCCGGCCGCGGTCCGGGCCGATGCACAATACACAGGTCACCGCGATCCGCAAGCGGGCCGTGCACGCTGTCGGCGCACACGGCCTGCCGCCAATCGTCGACCCGACGGAAAAGCCAGCGGCGGAAGGTCCGCTCCGGCCACGTTTTGGGGGGAACGGGAATGCATCGTCTGCTCATCGCGGCGCTGTTTTGCGGCGTCATGGCGTGCCCATCGGCGGCACTTAGAAAGGCATCGGCCCAGCAGGCATACGGCCGCGCATGGGCCGGTTCGATGAACGCGCGTGACTGGGAACGCTTCTACCATTACCCGTTCGTCTACTATCCTCAGAATTATTGGGGCAGCGAGTACTACCGCAGCAGCGAAAACCTCTACTACCGCTACCCGCCGGAAATGAGAATCCCGGTGTACAATACAGGCTGGTACAACTATTACCCGGAAGCCCGCTTCTACCAGAATGGTCGCGATTTTCACCCCGGTACCGGGTTGAAGTACCACCGCGGCCACCACTTCAATCTGGATGTTTTCTAAACGCCTGTTGCGTGGTGTCGAGCCCCACGGGTGAACAGAGATGCGAGCCGGCGGGGGACGATCCGTTTCCCAAGGGATTCTTCGGCGCGTCGTAAGCGCCAAAGTCGTTGAAGAACAGGCGCTTGGCCCAGCGGTAGGCAAAACTTCTTTCCGGAATTTCGCTTCCTGGGCAATACTGTGACGGACGGGGCCGCATCCGCGACAACTCCTGCTGCGCGGTTTGACGCGCGGTAGTGTCCCGCGCGTTGTGCAGAACGACGAGTTGTTCCAGAAGGTCGGGCCGTTCCAGGACGATGCAACCACGCGTCGTCGACGCCGCCAGTTGCCGGAAGTCACGCAGAAACGCGGACTGGTTGATCGTGGCGCGGATCCCTTGCGGATCGTCAATCTTGTCGGTGGCGAACTGCACGATCGGACACGGTTCAATATCGCCCCACGGACTGATGTGGTGCGTGAAACCGGTGGCCGCCGGGCACAGCGCGCGGCCATTGTGGTCGTAATAGGCGTCGATGATACCGATCGGTTTGCGGGCCCGCATCTCCACCACGAACCGGCGGATCCGTAGTTGTTGCTCCGGTGTCAGCGCCAGTTCGGGGCTGGCCTGGGGCCCCATGGGGCGATACGTGTGAAACCACACGTACAGGACGCCCATTTCAATCAGACGATCGATCCATGATTCCTGAACGAGATCATCGATGTTGGTCTGGCACACGCTCGTGCACACTCCGGTCACCAGCTTGTGTCGAAGGCAGTTCTCAATCCCCTTCAACGTGCGCTGCAGCACGCCCTCGGAACCACGTCGTGAATCGCTGACCCATTCGTTGCCTTCCACGCTGACCAGCGGCGTGACGTTGCCCATCTGACGAAGGCGGGCGGCGACGTCGTCGGAAATGAAATGCCCATTGGTGAAAAGCTGGAAATAACAATCCGGGTGGTCAGCAAGGATATCCAGCAGATCCGGATGCATCAGCGGTTCGCCGCCCACGATACCGAAAAAGTAGTTTCCGGCCTGCTGAGCGTCACGTATCAGGCGGTTCATCGCGCCGCGTTCGATTCGCTGTTGCTTGGCCGATACGTCGACCCAGCATCCCTGGCAGCGAAGATTGCAGCTATTGATGACCGAGATGTAGAGGAACGGGGGGAAGAATTCCCCCCGCGCGAGCCGTCGTCTATGCCGGTAAAGGCTCCACGCGCCGCGGTACGCGAAGTTCCATATCAATTTCCAGAGCAGCCGCTTGTCGGTTTCCCGCAACAGGCGGCCGGCCATCTTCCAAACCATGTCGAACCTCGCCGCACACCGCGGTGCCCCACTACCCAGGGGCTCGATTATACTCGGCTCTCAGCCAGGGCGACATGCTGCGTCGAAGGGCCGTCCGCGTGGGAACCGGTCGCGCGGACCTCGTGGTCCAGGTCCCATTGGTCGGCCCGCTTTCGTGCCCCGGGGCGGCCACAGTCAAGCAAATCGTGTGCCGCGCCACGCCCGACGCGATAGCGTGCCTCGGCCCATGGGCCCGCCACCGGGTCAACGCTCGACACGCGCTGGCCCCCTGCATACAATCGCGCCTCGGTGCTAACTCTCATACAACCGATAACGCGGCTGCCGAAGTGCGTTGACCCACGGCGGCCGAGCAATCTCGCTTGTGCGTCCAACCCGATCGTCCCAACGGACAGCGCCGCTCACGTCTTCCCGGTTTCATTATTGCTCGTAAACCGTTGGCCACAGCGCAACCCACGCCATGGTGCCATGCAGACTGAACGACTGTTAACCGCTTGGGAAACAGCGCGGCGCGAGCTGATCGAGCAGCGCAATGCCGCTGGAGTATGGGTTGGACAACTGGCCAGTTCCCCGTTGGCGACGGCGACGGCCCTCTCCGCGCTGGTGCTTGCGGAGCAGCATGGCCGCCGGGTTGACGGCAAGTCATCGTGGGAAGATGTTTACCAGGGAAATCTCAGCGAGCTGATCGTACAGAGCCTTCATTGGTTGGCGGGGCAGCAGAATGAGGACGGAGGTTGGGGAGACACCGATCGCAGTGGATCGAATATCGCGACAACGCTGCTGGTCTCCGCAGCGTTTCACTTGACGGGCGAGCCGGCAAGGTACTCAGGAATGCTCGCTCGTGGCGCGGAGTACATACGCCGGCAAGGGGGATTCGACGCTTTGCGGCGGCGGTACGGGCGAGACAAGACGTTCGCGGTCCCCATCCTGACCAACTGCGCGCTGGCGGGGATGGTTTCCTGGTCGGAGGTACCACCGCTGCCGTTCGAACTGGCGTGTGTTTCACCTGGATTCTACCGCCACCTGCGTTTGCCCGTGGTCAGCTATGCGTTGCCGGCACTGGTTGCCATCGGGCTGGCGCGTTTTCACCATCTGCCGCCCGTCAACCCGATCACGCGCTCGGTGCGCCGCGCGGCACAGTCGAAGAGTCTGGACGTTCTCCAGGCCATGTTGCCCGGCAGCGGGGGTTTTCTGGAGGCCATTCCTTTGACGTCGTTCGTGGTGATGAGCCTGGCGGCGACCGGCCGCGCCGAACATCGGGTGGCGCGGATGGGCGTGGAGTTTCTCCTGGAATCGGTCCGGGCCGACGGGAGCTGGCCGATCGATGTTGATCTTTCGGTATGGAACACCGTCCTTTCGCTATCGGCGCTGGGCTCCCGGGGCGGATCGTCCGGCGAGCGGTCGACGCCGGCCGAGATTTTTCCGGACAGTGTTGAATGGCTGCTGGCGGCGCAACATCGCCGCACGCATCCCATGACCGGAACGCCGGCTGGTGGCTGGGCATGGACCGATCGGCCAGGGGGCGTGCCTGATGCAGACGACACATCGGGTGCCCTGGTGGCACTGGCTCGGGCGCGCCAATGCGCTCCGGACCAGCGGGGCCGGAGAATCGATGCGGCAGCCGCGGACGGTGTCACATGGCTTCTGGACCTGCAAAATTCCGACGGAGGCTGGCCGACGTTCTGCAGGGGCTGGGGGCGGATGCCGTTCGATCGCAGCGCTGCCGACTTGACTGCGCACGCGTTGCGCGCGCTGGCGGCGTGGCGCGGAAGATTGCGGAACTGGTCGGCGGAGGCTTGCAAAACGGGACCCGGCAGCGGGGACCTGGGCGGAAGGATCGATCAGGCTATCGCGCGGGGTGTGCGATTCCTGTTGAACGGCCAATCCGAAGATGGCAGTTGGGATGCGCTGTGGTTCGGCAACCAGCACCATCCCGCCGAAGCCAATCCGATTTACGGAACGACTCGAGTGCTGGCCGCCCTGCGCGACCTCGGCCTGAAGGATCGAGCGCCCTCGGAACGAGCTCTCAACTGGTTGGCAGATGTGCAGCAGGCCGCCGGTGGTTGGGGAGGCGGGCCGCTGGCCACGGAACGCGGCTATCCGGAGCAGGAGTGCAGCGTGGAAGAAACCGCGCTGGCCGCCGAAGCGTTACTGAAAGCGGGGTCCGCGGCCCGCTTCAAAACAGCGGCCCAACAAGGAGTTAGCTGGCTGGTGGAGGCCGTCGAATCGGGCCGGCATCGGGGGCCGTCGCCGATCGGTTTCTACTTCGCGAAGTTATGGTATTATGAACGCCTGTATCCACTGATATTTACCGTTTCCACGCTCGGCACCGCCGTGGAGCACAGCCTGCCCCCGCAGCCATCCCGCTACGTTCATTCCCATCCTTTTGTGTGAGGTTCCTTGTGAGCTTCCGTGTGGGGTTGGCCATGCGAGGGTCGGCTCGCAAGCACTCGCCAGTCACGGGCGCGTTGATCCATGGCCCATCGTCAGCGCGGCCTGTCGCGGCGCAGTCCGGCGCGATCCACGTCGTCCCGGATGAAAACAACACGGACGGCACGGGCTGGCCGCGTGAGGGCCGGCGGTAACCCGCGCACCCTTTGATCGAACAGCAGGCGCACGATGGCACGACAAAAGACCAGTCATCTCAAGATGGTCCCGGAGACAAAGGCGCTGCGCGAAACGCTTCGCCGTCGCTGCATCGAGGTGGCAGTCGGCCTGGACAAAACCAAGCCGCTCAGCAAGGCCGACATGGAGACCATCGTCCGCGGCATGTTGGACGACATGGGGCATTCCGAGGGATACGTGGGCTGGACGATGGTGGCCCTGGCTTCGGCATTCTGGCACGACCAGGTGGCCGGGGTTGCTCCGAACAGGCGGCTGTTTCTCCTGCCACACTGCCTGAAACACGCGGAAGGATGCCCCGCGGACTACGATCAGTTTGGACTGGACTGCGAGAAGTGCGGCGCATGCAGCATTGCCGATTTTCGGCAGACCGCCGAGGAGATGGGCTACAAGGTGTTGGTCGCCGAAGGTTCTCCGATCGTATTGAAGATCATCGTCAGTGGTTACGTCGACGCCATTGTCGGCGTGGCCTGCCTGAACGTGTTGGAGAAGGCCATCGACAAGATCCTGCGGGCAGGCATACCCTGCATGGCGGTGCCGCTGTTATCGAGTGACTGTCGGAACACTTCGGTGGACGAAGACTGGGTTCACGAGATGATTCATGTGCGGCACTGCGAGCCAGCGGTGCGTACGCGAACGTATGTGCACCTGATGCGGTCCGCCAGCCAGATGTTCACACCGAAAGAATTCCAGCGGCTGGTTCCGCAGACACGTGGAGATGTTCCGGTCCGTGACGCGGTCGGTTCGCAATGGGACGTATTGGATCCCATCGCCGCGACCGAGGCATTGGGTTACGATTTCATGATCAAGGGCGGCAAGCACCTGCGGCCGTTTATCACGCTGGCAGCTTACGATGCCGTAATGGAAGGCCGCGGGACGTATGCCGACGGTGACGTCCAGTTGCAGCAGGTTCCGGACGCCGTGCGGCGAGTGGCTGTTTCCATCGAGGCGTTCCACAAAGCGTCGCTCGTTCACGACGACATCGAAGACGACGACCGCTTTCGCTACGGCCAGGAGACGTTGCACAATAAGTATGGAGTGGCCACGGCGATCAACGTGGGGGATTTCCTGATCGGCCTGGGATATCGACTCGTTGCCTCCGAGGCCGGACAGCTCGGCGCGGACGTGGCCGCCGACATCCTGTACGAACTGTCCGACGCACACCGACGCCTGAGCGAAGGGCAGGGCGCGGAGCTGGTGTGGCGCGACTCACGGCGCAAAGCCTTGTCTCCGACAGATGCCCTGCGGATTTACGCGTTGAAGACCGCGCCGGCGTTTGAAGCCGCCTTGTCCGCCGGTTTGCGAATGGGAGGCGCGGGCGATACGCATCGTGAAGTCGTACGCCAGCTTAGCCGCAACGTCGGCATTGCCTTCCAGATTCTTAACGACCTGAACGACTGGCAGGAAGGCGCCGAAGAGAAGCAGAACGCCTTTGGCGACGTGCTGCAAAGACGGCCTACCGTGTTGTGGGCGTTGGCCTCCGCGAAGCTCTCCGCATCCGCCCGGGCGAAAATGCAGCGGTGGCTGGACGGCCCCGACCCGCATGAGGCCGTGGATCATATCCGGCGGAGCTATCAGTCGGCGGGAGTATTCGAGCAGGCCCATCGCCTGGTAGATAAGTACCAGCAGCGGGCGGAAGAAGTTGTCGAACGGGTCGAGCCGCAACCGCTGCGGGAGTTGTACTACTTTCTGATCGACCTGGTGCTCGCGCGGCCGGCCGAAAACGCCCCCGTGCTGCTGACGCCGACCCTGCCGGCCGACGCCGCCGTCGTGGCCTGAAAAGAACCCGTCCATGCTGCATCGCCTGTGCTCGATCTTCTATGATTCCCCCGAGCACCTGGGCCGGTTCGATCCGATAGGCGCCGACCGGGTGCCTGAGCCCTACCGGCAATTGTTGGACCACGCGCAGCATATGACCGTTACCATGGAACACTACCACGGTTGTCCGGTGACGCTTCAGGTACTAGATAGTTATCAGGACGCGCAGACGTACGCCCGATCCATCGTGCTGGCACGACAGACGGATGGCCAACGGGTCCAATACGGTATCATGCGCATCGGTCTGGGGTTTTTGGCCCAGCCGGTGAGAGGCGTTATCCTGCGAGAAGAAACCCCGCTCGGCCGGATCTTGATTCAAAACGGAGTATTCCGAGAGATTGAGGCGATTTCCCTCTACCGCGTGACGCCCGCGGCGGGCTTGGCGCACCACCTGCAGATTCCGCCTTCGTCGCCGACCTACGGGCGGACGGCGCTGATCCACGTCGACGGCAAACCGGCCATTGAACTGCTGGAAATCGTCGGTACCGTCCACGAGAGTTCAACCTGAGATGCACTTCGATTACGACTGTATCGTGATGGGCGGTGGACCGGCGGGAACGACGGTGGCGTCGCTCGTGGCCGAAGCAGGTTACCGGACCCTGCTGGTCGAACGGGAAAAATTTCCTCGCTTCCACGTCGGCGAATCCCTGATGCCGGAAACCTACGGCACGTTTCGCCGGCTGGGGGTTCTTGGGCGGATGAAGAAGAGTTCTTTCGTGCGGAAGGTAAGCGTGCAATTTGTCAGCCAGTCCGGCCAGGCTGCTTCGCCGTTTGATTTTCGACGCCACGATCCGCATGAACGATCCCAGACCTGGCAGGTCGAACGAAGCCGATTCGATGCCATGTTGATGGAGAACGCAGCCGAGAAGGGAGCCGACTGTCACGACGCGACGCGGGTGGACAAGGTCTTGTTCGACGATGGGCGGGCCACAGGCGTATCCATCCGGTCGGCAGCCGGCTCGACGCATGGCGTTTCATCACGCGTCGTGGTCGATGCCACGGGACAGAGTGCGCATCTGGCCACGTCTTTGGGATTGAAACAAATCGATCCGCACTTGAAGAAGGCAGCGGTTTGGACCTATTACCAGCACGCTCGCCGGGAACCCGGCGAACACGGCGGGGCTACCGTTATTTTTCACGCGCCATCAAAACGGGCGTGGTTCTGGTTCATTCCGCTGTCCGACGATGTGACCAGCATTGGCGTCGTTTCGGATAACGATTACCTGTTGCCAGCCCGAGCCAAACCTGGTGACGTTTTCACCCGGCAACTGGGCCAGTGTCCGGCATTGACGGACCGTTTGACCGACGCGTCGCGGATCGGCGCGGTGCATGTCGCCCGCGAGTTTTCCTATCACACGTCGCGTTCGGCGGGGGACGGCTGGGTCGCGGTGGGCGACGCCTGGGGCTTCATCGACCCGATCTATTCGTCGGGCGTGTACTTTGCCATGAAATCGGGCGAGTTGGCTGCGGACGGCATCATCGACGGCCTGTGCCGCGGCGACACGTCGGAATCGCAGTTGGGAAAATGGGTCCCCGGCTTCGCGGCCGGTACGCAATGGATCCGGAAACTGGTTCACGCCTTTTACGCGCCCCACTTCAGCTTTGGACGCTTCATCGAGCAACACCCGGAGCATCGAGGACGCCTGACGGACCTGCTCATCGGGCGCGTCTTTCATTCCGACGTCGGCAGGATGTTCGACGACATGGATCCGTGGTTGCATTCGCAACACACGCGTGTCGCGCGACCGTAGCGTGGACGGGTGCGGTCTATTTGGGGGCTGGGCGTTGGCGGCGGCATGTTGACGCCCCTGGTGGCTGGCCGGGCAATCCAGTAGACTACCACCCCGCATGAACGTCGTCCTCACCCTTACGGTCGTTGCGCTGGTTGCGTTGCACCAGGACAACTGGTTCTGGGACGACCGAACCCTGGTGTTCGGTTTCATGCCGGTTGGGCTGCTGTATCACGCATGCCTGTCGCTGGCTGCCGGCGTAACGTGGTACGTGGCCACCCGCTACTGCTGGCCCACCCATCTAGACACCCCGCCGCCCTCGCCGGGGCGGGTCCCCGAATCGCAATGACGCAAATCGCCATCATTGTTGTTTATCTGTGTCTGTTGCTGACGCTGGGGATGTTTGCCAACCGGTTGTTCCGGGGCACGTCGCAGGATTATCTAATTGCCAGTCATTCGATCGGCCCCTTCCTGTTGCTGATGTCGTTGTTCGGTACAACGATGACGGCGTTTGCCCTGGTTGGTTCATCGGGCGAGGCTTACAAGGAGGGGATCGGGGTGTACGGAATGCTGGCCTCGTCCAGCGGCATTATTCATTCGCTCTGCTTTTTTGTGGTGGGTGTCAAATTGTGGGATCTGGGCCGCCGGTATGGATACAGGACTCAGGTTCAATTTTTCCGCGACCGTCTGGAGTCCGACCGCATCG
>Ga0315534_1000190_pt1 | contig 39280 bp, 33 predicted proteins | sample SalMarSW160240MG_FD_203094 | JGI IMG/M metagenome (GOLD analysis project Ga0315534, IMG submission 203094) | Salt marsh sediment microbial communities from the Plum Island Ecosystem LTER, Massachusetts, United States - Salt Marsh Sediment SW1602-40 ... | reverse complement strand
AGAGGTGTCGGATCAGATGACCATCCATTTCAAAAAAGGAAAATCCTATAATCACCCCACATTTGTTATCTGGGAAGAGGATGGAGATGGAACCTACCTGAGGACCCTTTTTATCACTCAATCCTATGCAAGCGGAATATTCGGGCACCAGATGGTTGGAGACTCAATCTGGTTAAATAAACCCGGAGAATCCTACCAGCCGGCAGCATTGCCTTACTGGACACACAAAAAAGGCCCTATAAACGGGAACCAGCGGGTGCCTACCCGGGAACATCCCTTTATTGATGCGTATACCGGTGAGACACCCTCAGGTGATTTTCAATTTCAAACAGGAGTGCCCTTATCCGAAGGGCGGACCAGGATACTGCTTGAAGTGAACCAGTCGTGGGACTGGAACGGTTACTGGACGAACAACAAATATCCGGACAGCCCGGCGTACAAACACTCTGCTCAACCATCAATTGTATATGCAGAAGTGATAAACCAGGTGGACTCGGTCTTTTATTTTAATCCTATAGGGCATGGAGATCCCAAAGGAGAAGGCGGGAAATTATTTCCAGATCTGAGCACATTGACCACGGCGAAGGAGATTTTTGAATCAATCAGCATTACGCTCAAGCGTTAAATTTGAACAGTAGATGAAACCATCGATAAAACTCTATATAGTATCATTTATTCTTTTATTGGTTGCTCCTATACTATCCGCTCAAAACGGACAGGTCAAAGGAAAGATAACGGATGCAGGCAACAACGAAACCATTCCTTTCGCTAACATTATCGTTGTTGGTACACAAATCGGTTCCACCAGTGATCTGGATGGTAATTTCATCATCACCGGATTGCAACCGGGTTTTATTAACCTGCAGGTATCCTTTGTTGGCTATAAAACAGTAATCAGTCCTGATATCCTGATTAACAATAACAGTGTTCCCTATATTGAAATCGCCCTTGAAGCTGCTGAAGAAACATTGGAAGCCGTTGTGGTTACGGCGGATCCTTTCAGGAAAAAGCAGGAAGCTCCACTGTCCATGCAGACCATTGGAGCCAAAGAGATTGAAAACAACCCGGGAAGTAACCGCGATATCTCACGGGTTATCCAATCTTTTCCCGGAGTTGGTTCGACACCGGCATACCGGAATGACATCATTATCCGGGGAGGTGGACCCGGTGAAAACCGTTTCTTTCTCGATGAGGTTGAAATTCCGGTACTGAATCACTTTTCCACTCAGGGAGCTTCCGGAGGACCAGTCGGGATCATCAATGCTGATTTTATCCAGACGGTTGATTTTTATTCAGGGTCATTCCCTGCCGATAAGTACAACGCGCTCAGTGGGATTCTTGATTTCAAACAGAAAGAGGGCAGCAAGGACAAAACCAATATCCAGGCAGCTCTGGGTGCCAGCGAAGCATCGTTAACCCTGGATGGACCGATGGGAGAAAAAACGAGTTATATCTTTTCAGTCCGCAGATCCTATTTGCAGTTTCTCTTCTCAGCCCTTGGTTTGCCCTTTCTGCCAACCTTCAATGATTACCAGCTCAAGGTAAAGACAAACCTTGATCAGAAGAACCAGTTGACGATCATCAGCATCGGTTCATTAGACAACCTGACGCTGAATACCGGGATCAAAAATCCCGATGCAACGCAGGAATTTATCATCAGCCAGATCCCCGTTAATAATCAGTGGAGTTACACGATAGGTGCGGTACACAAACATTTCTTCGAAAATGGATACCAGACGGTTGTCCTGAGTCGCAACATGCTGAACAATTCATTTTACAAATATCCGGATAATGACAAAAACCTGGATAAGATTTATGATTATAACTCAACGGAAGCAGAAAACAAATCCAGGTATGAATTAACCTGGAGAAGAAATGGGTATAAATTCAATATAGGTGTGAATATGGAGTATGCAACCTATGAGAATTCCACTTCACAGAAAAAATATGTTGAGGATACACTGGTCAATTTTCAATATAAAACAGACCTGGATCTGTTTAAATACGGAGGATCTTTACAGGTATCGAAACGATTTCTTGATAGCCGTTTTCTTGTTTCAGCAGGAATAAGAATGGATGGGAATACCTATAACAGTAAGATGTCGAATCCGTTGAACCAGCTATCCCCGAGATTGTCCATGTCCTATTCCCTGACAGACAAAACACAGTTGAATGCAGGGGTTGGCCGGTATTTTCAGCAACCTGCCTATACTACACTGGGATATAGAGACTTTCAGGGCAACCTGGTGAATGAATCTTCAGCAAAATACATTGGAGCAAATCACTACATTATTGGTTTTGAGCACCGTTTTTCCGATCCGGTTATTCTCTCTGTCGAAGGATTCTATAAAAGCTACTTTCAGTATCCCATTGACAGTGTTACCGGAGAAAGCCTGGCAAATCAGGGAGCTGATTACAGCAGTGTTGTGGGCACATCACCGGTAGTATCAACCGGAAAGGGCGAAGCAATTGGATTTGAAATCGTAAACCGCATCAATTACAAAACATTTACACTCCTGGCATCATACACTTTCGTCAGAAGCCAGTTTACAAAGCTTACCGGTGAATACATACCTTCCTCCTGGGACAGCAAGCACCTTCTGACCCTGACCGGTTCAAAGAGCTTCAAGGGCAACTGGCGTGCAGGTTTCAAATGGCGCTTTGTAGGTGGTTTACCCTATACCCCCTACGATTTGGAAACTTCTGCAAAAATCCTGGCCTGGGATGCACGTGGTGGACCATATCTCGACTACACACAACTGAATTCAGAACGGTCGAACGCTTTTCATCAGTTGGATATCCGAGTTGACAAAAACTTCTTTTTCGACCGATGGGCATTGATGCTTTATGTCGATATTCAAAATGCATACAATTTCAAGTTTACCGGCCAGGATTTCATTCTGAGGGAAAAGAACCCGGATGGATCATACGTGACGACGAACAATGATACAGAATATGTCCTCACAACGGCACCTAACCAGTCCGGTTCAATCGTACCAACCCTCGGGATCATGATCAAGTTTTAACATTCTTCTGTCTGAGGGCTACCGGTATCCCAATCGGATGATTTTTATTATTTTTATCCTGTTTTACCATTAACTTTAGTGGGATTTTGTGACTTTGTGATTTTGCGGCTATACTTAACGCCACCAAAACACTAAAACACCAAATCCACACAAAATAATTTAAATAAGCTCTTCAATGGCAGAAGGGATTATTCTATAATTCGTATTCATGAATCGATTGAACCTCTAAATAAAATAGTTATGGCAATAGAACATTTAACAAAAGAAACCTTCAGGGAAAAAGTCTTTGATTACGAGACATCCAAAGAGTGGAAATACAAAGGTGAAAATCCCTGCATTATCGATTTTTATGCCCACTGGTGCGGGCCCTGCAAAATGGTCGCTCCCATCATGGAAGAACTGGCAGAAGAGTATTGTTGCAAAGTGGATATTTATAAGGTAAACACAGAAGTGGAGCAGGAACTGGCCGCAATGTTCGGGATCAGAAGCATACCCTCCGTGCTCTTTGTTCCATTAAATGACAAACCGCAGATGGCTCTGGGTGCATTGCCAAGGGAAACATTCAAGCAACTCATCAAGGAGGTGTTACACATCGAAGAAGAAGTGTAAAAGCCAGAGAACCTATGAGTAAGCTTTCATGTCCTATCCGGGCTTCAACTATCCCGCTTTTCCTTCTTCTCTTTTCCTGCTCTTCCCCAACTGAGCAATCTGGGGATTATGCTTTAGTAAGTAAGGAGAAAAACTTAATGGAGATGATCTCCAAACCCTATGCACGGTACTGGTGGTTTGCCTCAGAAATTAAAAAGGAAGATATTGAATTCAATCTGGACTGGTTGAAGCAGAACGGTTTCGGAGGTATCGAACTTGCCTGGGTATATCCGCTGAATTCCAGGTACTGGAACCTCGATACAACCTACACTCCCAGGCAGGAGTGGTTGAGCCCGGAATGGCAGGATGTGGTCAGTTATGCAATGCTCTATGCCGACAGCATTGGTATGGCATGTGATTTAACCATGGGTACCCTGTGGCCTTTCGGGGATTCCTATGTACCCTTTGCACAGGCATCACAACAATTTGGAGAGGAGGAACACCAGGTGATCAACCGCTCCTGGGAATACCCGAAAATCGGATACGTGGTCGATCACATAACCCCCGAAAACTACCTCCCCTACTTTGGCCGGATACTGGATTCATTCCCGGATCCGGAAACCCGGATCCCTCACTCTTACTTTATTGACAGCTGGGAAGTGGAAACAGGAAAACTCTGGGCTGATGGATTCAGGCAAGCATTCACAGAGCGGTATGGATATGACATCGCTCCTTTCATGGATTCGCTATACGCTCCTGCAAACAGAGAGTCTCTCTACGACTACATGAAACTCCTGTCAGAAAAAGTGGTTGAATTTTATGCGAACTTCGACCGGGTATTAAATGAACAGAACCTGTTTTCCCGGGGACAGTGTTCCGGTGCTCCCTGTGATATCATCTCTGCCTATGCACGAATGGATATTCCGGAAGGTGAAGCCATGCTGTATGAACCCGAATATAACAGCATCCCTGCATCAGCGGCACTTCTTGATGGGAAAAAAGTGGTGAGCGCCGAAACATTCACCTGCATCTACGGATGGCCCAGTAATTACATGAGAAAGGAACAGACTGCAGATCTGAAAATGGTTGCAGATGCCCTGTTTGCAAATGGAGTAAACCACATCGTATGGCACGGAAAAGCACACAATCCGAAAGACCAGGATTCGGTGAATTTCTATGCAACGGTGCATATTGGAAAGGATGGAGCGCTCGCACCGGAAATCCCGGCTTTCAATGATTATCTTGCTACCATTTCTGAAATAATGAAACAGGGTAATTCCTATAGTGATGTCGCCGTATACCTGCCTACGGAAGATGCCTGGGTAAACGGGATCATGCCCAAAGAAAAACAGTTTATCTGGGCGTGGGGTTATTACGAAATGCGCTATGTCTATTTCCCTGAAGAGGTGGCCGGATATCACCCGGTATGGATCAATAAAGAGTTCCTGGAGAAAGGGAGGATTGAAAATGACAGGTTTCGGGTCGGTGATGCCAGTTTCCGTTCTTTATACATCGACGTGGAGTACCTGGATTATGATGCCCTTAAACGGGTGATAGAACTGGCTGATGCCGGATTGCCGATAACGTTTAAAAAAAACCCGGCTGAGCCCGGTTCTGTTAAACACGAAGCGTATCGAGTCCTGGTCGAAAAATTGAGGGGATTGCCAAATGTTTCCCAACAGTTTACTCCACAAAGACCTCCCCTGGTTGGAGGGGATTCACTGCTGCTTTACTGGGCACGGGAAAAAGATCATTCTCTCTACATCTTCTTTGCAAATCCCACATCCAGACGTCTGACTTTCCCGGTCGGTTATGGACAGTCGTTTTCCGATGTACCAAAAACGGTTGATGTTGTTCTGACCTTTGACGGGAAAGAATATGAAATGAGTCTTCGGTTTGAACCCTATCAATCGTTACTTTTTAAAATAGAAAACGGGAAGATCGAAGAGATCGATATTTCATTTATTCCAAAAACACCCGTGGTCAGTGAAGGGCCTCCCGATTCAAATGCACCCTGGTTGGTGAAATGAAAAACCAGAGGTATCCTGGAATGTACGAGGATCGCTGGATCGTTGAAACGAAACTGCCTACCTGCCCGTCCCGCAGGATTGATTTTTTCTATAACTGATTTATTAATATTGATCAACTAAAACACATACACGATGCCAGTAATCAACTTATTAGCTTCCTCGCAAGGATTAAAAGGTAACGAAGCGAACATTGCACTTGCAAAGGAGATTGCATCATCCGAAAACCATGACGCAGTGAAAGAACTGGTAGATAACCTTGAAAATCAAAATAAAAACATCCAGGGTGATTGCATTAAAACCCTTTATGAAACAGGTTATCGAAAACCAGAAATGATAGCTGACTACTATTCCGACTTCCTTGCGTTACTCATAAACAAAAACAACCGCATGGTATGGGGAGGTATGATCGCCCTCACAACCATTGCAGGACTAAAACACAAAGAGCTGTTTTTATCACTGGATCTGATCAGGGAAACAGTAAACAAAGGCTCTGTCATTACAAAAGATTGTGGAGTAGAGATCCTGGCAAAATTGAATTGTCATGATGAATATTTTAACACAACAGATCCGCTGCTTATGGAACAACTCTGGAACTGCCCGATAAAGCAACTGCCCATGTATGCCGATAAAACATTGGTCTCTATCAATAAAGAGAATAAGGAGGCATACAGGAACATTATCAATAAGCGAAAAACAGAATGTGAAAAGAGCTCACAAGCAAAACGGCTTGAAAAAGTACTGAAAAAGATAGAACAGGTATGAACGAGGCTCTGAAAATATTCCTGGTTAGTGGCCTCGGTGCAGACAAACGCACATTTGATTATCTGCAGCTTGAGTTTCACAACAGGATAAATTACGTTTCCTGGATCCCACCCTTTGATAAAGAAAAAATAGATTCCTACTCTGCCCGCTTAATTGAAAAGTACAACATGGATCAAAATTCAATTGTGATTGGATTGTCATTCGGTGGAATTGTAGCGGTTGAAATTTCCAAACAGGTAAAACTCCTCAAAACAATCATTATATCCAGCGCCAGGAACAAGAACGATCTGCCTGTACTATTCAGGATTATTGGGAAAGTCGGCCTGCATAAATTAATTTCTGAAAATCAAATCAGAAGAAGTAATGTATTCATGGAGAAAGCCTTTGGTGCTTCAACAGGGGAGGAAAAACATGTGCTTTCAGATGTACTGAAAAATACCAATGTAGAAGTAGCCAAATGGGCAATCCGGGAAATGACAAATTGGAATGAATCAGGAAAAAATGAATATATTGTGAGGATTCATGGAGACAGGGATAAAATTATACCCTTAAAAAATGATGCCGATTACGTTATTCAAGACGGCGGACACATGATGATTACACAGAGAGCAACAGAAATCAGTTCAATTCTGAATGAGGAGATTAGAACAGTTAAGTAAAGATTATCATCCGTACACCAGCATTATACGTATTCAGCAGGTAGACGATATGGAAAGAAAAAAGATTGCATTGGTATTATCCAGTGGTGGAGCCAGAGGATTTGCTCACATTGGAGTCATCAACGAATTGCTGCGACACGATTATTTAATTACCTCCATTGCCGGAACATCTATGGGTGCCGTGGTTGGCGGAATGTATGCAACCGGTCAATTGAAACAGTTCGAGGAATGGGTCTCTTCCCTGGATGTCATGGAAGTATTGAAACTGACCGATATTTCCATCAGCAACAAAGGACTGGTAAAGGGCAACCGGATCATTAAAAAACTGAAGGAACTTGTTCCAGACAGGAACATCGAGGACCTGCCGATCCCATTCTGTACTGTGGCTACTGATATTGTCAAAGGAACTGAACTGGTCTTTACCGAAGGAAATTTGTACGATGCAATCCGGGCTTCCATCTCAATACCTACCGTTTTTCAGCCGTTTAAGATTTCCGATAGTTATTATGTGGATGGTGGCGTATTAAATCCTGTGCCGATCAACCGGGTAAAACGACACGAAAAGGACATGCTGGTTGTGGTGGATGTGAATGCCCAGATACCAGCTGAAAAAAAAGAAACAACCGATAAAAAACAAAATGATAATAAATACCTGAAACAATTGAAGTCGATGCAGAACAAGCTGGGTAACATCATACCGAAAAATAAAAAGGATGATATCGGACTGTTCAACCTGACAACCCGGAGCATCAGCCTGATGTTGCATCAGATTTCCGTTCTAACCATCGAGAAGAACGAACCTGATCTGCTCATTAATGTTTCCAAACATGCATTCGGCACCTTTGATTTTTATAAAGCAAAAGAGATCATTACCGAGGGCGAAAAGGCTGCAAAAAAAGCCCTGGAACTGAAATAAAATTTGACAATAACCCATAACAAACATGTGTCCTCAATCAACATGCAACAGAATAGAACTATGAAAATAAGAACACTATGTTTTCTTTTGATCGGTTTAGGTTTAATGGTTACCGGTTGTGCAACAATCCGGTATCAGGCTACACGATTTGAACAACCTCCGGAGGTCGACACAAAGACCAAACCGATTGAATACCAGGAAAAAAAATCTTATGCATTCAATAGTGGCCAGGTTCATTTCGACAACCTGTTTGACGGGGCACGAATGAATTCCTGTGAGCAGATTGATAATACTACTTTTTCAATATCAATCACCCCCGAAAACAGTCCAATAAATCCCTCTCCCTGGTATGCGTTCAGAATTATATCCAATCGTTATCAATACCTGACAATCCTGTTAGATTATGTTGATGTAAAACACCGGTACCATCCGAAATTGAGCATTGACGGGAAACAATGGACAGAGATCCCGGCAGAAAGTGTTGTCTTGAATGCTGATAGTACATCCGTTTTTATAAACTTCCCGGTTACATCGGATACAACATGGATAGCCGCCCAGGAAATTATTGACGCTAAACGGGTACTTTCATGGTGCCGTTCATTGGAGGGAAAAGGCAATGTCAGGCTTTCTCAGGTTGGTGTCTCTAAACTCAACCGGCCGCTTTACATGTTGGATACCAGCCTGGATGGACCGAAAAAAAAGCCAACCATTGTCATTCTCGGCAGGCAGCATCCACCGGAAGTGACCGGGTATTTCGCCATGAAGGCTTTTGTTGAAGCGATACTCGACCCGACAGAATTATCTGACCGGTTTTTGAAAGAGTTCAGGGTACTGATCTTTCCTTTAATGAATCCCGATGGGGTGGACCTGGGTCACTGGCGGCACAATGCCGGTGGTGTGGATCTGAACCGGGACTGGGGTACCTATTACCAGCCGGAAACCCGGCAGGTCGCAGATTTTATCGTGAAGGAATCGAAAAAGAATAAAGCAACTATTTTGCTTGGGCTTGATTTTCACTCAACCTGGTATGATGTCTATTATACCAAAGAAGTCGATCCTTCCACACTTGTGTTGGGCGACTTCAAGGAACGCTGGTTAGAAAAAATTGAAAACGGGATCCCGGATTATACCGTGAATGAGGAAAGTTCAGAAGTGAATTCAGCCGTTTTTTCGAACAATTGGTTTTACAAACAGTTCAATGCAATTGGGATAACCTATGAAATCGGCGATACCACACCACGGGATTTTATAGAAACAAATGGCAGGGTATCCGCCACTACCATGATGGAATTGTTGCTGGAATACAGCAAGGGAAAACTCTAACTAATATAATGCCACCAAAGCACCAAAGCACAAAATGACACTAAAAATGGAAGGAAAAAGTAAAAAGATACAACAATATGATCCGCTACCGGAAGAATTGGAAATAATTGGGAAAAAGATTGTTGATGCAGCATATACAATTCATAAAAACCTTGGTCCTGGTCTGTTGGAGAAGGTATATGAAATATGTTTTTGTCATGAATTGGAAAAACGAGGATTGCATTACCTTAGACAAGTTGATATACCTATTGTATATGATGGAATCCAATTTAATGAAGGATTGCGACTTGATGTATTGGTGGAGAATAAAGTTATATGTGAGCTAAAGGCAATTGAAACAGTAAATCCGGTCTGGGAGGCCCAGGTATTGAGCCATTTGAAAATAACTGGTAAAAGGCTAGGTTATCTAATCAATTTTAATGTGGTAAATATAGGACATGGGATAAAGCGCTTTATTATATAAACCTTTCGTGGGATTTGGTGACTTGGTGTTTTCGTGGCGGAAAATCATATTTTTTTGCCAGCAAGGCACAAAAGCACAAAATGGCACGACAAGTGGAAGAAAAAATAAGAGGAAACAGCAATATATTTGTAGTATCAACTTAAAAATAAGGTCATGAATTTCTACATACGGTTAATTCTTTTTCTGATCATTAACCTAGGTGCCCTGGGTATTGGAGGTGTGTTGCAGGGAGAGGGAGCCCGTTCAACCTGGTACCAGGAATTGAACATTGCTCCCTGGACCCCGCCGGGCTGGATGTTTGGAGTGGCATGGACCACCATTATGCTCTGCTTCTCCTTTTACATGGCTTCTTTAACCACTGCGACCGATTCACGGTTCGTGTATGTTCTGTTCCTGATCCAGGTTTTACTGAATGTAAGCTGGAATCCCCTCTTCTTCCGGTATTACTTTGTGTATTTTGCCTTGCTGGTTATTGTAGCCCTGCTCCTGGTGGTGGGTTTCTTTCTCTTCCGTTACCTGAGGATCATGGATTGGAAAAGCTTGCTCATTCTTCCCTATTTTCTCTGGCTGATCATAGCCACTTCACTCAATGCGTATATACTGATTAAGAACTGATCACTCAATATCCACCAGATCTTCGTATCCCGATTCGCCTTTCACTGCAACTGCCCTCAGCAGACCCACACCGGCAGCATAAAACTTGTGTTCAACAATACCCGGTTCCAGAAGGTTCCATTCTGCGACCTGCAGACAATTTGTAAACGAGCCATAAGAAACCGTTACGGACTCATAGAGACTCAGGATCTGGCCTACATCTTCCGCTTCACCGGCATAATACTCCTGCCGGTACCAGATTCCCGGTATGGGATTTGCCAGCATGATCACTCCGGGGAGTGCACCATCCACACCTGCTTCCCATGAACCCGCTGTACTGACAACCTCCCCATCCTCTATCTCCCTTGAAGCTTCACCGAAATACCACACGTTCCCCTCCTTATCCTGGGCATACCAGTCGTCAGTATCTTCGATAAGTTCACCATCAACATATTCTCTGGCATTCACAACAACACACGTCACACCCAGTATGACTTTTGTTTCAATTGTGAATTCCTCTTCCACCCTTACAAGTGCACCATCCTCATCTTCTCCCTCATAGATGTATGTTTTTCCGGTATCAATCGGGAAAAAGACGTTCCCTGTGATGTTTGTCGTCTCAAAATCCTCCGGATCGATCTGGACAAAATAGGGCATATCAGCCGGGTTTTCCCTGCGGGGACCATCCTTATCATCTTCGCAGCTAACAAATGGAATGAGCAAAACGACGGTAATCAACAGTGCAAAACTCATGTTTCTTTTGCGTGTCATAGTTCTGTTTGAATTGGTTCTTGTCTAAAATACAAAAAAAATGGAAGTCTTTCGTTATTCATTACTCATTGGAAAATCCCCCATTTATCCGTAATTTTCAACGCATAGATTGAATCATGCTATGATTCAAAAGGGATTACACTGGTTCACTGACCTTTACCATGATTAAGACATATTTCGGATCTCTTCTTCTCATCACCATTCTGCTTGGTTGCAGATCGGCTAACAGCCAGGACTGGAGCTGGTGGAACGAAAAGCACAACTGGGATGGTGTAACACACTGGAGCAGGTACATCATCATTTCTCCATCCTACCTGGGACCAAACGCACTTCCCGTACCGGCCATCAAAAACGGAACCATATTGGATCGGATCAATCTGGAAATGGGAGCCGATGGACATTTCAGTAAAGGGGATAAAACAACAAACCTGTTTACCGAACTGTTCATTCCTTTGTTTACTGAGAAAGCGGGTCTGAATCTTACCTGGATCCCGGTTGAGTATTACCGGATGGACACCATTACCCGGGATGTCAGGAGAGCAAGGGATTACGATGGGAAAGGATTTGCCACGGGTGACCTGATTATCGGAACATACATACAGATCCTGAAAGAGAGGGATCGGTTACCCGGTATTCTTTTGACGGTTAATCTTAAAACAGCAACCGGTTCAAACATGGAAGGTGCCAGGTATACTGACTCACCCGGATACCATTTCGATCTTTCATTCGGAAAAAGCTATCCGGTAGAAAAACCACACCTCAGGTATTTCAGGGTGTATGGGATGATGGGACTATATGTTTATCAAACCCACTATGACAAAAACTATCAAAACGATGCCTTTCTGTATGGAGCTGGCATCAACCTGGAATGGAAAAGATTCATCATTGAAAATCAGCTTGGCGGGTACATTGGTTATATCGGAGATGGAGACCGGCCCATGGTGTACAGGTTGAATATTAAGAGTGACAGGAATGCCAACTGGAATTTCAAAATTGGATTTCAGCAAGGATTTATTGATTTTGATTATACAACCATCCGGTTGTCTGCAATCATCAACCTGAAGGAACGTTTTGCTGACAAGAAATGATCAATTAACAATCCAAGAGCTTTGTTGTCGTTTAATGATGGCTTGTGATTTTCAGCTCCGCAGGCCGTGCCTGCCGCGGGCCTGCTTGTTTACCAGCCTGTGGCTGGCGGGCAGGGTTTACCTGCCGCTTGCCTGCCGGCAGGCAGGAGCTATATATTGGTTGCCCCGGGCAAACCCTGTGAAACAGGGTGCCACCCGGGGAATTTTAATATCAAAATACTGGTCCAACTGCACTTCAAATCAGCAGAAAATCTTCCTATGGACCAAAAGGAACCAGGCATTTATCCAACCCAATCCTTCTATTCCTCCCCTCCCTCTATCAACTTCAATGCCATCTCCATATATACATCCCTGCCCTCCAGCAGATCCTGGATGGTTTCATGGACCGGGTAATCGGGTTTTATCGGTTCTCTTTTATCCATACCCTCAACGGCTACAGCAAAAGGGCTACGCCCGAAGTAGAGCATAAACCGGGTATTATTCAGATATACCATCAGATCCCTTCCAGCATTGCAGGTATAGGTCGCCCCGCTGGCTGTTCCAACAAATTTCCCGATCTTATGGTATTTCAACAGAGCACAGAAATGACCATTGGTTGAAAAACAGCGTCCATCAAGCAGGGTATAGAGGTTTCCGGTAAACCGTTTCTCAGCCAGGGGGATGGGGTTGGCAAATTCAGCATACCTCCCATACGGCTCGGCAAAATAGGGAACCGGTTTTTGTTCCAGGTAAGAAAAGAGAGGGACAGCACAAAATGGATCCCCCCCATCATTCTTGCGCAGATCGAGGATCAGGTTCTCAATGTTCTTTTCTTTAATCAACGAAAAACAACTGTCCAGGAATCCATTAAAGTAATCCACACGGTCATAATAGATAAATGTATTAATCGTCATTACGGCTGTGCTTTTATCTTCGAGGAACTTAAGGCTTAACTCGGGATTGTCATGGGTGCCGAACACAACCTTTCTGACAGACTGGAGAGTAGCCGGGTTAAGTGTGGTCTCATTATGGGTTTTTTGCCCTGGTAAAGTATACTCTACAATGTACTCGTCAGGAAAACCAAATCGTCTTGCATAGATCATTGGAAATCGCTGCTCAACGGAAGTACGCTTAAAATTTGGGTTGTAGCCATCAGCCGAATAATTGGCTTTCATTTCATTGTAAATATCCATTGCAGACCGTTTGTTTATCTCATGAATAATGCTGCCTGCAGGGACCTGAACCGAATCGGTATAGCTGCCGGATACCACCATATGCCCTTCAAGAATCCTGATTGATAGTGGAAAAAGATTATCCGGATCCATATCCCAGAAATCACCCGGCATCCAGAGATTGGTGTGTCCGCAACCCACTTTCTCTGTTAAAGGAGTAATTATTTTAAAGAATTCATTCGGGGACATCGGCCTGTTGATCATCAGATATTGTTGATCAAACAGCGCATCAAATTCTTCTCTGGAGGTGAACTCATACAAACAGCCATGATTCTCTTCCAGTGTTTGTCTGACTTTTAAAAAATCTTCCTGTAATTCTTGTACCGGGAATTTCACTTCCAATCCGATGCTACCCAGCCGATAAGGATTGGTGATGTATTTTCCAACAGGAGGGTCTCCGGTTTCACTACCGATCGTTAAGGTTCGGTTTCCATACGGAAGGTTATCCGGATTCGCTTTGGTTTCATAAAAAATGTTCCCATCCTCCTTAAGAACAGCATATTTATACTCAATCACCTCCCCGACATCCCCCGCAATGATAAAAGTACTGGAAAAGATGAGGTCCTTCTCTTTGTCTTCCAGAATGTATTCATTGCCTGACCAGTCGCAGAAACTGCCACGCAAAAGTACCCGGTCACCGGCAATAGTATCTAACAGACCTTTGTTAAATGGATCGGTCATATTAACCCGAAAAGTAATTGATGTTTGAGAAAAGCTGGAGGCAGTTACTCCCAGGTAAAAAACAGTTATGATGATTCTAAACATGACAAATGAAGGTATTAATGATCGTTGAACAAATGATTGGTTATGATAAAAATATGGAAATATTACCAAAATAAACGGGGCATTTTTGTATTTTTGTAGAAAGTTTATTGAAACCAATCCATAACCAAAAATCAGGAAAAATGAAAAAACGATTACTTTTCACACTGTTGCTTGCTGTGTTATCCGGCTTTTCTTCCCTTCTGGCTCAGGGATTTACACCCCCTGCAGAAGGGAATGCCGTTGTCTATTTTGTAAGATTTACCATATATGGAAAACCCATGGCATTTGAGTTCTTTCATAACGATACCTATTTTGCAGAACTGAAAGGGAAACAGTATCTGCGGTATGAATGTGAGCCGGGGGAACATATTTTCTGGGCATCGACCGAAAACAAAGAATTTATGACGGCTGAGCTTGCCGCTAACCAAATTTATGTGGTTGTTGTGGATGTTATCACCGGATTCTGGAAACCGCATGTCGGTCTGAGTCCTATCAGTTATGAGGATACTGAACGCTTCGAGAGGGCAAAAGAGCTGGTTGATAGGCAGGAACCGGAAACCTTTAAGGAGTCTGATATTGAAAAAAATAACAATAAAATGGAAAAGTTCATAGCTAAAGAACTGGCAAATTATGAGGAGAAGAAAGGAGATAAAGATTTCAGGCATCTTTCAGCCGATATGGCAATTCCGGCAGATGCTCTGAAGTAGGTAAAGTGGTTAGTAGTGAAAGTAAGTTGGGTGCGTGATGAAAGGAAAGTGTTGAGTGGGAGAAGGAGTACAGCGTTCCCAGTACAGAGTACAGAGTTAAACAATGAGAGGGTTAATGGTTGATAAGATATTAGTGCCTGGTACCGAGTCTTGAGTTGCTGCACTTCGACAGACGACACGGGCCCTGTGAAATAGCGACATTACCCCGAACGGAGTGCTAATGCGAAGTACTTTTTCACAAAGCAGGCCTCGTAACCGTTAACCGAAAACCGATACTGGTTTCGTAACCGTATACCGGTCACCGTTGTCAAAATTCAAATTTCCCACAATGATATCAGGAAACTGTCTATGAAAGTAAAAGATATGTTTTTTTCTATTTCACCGGTATCTCTTCCAGTGTAGCGACAAGGAATTCCCAGAATTTTTTTACCGTTTCGATATTCACCTTTTCATCCGGTGAGTGTGGAAACCGAATGGTGGGTCCGAATGAGATCATATCCAGGTTTGGATAAACACCGCCAAGTAATCCGCATTCCAGTCCGGCATGAATGGCTTTAATTTCAGGGACCTTCCCAAATTTTTCCTGGTACACATCCTGCATTGTTTTCAGGATGGGTGATTCCATGTTTGGCTTCCATCCGGGGTACTCCCCATCAAATGTTGTTTCTGCTCCGGCAGGTTCGAATACGGCGCGAAACATGTTCTTAAGATCCTCCCTGGCCGAATCCACCGAACTTCTTAACAAACAGAGCACGTCAACCTGTCCCTTTTCAGATTTAACCACAGCCAGGTTTGTAGAGGTTTCAACCAATCCTTCCATATCATTGCTCATTCGTATCACACCATTCGGGCAGGCATAGACTGCACTCAGGACACGATCCTGGGTATCCCTGTCCATTACCGATTCCGGCTTTTCAGCATCATCGGCTCTAAAAGAAAGATCCGGATCAATCGTGGCAAGCTCACGCTTGAAGATCCCTTCCATTTTTTTCACACACTCCAGGAATTTTCCTTTTTGCTGCCCCGGCAGGGTTACAATTGCAAACGCTTCCCTTGGAATGGCATTCCGTAAGTCTCCCCCGGAGATGCCTGACACCCTCATCCCATGCTCCCTCGATGCATGCCAGAGGTAACGGTTCAATATCTTGTTGGCATTCCCCTTATCCAGTGGAATATCAATTCCCGAATGGCCACCCTTCAGCCCGGTAACGGAAAGTTTGAATGCAATATGATCATCAGGAACTGCCTCTTCTGTATAATTGAACTTCATGTTGGCATTGGTTCCACCGGCGCATCCCACGTAAAGCTCTCCCTCGTCTTCCGAATCCATGTTTATCAGAATATCGCCCTTCAATAATCCCGGCTTCAGTCCGAATGCTCCGGTCATTCCGGTCTCTTCATCAACGGTAAACAGGGCTTCAATGGGTCCATGTTTCAGATCCTTCGACTCCAGTACAGCCATGGCAGCTGCAACACCCATACCATTATCCGATCCGAGAGTAGTCCCGTCAGCTGTGACCCATTCCCCATCCACATAGGCTTCAATCGGATCCTTTTCAAAATCGTGTTCCTTGTTGCTGTTTTTCTGGGGAACCATATCCAGGTGACCCTGGAGAATAACAACCTTCCGGCTTTCCATTCCCGCCGTTGCAGGTTTTCTTATGATTACATTCTGAACGTCATCAACCAGGGTCTCCAAATCAAGATGCTCGCCAAATTCCTTGACGAACTGAACTGCTGCACCCTCCTTTTTCGAAGGCCGCGGAATTTGAGTTAAACTGTAAAAGTGCTTCCACAATTCCTTTGGTTCAAGATCTAATATTTCTTTGCTCATAGAATAAGTATTTTATTTAACCATGTAATATTGATTCTGTTTGTGTTATTCTGGTTTTTCTCCGGACGGCAATTCCAGACCGTATTTTTGCTTCGCATCGGCTTTCTTCAACTGGAAGGCAAAATAGATGGCCACGAACCCCAGAACAACAAGCATCCCGATCGGGATGGTGTAATTGTACAACGGGATCTCCCCAATCTCTTTCAGATGATTGATTTGCTCACTGATCTCTACCGATGTAAGCCCCTGCATTTCAAATTGCTCCCTGTAGTTATCCAGGGTCTCAACAACGGTAGGATTCACCAGGTCAAGTACTGCTCCAATTCCCCAGAAAAAGAGTGCCAATCCCCAATTCTGCACGGTGAACATTGATGCGTATGCTGTCCCGAGCTTGTTTTCTGCAACAATTTTTGCTACCGAAGGCCACATGGCAGCCGGTACCAGTGAAAAAGCAATCCCAAGACTGAGCAAACCAAGATACCCTAGAATCACATGATTAAATATGGACAGGGATAAATGGGCGAAAATCAGCAGCAGGGATCCCAGGATCATTAATGAAGCTGCTTTCCCCTTCCGGTCGACGTAACTCCCGAAAATGGGTGTGAACAGAATGGTTCCCATCGGGATCAGGCTTGCGGTCTTGGGTCCGTTTGTAAACCATACGGACAGGGTCCCCCATAAAGCCCGGACAAAAAGAAAGAACAAAAGCAAAATGATCACGAGAGAGAGGATCTTCATCCCGAGGGTTTTCATCTTTGCCGGGACCATGGAGAAGGCAACGCCAAAAATAAATAACCCGAGAAATATGGTGGCATTCCCCAGAGATATACTGCCAAAAATCTGAAAATAACTGCCACTTTCCGGCAGATCATAGGTAAATCCAAATTTATTGACCAACAGATCAGGAGCATACTGGATAAACGGGAACACAGCCGAATAGAAAGTAACACACAACAGTGCGATAAAAATAAAAGAACGATTGGTGGCAAGCTTCACCAAATCTGCAAATTTGAAATCTTCTTCCTCTCCCTCCACTTTCTCGGTTACCTGGCGGTCAATCTTTATATCAAATACTGTATAAATCAGGAAAATGATGAGCGATATCCCGATGAGGGTTGCGGCAAAAGCCACTGCAGGCGGTACGCTGTTCCCTCCAATATCAATCGACAGAGCAATACCCATGGCCGAACCTAAACGGCCAAATCCCATATTGATCGCCATAGCCAGCGCCAGTTCATATCCCTTGAACCATTTTACAATAGTCCGGGTACATACCACACAAACTATTTCAAGTCCGGACCCGAAAAGGATGCGTCCGATAATCATCATTACCAGCATGGTGGTGTGGCTCTCTCCGAAAAATCCGTAAGATGCAAGAGCAGTTATAGTACCTCCAAGGGTAGCCAGACCCCCAAAAACAATTCCGGCTAACCGGATACCCCATTTATCCAGAATGATACCCCCTACGATGATCATTCCAAACAGGTTTGCCAATGTGGTTAATCCGATGATCCTGCCGAATTCCTCACTCGTAAATCCAAGCTCGGATTCCATCAGTCCTTTAAGCCCCGAGAAAAAATCCTGGAACCAGTAGGTTGAAAGCATCAACATACTGACCAATACTAACATAAACCACCGCATTGGGGCAGAATCACGTAACGTTTTGTTAATCGTTTCCATAAGTTATAATGTAAATGGTTGGTAGCGTTTGAAACACTAAAAATAAGAAAAATAAACCGGCTGCAAAGCGATTATTGACAAAGTAAAAACCATTTTGAAATATTTCCGTATATTCATCAAAAAATCAGTGCATCAGACTTTGTGGCAGAAAACAATACACGGTGTCATGGATAAGACAAATTTGCAGGAAAATGTCCATGTCTTTGTTTAAAATCTGTATTAAATAGTAAATAATAATTATATTTATATATATTGATATTTTGGTATTATATTTGTATCCGGAATAGAAACAATTATTATTGCTGATCATGAAAAAAGGGATTATCACAACTATATTCTTCATTGCGATTCAACTGGTCCTGTTCGGCCAGGAGAAACCGGTAAAAGTAACATGGTATTCTTTTGAGGAGGCGGTTGAACTATGCAAAAAGAATCCAAAAAAACTATTCATTGATGTCTATACAGACTGGTGTGGATGGTGTAAGGTGATGGACAAGAATACATTTTCACACCCGGTCATTGCGAGGTACCTGAATGAAAACTTCTATGCGGTTAAGTTCAATGCGGAGTCCACCGAACCGATAGAATTTGCAGGAAATACATTTGTGAATGAGGGTGGAGGTCCCCGCAATCCTCATCAACTGGCTATTGCTTTACTCCAGGGGGAAATGGGATATCCTTCCGTTGCATACATGAACGAGGATCTTCAGTTGCTCACATCGGTTGGGGGTTATTATACTCCCGATAAACTGGAACCCATTTTAAGCTATTTTGCCAGCGACCACTACAAATCCATGGGTTGGACTGATTTCCAGGCAGCTTTTGTGAGCGAGATCAAGGAGTAGTTCAACGTTATACGCCTGCCTGCCTGTTTACCTGCTAGTCCTTACGGGACTAATAAGTTATTTAATAACTCGTCGCCCGAGCTGAAGTCGAGCGACGAAGGAAATGCTTCCAATTCATCCTAAAAACATGCCGCCCCTGCCTGCTGAGGCAGGCCTGACGGGGCTTAAAGCCTGTGTGTAAATTTTTCTGATACTACCACGTTACTGAAAAACGTCTAACGGTGTTCGGTGACAAAGCCCGTTTCGGTATTCGTTATGCGTCTTTCGGCCTTTACCACGTTACCGATTACCGACTGACGACCCGGGCCTCGTAACCGACTAACGACTGACGATTTTCTATTTAAGCATAATATTCACCGGCAACCTCACGGTCGGGCCAAACTGGTAGATCAGGAGATCTTTTTCAGCAAGAACATGTTGCTCACCGATCACCCTAATGGTTGCGACCTCCGGGATCCGGTAGAACAGTGCTTTATTATCCTCTTCGCCTTCTTCAGCATGGGTATACGTCAGGTTATCAATGATCTTTGAAGTGCCCTGTTTTGTAATTTCCAGCATGACCGGTTTCCCGGTGAGGTCGGTTACCGGCACCACACCGTATTGTGATGAAAACCTGAACAGGAGATGAGGGTGGTCCAACGGATTTTCACCCGGAATATACCGGTTGGACAGGCGGTAGTACTCATCCATGTATTTACCGATAAAAAGGGCAACATATTCCTTCTCGAGCACGGTCAGGTTTTCGACAGCATACTGCAGGGCTATCCCTTCGGGAAAGACATCATACTGTCCTGACATCAGCTTGAATCTTCTCTTGCGTATCTTGATGATGAAATTTGCTGCTTCTTCTGCCTGTTCTTCAAGGGTCATATGAACTTCCCGTTCGTACAAATAGGGAACCTGTACAAAGCCGGTATCCGTTTCAATGAACCGGTAATTGGTATCGTACACCATAGCGATATTCCGTTTAACGGATAGATCGGTGTGAAATATCGGTTCGGGATTTTCCGAAACATTGGATTGAATCACGGGTTTATCTGCATATATTCCTGGATTTGGTGTCAAGATCATTCCCGTTTTTGACAGGGTGAGAGCATTCACTTCCAGGGGACCATCGGATTCCAGTATATAATATTGTTCAGGATCGATCTCTTCTTCTCCCCTGATTTTAATATCCGATATGGTCCATTCAACCCAATCTTCATCAGAAACACCCGTAATGCCAAGGTATTTTTCAGCATACTTGTAATAGGGACCGTGTCTGAACATGGTCTTTTTTACAGTCACATCAAAAGTAAGAGTTGTCCTGGGTAAGGCATAGATCAGGCTATTTGCCGGGATCTGGTCCGATTCGGCAAGGGCCCGTCCACGCAGGTAATATTCTATTGTACTGCATCCTGCTATAAACACGAGAAGAAGGAACAGTGGAAGGATTCTCACTTTGTTCATATTTGAATTATTCATGGTTTCTAATTTCGTTGAATGCATTTCCCAGATTTTCTATTATATCGGTAGCAATGAGTGCCTCTTCACCGACCTGTTTTTTAGCCAGGTCACCGGCCAGGCCATGCAGGTAAACTCCGATGAGTGCCGCCAGTTTCGGCTGATATCCCTGTCCGAGGAGTGATAGGATTATACCGGTGAGTACGTCCCCGCTTCCTGCGGTTGCCATCCCCGGGTTTCCTGTAGTGTTGAAATAACATGTTCCGTCCGGACATGAAATGGATGTATGGGCACCTTTCAAAACCACAATGGCATGATACTGTTTTGAAAACCCGATCTGTTTCCTGTTTCGCTCATAATGATTGCTGGTTTTCCCTGCCAGCCGTTCAAACTCTTTCGGATGGGGAGTGAAGATTGTGTTTTCGGGAACCTGTTCAAGCCATTCCCTGTTTTCTCCCAGAATGTTTATGGCATCAGCATCAATGACCAGGGGTACTTCCGCTTTATCGAGTAACTCATGCACCCCTTTCTGTGAATTATTCCGACAACCGATAGCAGGTCCTATACCGATTGCCTGATATGGGTCGAGATCGGGAATCTGGGTAAAGATGATATCCGACTGATCAATACTGATCATTGCTTCCGGCAGTGCGGTTTGAATGATCTCGTATCCGAATTTTGGGATATGTGCAGTCAGCAATCCTGCACCTGTCCTCAGGCAGGCACGGGAAGCCAGGACGGCTGCTCCCATTTTACCGTAGCAACCCGATATCAGCAAAACATGTCCGAATGTACCTTTATGAGAAAATTTCTCCCTGCGGTTAAGGAGGGATGCTACAAACTCCTTTGTTAAAAAGAAGTAGTCTGTTTTCATTTTATGAATGATCTCCTGATGGAGACCGATTGACAGGATATGCCAGTTGCCTAAACAGGATTCATTTTCTGCAAAAAAGTAAGAGAGGCTGGGAAATTGAAACGTAAGTGTAATGGCGGCATGCACGATGGTTTCCCGATTGTTCCCGGAATTATCCTCTCCCATCAGACCGGAAGGAACATCGATAGCGATGATCTCGTTTCCCATATGGTTCATCCACCTGACAATCTCAGCCGGAAATCCGTTAAGGGGTCTGGAGAGTCCCGATCCAAACAACCCGTCAATCAACAGATCACAGGGATCAAAGTGAGGAAGCTCGTTTCCTTGAGCCAGGGTATGAAAGGCAACTCTTCCCTGTTCAATAATCCGTTTATGATTCATCTTCCAGCTGTCCGAAACCTTATCTGTAAATTCAACATAATAGATTTCTGTGTCATAAAAATCATCTGCCAGCATTCGCGCCAGGGCCAGGGAATCCCCACCGTTATTGCCCGGCCCCGTAATAACCTTGACTTTTCTGTCCTGAAAATATCGTTTTGTGATCCAATGATGCAGTTGACGGGCAGCTCTCTCCATCAGGTCAATGGGACGTATTGGCTCATGCTCAATGGTATAAGCATCAATTTCTCTTACCTGGTCTGCCCGGAATATTTTCATCATTCATCGAATTTTTAACAATTACATTATATATTGTCGGGTTGTTAAAACTGCACCGGTAATTCACCGGGTACCACAAACCCCAGATACAAATTTAACAGCTTCATTCTGAATTTAAAACACTTTAGAAAGATTCTAAAAACTGACACACCCAAATTTTTCATTTTACAAATGAAAAAGATAAGTATATTTGTCTAATTCTGGTAAAATACTCATTAAAATCAATTACCATGCTAAAGAACCATCCTAAAGGATTACTTGTTGCATTTTTTACCAATATGGGTGAAAGATTCGGATTTTATACAATGATGGCTATTTTGGTTTTATTCTTACAAGCAAAATTCGGTCTTGTGGAAGACACAGCAGGCGACATATATAGCTGGTTCTATTTCGCCATTTATGCCCTTGCGCTAATTGGCGGGATACTGGCTGATGCTACCAAGAAATACAAATCAGTTATTCTTATCGGACAAATTGTCATGTTTGGTGGCTATGCTATTATGGCTTTACCTGGTCTGTCTCTTCCGATTACGATAGCAGGTCTGTTTACAATTGCTTTTGGAAATGGAATGTTTAAAGGTAATCTCCAGGCTGTGGTTGGTCAGATGTATGATAATCCCATATACGAAAAGGTTAGAGATAAAGCCTATATGATATTCTACATGGGTATTAACGTGGGTGCTTTTTTTGCTCCCTTTGCTGCCAACGGTGCCAGAAACTGGTGGTTAAAAACCCAGGGATTCCTTCATGATGGAAGTCTACCTGCTCTTTGTCATCAATTTAAAAACGGAACCCTTCAGAGTCCTGACGAACTTCAGGTTCTTGCTGATCAGGTGAATCTTAGCGGAGCTGTAACCGACCTGTCCGCTTTTGCGGATGATTACCTCCACAGTTTCTCCGTAGGTTATAACTATGCCTTTGGCATTGCTGCTACTGCAATGGTCGTTTCACTCCTGGTATATATCATTTTTAATCGTCATCTCCCGGCCAAAGAGAAAATCAAGGGTGAAAAGACAATCTCACTGGGAGAATTCCCATTGGCCATTCCGGTTGCGTTGATTGCAGGTGTTATCGTCGCTTTTCCGATAAGCCTGGTGAAAGACATAGCTACCGGTGCAGCATTTGGTCTGTTTGCGGCTTTTGTAACATGGATGATCATGATCTCGAAGAAAGAAGAGAAACAAAAGGTTATCGCACTAATACTGGTTTTCTTTGTTGTAATCTTCTTTTGGATGTCCTTTCACCAGAATGGTCTGACACTAACATTCTTTGCACGGGATTATACGGTAAAAGCAGTTGGACGGTTTACTTACATGTTTTTTAGTCTTTCTAATATTCTGGCAGTTCTTGCGCTGATTTCAGGATTCATAATGATAATAGGAAAGAAAAGATCCCTTAATACCCGCCTGATTGGAGCTGCACTTTTTGTCGCTGGTAGTACCGCGGCGACATTTCTTTTCAGGAATGCTGAGTCTCAAAACCCCATTGCACCTGAAGTATTCCAATCGTTCAATCCATTGTTTATCGTGGCCCTGACATTTGTAGTAATGGGCTTCTTTTCCTGGCTTAACCAGAGGGGGAAAGAACCATCCACTCCAAAAAAGATCGGTATAGGAATGATCATAGCTGCATTTGGTTTTGTAGTAATCCTCATTGGATCTCTCAAACTTGTATCTCCTCACGAACTGCAGGTAGTCGATGCCTCGGGTGCAATAAAATATAATCCTGTTCCCGATTCCTCCAGGGTAATGCCCTACTGGTTGATGTCTTCCTATCTCGTACTGACCATTGCAGAACTTTTTCTGAGCCCAATGGGATTATCCTTTGTTTCAAAGGTGGCCCCGGTAAGATTTCAGGGAGTAATGCAGGGAGGATGGTTACTTGCAACCGCGGTTGGTAATAAGCTTTTGTTTGTGGGAAGCTTTTTCTGGGGCAAACTTGACCTCTGGCAATTATGGCTGATTTTCATTGTTTGCAGCTTGCTCGCCGCGGCCTTTATCTTTTCGATTTTGAAGTTCCTGGAACGGGTAAGCAAGTAAACATTAGACTAATACGGACTATTAAGGAAAGGTTCCGGATTTTTATGTTAACTGAAAAATAAGTACATTTACCTGATGAGAATAAATAATCATATCCTTAATAATAACCCGGTTATTCGACCATAGGGAGGATATGATGTGATGTAATAACATGAAAGCCTTCCCATACCGGAAGGCTTTTTTTTAACCAGAAAACTGACAACATGAGCAGCCTGCAAATTCCCGAAAACTACAAAGGTATTCTCGATGTAAAGAGAACGGAAAACGCGATCAAGCTGATCAAGGATCATTTTCAGGTCAACCTGTCAGCCGAACTGAAACTCCGGAGGGTAACCGCACCCCTCTTCGTGCTTAAAGGAACTGGTATCAACGATGACCTGAACGGAGTGGAGCGCCCCGTGTCGTTTCCTGTCCGTGACATGAATAATGCAGAAGTTGAAGTGGTCCAGTCACTGGCAAAATGGAAACGGTTGATGCTTGCAGAATTGAACATTGAAACGGGACGCGGGATCTATACCGATATGAATGCACTCCGTCCCGACGAGGAACTATCAAACCTGCACTCAGTCTATGTCGATCAATGGGACTGGGAGAAAACCATCAGACCGGAAGAGAGAAATCTTGGCTATCTTAAAAAAACTGTCATAGAGATCTACACCGTTATGCGGGGACTTGAATTTATCATCTTTGAAAATTACCCGGAAATCAGGGAGATCCTCCCGGAACATATCACTTTTATCCATGCGGAAGAGTTGTTACAGAAATACCCCGGACTTTCACCAAAAGAGAGAGAAGATCGAATCACAAGGGAGTATGGTGCGGTTTTTATCATCGGTATCGGACATGATCTCTCCGATGGTGCTCCGCACGACGGGAGAGCACCCGATTACGATGACTGGTTTACGACGAATGAAGAAGGTTATCGAGGCCTTAATGGCGATATCATTGTCTGGAATCCCGTTCTCGAAAGCGCCCTTGAGATCTCCTCCATGGGCATCCGTGTAAATCGGGAATCACTGCTCGAACAACTTGAAATCAGAAACCTGCAGGAAAGAAAAAAACTTTTCTTCCATCAAAAGCTGATCAATAATGAACTGCCCCTGTCCATCGGCGGCGGTATCGGCCAGTCCAGACTCTGTATGTTCTTCCTGCGAAAAGTCCATATCGGGGAAGTTCAGGCAAGCATATGGCCGGAAGAAATGATGAAAAAATGCAGGGCGAAGAATATCTACCTGCTATAATACACCGATTGTACAGAATTACCACTATTCGTAATGATTTAACCATTTGCTACAGGTATACCTTTGGAAGTTAATAGTTAAAGGTTCTGTGCCATATGAAAGTTTACCCCCCTAGGTTAGACTTAAATGAGAAGAAAAAATTAGAATTAAAATATATAAACCGGTTCGGTTGTGCTATTAAAATCTAACTATAATAACCTCATTTTATAACTGATTTTTAAACATTTAGCTCCGTAGGAGCGCCATATTGGTAGCCCAGGGCAACCCTGTGAAATAATGCTTCGCCTTAGTGCTTAGTCCGGGAAATAAAATATGTTCTGTTTTAACATTCGACTGAGTAATTCCATATTTCACAGGGGCAGCCCTGGGTTTGGTATTATCCAACAATAACGGGCCAACTGCAATGTTATATAAAGGGAAATGGTTACATGGACCGAAGATTTTCCGAGCGTTCATTAAAATCATTATCCTTTTAATAAACAGTAAGTTAAGATAGGATGGCATTTGTCCCTTTAATAAGAGAATTTCGATTTCTAGTGAATCGAAATTCTCTTAAAAAAATTAAAACAGGGGGTAAACTTTCATTTGACCTATGACCGTTAAATGTTAGTGAGCCTTGATTTTTACAAACTTGTGCAGTAAAAATCATCAGTCGAACTAATCCCGCTGTAAGCGGGGTTAAATGTTAATTGTGCCCTGGCCTGACCGGCTGAGTTATCGTCCCCGGACCAATACTCTCCTCCCCCTGGTCCTGCGGCTTCGTCCCGCCAGGGCGGGACTGCGCCGGGCGAAGTCCGGACCCTTCCCCCTCCTGAGGGGGACACTGGTTCCGTGGTAAATAAGTGACTTCAAAAAAAAATTGCAAAAAAATTGCATAATAGTACGATTCGTATTATATTTGCTGATACGGTTCGTATTATAAAACTATGGCAAACAAAAAACACCTTATCCATCCGACTTTCCTCGATTATGCTATCCTTGGGTTACTACAGAGGCAATCCCTGTCCGGTTACCGCATCCGTAAGATCTTTGAAACAACCGCCCTGGGTAACTACAGCAGCAGCCCGGGCACAATCTACCCTGCACTAAAGAGGTTGAAAAAACTTGGATTGATCATCCAGGGAGAAAGATCCTGCGATCAAACGGATGGTCCCAACCGTTTTGCAATCACACCCGAGGGTGTTGAAATCCTGGTCAGGTGGCTTGCTAAACCACTTGAAAGGGAAGGCATCAGCAAGCACATGAAAGAGACCATGCTGCGATTTGCCCTGATGGAAGATTTACTGTCTGAAGACCAGAAGGTCGATTTCATGAAATCGTTCATCTCGGAAACCAGGAAAGAGATCAAAACCCTTGAAACCGAATTAAAAAATGAACAGGACAGGATGTCGCTGCATGCAAAACTCGCCCTCGAGTATGGGATTACAGTCTTAAAAACCAACCGGCGGTGGGGCAGAAAAGCATTAAAAGAAATGATGAATAACTGAAGCAGCATGCACCCTGCTGCTTTCTTAGGGATGTTCTATTAACCAAAATTTATTTAACTATCAATTATTAACACTTACAATCATGAAATCTATTCTTCTGCTGATCCTGAAGGTCATTATCCTGACCTTCCTGATGTTTGTGCTTATGGCAATCGGTGGTCTGCTTGTTACCCCTGAACTCGATTCATCGCAAGTGGCATCCGCATCTTCTGCCTCGTCAATGATACGGGTTTCACTGGTCTGTCTTATCGACACAATCCTCCTTACCTGGTTCATCGTGAGGTCCCGTATAACCGGGTTAAGACTCATGGTAATCACAACCATACTTTTTTACGGTATCAAGACCTTCTTAAGTATCATTGAGTACTGGTTTTTCATCGAATCTGACGTAACCATCTCAAATCTTTTCCTCTCTACTGTGCCCATGGCAGTTATTTTCCCGATCATTGCTGTACCTCTTCTGGGAAAATTGAAACAGGGAGAGGGAGTTGAATCCGTTTCATTAATCCTGTTCGATAAAGACCGAAAGGATTGGATCTGGAAGATCCTGCTCCTGATTGTTATTGTTTACCCGTTAATCTATTTCATTTTCGGATACTACGTTGCGTGGCAAAATGAGGCAGTACGCACCTACTATAACGGGGTAGATTATGGGGGCTTTTTTACCCATTTTTCCCATACCCTGAAAGAAAATCCATGGCTTTATTTCTTCCAGGTTGGCCGTGGTCTGATCTGGGTATTGCTGGCCATACTGGTTATACGTTCTATGAAAGGAGGAATCTGGGAGGTGGGTCTGTTTACCGGGTTGCTTTTTGCACTGATCATGAACGATTCTCACCTGATCCCGAACCCGCTTATGCCTCCTGCCGTACAAAAAATTCATTTCATTGAAACAGCTTCATCAAACTTCATCTGGGGATTGAGCATCGTACTCCTGCTGGCATGGCGTCCTGGCAGACGGGAACATTCGCATAAGCAGTAAAACCGGCAATTATCCCCCGGCATGTCACATAGTGATCTGACAAAGACCCCATTGGGATTCTCCGGAACATGGCTATACCACCTTCGGGAAATGCCGGGGCAATAGAAGGGAACATGATCCGATTGAAGTCAATAGACCCGTCAGGGTCTTCCTGACCTGACGGTGTCTTATCGTCAAACGACCATATGGTAACAGGTTGAAGGTTATGGTCTGACCGCTGCGGGATGACATGCGTAAGGAAGTCGGTCTGACCGATTTGGAGAAACTGTAAGTATTCGCTTTTCGGTAAGCTGGGACCATTCCAAATGTTTTGATTATTTTTGAAAATATGATCAACTTTGCAAACCCACAGAAACGGGTTTAGAGATCACATATGAGGAAACGGATTGCTTTTAAAACAGTAGGTTGCAGGCTCAATCAGTATGAAACGGATGCCATTGCTTCACAATTCGCAGAATCAGGATTTGAAGTAGGTACATTCGATACGGATGCCGATATATACGTTATAAACACCTGTACCGTTACCAATCACAGTGACCAGAAATCAAGGAACCTGATAAATCAGGCAATCCGGAAGAGAGAGGGGGCCGTAGTTGTTGTTACCGGTTGTCTTGCAAACAATTACAAAGAGGAGTTGCAGAAGCGGGATGAGATCACCTATGTCATCGAGAACTCCAGAAAGAGCAGTATATTTTCCCTTATTGATGCCCATTTTAAAGGGGAACTACTGCATCCCGACGAGTTGAACCCGGATCTTTTCGGGTACACGCCGGCAAGCAAAACATTCCACACACGCAGCATGATTAAAATCCAGGAGGGATGCGATAACTTCTGCAGTTTTTGCATCGTTCCGAAAGTCCGGGGAAGAGCGGTCAGCCGACCGGTTGATGATATCCTGGAAAATATCCGCCAGGTAACAGACTTTGGATTCAGGGAAATTGTCCTTACCGGAGTAAACATTGGCAGGTACTTGCATGGGAAGGTAAATTTTGAAAAGTTAGTCGAAAGGATCCTGAATATTGATGGGGATTTTCGCCTTCGCATCTCCTCCATGGAACCGGACGGTTTTGATGAACCCTTCTTCGACCTGCTCAAACATCCCAGAATGACTCCCCACCTGCACCTCTGCCTTCAGAGCGGATCGGACAGGATATTAACCGGTATGAGAAGGATGTATAGCGTGGAAACCTTTCTTTCCATGGTTAGCAAGATCCGCACCCTGATTCCTGATTTCAACATCACCACCGATATCATGGTCGGATTCCCGGGTGAAACCGGGGAGGACTTCCAGCAAACCTGTGATGTTATTGAAGAAATCGGATTCGGCCATATCCACACCTTCAAATACTCCATCCGGAAAGGAACGCGGGCAGAACGAATGGAAAATCACATTCCGGAGGAAATCAAAAACAGCCGGAGTAAAATGATACGCCAGCTTTCCGACAAACAAAAACTTTCCTACCGCAGCGCCTTCATCGGGAAAACTCAAAAAGTACTTATCGAAAAAGTCGAAGGAGGTCGGGCATCAGGATATGGACAACATTATATCCCGGTTCTTATCGAAGGACAAAACCTGAAGAGAAACAGCTTTGTTGATTGCACCATTACCGGCATCATGAAAGGGGATGAACCGGTATTGATCGGGAGATTATAAAATGCCTCAAATGCCTTAAATGCCTTAAATGCCTCAAATGCCTTGAATGCCTTGAATGCCTTGAATGCCTTGAATGCCTTGAATGCCTTGAATGCCTTGAATGCCTTGAATGCCTTGAATGCCTTGAATGCCTTGAATGCCTTAAATGCCTTAATTTGAGGCATTTACAAATTTGAGACAATTAAGGCATTACTTTAGTAACAGTCAGCCGTTTATTAACTATTCCGAAGGACCACGGTTACTCAATCCCAGATTCAAAAACCACCTTCCCATCCACAATGGTCATCAACACCTCCATGTTCAGAATATCTTCTGGATCGATCTCCATCAGGTTTTTGTCGCAAACGGTAATATCTGCCAGTTTACCCGCCTTTATGGATCCCCTGATGTGCTCTTCAAAAGCAGCATAGGCGTTATTGATGGTATAGGCTTTCAACGCTTCATGAACTGATATTTTCTGTTCCGGGAACCAGCCTCCTTCCGGTTCTCCGTGAATGGTTGTCCTGTTCACGGCAGCATTGATCAGGTATTTTGGGTGCACAAGATATTCGGCTGCTGAGGTACCGGGCCAATCGGAGCCGAAGGACAATATAGCTCCGTGATCCAGCAACGATTTAAAAGCATACGCCCCCTTGCATCGTTCATGCCCGATCCGTTCTTCCATCCACCGCATATCATCAGACAGGTGATAGGGATTCACCTCAGCAATAACGTTTAACTTTTGAAATCTTGGAAAATCCTCCGGACGGATAACCTGTGCATGGATAACACGGAAACCCTCCAGGTCTTTTCCAAGGTCCTTCATTAACCGCTCATAGGTATCCAGCATAAGCGCAACACCTTTGGTACCAATCGCATGGACATTTGACACAAAGCCGGCTTCGTACCCGGTTTTAATAAGATTGTACATTTTGTCCATGTTCCCTGTTTTAAAGTCAGGGTCATCGCTGGTGTGTCGCCGGTAGTGCCCGTAATTACCGGGTTGATCATCATAGGGTTCGAAAAAGAGTGCACCATGGGTTCCCATTATTCCATCGATATACCCTTTCAGTGCACCGTATCGTAGCCAGGGATCCGGTTCTTTTGTAATGGGGTGCAGTTGCATGGTTAACCCTGATTTGCCCAATTCTTCACCTCGCGAAAGGTCGGGACGAAGCCATACGCGACAGGTTAATTCACCCATTTCCTGCAACTCAACAAATCGTTTGGTTTGATCGGGAACAGCGATATCATGAACCTCTACAATACCGCATTGCCTCAACCGTTGCAAAGCTGCCCGGTTCTCATCCAGCAACCGTTCATGGGATTTGGGTTCAATTACTTTTCTGATCATCTCAATCGCAGGAGATCCTCTGAAAATCAAACCGGTAGGAATTCTGTCAACATCCAGTTGCATCCCTTCAATCCCTGCTTCCTCAATCCCTGCTTTAGCCAGGGCAGCAGAATTTGCCAGGTACATGGTCCGGTCGAAATTATAGAGCAAACAAGGATTCTTTTCAGTCAATTCATCAATCATCCACCGATTGGGTTCCCATCGTCCTCCTGATTCACCTGAAGTCTCTGAAGCCCCTAAAGCCCACTGCTCATAAGCTCCCCACAAACCACCTGTAATCCATTCCCCGTCATCCAGTATATCAACCACCCGCCGGATCTCCTTGCTCAAACCATCCTCATCAGCCACAGCCATCAGGTTAGCATCATTGATCAATGAACCGGCACTGTTAAAATGAACGTGCCCGTCAATAAAGCCAGGAAGAACAAAACTTCCTTCCAGATCGATTACCCGCGTATCGGGACCAATAAATTTCCTGGCTTCCCTGCTTTTCTGAAGCACAGCTAATATCTGGTTTCCCCGTATGACTATCCCTGTTGCCCAGGGTTGCTCTTCTTCCATAGTAAATACTTCCCCATTTACCAAAACCAGGTCTGCCGGTTGCTTTTTGCATGCGGTATGCAACAGGGCAATGAGTATAAAAATGAATAGAAATAACTTGGAGGCTTTCATATTGTTACGATTTATGTTGACAGCGTATGTTCGTAATCCAAAGTGGCAACTTCAAAATTATGGAAATCCTGAAGTTTATTCAACAGCTAACTTGAATTATTTGCGTTATGTTTTAATTTTGTGAACAGGTATTTGATGAAATGCGAATAGAAAAGACCGGATGCTGCGGAATACAACCATAGCCGACATCATTGAACGGGAAGAACGTTTACAGTAATAACATAGAGTTCACAAACAAGACTTTAAAACAAGAAACCATGATTAAAAAAGTATTCCTGGTACTCATTACCGGGCTAACGTCAACATTTTATCTCTGCTCCCAGGAGCTGTTTGTTGAAAAAAACCAGGAAGCCATTCTGGAAGTAATGCACTCAATATCCAGTCACGATTTATACGATCACGTAAAAGAGCTTGCTTCCGACAAATACAATGGGAGATTGACCGGAACGGAAGGGTACGATATGGCGGCAAAATGGTTGTCTGTTCAACTCAAAAACGGTAAAATTTTGCCCAAAGGAGAAAACGGGACCTATTTCCAGGAATTTGATATCCCGTATACCCTGATCTTTGAAGACTGTGCACTATTTCTTCACCTCGAGTCATCACATGGAACAATCTTCAAACACTATACCTATGTGGAGGAATTTATTCCAGGCTCAACATCAGCTTCCGGAGAGATTACTGCTGAAGTGGTATATGCTGGATATGGTATTACTGCCCCCGAACTGGAATATGATGATTATCAGGGGATTGATGTAAAAGATAAGATTGTTTTGCTTGAACGGGAGGTTCCGGTATCAGAGCGGAATCCGGAGGTATTTAATATGTGGAGACCTTATTCTTTTCATCAGTACAAATTAAAAAACGCTGTGGATCATGGCGCCAGAGGTATGCTCTATAATTACGGACCGATTGGCAATCCCAACAATGCTTACGATTCAAATTTTATTTACTCACACGTAGGAGATTCCGTTGTGAAGGATCTTTTCTCATGTACAGGACGAAAACATGATGAGGTTGTCAGTGAAATCAGGAAAGAAGGTAAACCCCAGTCATTTAATACCGGTGCAACCGTTACCATACGAAATACATCCGAGTATCACCCGGAAGGCCGGGGCATGAATGTCATAGGTTGGATCGAAGGGGATGATCCTGAATATAAGGAAGAGGTCATAATATTGGGAGCTCATCTTGATCACCTCGGGAGATGCTATGAAATAATGCCCGGAGCCAATGATAATGCTTCCGGAGTTGCCGTTATTCTGGAGGTGACCAAAGCACTGGCAAAACTTGATATCCCGTTGAAACGTTCAGTGCTGTTTATCGCCTTTGGGGCTGAAGAACAAGCAATAATCGGATCAAAAGTGTACCTTGAAAATCCCGTATTTCCCATTGATAAAAGTGTTTGCCTGTTAAACCTGGATGGTGTTGGAAATGGGACTAAATTAACGGCTATTGCAGGCGAAAATTATCCGGAAATATGGAATGTTGTGAATCATGTGAATACAAAATATATCCACCAATCCCTGCGGCCCACAAACTTCCCGAATCTCGCACGCCCCCGACTGGATGCTGCCCGGTTCATGTGGACAGGTATTCCAAGCTTAAGCTTCTCGGCATATGGAACAAAATCGGTCTACCATGTACCACAGGATGACATCAGCCTGATAACCCCCGAAATAATGGAAGATCTCGCTCAAATTCTGTTTCTTACCGTTATTGAATTGGCCAATAATTAAAAAAAAAATTACTACCTTCGTGGTTTTAAAATCAGACCGGAACCATTGATTTTTATGGAGAAACCTGAGGATATAACTCATTAGTTTAAAAAATTCAAAACGAAAGGCTTACTATTATGGGAAAAGGAGACCGAAAAACCAGGAGAGGCAAACTGTTTTCAGGAACCTATGGCGTAAGAAGACGCAGGAAAAAAGATAAACCGGCTATTCATAAAAAATTTACACCTCCTGTCTCTGATAAGAAAAAACCAAAAAAAACTGTTGAAGAAGAGCCTGAAGTTGAAAAGGGTTTAGAAACCACCGATGAAAAGGATGCAAAAATCGAATCCACTCCACAGAAAGAACCCACAAAAGATAAAACTGCTGAAGTAGAAGTTCCTGCGGATACCGGTGCCAAAGAGAAAATTGGGGATGAAGCTCCACCAGCAGAAGAACTCGAATCCCCTGAAAAAGCGGTGAAAGAAAAGGAAACAGCATCCACGGAAAAACCAAAAGAAGAAACCAAGCCTGCTAAAGAAAAAGTACAGGAAGACAAATCAGCTCCCAGGGAAAAACCCAAAAAAGAAACGGCAACCGCCAGGAAAAAAACAACCAAAGGGGAAGAGAAGAAGAAAGAAAAAACTGCAGAAGCAGAGAAGCCAAAGAAGAAAACAACAACTGCACCCAAAAAGAAGACAACAACAAAAACTGGTTCTAAAACAGCTGCTGTTAAAAAAGGACCGGCTAAAGGAACAACAAAGAAAAGTAAACCCGAAGGTAAATAACCGGGTGCATTAGCAGGTTATTCCTTTTTCTGTGTTCGTGACCGGTTGATGAACAAAAAACCCATACCGAGAAGGATTACCAAAACGACAATCCCAACAATTATTTTCGCCTGACCAGCCGATCCCTTCTCAGCTAACCCGTTTTCCTCCTCCGGCTCATAAAAAATGGGATCCATATCATCAATGGAAACACTATCCTCCGATGGGATCAATTCTTCTTCCTGATCCTGGGAAACAGCGCCCATCTCATCCATAGCCCTGCCTGTGCCCAATCCTAGTGCCAGCAGAAAAACAAGTAACAATACAACTTTTTTCATTTTATCTGATTTTTCAAGATCTCTCAACAAAGGTAATGACGAATGGTCAATTTGAAGACACCCGGTCGTAGAATTTTTTTGCCTTTTCTCTATCCCCTTTCTCTTCATAGTACTTTCCCAGCTTTAATAGAAGAGGAGCATAATCCGGGTTTAATCGTAAACAACGCCTCAGGTAATAGATACCCAGCTCATCGTTCTTTTCGTCAAGATATATCTCCCCAAGCTTATAGCAGGAAGGGAAATATTTCGGGTTAACTGCCAGGTTCTTCGTCAATACCTCTTTCGCTGTTGCAATCCTGTTTTCCATCAGGTAGATTTCTGCCATCAAATCCAGAGCAACATCGTAATCCGGATAGATGGTGGTAACCCTTTCAATGACCTTCCGGGCAGAATCCATCTCCCCTCCTTTGATATACGCCATTGCTAAATTGAGGTGTACGGATTCATTTTGCGGATCACCTGTTAGCGCTTTCTTCAATGTTTGCACTGCCAGATCATATTCCCCTGCTTTCAACAACCGCGAACCCATCAGATCATCTTTTGAAGGTCTGACAAGTATGGCACATACAGGGACACCATCCACGTCGATTGTATGTAATGTGTTCGCGGGTGGCCAGATCTCATTCCTTAATTGAAAAGGATGTATGTAACTATTCCCAATGATTGCATAATCCCAGTCAACATTTCCTCTCTCATAATATTTAAGAAAGGTTACACTATCAACTGATTCACTGTCTCTGAAAAACCAGGAGACGGGAAAGTTTGCTGCAACGGTTACCTGCTCATGGACTTCTTTCTCATCCAGATAGTGGGTGAGCCATTCAGAAGCTTCGCGCATGGAATGAAAATAGTAATCGGTTTCATACATACCATATGCCCCCCTAAGACCACCAATCCATTCGTTATAATAGAGGTACTGGTAAGGATGGTTGCGAATCATGAATCGAACAGGATGAAATGTCATCATCAGAAAACCAATGGTAACAGCTATCCATACGATCCTGGCAGAATACTTTGTAAGCAGGTATTCGTACCCGAGTCCGGATAGTATGATCAACGGGGGATATACAAACAGGAGATGACGCCAGGCACCATACAGGTTGCTATCCTTATAAATGACAAAAAGTACAGGAAAAATAAAACTGATGAACACAAAAAAGATAAAGATCCATCTCCGGGATTTCATGATACCTTTCATAAAAAACAGAAACAGTATGAACCCCATCCATACCAGTGTCGGAATGGTTATCAGCATGTACTTCAAAAGGTAGTACCATGGAAGCTGATCAGACCAGATATACTCACCTTCAAAGATTTGACGCAGGGTGGTGGGAAAAGATGCCATTACCCGAAAAGCGCTTATCGGATTCTTTATCGGATTTTCCAGCGCATAGGGCCAAAAAAGCAGGCCCATAAGGTAACCTCCCAAAGAAATCAGAATAACGACCAGAAAAGAACGGGAAACGACATGTACGGTCACCAACCCTCTCTCTTTCAAAAAATAACTCAACAGGTACAACCCGGTAAAAAGCAGCAGATAAAAAATCAGTACTGCCCCACCAACCCGGACACTGATTGCCAGGCCTATTCCAAGAATCAGAAGCAAAATGTACCGGAACCGGGGCTTTGGTAATCCTTCAATCACCCGGAAGAGAAAGTAGAGGGCGACAATATACCCAAATGCAAAAGGGATATCCTTCAGGTTATTAAAAGCATGTCCTACAAATCGAGGAGAAAAACAAAGGATCAACAGGGTTAATACACCTGCCCGGTAACCTGAAAGAAAAACAGCCAGGAAACCCGCAACAAGAATAGCCAGCCACCCGATAATGGCATTGCACACATGCCTGAAACGGTAGATATCTTCAATGTTGAACCAGTTTATCAGCAGGGTGGTGAAATTATCAAATGACTGTCCGTAGTATGCAAGATGGCTTTGAGGAGTAAATAATGCAGCGGTGTCCTTCCCGAACGATGTATAATAGTCCAACACCTTTTGGGAATGAAGGTAGTGCACCTCCTCATCTCCGGAAACTCCTGCATCCCGCGACAGTAATGGTAACAAAACAAGTCCGGGAAATGCCAGGATGTAAAAGATCTTCTTCCAGGAAAAATAGCTGGTTAACGCGAGAAGAATGGATGGGAAGCCGGATTCGCTCAAGTGTATTTTTTTCTGATTATATAAATGGGCCTGTTCTGTGATTCTTTATATATCCTGAAAATGTATTCACCAATAACTCCCATAAATGTCAACTGGATAGAGCCCAGAAAATAGATGCTGAGCAGTGTTGACGACCAGCCCAGCGGTGCAAATCCAAAGATCTTTGCAATGATAACATAGATGCCGGCAAGCAGGAAGACAATGACTCCGATTAAACCGAGGACCAGGCAAATTTTCAACGGTATTCGTGAAAAGGAGAAAATAGCATCCGCTCCCAGAGTTAACAACTTCCGCAATCCCATTTTCGATCTTCCGGCTTTGCGTTCACCCCGGTCATAATCGATAAATCCATGCCGAAATCCGATGAATGAGCGTAAGCCGGGAAGGTATCTTGTTTTTTCCCTCATGGAAAGCAATGCCTCCAGGGCTTCACGGTTTATCATGGAAAAATTTCCAAAATTATCAATCCCCTTCAAACCCGATATTCGTTTGAAAAAATAATGGAACAGATTGATGATCAGTCTCTTCTTTTTTCTTTCCCCCCGCGATTTCCGCCGGCCGTTAATGATGTCGTATTCCCCGGAAACAAGCTGCTGGTACATTGCCTCAAGCAATTCAGGTGGATCCTGCAGATCACCATCCATCATTGCAATGAACTCACCACTGGCATGTTCCAACCCGGCAGTTATAGCTGCCGGGTGACCAAAATTTCTCGAAAGGGATAGAACTTTTACTCTCCCATCCTCCTGATGATATGTTATCAGCCTGTCCAGGCTGCCATCACCCGAACCATCATCCACGTAAATGATCTCAAACTGTTCGGTTATGCTGGATGCAACGTCGAATGTGCGTCGATGAAGTTCATCCAGCAGTTCCAGTTCATTATAGACCGGAATGACAATTGATAGGTTCATCTGTAGATGGGTCTTTTACTCCTCAAATGCTGCATCAAATGCCACATCAGAGGGTTTAAAGTCAATGCTTCTAACGAAATCACACGATTCCTTTGCCCCTTCTTCCCGGTCCATTCCACTGTCTTCCCACTCAACTGAGAGCGGTCCGGTATACTGTATCCTGTTCAGTGCCCGTATGATCTCTTCAAACTCAATGTTTCCCCTTCCAAGGCTTCTGAAATCCCAGAACCTCCGCCTGTCACCAAAGCTGGTATGGCCTCCGAAAACACCAGCTTCTGTCGGGAAAGGAGACCATCCGACATCTTTCATGTGTACGTGAAAGATCTTTTTTGCAAACCGGTAGATAAATTCAATGTAATCTACGCCCTGGTATCCCATATGACTGGGATCATAGTTAAAGCCAAATGCCGGATGATCATGAATAGCCGAGAGGGCTTTTTCAGCAGAAGCAATATCAAAAGCAATCTCTGTCGGATGAACCTCTAAACCAAACAGGACACCCGCCTTTTTAAACTCATCCATAATTGGTGTCCATCGATCGCTGAAATCCTGAAATCCTTTTTCAATCATGTCCGGGGATATTGGTGGAAAGGAATAGTTCAGGTGCCAGATGGAGCTCCCGGTAAATCCGTTCACAACATCCACCCCCAGTCGTTTAGCTGCCAGTCCGGTCTTTATTACCTCCTCAGCAGCCCGTTGTCGAACGCCTTCCGGATCTCCATCTCCCCACACGTACTCCGGCAGAATACTTTTGTGTCGTTCATCAATCCGGTCGCACACAGCCTGGCCAACAAGGTGTGTTGAAATGGAATATACCTCCAGGTTGTATTTCTTCAGGAGTTCCCGTTTTTTCTCACAGTATGCTGAATCGGCTTTATCCACCTCAAAATGATCACCCCAGCATGCAATCTCAATCCCATCATAACCAAATTCGCTGGCTTTTTGACATATCGTTTCAAAAGAAAGGTCGGCCCACTGGCCGGTGAACAATGTTACAGGACGTGCCATAACGGTATATTTATACAGGTAAGATAAGAAAAATCTCAGTTATTATAAAATTGGCATTAAACTCCAGAGCAAGCCCTAGACTATTGTTTCCGAAGTAAGCTGCGAGGAACCAGCCTGCCGGCTGTGTATTTCTTCAGTATTTAGGTAACAGATTTTGTTTGAGATTTTAAGATCTATTTGGTTAATTGATTGCCTAATTTTTTTGTACAAGGTCTGGAGGATATATAGAACGCAATCCCGGAGGGATTGAATAATGAATAGCCCGGTACAAGCCCCGACACTTGCCTGCCGAAGGCAGGATTTTGTCGGGGCGAAGTGCCGGGTATGTTGATGATATTTATCCACAACCCCGGATGGGGTTGAATACTAATGCCTTACATTTGAATATTCAACCCCTGTAGGGTTGCTATCTTCTTGTATACCTTAACCACCGGTTACACCAGTGGTTACTCATTGTTCTACCCCTACCGGGGTAAATTTAGATGGTTATTTGAAATTTTGTTACCGATATTTTGAAGTATTACACGGCGGGCAGGTTTAACCATGCTTCTCGTCCGCCGGAGCGGATGCGAATGAGGATTAAAGCCTGACAATCAAATCACCGGCAGTTTCCATGGGTCACGGTAAACCGGTTTGATGAGCTGGTTCGCCTTTTCACTGTTCACAAATTCCTTCTTCTCCCTGTCCCAGAAAAGTTTTTCACCCGTCCGGAAAGCAATATTACCCATATGAG
>Ga0315534_1000188_pt1 | contig 39335 bp, 34 predicted proteins | sample SalMarSW160240MG_FD_203094 | JGI IMG/M metagenome (GOLD analysis project Ga0315534, IMG submission 203094) | Salt marsh sediment microbial communities from the Plum Island Ecosystem LTER, Massachusetts, United States - Salt Marsh Sediment SW1602-40 ... | reverse complement strand
CTGGGTATCGATACAAATACATCGAAATCGCAGTACAGCAGGGCTAAGGCAGCGATCAGGGAAAAGCTTGAAAAGCTTCGTAAACTGAAGGGAAACTATCCTGCAAGTAACCAGTAAATTTAAGATTGAATTTTAAAAGAGTGAAAGATAAGAAGGAAGATAAGGCATTAAGGGAATTATTCCAGGATAAGCTGGGAACTGCGGAAGTTATTCCTGCACCCTCAGTCAGCAAGGCTCTAATGAGAAAGCTGACACTGAGGCGGTTCCTGCATTTTAATGCGACCAGTTTCAATGTATGGTATGCCGGAGGAATAGTCATTGCAGGCGCTCTGATAGCTGTTGTTCTTTCTTCAGATCCCGGGAAGAATGAACAAACAAAGCAGGCTCCCGTGTCAACCAAATTTAACACACCATTAATAAATAAGGCTGAGAAGGAAGAAACAGTCAAACCTGCTGTAAGGGATGATGCGGAGAATAAAATTGTTTATGAAGCAAAAAGGGATGAAAAATCTGGCGCGGAGATCACTTCAGATGAGGATGCCACAACGATTCATCATGATCAGAAGACAAATGGTGTAACTTCGGTTGATATCCCTGACATTTCAGAAGAGGGATTAATCATAAAAGACAAAACCGGAAGGAATAATATTAAGATTGCAGTAAAACAGTCAGATAATCTGATTGCAGCATCTGTTACCGAAGGTTGTGCCCCGCTGAAAGTTATCTTTAAAAGTATGATTCCTCCGAAGGATTCCTGCAGATGGATCTTTGATGATGGAGGTTATTCGACCGACCGGAATACGGAATGGTTATTTGATATCGAAGGCGAATATAAGGTCACACTCTATGTTTTTACGGCTGATGGTAAAAAGATATCCTCCTCCATTGATATTCTGGTTCACCCCAAACCTGTTGCCCACTTTGAAATTACTCCCGAAGATGCCATACTTCCCGATGATGAGATAATATTTATGAATTATTCCACAAATGCCGTGAAATACAAATGGGATTTTGGTGATGGTACGGTGTCGGAATTCTTTGAACCGAGACATGTATACAGTAAGTACGGCGATTATGATGTTCAACTTATTGCCTTCTCAGAATATGGATGCACCGACTCACTTGTTGTTTTAAATGTCTTTTCCGGTTCAGGTTATTTTGTCACTTTCCCGAATGCTTTTATCCCCAATCCGAATGGTCCTTCCGGAGGCTATTACTCGCCAAGGAGTGATGAGTCTGCCTTTGTATTCCATCCTGTATATTCAGGTGTTGCAGATTATCAGTTAAGGATATTCAGCAGGCTTGGCATAATGATCTTTGAAAGCAATGATATAAATATAGGATGGGATGGTTATTACAAAGGAGCATTAAGCGAATCCGGCGTTTATGTCTGGAAAGTGCGTGGAAAATATGTAAGTGGTGAGCAATTTACTAAAATGGGAGATGTAACCCTCCTTAAAAACTAACTTTAACTGCCTTATAATCCCGTATATCCGGTTTTTACTTTGGTCAATAAAAACCGGACATTCATCTATATTAATACCCTGTTCATTGAAAATCCTGATGAAACATGACACATTTGACGGAAAAAAACGTTTAATTTAATGATATATGACAGGATTTCACTATTTTCGTCAATGTAAAACTTACGGGAGTGACCTTGCTGAAGAGGATTAAATATATATTTATTCTAAGTTTTATCCTTATTGTTGATATATACAGCCAGGATCCTACTTTTTCCCAGTTTTATGCCAACCCGCTTTATCTGTCACCCTCATTTGCCGGAGCCATTGAAGAATACCGTTTTGGTATGAACTACAGGAACCAGTGGCCTGCCATCCCCGGGGTTTTCCATACCTACAGCATCTCGTTCGACAAAGCGTTGATAAACTTCAATTCAGGTATTGGCGTTCTTGCAACCTATGATGTTGCCGGCTCAGGTGACCTGAGCACAACCAACATAGGTCTGCTTTATTCTTACGACTTCAATATCAACAGGGAATGGCATGTAAGGCCAGGTGTTAATTTTAAGTTTTATTACCAGGGGCTTGATATATATAAACTTGTGTGGAACAGCCAGTTGACAGGCAGCGGTGTTACTCCTTCTGTTTCTCCTCCTCCCTTTGATAATGTTGCTGATGTCGATTTTGCATTCTCAACTCTTGCATATAACGACAGGATCTGGGCAGGATTCACTCTTGACCATCTTCTTGTTCCTAAAACATCATTTTACGGTAACGATGCAAACGTACCGATAAAGTTTAATCTTTACGGAGGTATTCAGATTATAAAGAAAACAAGGTTAAGGACAAAACTGAAGGAGGTTATGTCGGTTGCAATGAACTTCCAGAAACAAGCTAAATTCTACACTACAGATGTCGGATTATACTATTATAAACATCCTCTAATTTTCGGATTGTGGTACAGGGGAATCCCCCTGGTTACATCACAGGCAGGAGATGCTATCATCGGTCTCATAGGGATCAAAACAGACCAGTTGCACATCGGATATAGTTATGATTTCACTATCTCAAACCTGATAAGTTCAACTGCAGGAGCACATGAGGTCTCACTTATCTATGAATTCACATCCTCTTCCATCAGAGGGCAGCGTAGAAAGATAAGAGCAATCCCTTGTCCTGAATTTTAATTATATCCCTTCACTCCGATTTTAATCCCAGACTGTTTTCAGTCCTATTTATAATTGTTTTATATTTGCGGCTGATTACATTGTTAAACAAATAATTGATTTGCGATGAAGAAGCTTTCTGTTGTGTTATTTTCTATACTATTTGTAGGGCTTGGCCTTCTCTATTTTTTCCATTTTTCAGGAATTGGGAAAAACAAAAAATCTGAAGACCCGGTTGAAAAACCTGAGTCAACTGCATCAGGTATTGCCTATGTGAACGTGGATACAGTAATCTTTAAATTCGATATGTTCTACGACAGAAGGGACGAATTGATGGATAAGCAGCAAAAAGCTGAGGCTGAGCTCAATTCTAAAGCTGGTCAGTATGAAAAGAGTGCACGGGATTATCAGGAAAAAGTGAATAAAGGCCTTGTTACCAGAGCAACGGCAGCGGAAATGGAACAAGACCTCATTCAGCAGCAGCAGGAGCTTGTCAATCTACGTGATAATCTGCAGGCTAACCTTCTTGAGGAGGAACAGGTCATGAACCGCCAGATACTTGAGTATATAACCTCATTCCTTGAAGAGAATAAATCGGAATATAACTATCAGTATATACTAGGTAAAAGTTTTGGGGGTCAGGTCCTTTATGGAGATACTGCTCTCGACATTACACAAAAAGTACTTGATGCCATCAATAAGAAGTATAAGGGAGAGAATAAAAAATAATCATGGGTTTTGCTTCAGCCTGGCTGAATGAGAAGGCTCTGTTTCCTGAATTCATTAAAGAAACGCCTGATAACCAGACAGGTATAATAGTTGTTGTACCTGCTTTTGATGAACCCGGAATTGTTCCCCTGCTAAATTCCCTAAAATCATGCGCTGAACCCGGTTGCAAGGTTGAGGTAATTGTTGTCGTTAATGCACCGGCTGATTCATCGGCAGAGGGCCTTGAAAATAATTCCAGGTGTATCGAGAACATAAAGCAGTGGAAAAATAATAATAAAAACCGGTTCTTCGAGATCCATGTTATTGATACAGGGAGATCACCAATAGCCGGCTGGGGAGTGGGGCTGGCAAGAAAAACAGGTATGGATGAGGCCCTGAGACGCTTCAATGCTATAGAAAAACCGGAAGGTGTCATAATCTGCCTTGATGCCGACTGTACTGTTGAAGTGAATTATTTTACTGCCCTATGTAATGAACTACTGAAGAAAAAAGAGCGAAAAGCATGTTCAGTATACTTTGAGCATCCCCTTTCAGGCAGTGAATTTCCTGAAAGGATTTACACTTATATAACACTCTATGAGCTTCATCTGAGGTATTTTGTGCGTGGACTTAAATATTCGGGATTCCCTTATGCATTTCATACTGTCGGTTCTGCCCTGGCCGTTAAAGCATTACAATATGTTAAGGCAGGAGGGATGAACAGACGGCAGGCAGGCGAGGATTTCTATTTCATTCAGAAGCTTGCTCCTCCTGGCGGATACTTTGCACTTAACAGCACAACCGTCTTCCCATCACCAAGGGAATCATACAGGGTACCTTTTGGAACAGGAGCTATGGTTGCAAAGCTGATGGATGATTTCGGGGACAGCTTTTTGACATATGATACCGCTGCCTTCGGTGATCTTAAAATACTTTTTGATATTACCCGTAAACTATATGCATCAGGTCACGATGAAGTGATAAAATCATATGATATGCTGCCTCCCGGACTGAAGTCTTTTTTGAAGGAAGAAGAGTGGACGATAAAAATCAACGAGATTTTGAGAAATACTTCTAATTACGAATCTTTCGTAAAAAGGTTTTTTGTATGGTTCAATATGTTCAGAATTGTAAAATATATGAACCATGTACATACGAAAATATACAGTAAAATTCATGTTCAAGATTCTGCTTATGATATGCTGGTTATGTCAGGATTAAATGACATTCCGAAAGATCCGTATAAACTGCTTATGTATTACAGGTCACTGGAAAAGGACTCACAGACAGCAGTTTAGTTATTCTTCCTGGTTATTTCACGGTCCTCACGCGGAGTAAGAATTATATAAAGATCCTCTTCAGGCTTTTTCATACGGTACTGTTCTCTGGCAAATTTCTCAAGGCTCTCGTTATCGGTTTTCAGTTCCTGAAGCTTCTGACGGTCAATCTCAATCTTTTTCACGTAATATTCCTTTTCGTTCCTTAGCTTGTGGAGCTCCCTTATCTCCTTATAACGTGAAATAAGGTTGTTCGAATCAAGCAGCAAAAGCCATATCAGGAATATAAGTATAGTCAGGATATATTTATTCCTGAATATTGCAGGTATCTTTTCTATTATTCTGAATCTTGTCATACAAATACAAACCTACAAATTTTTTTCATCCGCCACTCATAAGGTAAAGCATACGGACATCATCTCCTTCCCTTATTACTGTAGTTTCGTACTTATCCCTGGGTATAAGTACACCATTGATCTTTATGACTCTCATCCTGAATGAGAACTTTTTTATTTTAAGCATTTCATTAACTGTCAGAGTTGGTACACTGAATTCCTCTTTTCTGTTATTTAATATTATTTTCATTCAGTAAATGATATTACTTTTTCATAAGGATATCGATAACTGTATTAGCCTGCATATTTGCCACTATGCTTACTCTGGGGGCCATGGGAGGCATTTCATCACCTGCAGTGGTTGATTCATCACCACATACATAAAGTGTGTCGTCAATCTTCCGTGATCTTATGGTTTCGTTGTGTCCCCAGCCCGCAAGACCTGAACCAATAATAACAGGTGTTCCCGGCATTCTCAACTGAACTGTTTCAATAAGCATTTCCTTCATATCGTTACTGTCAAAAGCTTCAACAATAACATTACAGCTTTTAAAAACAGTTGGGATATTTGATTCATCCAGTTTTAAGTTATGAGGGATCACCTTTATGGCAGGATTTATTCGTGCGATATTATCCCTCAGAGCATCTATTTTCAGCATTCCTGCCTGGTCAGCAAAATAGTACTGTCTGTTCAGGTTGCATGTTTCAACAACATCAAAATCGGCAATGACCAGAGTGCCCACACCACACCTGGCGAGGGATACTGCACAATTTGAACCAAGGCCCCCGGCACCTGCTATACCTACCCTGAATTTTCCAAGATGTGTTTCTATTTCCGAAAATCTCATTTGAACATATCAATAACAGGTACAAATATACAACATGTTAATAATGTTATAAATGAGAAAAGGTACAGCAATAAAAAACACCTTTAACATACTGATGTATATCATACTGAACGGGTATAATTTTTTTGTAACTTTGAATTTATGGTCTTTTACTGCAACCTTAACCTTTAAAAAGAACAATATGGATGTTGAATCATACAAAGCGCAACATAAGCTTTTAAATGAGTGGAAATACACCTGGACTCCTTTAGACAAAGGCTATACTGATAAAATCCTCTATATAGATGTGGGCAAAACAGAAATAAAGGACAAAGATGTCCCTGCTATGATGAAGGAAAAATTTATCGGGGGAAAAGGATATGGACTCCGCCTTCTGTGGGATGCAACCAAGCCTGACACAAAATGGGACAGTCCGGATAATGAGATTGTAATTTCCTCAGGTCCGATTGGCGGTATAACCCAGTACTCGGGAACAGGCAAATCGCTTGTGGTAAGCATCTCACCACAGACCAACTCAGTAATGGACAGTAATGTTGGAGGTTTTTTTGGACCTTTCCTTAAATTCTCGGGATTTGATGCGATAGAAATACAGGGTAAAGCTCAAAAAGATATAATTGTATTTATAGACGGCATAAATCATAAAGTGGAGATTTATGAGGCTTCCCAAGAAGCTATTGACAGCCATCTCCTTGTGGAGCAGCTGACAGAGTATTTTGCTGATGATGATAAGGAAAAGAAGAATATCGGAGTTGTTTCATCAGGCTCTGCCGCTGAACATTCACTTATTGGCATGCTTAACTTCAGCTTTTATGACCCGAAGCGCAAGAAGGTCCGTATAAAACAGGCAGGAAGGGGAGGAATAGGTACAGTTTTCCGCAATAAGAATATTAGAGCTCTCGTCTGTAAAATTCCCGGAGTAAAGGGTAATCTTAATAATGTTGTTGATCTTGAAGCAATTATGGAGAGGGGCAGACGCTTCAATAGGGAAATGAGGGAGCTTGATGATAAACAATGTCAGATGCGCCAGGCTGGCACTGCTCACCTGATGGAAATAATGAATGACCACGATCTTCTGCCGGTAAAGAATTATAAATTCGGCAGTCATCCCGAAGCATACAAGATCGATTCATCAGTTTGGAAGAAACATTTCACACAGAACATACCGGACGGTTGCTGGATAGGCTGTAATATGTCATGCACCAAGGGTGTTGACGATTATGAGATCAGGACAGGACCCTATAAAGGGAAAAAGGTAATTGTAGATGGGCCTGAATATGAAAATGCAGCCGGACTGGGATCAAACTGCGGGATCTTTGATCCCCATTATATAATTGAATCCAATTTCTATTGCGACACATATGGTATATGTACAATTACCTGGAGTACAGTAACAGCATTTTTTATGGAATGTTATGAAAACGGGATACTTAACAAGGAAAAGACAGGAGGACTTGAATTGAACTTCGGTAATGCAGATGCTGCATTGGAGCTTATACATCAGCTGGCGAGAGGAGAGGGTTTTGGTAAAATAGCGGGCCTTGGAGTCAGGAAGGCAAAGGAGCTGTTCATAAAGAACGGGTGGGGAGATGCAGATTTCCTGAACGATATCGGAATGGAAAACAAAGGCCTGGAGTATTCACAGTACATTTCAAAAGAATCCCTGGCACAGCAGGGCGGCTTTGCAATGACAAACAAGGGACCTCAGCATGATGAAGCCTGGCTTATATTCATGGATATGGTCAACAATCAGATACCAACCTTCGAGAACAAAGCTGAAGCATTGCATTATTTTCCGATGTTCAGAACCTGGTTCGGTCTGGTCGGATTATGCAAACTCCCATGGAACGATGTCGAACCTGAGAATAATGCAGAGACAGATGAACCTGCAAAGGTGCCGGAACATGTTGACAATTATGTGACTATCTATAAGGCGGTTACAGGTCGTGAGTTCGACAAGCACAGGCTGATAGAAGATTCAGAGAGAGTATACAACTTTCAACGGGTATTTAACCTCCGAAGGGGATTCGGTACACGGAAACATGACAGACAACCATACCGTGCAGCAGGCCCTGTTACGAAGGAGGAGTATGAATCAAGAGCCGAACGGTATGATAAACAGATAAAGGAAATATTAAAAATTGATCCGGCAGGGAAATCAACGGAGGAAAAAATGAAGACTCTCCGCAAATACCGTGAAGATCAGTACGAAGCTCTTCTTGATGCAGTTTATGAACGAAGGGGATGGAATAATAATGGTGTACCAAAAATTGAGTTTCTTAAAAAAATCGGTATGGACCTTCCTGAAGTAATAGAGGTTGTAAAAGATTATCAATAGAACAGACGGCCTATGGAGATGATTCCGATTTCAAAGGCATATGAAATAGTAATAGGTAGTTCGTTCAGTACAGGGAAGGAAACAGTTCCCTTTACTGAGTCGCTGAACCGTATACTGGCAGCTGATGTTATCAGCGACATGGAAATGCCTCCTTTCAATAAAGCATCAGTTGACGGATTTGCCTGTAGAAAATCTGACCTGGGCAATAAACTGGAGGTAATAGAAACTGTTTCTGCCGGCGGATGGCCCGAAAAACCTGCAGGTAAAAACCTTTGTACGCGTATTATGACGGGTGCCGCAGTCCCGGAAGGTGCAGATTGTGTAATAATGGTTGAAGATACTGAAACACTGCCGTCGGGGATGATAAAATTCACCGGTTCTTCAACCAAGGAGAATATTGCATTCAGGGGAGAAGATATCAGAAAGGGAGATGTTGTGCTTAAGGCCGGAAATATTATCAGGCCGCAGGATATCGGAGTGATGGCTACTGTGGGACATACATCAGTAACAGTCAGCAAAAAGCCGCATGCAGCAATTATCAGTTCAGGCGATGAGCTTGTAGAACCAAATGAAAAACCCGGCCGGTCACAAATCAGGAATTGCAATGCATTCCAGCTTATGGCACAGGCCGAAAGAGCAGGTGCAACAGGGAAATATTATGGAATTGCGCGGGACGATGAAGAGGAAACGTATCATATAGTGCAAAAAGCGATATCGGAAAACGACCTGGTAATTATTTCAGGCGGGGTCTCCATGGGTGATTTTGATTTTATCCCCTCGGTACTTGAAAGAGCGGGGGTGAAAATTCTTTTCACACAGGTCGCTGTTCAGCCAGGAAAACCGACAACATTCGGAATACATACTAAGGCTCTTATATTTGGACTTCCGGGTAATCCTGTATCATCATTTTTGCAGTTTGAACTGCTAATCAGACCGCTGATAAATAAAATGATGGGATTTTCATGGCAGCCAATAATAAAGACATTACCTCTTAAAGATGACTTCTTCAGAAAATCTGCCGAAAGGATGGGCCTGATACCTGTAATTATAACAGACGATGAACTTGTCTCACCGGTCGAATATCACGGCTCAGCACATATTTCTGCAATTCCTGGAGCATTTGGTATAATAGCCATACCTCCCGGTCAGAACAAAATTGAGAAAGGCAGGATGGTTAGTGTACGCCAGATTTAACGGGATAATTAATTGAATCATAAGTAATAAGATGGATCTTCCTTCTAAGATGAATATTCTGATCATTACCCTCAGCGACAGAGCTTACCGGGGAGAATATGAAGACATGAGCGGACCTCGTATTAAAGAAATTCTGACAGATTATTTCAAAGATCGGAAACAGGCATATAATATCAATATTAAACTTATTCCTGATGATTCTGCGATCCTGAAAGACATCCTGATAAATGCAGAAACAATCTATAATCTGATAATTACGAGCGGTGGTACAGGTATAGGGCCAAGAGATATAACTGTCGAAACTGTCAAACCTCTGCTGAAAAAGGAGATACCGGGAATTATGGAATATATAAGGGTGAAATACGGTTCACAAAAGCCCAATGCTCTCCTCAGCCGGGGTGTTGCAGGCATTATCGGCAATTCGCTTATTTATACAATTCCCGGATCTGTCAAGGCTGCAGATGAGTATATGACTGAGATACTTAAAACGTTGAACCACACCATACTTATGCAGCACGGTATAGATGCACACAATAAAGATCAGTAGGATATACGATTATTCGTATTGGCAGTAGCATTCCCTATTACACGGTCATAGCGTTCGTACGGATTTCTGTAATAGACAAGCACTGTATAATCGTTTTCAGTCTCAAAATGGTTGCTCTCAAAAACCGTTGCTATACTCTCCGTGTTGCCCTCCTTCAGAAAGACATATTCATAATTATACCAGCCCTGCTTCAGAAGTATGGTGCATTCATATTGCCCTTCACGGGGGTTGAATGCCATGATGTTATTTTCATTGAAATTCCAGTTGTTAAAGCTGCCGGAGACGTACATATTTCCGTTTGCTATCATATACTTTGAAGGCAGGGTGAAATAGACATATACATAATCAGCATCGGTTTCCGCATCGCGTCCCTCATCCGATGCAATATAATACCTGCCGTTAAAATCCTGCCAGTAAAAGTATGGTTTGTATTCCCTGCTTTCAGAAGGAACCAGGTAAATATTGTAGTTTGGGGCCATATAATCTATCCTCCTGATGAATTCTGACTGATACCTGATACTTTTAATATCGAAATATCTGAATTCATTTCCTGCATTGAAAATATTCTTCTCCGATATTGAATTGAATTTGAGCTGGTTGTTGCCGATAAAATCAGGTTTAAGGTTCTTTTTTGCATTACTCCAGCGGCCATTCTGAAGTACGGAACAATAAATATATCGGGCAGGATCGGTGATAGAGATCCCTGTCAGGTTTACAGTGAATTCAAACTGTTGTCCCGTGTTATTAAAAGCCGGTATCAATGGTCTGTATACCCTGAGATTTATCCCGGCTAATCCTTCGGTAATTACAAAACGTTGTGTGAGAAGCGGATTGTCAGGGTCTCCATCGGGATATACATAAAGTATATAATTTCCTGATAATAAAAAGGATATCCGATCATTAGGAAAAACAAGCGAATAATGGAAATACTTTACAGTGGTATTGAATGATGGTTGACACTCCTCTATTGGATTATCAGGGAATCCCTCAAGGTATTCGTTAGTAAAAATATCTGATCTGTTCCAGTCTTTATCGCAGTGAATAAATGTATAATAGTATGTTTCGTTCTGATCATCCAGGAGATCAAACTGAAGAATTAGCTTCTCTTCGCTGTTGAGTTTTATAATAGGGTACGATAAATTCCAGCCTTCTTTAGTGAGGATGAGCGTTTTAATTCTTTCGTCATATATCCTGTTTGTGTTATGATCAGGATCTGTGCTATAACCAGATGCCGGTGCGATCGCTGGTAAGATAAAGATGAAAAAAATCAGGATTTTTCGCATAGTATGTGCTTTAAGCAGATTATTAACAAAAATAGTGCAAAAATATTGCATCATATTTGGCATTTATTAAGGATTATCGGGAGCTATTTATAAATTTGTAATCCTGGTGATTTTATTAACAGAATTCTGTCCAGGAGGATTTATTTTAATGGTTTCAAATTAATATGTCCAGAACAATAAACTTGAAAAGGGGATATAATATCCCGATAATGGGTGTAGCTGAGAAGGTCATAGCCGGAGAATCCAATAGTCCCATCAGGTTTGGAGTTAAACCTGTTGATTTTCCAGGCCTTACGCCAAAGCTGGAGGTTAAACCGGGGGACAGGGTAAAGGCCGGAACTCCTTTGTTTCATGATAAAAACCGCCCCGAAATAAAATTCACCTCGCCGGTAAGCGGTGCGGTTATTTCGGTGGAAAGAGGCGAAAGGCGCAGAATTCTTGAAGTTGTTATTGAAAGAAGCGGTAACAATTATATAAATTTCGGCAAGACAGACCCTGCTTCTCTTTCAAGGGAAAAGATAACAGAACGTCTTCTTATATCGGGGCTATGGCCTGCTGTCAGGCAGCGGCCATATCATGTTATTGCGAAGCCGGGAAATCACCCGAAATCAATCTTTATTTCTGGATTTGATACTTCACCGCTTGCCCCGGATTATAATTTTATCATGGAGAACGTGCCGGCCCCGTTGTTCAAAACAGGCATCTCTGCAATTGCAAAACTCACTGACGGAAAAGTCAATATTGTTCTTAAAAAAGGAGCACCAGATCCACCGCTTCCTGATAATGTTGAAGCTGTTGAGATATCATATTTTTCAGGGCCTCATCCTGCCGGTAATGTGGGGATTCATATACACCACCTTGATCCTGTAAACAAGGGTGAAGTTGTATGGTACATCAATCTTCAGGATGTTATTGCTATCGGAAATCTCTTTACCGAAGGAATATATAAACCTGAAAGATTAATAGCCCTGACCGGTTCGGAAGTAATTAATCCACAGTATTACCGGGGCCTGTCGGGAGGTTCTGTGGCACCCATGATCAGGGATAATATAAGGTCATGGAACCTGAGATATATAAGCGGTAATGTTCTGACAGGAACGAAAATTAATGCCGACGGTTATCTGGGGTACTACGATTCACAGGTAACAGTCATTCCTGAAGGGGATAAATATGAGTTTTTCGGATGGGCACTCCCCGGGACTGATAAACTAAGCTTTTCAAGGACATTCTTATCCAGTCTGTTCCCGAAAAAGATGCTCAAACCTGATACGAACTTCCACGGCGGTGAGAGAGCCTTTGTGATAACCGGCCAGTATGAAAAAGTACTTCCGATGGATATTTATCCCATGCAGCTTTTAAAGGCAATTATAACAGAGGATATTGATCTGATGGAAAATCTTGGGATTTATGAGGTCGCAGAAGAGGATTTTGCCCTTTGTGAGTTTATCTGCCCCTCAAAAATTGAGATACAGTCAATAATAAGAAACGGACTGGAACTGATGATCAAAGAAATGAGTTAATAATCTGAGACAATATTGAAGAATGAATTCTTTACGAAAAAAACTGGATAAGATCAAGCCCCATTTTGAGGAAGGAGGGAAACTGTCAAAATTACGGTCAGTATTTGAAGGATTCGAGGCTTTTATGTTTGTATCCGACAGGGTCACTGTAAAAGGATCGCATATAAGGGACAACATTGACCTTAAAAGAACAATGATTATTGTTGTATTGGCACTTGTTCCGGTTCTTTTGTTTGGTTCCTATAACACAGGCCTGCAGCATTTCAGATCTATTGGTGTTGATGCTGCCCTGTTACAGGCATTCTGGTTCGGTTTCCTGAGAATTCTGCCACTGATAATTGTCAGTTATGTTGTAGGCCTTGGCATTGAATTTATTGCAGCCCAGATACGGGGACATGAGATAAATGAAGGTTTCCTGGTGACAGGTCTTCTGATCCCTTTGATAATGCCAATAGATGTTCCGCTATGGATGCTTGCCCTGGGTACTGCCTTTGCTGTAATCCTGGGAAAAGAAGTGTTCGGTGGAACGGGGATGAATGTGTTTAATCCCGCACTGCTTGCAAGAGCATTCGTCTTCTTCAGCTATCCCGGATGGATGACCGGCGATAATGTCTGGACAGAGGGTCTGACAAAAGGACAAAATATTATTGACGGATTCTCGGGAGCAACACCGCTGTCAATGTGTACATTAGGGGAAACAGCAGATATGCCTTCATTTATGGAGATGTTTATCGGAACAATTCCCGGTTCTGTCGGAGAAACTTCTACTGTGGCAATTCTGATCGGAGCCCTGATCCTGATACTGACCGGAACAGGAAGCTGGAAGATAATAATAAGTGTTTTTGGAGGCGGACTATTAATGGGACTTTTGTTAAATGCAATATCTGCAAACACCTACATGGAACTTCCCTTTTATTATCACTTTGTAATGGGAGGATTTGCATTTGGAGCTGTCTTTATGGCAACAGATCCGGTTTCAGGAGCACAAACAGAAAAAGGGAAATGGATTTATGGATTTATGATAGGGATTTTATCGATTCTTTTCAGGGTGCTCAATCCTGCTTATCCTGAAGGAGTAATGCTGGCGATCCTTTTCATGAATATATTCGCACCACTCATCGACCATTTTGTTATACAGTCAAATATCAGGAGGAGGCTCAGGCGAGCTGAAGTAACAATTGGAAATAAATTATTATATGATGAAAAAGTTCAGTAACAGATATATCTTCATATTCTCGACTATAATGGTTGTGGTTGTTGCGACATTACTGTCACTGGCAGCTACTCTTCTCCAGCCGGCCCAGGAAAGAAACCTCGAGATAGAGAAGAAGAAAAGTATGCTCGAGTCAATACGTGTACCTGCAACCCGATACGATGCTGTGGAACTTTATGATAAGTATATAAAGGAAAGCTTTGTATTAAATATAAAAGGTGAAGTAGTAGATAGTGTTGATGCGTTTACAGTGGTTTTGAAAAACGAACAGAAAAAACCTCTTGAACAGCAATACCTGCCTGTTTTCATTTCAATTGCGGATAATGAGGAAAAAGTGACTATCCTGCCCGTGGAAGGGAAAGGACTCTGGGGCCCTATTTATGGCTATGTATCATTGTTGCCCGATATGAATACCATTTACGGAGTTACCTTCGATCATAAGGGTGAAACACCGGGGCTGGGAGCAGAGATTAACACCACACATTTTGAGAGTATGTTTTTCGACAAGAAACTATTTGATAATGAGACCTTTGTGTCTGTGAAGGTTATTAAAGGAGGTGCCAATACTGATGACCTTCACGGTGTTGACGCCATATCAGGAGGAACAATAACCAGCAAGGGGCTCGAAAAAATGCTTTACGACTGCATAGTGAAATATGATGATTACCTCATAAAAAACAGAAATTAATATATGAGTAACAAGGAAAAAGAGCCGATATTCTCGGCAAAGAATTTTAATCTTCTTACTGCTCCGCTGAACAAGAATAATCCTATTACCATCCAGGTTCTTGGAATATGTTCAGCACTTGCTATTACAGTGAAGCTTAAACCGGCCCTGGTGATGGCATTATCGGTGACAATAGTCATCTCAGTCTCAAATGTGGTAGTTGCAGCTCTCCGGCAGTATATACCTGATAGGATAAGGATAATTGTACAGCTGGTAGTTATTGCAACACTGGTGATACTTGTAGACCAGGTACTAAAGGCCTACGCTTTTGATGTAAGCAAACAGCTTTCAGTTTTTGTCGGACTGATCATCACCAATTGTATTATTATGGGCCGTCTTGAAGCATTTGCAATGGCAAACAAACCATGGCCGGCATTCCTCGACGGATTAGGCAACGGAGCAGGATACGGCATAATACTGATTATTGTCTCCTTCTTCAGGGAGTTGCTGGGATCGGGTACTATATACGGCTACCCGGTACTTGAAAAGATAGGACTCTATTCAATAGGGTATGAAGATAATGGAATGATGATCCTTCCCCCTATGGCGCTGATTGTTGTTGGATTAATTATCTGGGCTCAAAGAGGAAGGGACAGAAGTCTGATTGAGAATAAGTAAAAACGGATGTTATGGAAAATCTTCTCAACATATTCATCAAGTCGATTTTTGTCGAAAATATGGTATTTGCATTCTTCCTGGGTATGTGTTCATACCTGGCAGTCTCAAAGACCGTTAAGACTTCATTAGGACTTGGTATTGCTGTTGTATTTGTGCTTTTGATAACAGTACCGGTTAATTTCCTTATCGAGAAATTTGTTTTGAAAAAGGGAGCCCTTGTTTGGCTTGGTGAGGGATTCGCAGATGTCGATCTCAGCTTTCTCACTTTTATAGTTTTTATTGCTGTTATCGCAGCAATGGTTCAGCTTGTTGAAATGATAGTCGAGAAATTTAGTCCTTCCCTGTATAACTCACTGGGTATCTTTCTTCCGCTGATAGCTGTAAACTGTGCAATTCTGGGCGCCTCACTCTTTATGCAGGAAAGAGAATATGCCAATATTGCAGAAGCAACGGTATTTGGAATCGGATCGGGAATAGGCTGGCTGCTAGCAATTGTCGGTATTGCTGCAATACGCGAGAAGCTCCGATACAGTAATGTTCCGGACCCACTAAAGGGGCTGGGTATAACTTTTATACTTACGGGATTGATGGCGATAGCTTTCATGGGATTTATGGGTATCACAATTTAATTGATATATCTTATTATGGTTTTAGCTGTTACAACTACCCTTACCCTTTTATATAGCGTTATAGTCTTTCTTATAATTATCCTGCTACTGGTTTTTTTACTGCTGTTGGCACGAGATAAGCTTTTACCCAAGGGAGATGTTACTCTTCAGATAAATGACCGTGAAATAACTGTTTCTCCCGGTTCAAATCTCCTTTTAACCCTGTCATCAAACGACATTTATCTGCCTTCAGCATGCGGAGGAGGAGGTACATGCGGTATGTGCAAATGCCAGGTACTGGAAGGAGGCGGCTCTATACTCCCAACCGAAACAGGTTTCTTTACCCGTAAAGAACAATTGAATAACTGGAGACTGGGGTGCCAGGTGAAGATCCGAGAGCCTATGAAAATAAAGGTTCCTGAAGCTGTACTCGGAATAAAGAAATGGGAATGTGAAGTAGTATCTAACAGGAACGTTGCAACATTTATAAAAGAGTTTGTTGTTAAACTGCCTGAAGGGGAGGAGCTTAACTTTGAACCGGGCGGGTATATTCAGATCGATGTACCAAAGTACAAGACAACATTCAGGGATTTTGACATAGATAAGAAATTCCAGGAGGAATGGGATAAATACAAAATGTGGGATCTTTCAATAAAGAATAACGAAGAGACATTCAGGGCATACTCCATGGCAAATTACCCTGCAGAAAAGAACCTTATCAAGCTGAACATACGAATAGCCACTCCGCCATGGGATAATGCAAAGAAGCAATTTATGAATGTTCCTCCCGGGATATGTTCATCATATATATTTTCAAGAAAATCCGGAGACAAAGTATCGATATCAGGCCCCTATGGTGAATTTCATATAAAAGACACCGATAACGAAATGATCTACATTGGCGGAGGAGCAGGAATGGCGCCGCTGAGGTCACATATTTTCCACCTCTTTAATACACTGAAAACAGGCCGAAAAGTATCATATTGGTACGGAGCAAGATCACTCAGTGAGGTTTTCTATGAAGATGAATTCAGAGCAATCGAGAAAAAATTTCCCAATTTCAAGTTTACACTTGCTCTGTCAGAACCTCTTCCTGAAGACAAATGGAAAGGTCTGACCGGCTTCATTCACCAGGTGCTATATGATAATTACCTGGGTAAACATGAGGAACCCGAAGATATTGAATATTACTTCTGTGGACCACCATTGATGAATAACGCGGTAGTGAAAATGCTTTATGTCCTCGGGATACCTGAAGAGAATATATCGTTCGACGATTTCGGAATTTAAAAAATATTTATATTTCATAGAATTTCACAGGGTTGATTTGATGTACTATGGTGAGAATCAGAGTATTATATTTGGTATTTTTGCTATTATTATCAGGGATTTCCTGTAAGGAACAGGTCGAATTCTCAAGTTTCAATGGATTTGCACAGGGTACGACATACAGTGTTGTTTTTGAAGATAATGATAAGATAGAAATATCAGATCTGAAAACAAATGTCGAGAAGATCCTTTATGATTTTGATATGTCATTGTCGATATACCAGGATTCATCTGTTGTTTCCAGGATAAACCGCGATGAAGATGTTCTGCCTGACACATTTTTTATTGAGGCGTTTACTAAATCAAAAGAGATTTCACAGATAACCAGCGGCGCATTCGATATTACGGTGGGCCCTCTGGTTGAAGCATGGGGTTTTGGTCCCGATGCCGCTAAAAGTTTTACGGAACCGATCCGCGACTCCCTGATGAACTTTATTGGAATGGACAAGGTGAAAATAAGGAATGGTATGGTTTACAAAGCAGATCCCCGTATAAGACTCGATTTCAATGCTATTGCCCAGGGTTATTCGGTCGATATCCTGAGCAGGTACTTAAAGAGTATCGGTATAAAGCGTCATCTGGTTGAAATAGGGGGTGAGGTAAGAGTTTGTGGTGATAAGGGAGGTGTGTTGTGGAGGATTGGAATAGACAGACCTGAAGATAACAATATGATGCCAGGAGAAGACCTGCAGGCAATTATCAGCCTGAAAGACAGGTCATTGGCAACTTCAGGCAACTACAGGAAATTCTATATTGAAGATGGAGTCAAATATTCCCATACCATTGATCCGAAAACCGGTTATCCTGCCAGAAACAGGCTGTTAAGTGCAACGATCATTGCTGATGACTGCGCGACAGCTGATGGTATCGCTACCGCCTGCATGGTAATGGGGCAGGACAGAACGATTGCATTCCTGAATTTACATCCTGAATTTGAAGCATACCTGATCTATTCAGACGATAACGGGAATTTCAAAACATGGGCAACACAAAATCTGAAAAAGAACATTTCTGAAACAGTGGAGTGAATTGTCAATTTATATTAGATCGTTATTTTCACATGCAGAGCACCCTCTGAAATCATTACCCGGACTACAACCAATATCGGTTTTCTGTGCACATTTGATACCGCGTTTTCGCATCTCTTTGTTATGACCAATATGTGTTTCGGGGAAACGTCCATGTGACCTGATAAGTATCCTGATGCCAAGTAAAGCAAAGGCTATTAACAGGGAAAGTGCACTAATAAGCAATAATTTCAGAAACATGGATCCCGGGTTAAGAAATATCTTTCAAAGATAATCATCATTTATTGTGTTAAAGTTAAACAACTATAGCATAAATTTGTTTATTATTCAGAGTTAAAGAAAAAAATAATAAGCTTTTATGACACAAAGCAACAAACAACCAGACATTAAATTAAGCAAAGAGAACATACTTGCCGACTATCGCCTTGCCAATGTCAGCAGGAATCTTTCCATTACCGGTCGTCGTGAAGTATTGTCAGGAAAGGCAAAGTTCGGAATTTTCGGTGACGGGAAAGAGTTAATCCAGTTAGCAATAGCCAGGCAGTTTAAGGAAGGGGACTGGAGGTCAGGATATTACAGAGACCAGACCTGGATGATGGCAATGGGGCTCTATGATTCTGTGGAATTCTTTCATCAGCTTTACGGGAATACTGACAGAAACATTAACCCGGGAAGCGGAGGCAGGGTATTTAATAATCATTTTTCGGTTCCAAACATCAATCCTGATGGTACATGGCGTGACCTTACAAAACAAAAAAACTCATCCTCGGATATATCACCGACAGCAGGACAGATGCCCCGGCTCCTGGGATTGGCATACGCATCAAAACTATTCCGGCTGAACAAAGAAATGCACCGGTTTACCACATTGTCGCTGAAGGGAAACGAAGTTGCATTTGGTTCAATTGGTGATGCCAGTACTTCAGAGGGACACTTCTGGGAAACAATGAATGCAGCAGGTGTGCTTCAGGTGCCTATGGCAATATCTGTATACGACGATGGTTATGGAATATCCGTTCCAAAGAAATACCAGACAACAAAAGGCAGCATCTCAGATTTAATGAAGGGTTTTGAAAATGAACCCGACCGGCCAGGTATAATAATTTACAAAGGCAAGGGATGGGATTATCCCGGACTGTTGAAAATGTATAAAGAAGGAATCGAAATTTGTCGCAGGGATCATGTTCCGGTTCTGTTTCATATCGAGGATGTTACACAACCTCTGGGCCATTCAACCTCAGGATCACATGAAAGATATAAAAGCAAAGAGAGACTGATGTGGGAAGAAGAATTTGATCCTATACGAAAAATGAGGGAATGGATAATAGACCAGAAGATAGCAACTGGTGATGAACTTGACAAAATTGAGGCTGACGCTGCGGAAGAGGTTAAAGAGTCGAAGAAAAAAGGCTGGGAGATGTTCCAGAATCCGATAAAGATTGAAAGGGATGCACTGGTGAAAATCATCAGGGACCGTTCCTGCAGGTGCCACGAAGAGGTAAAGGAGGCCTCGGTTAATGAGATAGCCGAAGAACTGGCAGGTGTACTGGCCCCAATCCGTAAGGATAACTTCATGGCTGCACGCAAGATACTAAGGAATGTTTGTGAGACGTGCGACAAAGCTGATAACCTGAGGGAAGAACTTCATGGCTGGCTTAAGAGGAACTATGCTGATGCTGAAACCAGTTATAACAAGTTTCTGTATAATGAAACACAAACATCTGTTCTGAATGTAAAACCAATTGCTCCTGAATACTCGCAAAATTTTCCTGAGGTACCGGGCAGACAGATCCTTCGTGATAATTATGACAGGCTTTTTACAAAATATCCGCTGCTGGTGACATTTGGTGAGGATACCGGAAAAATAGGAGGAGTGAACCAGTCACTGGAAGGCTTACAGAAGAAATACGGTGAACTTCGCATAACAGATACCGGAATCAGGGAAACGACAATCCTTGGCCAGGGTATAGGCCTTGCTCTAAGGGGGATGAGGCCAATTGCCGAGATACAGTATCTCGATTATCTTATGTATGCGCTGCAGATACTGAGCGACGATTTGGCAACGACGCACTACCGTACAGCAGGAAGAATGATTGCACCTCTTATAATATCTACAAGGGGACACAGGCTTGAGGGTATATGGCACTCCGGATCACCAATGAGCATGCTTATTAACTCGGTTAGAGGAGTTTACGTTTGTGCACCCAGGGATATGACCCATGCAGCAGGATTTTATAATACACTTCTTGAAGGCAATGATCCGGCAATAGTGATCGAACCTTTAAATGGTTACAGGCTGAAGGAGAAGATGCCTGATAATATCGGTGAATTCCGTATCAGGCTTGGTGTCCCGGAGGTCCTGACTACCGGAATAGATATTACGGTGGTAACTTACGGATCCACGGTCAAAATAGCAGAAGAAGCTGTCAGACAACTGTCGGCACATGATATCTCAGTGGAACTTATAGATGTTCAGACCCTTGTACCATTTGATATAGAGAAAATTATTCTTGATTCCATCAGGAAGACCAGCAGAATACTCTTCCTCGATGAAGATGTCCCCGGTGGAACAACCGCGTATATGATGCAGGAGGTTCTTGAGAAACAAGGCGGCTGGCAATATCTTGACTCTCCGCCAAAAACTCTTACTGCCCAGGAACATAGGCCGGCATATACTACCGACGGAGATTATTTCTCAAAACCCAGTGCCGAAGATGTTTTCGATGCAGTTTATGCAATGATGAAGGAGGCGGTACCGGCAAAGTATTAACCCCCCCCAACCCCTCCCGATACGCTTTTACTACGTTCAAGCTATCGGGACGACTTGTTCCGCTATTGCGGAAGGATCTGAGGGAGGGCTTACTCAGTAATACCTATTATCTTCAATAATTCAGTTGCCGCCTCTTTTGGTCCTGAGGTCTCAAATCCGGGGATTCCCAGCCTTGTTCTCATCTGGCCCACAAATATGTTCTTCTCATAGAATAGCTCAAAGTACCTTGATGCTATCTCCTCATGCAGCTCCCTGTATTCGGGAGGGCCGAAAATATTAGCAAAATATGAATGTACAAGACCGCTGGTGGTTGTTGTCCCTTTGCTCATTACAGCTCCCCTGCGGAATACCTCAAGCGCTTCAGCAGCAGTATCAAATTTTTCTATTACGGGGTGTTCATTATCAATTTCCTCATAATTGTTTGCATAGAGGATATAATTGATCTTATGACCCTTGATCACATTTTGAAATGATGTGACAGGGATGACTATCCTTGAATTTACCTGACTTGGATTCATTATTATTGACCTGTCGAGATGTCCGAAGGCATAACCGGACTGCAGGTCGTCAAGCCTCAGAAAAGCTCCTGTCTCGGTACCGAAACCGACAGGCTCATCGTCAGCGTCAATTTCAACAGAACCCATATCGTCGGCTATAATTGTCATTTCACGGATATTCTTTTCACCAAGGATACGGAATGCTTCAAGGGTTTCCGATTTACCTGCACCGGTGTCACCAATCATAAGAATAGTTGCCTCCTTGTCGCCATGAAGAAGGATCCTGACCATTGCACCATGAAACGGCATTTTGCCTGATTTCATGACTATAGAATTATGAAGCGTGAGGATCATTTTTTTCAGATAGCCGAAATAGCCGAATTCAGGGCGACCCGGAGTAGCACCGACGAAGATACCGTTTACATGGTCCTCATAAAAAACAGTGGGGAATTCTGCCAGACCGTCAAGTATATCACCCTGAACACCATAGATAAAGACAGCATCAGGCTGTTTTTTAAGGTCATCATCCTGCGCAAGCTGGAATAGATTGCACATTGAAAGTCCCAGTTCAATAAATGTAAGGTGGAAATAAACCATGATAAGAAGTTTCCCGGCTTTAACCGGATAACACAACCAGTCACCAGGATTTAATTCTACAAGGTCAACAGGATTTTGCGTTATCCGCTTGAAATGCCCTGTCCGTTTATTCATGGGTTGCTGTATCACCAAAGGAGGATAAATGAGGGCTTGCCGTATTACCGGTATGTTGTTCAGCTTGAGGTATTTACCATGAGGGTATGCTATGTTCTTAGGGAGTGAAATGACTGCCATTTCAGCGCCTGCCGGCACCTGTCTGTAAACATTCGGGTGACTGCCTGAAATATTTTCCTGTATATGCCTGTAAACAGTTCTGATAAGGTGTGTCAGATGTTCAATTGTCTCATTGAATGTACGATAGGGTCTTTTATCAAGACGGTCACCCTCTGAGTCATTGATAATGAACCGATCAAAATGCCTCCAGTAATCATATAAATACTCGACAAAATTGTTTAATAAATGCAGGTCGCTGAGGATGGGTGTTGATCTGTCAAAAATATGAGGAATTACTTTTGCCTCATACCTGAACAGAAACGTAAGTGTCATGACAAGATCATCTACAGCAGACTTATCGGATATTCCATCACGGAATATCTTCAGGAGTGGAGAATTCCTGGAGCGGAGATGTTCAAGGCAGTGATCGAGTACCATTCTGAATTTTTCACTCTCCAGCAATTCGTCAGCAGTTTCGCACATCCTTTCGCGATTGTTCAGGATTGCCTTATTTCCGATTATCCGTAAAGTACTTTTTTGCATAATTTGTTAAAAATCCGGGCAAAATTATGAATATAATTAATTGACTTATTATTTTTGCTTAATTATTTTTCTGGGTTTTTCAATTATTTTATCAATTTACTTAGGAAGAGATTTCAATTGTGAACTTTTCGTAAAATTATGTAACTTGCCATGGTAATGAAACCGGAACTTGATTTTTTTACAATACTGCCTGAAGACAAAATACCGGGAAAGGGTAAAATACTTATTTCCGAACCCTTTCTCCCTGACACTTTTTTTAACCGCACAGTAGTATATCTTGCGGATCATAATGCCGACGGTTCAGTTGGTTTCATACTTAATAAAAAGCTTGACATAAAAGTGTGTGATGCCATTTCAGGTTTTGAAGGCTGGGATGAGTTACTGAGTATGGGAGGGCCTGTTGCTCCTGATACACTGCATTACCTTCATAACCTGGGTGAGGGAATACCAAAAAGTGTGCTGGTTGATGAAAACATTTACTGGGGTGGAGATATTGATTTGATCAAGGATCTTATAATTGCCGGCAAGCTGAATAATACACAGATAAGGTTTTTCCTCGGATATTCAGGATGGTCGGCAGGTCAGCTTGAGAAAGAGCTCAAAGAAAATTCATGGGTCATTGCCAAAATAAATTCAGATATAGTCCTGAATAACCAGGTTGATGATGCCTGGAAAAGGGTTTTGAGAGGGTTGAAAAATAAATACCGTGTGTGGGCTGACTTCCCTGACTCACCGGATATGAACTAGAGACCTATAAATGCATTATCTTAAACACCAGCTCCTTAAGAATATCCCCCGGTTCGCTGCTAAGATCTCCATAGCCCTTCGATTTCATATCATAGTTCCGTAAAAGAGCTATTGCCTGTACAGTTTTAGTGACACTGTATTTTGATGCAGAGAGCTCATAATCCCTGACGAAATAGGGATTTATCTTAAGGGCAGCCGCAACATTGTTTTTTGACTTGTCGGTAAGATAATGATATGTGAGAAGCCGGACGAAATGACTGAACAGAGATGCTATTGACAGGGTGATAGGGTTATCTTTTGGATTACTGGCAAAATGGCGGACTATCCTGTTGGCTTTCAGAATGTTTCTTTCACCAACAGCCTTCTGAAGCTCAAAATTATTGTAATCTTTACTGATGCCAATGTTCTTTTCAATCAGTGAGGTTGTGATCATAGGTTCGCCCGGGGGAAGGGTGATTAAAAGTTTGTTAAGCTCATTTACTATCTTGTGAAGGTCGGTACCCAGATATTCTGTCAGCATGGCACTTGCAGTGGGATCAGTTTTAATACCCTCCGCCATCAGGTATCTTTCAATCCAGGCCGGGACCTGGTAATCTCTCAGCCTTGGTGATTCGAAATAAACAGCTTGGGATGTAAGAGCTTTATAGAATTTGGTTCTTTTGTCAATTGCTCTGTATTTATAATTGATAACCAGTATTGTTGACGGCATGGGTTTCTCAAGGTAGAAGAGAAAATCATCAATCTTCTTAAGGGATTGGGCTTCTTTTACTATCACCACCTGGTGGCTCGACATCATGGGAAACTTCCTGGCTGTGTCAATTATTGCCGGGACAGTTGTTTCTTCACCGTACAGTATAACCTGGTTAAATGATCTTTCGGCTTCAGGAAGAATATTTTCTTCAATATAATCACAAATAAGGTCGATGTAATATGATTCTTCCCCGGCAAGGAAATAGACCGGCTTAAAGATCCTTTTTTTAAGATCAGAAATTATCTCTTCATAGGTTACTCCCATATTAAAACCTCAGATGTTTTACGGAAATACCATTATCTTTAATTTCTCTCAACGCATCAATACCGATCTTAAGGTGCATTTCAGCATATTTATCAGTTACGTCCCGGTCGCTGATCGCAGTTTTTATTCCGGTCGATATCATTGGCTGGTCTGAAACCAGTAGAAGCGCACCAGTAGGTATTTCATTTGCAAATCCAACCGTAAATATTGTTGCTGTCTCCATGTCTATAGCCATTGCACGTGTTTTAACAAGATATTTCTTGAACCGTGCATCATATTCCCAAACCCTTCTGTTTGTGGTAAATACAGTACCTGTCCAGTACTCTTTTTTATGGCGGATTATTGTGGTTGAAATTGCACTCTGCAGCCTAAAAGCGGGTAATGCCGGAACCTCCACGGGGAGATAATCATTCGAAGTACCATCACTCCTGATGGCAGCAATGGGGAGTATGAGGTCGCCGACCATGTTCTTTTTCTTAAGTCCGCCGCATTTTCCCAGGAACAGTACTGCATTGGGATCCACAGCACTTAACAGATCCATGGCAGTGGCTGCATTGGGACTGCCCATTCCGAAGTTAATGATACTTATGCCCTCAGCAGTTGCATTGGGCATATTTCTGTCTTTTCCTTCAATCTCAACATTATGCCATTTTGCAAAGAGGTCGACATAATACATGAAATTGGTTAACAGGAAATACTTCCCGAATGTATTTATCTCCTTGCCTGTATATCTCGGTAGCCAGTTATTAACAATTTCATCTTTGGTTTTCATATTCAATAAGAGGTATAAATTATCTCAATATATTTGTTATTATTTTTCTGGTCTCAAAAGTACAAAACAAAGTTGAAACAGTTAAATCTGCCGGAATATTCCTTCAGGATTACAGGAGAGGAGGGTTCAGAAAAGATCTTCGATCCCCTGAGGAAGAAATATGTGAGGCTTACACCGGAAGAGTGGGTAAGACAGAACTTTGTCCAGTACCTCATAAATGAAGGGAAATATCCTCCGGGACTTATAGGGATCGAAGTTATGTCGGATTTCAACAAGCTGAAAAAAAGGGTTGACATCCTCGTTCATGACAGGAAGGGGCAGCCAGTTATGATAGTGGAATGCAAAGCCCCTGTTGTCCCGATTAACGATAAAGTATTTGACCAGGCAGTTTGCTACAATATGGGATTCAAAGTGCCTTACCTTGTTGTTACAAATGGTATCGACCATTATGTATGCAAGATTGATCATAAGCATAAAAAATATGATTTTATGCTTGTTATCCCCCTTTATGAAGATATTTCAGAATTATGATCTCTGTGACCTGTGCCATAATAAGAAACGAAGAGAATGAGATTCTCGTTGTGCAGAGGGGAGAAAAGACCGACCACCCGTTTAAATGGGAATTTCCGGGGGGAAAGCTGAGGGATGGGGAGACCGAAGAGGAATGTATTATACGTGAAATAAAAGAGGAGCTTTCGATGGAAGTGGTCATTTGCAGCAGATCTGAACCTGTTATTCATGACTATGGCCACAAAAAGATCACCCTGATCCCATTCATTTGCGATACTCTTGATGAATTACCTGCGTTGTCGGAACATGTGGATTTCAAATGGATCTCACCGGAAGATCTTTGCTCGGTTGATTTTTGTGAGGCAGATATATTTGTGGCTCAGAATTATCTTGCTACTGTTACCAGGGAGACAAATAATAAAGAGCATGTTATAGAAGCTGATCAGTCAGAAGCTGTGGACAAGGAACTGCAGCAGATGATCAACAACATGATGAGCCGCCAGGAAGCTGAATGGGTGGCAACATCAGCTGTTGATAATCCTGAGATTTTTCAAAAACTGCTCGAATATTCATTTCGAAACGATCGCAAGCTTGCCTTCCGTGCCTCATGGACACTCTCAAAAGCATGTGATAAATTCCCGAAACTGATATACCCTCATCTTACCAAAATAATTGACGGTCTCAAAGGAATTGATAATGAGAGTACTGAGCGGTCTTTCCTGAGGATACTATCCATGACTGATCTCAGGCAGTTAAGCGAGCAATACCATGGTATACTTGCGGATCATTGTTTTAAAGCTTTGAACTCGGGCTCCTCAGCAATTGCCATAAAAGCTTATTCAATGGAGATAATCTACAGGCTTGCAATTATTTACCCTGATCTGGCAAATGAGCTATCCTCGTCAATTACAATGTTACAGGGAGATGGTACGGCAGCCGGCATAATTGCCAGAGGCACAATTATCCTTAAAAAACTTGCTGAAATCAGTTAAGATCCAGGATCCGGTCAGCCATGATTTTTAGTACTTCAGGGGAAAAGGTCTCTTCAATCTCTTCAACTTTTCAACTTTTCAACTTATTTTCTACTTTTACAAGTCTTTAATTTTATTTCAAATGCGCATAGTAGACACCAGGGGTCAACAGTGTCCGGCACCTATTCTGGCAGCGAAAAAAGCTTTAAAGAAGGTAACGAATGGTGAGTCGTTCGAGGTTCTGACAGACAATCAGACATCATTCAACAATTTAACGCGATTCCTGAAGGATAATAAGATTCAATTTTCAGTGAAGGAATCGGACGGTATCTGGACTCTTACAATACAAAAAGAGGAAGATGAGATAGTCCAATAGATGGCTTCTGCCACAAATATTATAAAGCCATAAATCTTTACTGGTTATGAAGATAGATCTTTTTACCATGGTTGATAGCGGAGGATGTTCTGCGAAGATTGCACCCAAACAGCTTGAGGAGATACTCAAGTGCCTGCCTTTGCCTGACGATCCCGATATCCTTGTAAATATTGAAACACATGATGATGCCGGTGTTTACAGAGTTAATGATGAACTTGCACTCGTATTCACAACCGATTTCTTCCCTCCGGTTTGCAGTGATCCCTATGAGTTCGGGCAGATTGCAGCAGCAAATGCCATAAGCGACGTTTACGCTATGGGCGGTAAACCGGTAATTGCCCTGAATATCATGATGTTCCCTGCCGCAAAACTTCCGGTTGAAGCATATAAAGAGATACTCAAAGGAGGAGCTGATATAGCGTCCGGGGCAGGAGTGAGGATTATCGGCGGCCATTCCATTGATGACTTTCCTCCCAAATACGGACTGGCAGTTGTAGGCTATATTCATCCTCAGAAAATCATTACAAATGCCGGAGCCAGGTCCGGTGATATCCTGATACTTACCAAACCGGTTGGTACAGGAGTTATCCTGGCCGGCCAGCGTCTTGGATTAGCTTCTGAATCGGATGTGTCTCAGGCAAAATCCTTCATGAAACTTCTTAATAACTCGGGAGCAGATATAATGAAAAAACATGGTGTCACAGGTGCAACTGACATTACCGGGTTTGGACTTGCAGGACATGCACTCAAAATGGCCAGGGCAAGTAGTGTATCAATTACACTTAATCTGGGTAGCCTGCCTCTTATCGGGAGTACATATGCACTTACAGACCAGGGTTGTATTCCCGGAGCCGCATTCAGGAACCTTGAATATGTCGAGAATGAAGCTCATGTGGAAGATGACCTCGACTATAACCTGAAAATGATTGCTTTTGATGCACAGACCTCAGGGGGATTGCTGATGGCTGTATCCCCGGAAAAAGCCGATGAAGTGATATCAGAACTGCATAATAAAGGACTTGACACATCGGCTAAGATAGGTTTTGTGACTGAACAAATGGACAGGTACCTGTACCTCAACAGATAATAAGTCTATCTATACCTGGGAAGGGAAAAAAGAAATTCTGTTCCGCCCTCAGGTTTATTCCGTACCATAATCTCCCCTTTATGGAGCAGAACAGCATTCTTAACTATGGCCAGCCCCAGGCCGGTACCGCCGCTTTTTCTTGAACGTCCCGAATCGATCCTGTAAAAGCGTTCAAAAACACGGTTTATATGTTCGTACGGAATACCAACCCCATTATCAGATAATGAAAAATGGTAGAATTTTTTATCTTCATTATAAATAAGGACATTTATTACTGTGTTATCGCCTGCGTAGTAAATGGCATTCTCCACCAGGTTCTGGAATATGGATAAGATGAGGGATTTGTTTCCTTTTACAACCACTTTGTCATCGATATTAATCTCAACCTTCATCCCGTGAGTCTCAATGGCCGACTTGAAATTATCCCTGACCTCTTTGACGATCTTCTTTATTTTTACCTTTTCAGGAGGGAAAGAATCACTTGCTTCCTCTATTTTATTAAGCACAGAAATGTCGTTGATCAGTCCTGTCAGCCTGTCTGTCTGAGCCATGGCTTTTTCGAGAAAATACTTTTGCTTTTTTGGTTCAATTTCCTTGTTACTCAAGAGTGTTTCGAGATAACCTTTTACTGACGACACAGGAGTTTTGAGCTCATGGGATATATTTGATGTCATCTGCTGCTTAATAAGTTTGTTTTTACCAGTCTTGGTTATATCGCTCAGGATGACCTCAAAACTTTTGTCATGAAATATAACGCACTGGATCCTGAAGAACCTTCCGTCTTTAGAGACCTGGTATTCCATTTTGGGCAGATCATCTGATTTTATTAATGCCTCCAGATTTTTATTGACAAATTCATTGACTTTTTCAAATTCCGTTATCTCGAAGAAATTCGAAGAGAATATCTTAAGATCTCCAGAGATCATATTCATAAACTGGATAAAATGATCGTTATTTAATATCCGCTTCTTATCAGGTCCAAAAAAAGCTATTCCTTCATTCAGGGCATTAAGATGGTTGAAGAGCTTTTCCTTTTCAATTGCCAGATCATTTTTTGTCGACAGGAGGTTGTTATAGATATCAAGAATTTCGGAACCAATTATACCGAGTTCATTTTTCGGGAACTCTGCAATAAAAGGTTTGTCATTTCTCAGACTTATGGCAAAATCTTTCAACCGTGTTACGGATTCTCCAAACCGGTTTGTTACAACGAGAATAACTCCCCCGATAATTACGAAACAAAAGAGTATTATGAACAGGAATCTCAGGTTCGCTTTCAGAAAATCTGACACAGTTACATCGTAGATCAAAGCTGCCCTTATGAAATAACGTGTGTAGAATTTTGAATAGTAATAGTATTCCCGGCCAGTTGTTCCGGATTTCCTTATGACAGTACCAAAATCTCTTTTTAATGATTCAATTATTTCGGGTCGTAATTTGTGATTTTCCATGTTTTGATAGTCATGCACATAACTATCGTAAAGAACAACTCCGGAGGTATCAACAATTGTTATCCTCAAATTCACCTGCGGCATGAGCTTAATGAGAGAATCGATATTACTGTAATCTCCGGTGTTATATATGTAATTGACACTCACATAATTATCAACGATCCTCGTAATGTTGTAAAGTTCATCGTTGAGGGTAGCTATTTTGTATTCCTGTTCCCTTTTATACAAATATGTAAGTATAAGCACAGCTACAACAGCAAATATTGCCGAGTAGAAAAAGAGAAGATTATTTCGGAATCTGTTCTTATTGGCAATTATTCCCATACTTGAAATCACAATTCAAAAAAATATCCATAACCGGTTTTGTTTTTCAGGTATCTTCCGTACTCCCCGAGTTTATTTCTTAACCTGGTTATATTAACATCTACCGTGCGTTCGGTCACTATCACGTCATTACCCCAAACCATAGCAAGAAGATCGAGCCTTGAGAATACTTTTCCCGGATTATCAAGAAGGAGTATCAGTATCTCGAATTCTTTTTTCGTCAGTTCAACTTTTTCGTCATTTATGATCAGTCTTTTCCGGGCTGTATCAAGTTCTATATCTCCTATCCTGATTGTTGCCTGGGCTTTAGCTTTATCGGATTTTGCCCGCTTGAGAACAGCTTTCACCCTGGCTGTTAATTCATTAATGGAAAAGGGTTTGGCAAGGTAATCATCAGCTCCCAGGCTAAAACCGGTAAGTATATCATTTTCTGTATCTTTTGCTGTAAGAAAAATTATGGGGACGTTAATATTCAATTCTTTCCTGAGTTTGTCAGCAAATTTAAAGCCTGACATAGGTCCCATCATAACATCAAGCAGAAGCAGGTCAAAGTTATCAAGAGATCTCTTTATAGCCTCTTCCGCTGAATGAGCAACTTCAGTCTGGTAACCGGCATTACCAAGGTTATATTGAAGTATCTCACAAAGATCTTCTTCATCATCGACTATCAGAATTCGTTTATTTTTTGCCTCCATCTTGATATATTTTACTGGTTCTTAGTATCTGTATTTTTTTACAAAGGTAAGTGCATTTTCAGGAAGAAGTTGTTTCAGGAATGACATAATTCTTAATAATATGGAGTAATGCCTGCTGACCAGTAACCGGGGCCAGCAGGCATAAAAAACCAATATGCGCCAATTTACCTGCTTAAAACAAGGCGTAAGTGAGTTTTAAGTGGTAAGTTATACCAGGTTCAAGTTTTGTGAAGAACTGATCAGTCGGATTAAAGGATTTGAAAACAGATTCTTTTTTGTCGTTGAGAAGGTTTTCGATCTTAAATCCAAGCTGGGTTTTCTTGTTTTTCCCAAGACTCTTGCTGGCTGTAATGTTTAAGCTATGAAATGGTAACATATAGATATCAGGTCTGTCGGCAATCCCTACATACTGAAGGATTTTGCCCTGGACATTATAATAAAGACCGGCTTCAAACCCTGACCAGAATCCATGTTTACCACCTGTATATGAAAGTCCGGTATTGATAATATATGGTGCCTGACCTGCCATAACACGGTATTGATCAATAGTCTCACCGGTTCTTGCATTTTCAATCCTGGAATAATATTCAGTCAGACTTAATTTAATACGTGAGTTTGTAACTGAAATATTGGAAGTTATATTGAAATTTTTTAATGTCCTGGAAAGACCATCAAGATTTTGACGAAATTCTACCTCTAGTCCGATTACCTGTCCGTCACCCACATTTCTGGGTTGGAAAGTCCCGGTTTGGGTAGCATATTGTACAATCTCTATTGGATCGATAAAATATTTATAGAATCCGCTCACTGAAACCATCTGGCCATTTTTCTGGAACATTTCCCATCTCAGGTCAGCATTATGTATATATGAACTGACAAGGTTACCATCCCAGTATTCCTTCCCCTGAACATCATCAGCATCCCGGAACATACCTCCCACAAATGTACGGCCACTTATCGGGTCAACGATTTCTGCAAATGAAAGTTCCTTAAAGGATGGTCTTGCAATTGTTCTGGTATATGAAAATCTAAGATTCTGATTTGCTGTAAGATTGTAAATCAGGTTGAGTGACGGGAAGAATCCCGGGTCATCAATTACCTTATCGTTATTTAATACCCTGGAGCCAAGCTGATTTTGTCCTGTATATCTCTGAACATAATTCTCAATCCTTAAGCCAGCGATAAGGTTCAATCCTTTTAACAAACTTAATTCTGTTGATACATAACCCGAAGCATTATTTGAATTGGCATTAAATTTGTTTGGATTTGTTGGTATAAAACTGGCTTCATAGGCTGTTCCGGACGTAATTTGAGTGCCATTAAGCGGCCATAAGTTCTCAGTATAGAATATTTCATCAGGGTTCCCTGTCAAAACAAGATTACGTATATTGAAAGCGAACTTGTTTATAACAAAGTCACGTTCTTTATAAACATAGGAACCTCCAAAGTTGAATTTCGCCTTTTCTCCTCTGAAATTAAATTCTTTTGTTACATGTACAATACCCATGAGATTGATTTCAGATAATTCTCTCCATATTCTTTCAGGAAATCCTGATTCTGTATTTAGCCTGAAATCTCCATTATCTGTTACATACCTCACAAAGCGTGCATCAGGATCCTTTATTACTGATAAAGTGGGAGATAATTTCCATACAAGTTCCCATTTTGAATCGGCAAAGGAATGTTTCCCGTCAATCAGCAGGTTTGTCAGGGAACGCTGGCTGTATTCAAGGTTGTGCTGAAATCCCGAGAAATTACTTCCCTGGTCGGAACCGACATAATCAAATATACCTGCTTTTGATTCGCCGTTTTGCAGGTGTAAAAGGTTAATGCGGTATTTTGAATTAAGTGTTTTTACTGCAAATCCTGCAAGTCCGCTTAAAAGGACCCCGTGTACACCAAAATCGCCTTTCTGAAATTCTCTAACTTCCAGCTCAGTAATATCAGGGGTGCTTGAAAGACCGTAACGACCATATTCCGCGTTTTGATAGTATTCCGTATTGCGTTTATATGAGAAGCCGAAATTATATCCTAATGTTACATTATTTACCGGTATCTGATTTCCGAATGATGTTCCGAAACTATAATCCATCAGGCTTGTCTGCTTCATGGCAGCCATGGTAGGATTGAAACTCTCCAGTACTTCCCTGTAACGTAATCCATTTTCACCATAGGGATCACCTATAACAGAGGCAAAAGAGGGAAGATTTGTTGTGGCAGGGATAGCCCTGGTACCATCATCAAATCCCAGAAAATCAGTACGTCCACCTTTATATGTCAGAAAGTCACTTTTAAAATGGTAATCAGGATTATAAGCTGTGCTTAAATACACATTTCCTTTCTTCTGATCAGGAAAATCCTTTATTGCTATATCAATGACACCACCTGTAAAATCAGCCGGAAGTTCAGCACTAAAAGATTTATATACAATAATATTATCGATAATATTTGTGGGAAAAATATCCATCTGCATTGTATTGCGGTCAGGATCAAGGCCTGGAATATCAACACCGTTTACTATTGTTTTTGTATAGCGGTCGCCCAGACCACGAACATATACATATTTGCCACCTTCAACAGACACTCCCGGAATTCGCTTCATTGATGAGGCAGCATCGGAATCACCTATTTTCCTGAAACCGGCAGCAGAGATACCATCCATCAGGGTAGGAGTGTTCATTTTTATTGTCATTATAGCTCCCTCTGTGTTTCGTGTCATACTGGCTGTAACTGTAACTTCCGATAATCCTATTGTCGATGTTTTAAGTGTAAGGTTATTAAGAAGTGTGATTTGATCCGGTATTACCTTGACACCGCTAATTGTTTTACCTTCATATGAAACAAAAGATAGTTTCAGATTATAAGTACCTGCAGGGACAGACAAGTTGAATTTGCCATCCAGGTCAGATACTATTCCCAGACTGGTACCTTCAACAAGTACAGTGACCCCTATCATAGGATCGCCTGTGGTTTCATCGAACACAGAACCCCTGATAATGCCATTCTGTGCATTTAGCTTAAAAGAAGCAAATAGAACCAAGGTTACTAAAAGGAAATTTTTGACGTGCATAATTGGTTGTTTATTATTAAGTTAAGTGGTTACTTTATATAAATTGAAGAACTGTAGTATATAAGCTACAGTTCTTCAATTCTGGCTTTGATTAAAAATCATCAAGCGCACCAGATACTTCAGCCCATGACCATCCGTGGAATGTAGATACATCAGCACCTACAGTATTGGCTCCTGCAGCTACTGAAGTTACAAACGCATCACTTCCGTCTTTGAAGAAGTCAGTTATAGCAGTCCCTGCCGGAAGGGTTACTTCGAAGTCAGTGAAAGTACATACATAATCTGTTGGTAATTCGTCGAAATCCTGACCTGCCTTGATACCGAAGAAGTATATATTATCCATATCAACATCGGAATTCGGATCAAGATCGACAAGACCCTGAGCATCACCTGCGTATGCAGATCCATTCTTTATTATATGCTTTGCTACCATTATACCTTCCGGTCCGTCAAGTTCAAAACATTCGTCACCAGGATTAACAATTATGAAGTTATCAAGAGTTCCTCCCCATGACTGGTCGGTATCAATTGCATCATCACCGGTATTCCAGACGATGGCATTTCTTACGTTTACAGTTCCTCCGAACCACTCAATTCCGTCATCCTGGTTGGATACTATTTCAATGTTTTCAATTACGGTACCTGAACCCACACCACCAAGAGTAAGTCCATTGATCTCGTTTCCTTCACCGATGTTGGTTCCTCCGTGACGGATCGAAATATATTTCAATGTACCTGAGTTGTCATTATCAACATTACCTCCATACAGGCCATTAAGGTCTGATGGGGGAATCCCTTCAATCTGCATAGCATCGGCGTCAGCTGATGTTGGAGCTTTACCAAGTACTATCAGTCCACCCCAAAGTCCGTTAACTGTAGGTTCAAGATTCGGACTTTCAATTTCTCCCGGGAAAATATTATCTGCAACAGATGTAAAAATAATTGGAGAATCAGCAGTACCAACTGCATCAATTTTTCCACCTCTGGCAATTATTAATGCTGTTGCATTGGCTTCTGTCCCTTCACGTCCTTTAACTATAACACCCGGCTCAATTGTCAGGGTAGCTCCATCAAGAACAGTAATACGTCCTTCAAGAATATATACTTTACCGGTTTCCCATGTTGTATCCTCATTAATATTCTCAGTAACAGAAATAGTTGGATATGTTTCGATATTTAAAACAGCAACTACCTGTCCTGATTTATCATTAATGTCAGTAATAGTAATTGCTACTGAACCTGCACCGGCTTCTCTTCCGGCTGTAAATGTTACAACTACACTTCCTGATACGGCTCCTGCAGTTCCATCAGTTTTAATTACCGCTGTTCCTCCGGTGGCATCAAGTGTTGAGGTACTGTAACCACCCTCTGCCGTAAAACTGAATGTAAGGTCTACAGACTGACTTACCTCTACTGAAGTAATTGTTGGAGCATTAACAGTCGGAATTGCATACTCCTTTTTACAACCTGAAAAAAATGCTATTGAAGCAATAAATACATACAGAAGAATTCTTTTCATAATAGTTTGATTAATTATTTGATATTAGTGTTTAGTTTTACATTAATTATTTGCGGCAAATGTAGAATTACTATTTTCCAATTCTGTTAAGGAAACATTAAGGTTTGGTTACAAAATAATTACATGAATTTCAGGTTATTATACTAATGGTATGATGGAATGACGGTGTGACGGCAGGAGATGTATAATGTATTATTTGCGATATGTAAAGAGGAAGGGGGCGGAAACAGTGTTACTCCATGTTTAACTCTGTGTAACTCCGTGGTTAAGAAAGAATTAATAAAGAATTAATTAAATAATATATTAAGGATGAAATCAAAAATTCTATTATTATTAAGCCTCATTCTCTGGTCATGTGGTGCCGGGATACAGGCTCAGGAATATAAATTCCTGGAAGGACCGATCAGCGGGATAACAGCCGGTAACGGTATTGATCAACCGGTAACCGTAAAAGTTATCTATGATAATTATGTTCATATTGATGGCTTACAGTCAGACTGGGGCTTTTCCATTCTGGTTGAAGGTCTTGATAAAACAATTCTTTTTGATACAGGCACCAAACCCGAAATTTTTGCTTCCAATTTCAAAAAAATGGGTCTTGATGCATCAGAAATCGACTTCCTGGTATTGTCGCATGAGCATGGAGATCATGTAGGGGGTATCCCTGCTTTTGTGGAGATGAAAAAAGGTATTCCGGTTTTATTTCCTCAATCATTCTCAGAGGCATTTAAAAAAAGGATGATCAAAATAGGCCTGGAACCCGTTCTGGTAAAAGAACCTGCAATGATCTGCAAAAATATGTACACATCGGGAGAATTTGAAGGCCAGATTCCTGAACATTGTCTGGTGATGAATATAAAGAAGGGATTGGTGGTGATGACCGGCTGTTCACATCCGGGAATAGTAAGAATGCTGAAAGAGATCAAAGAAATGTTTAATAAGGATATTTATATGGTATTCGGAGGATTTCATCTGATGCAGAAATCAGAAAAAGAGATGGATGCAATAATAGCAGAAATGAAAGCCCTCGGGGTGGTGAAATGCGGTGCTACACATTGTACAGGTGATAAACAGATACAGATGTTTAAAGATTCTTTCGGAAAAGACTATTTTGAGCTTGGAGTAGGAAATACTATTATCATTGAGTAACATAATATTTTCTCAGTGTAACTCTGTGGCCCCTCAGTGGAACTCTGTGTAAACTAACCCCCTGCCCCTCCCGCTGCGCGGGACAGGCTCTAAAGGGGGGTTAACTCGAGACTACTCATTAGTCCCCCTTCAGGGGGGATCCCGCTTCAGCGGGAAGGGGGTACATTCCACAGAGTTTAATTACCTTGCAGGTTTAAATTTGAAAATAATGAACAGACAATTACTTATATTATTTGGATTATCCGTATTTATAACCGGGTATTCCCAGGTGATTATACAACCTAATTATGGTCTTAAGAGCCATGAAACACTGGAAATCAAAAAGATAGAAATGACATTCGAAGCGACTTCCTTTTATATGAGTATTGAGAACCGTATCCAGGGAGGTAGTTTCTGCGCTGATAAGAATATAAGCATAATATATCCTGACGGGACAAAAAGTAAGCTTGTCTCCTCAGGTGGTATTCCTGTATGTCCTGATATATATAAATTCAGAGCTCCGGGTGAAAAACTCGATTTTGTGCTGGTGTTTCCTCCTCTTAAAACCGGAACAGGATGGATTGATCTGATTGAGGAATGCAGTGAAAACTGCTTTTCATTTTACGGGGTAACACTCGATGTCGATCTGAATAAATGGCTGGACGACGTTTTCGACAGGGCTTCAAATGGAAAACCTTCGGATAATATTGTTCTTTTTAAATCTGTCCTTGATAGTATCGCCAGTCAGGATCTTGGAATTGAAGGATTACTTTATATCAACATAATAAATGCAACCGTGGAGGAAGAAGATAATGTCAACACAATTGTATGGTATAAAAGGTTAGCATCATCGAATGCTCCAGGATTAAGCCGGTATCTTAAATATCTTAACGACAAGGGTATAAAGTATTAAAAAATCAGTTAAAAAAAGCTGACCCGGATTGGATCAGCCTTTATCTATTTGTGGGATTTTATTTTAGAAACTTAACTCTACTCCAACTCCTACCACCATTGTACTTTTCTTGTAGGTTTCTTTAGCCTGAACGTTGGTTATTCCCAAAAAATTATGATTTACATCTTTCTCATCTTCAAGGTACATTGTGTAGCTGGCTCCCAGGTTAATTCTTAGATTATTAAGTGTGAATGCTCCTCCACCACCAAATGTATGTGTTGCATTTCCGAAGGTGAGATCACTCTGGTACAGACTATTGACACCCTTATTGCCATATACGTACCCCGCACTTACAAGCCAGTTTTCGGAAACATTATACTCAAGTCCTCCCTGGAGTGCCATACCGTTACTCTCAATAATTTCGCTGTTGTCGATATGTACAGTAGGTGTCGCTGGTTCCAGATCATTGTCAATTTTGTGCCCATAGTCGGCTGATTTGTCAAAATAATAATTTGCTCCAAAAGCCAGTTTGAGCTTCGACAAAGTATAATCCACCCCAACTGCAAGCATCGCAGGCATGTCATTTCTTATTTTTTCACCATCAGGGAACATGGTAATGGGAGTTCCTGTTGCAGTATAGCCTATCAGCAGATCTTTTGCGGTTTCATTTTCAAGCTCGAGCTTTGTGGCCATTTCGTATTTAATACCGATATTAAGATTCTCTATCGGAGACAGGTTAACACTGAAGATCGGGCAAATTCCTGAACCTGTCTGAGTTACATCAGCCTCCTGATCGGCAAGCAAAGTGGCTGTAGCAGTGTATTTTGCTGCAGCTCCCTTGAAGACGGCATCAGCTTGTGATATTGTAACTGTTGTTGGTGATCCGAAAGATGTCAAACCACCTTCGAGCTGTGCTCTTTGTCCTGCTGTAATTATACCCAATCCTTCTGCTTGTGCAAGAGTCAAGCTTCCTGCTCCACCTGTTACCAGAGCTGAAGTACTTGTTGCTGCAGTGGTTGCACTTGTAGCAATTCCAGTCATAATTGTTGTAGCGTCGGTCCAGCCTGAAGCAATTAATACCTGAACATCCCTTAAATAACCTTCGTATGTGTTCTTGGCGGTGACATACCTTACACCGGCGGCTACTGACAGAAGATCATTTATTTTATACGATATTCCAGCCTGGTATCCGAAGAATATTGAACTACCTTTAAAATATACGTCAAGATTGTAGTCAGTAGCGCTATATGGTGCAGCAGCTAAAGCTGGTACTAGGTCAGCCTGAGACATTTCAAATGAAGGTAATCCTTCCTCATAGGTAGCCCCGCCGCCGCCGCCAACCGGATTAAATCCAAATGAGAATGCCAGTTTATCCATCTTATAAGCTGCAGCTACAGAGGGAAATAAAGGTGCTTTTACTGATCCTTCATACATCCCGTCATTAAGATAACTGTAGTTACTGGTAATCTCTCTTGTTTGGAAAATAGTCTGGTTTGAAACGGCAAAATGGAATCCATTCTCCATCTTCATTATTCCAGCCGGATTATAGTAAACGGCATCAGCTTCAATTGATGCATTCCTGGAAGGGAGCCGAACCCATGAGGCACTCTGGTTAGTGTTAGTTACCAGTCCGCCGGCTAATAGGCTCCCACTAATTAATGTTAAGGTAATAAAAACCAAAATCTTTTTCATAGTCTAAAGTTTAAGTTTAAAATTCCAAGGATATTCTGTACTGTATACACAAAAGCTTTGTTTTTTCATTTAACATTAAATTCGTCTAATTTGAATCGAATCAAAGAACAAAATTGTATCAAATGTAAAAAAATATTCCAGTGATAATCCCTTTCTCATTATAAGAATCGTTTTTAATTTAAAAAAGAAATACATTATTTTATGGCAACCTTTATTATTATCACATGAATCTCTGATTATATCCCTAAATAGAGATCAAGACCAATC
>Ga0315534_1000187_pt1 | contig 39345 bp, 34 predicted proteins | sample SalMarSW160240MG_FD_203094 | JGI IMG/M metagenome (GOLD analysis project Ga0315534, IMG submission 203094) | Salt marsh sediment microbial communities from the Plum Island Ecosystem LTER, Massachusetts, United States - Salt Marsh Sediment SW1602-40 ... | reverse complement strand
GTTGACCCTCCACGGCGCACAAGCTATAATTTGAGTTCCGGGCGGATAGCTCAGTTGGTTAGAGCGCTTCTCTTACACAGAAGAGGTCGCAGGTTCGAGTCCTGTTCCGCCCACCAGGCTTCAATACCACCGTCTGTCGTCATCGTCAGGCGGTTTTTCGACCAGCATGCTGACACCCGTCGCTCATCACTGATCACAACCAACCCAGCTACGCAGCAAGTAGAAAAAAACTACTACGGGGGGACATACCGATGGATCGACGATCATCCCGCGATTCTTCCGCTTCGCGGCTCGGGAGTATGGGAGTACATCATGCCGACTCTTAGCAATTGGGAACTCACCGGTCTCTTCCTCATCATCATCGCCTGTATTTGCGGCATTCAATATCTCCACATTCGGCGTTGCGTACTCAAACCCCTGGCCCACCTCGAAGAACGCTACCGGCAGATATTCAACAATTCCCTGAACGGCATTGCCTATCACGAGGTCGTTTACGACGATGAAAGCGGAGAAAGCGATTATCAATTTGTCGAAGTCAATCCCGCCTTTGAAGAGCTGACGGGGTTAAAAGCCTCCGAAGTCATCGGAAAACGAAACCGCGAAGTGTTGCCAGAAGCGGAGCAAGCGATCTTCGAACAGATTTACGATCAGGTCGCGGAGACTGGTATACCCGAACACCGGGAAATCTACTCTTCAGCCCTGGAACGCTGGTTTCAGGTTGCCACTTTCTCGCCCATACCCAACTTTTTCGCCGCCATCTTTACCGACATCACCCATCAAAAGAAATACGAGCAGTCTTTGAAAGACCAATCCGCCTGGCTCGAGACTCTCATCGAGGAACGAACGGAAGAACTCAGCGAAGCACAAGCGAAGCTGATCCAGCGCGAGAAAATGGTCCAGCTTGGGCAGTTGGCTCGCGGGATCGCTCACGAACTGCGCAATCCACTGGGCGTAATATCCAACGCCGTTTATTACCTGAAATCCCTTCACGCAGCAAACGAAGGCACGACGACCGAATATCTCAACATCATCGAAACCGAAATTAATCGGTCCGAAAAGACCATCACAGATTTGCTGGAGTACTCCCGAGAGCCGGTTCCGCTGCGCGATGAAACCGACATTTGCAAACTGCTCGATGAAGCACTTATGCGCCTTCCGGCTCCAGAATCGATCCGGATCACCAAGAACGTCAACGGTTCAGTGCCGCCTGCGCTCATCGATGGCAGGCAAATCGGGATGGTGTTGAACAACCTGCTCACGAATGCATACCAGGCGATGCCCGATGGCGGGGATCTGGAGATCGACATATTTCAGGAAGACGACCAGGTGCGGCTCGCCATTCACGACACAGGCGCAGGGATCGCCGCCCAAAACTTACCGACGATATTCGAACCGTTTTTCACCACCAAACCCAAGGGGATCGGCCTCGGTCTGGCAATTTCCAAGACGCTCGTAGAAGTAAATGGGGGAGAAATCAGCGTGGAAAGCACCGAAAATGAAGGTTCCACCTTCACCCTCATCCTACCGCAGGCTGAGGATACGTAGCCGTTCCATAATATTGAAAATCAGCCCAAAATCACTACAATACCACCTCCACTGCGGAGGTGGGCAATGCCACGATGCTTCAAATACATCACCCTGCTATTGCTGCTAATTCTCATCAGCGCCTGCACGCAAATGGAAGATTTCGGACAGACCCTTCGCAGGGCAACGGACACACCGCTTGCCACACACTCGCTTCCGGCCACGTTCACCCCGACCGCATCTCCGACTGCAATTCCCTCCATCCCGGCGACTCCAACGATTTCCGAACATACACAGCAATCTGCAATGCTGCCCGAGTTTGTCAGCGACGCCGAAGCTTTCCCCGCTGCCACGCGTTACGACCTTGAGCTGGATGTCGATTTTCAACCCGGATCGCCTGAAGCCCGCATCGAAGGCATCGCCCGCATCCGTTTTGTCAATCCGCTGGATAAAAACCTTTCCAACATCGTGTTCATGCTTTGGCCCAACAACGATCAGTATCAAGCCCAGATGACAACCGGAGCGGTCATGATCGCGGGAGAACTCGCCGTTCCGCAAACCATTCTGGACGGAAAAGCGCTGCGTCTTGAATTGCGCCCGGCGCTTGCCAAAGGCGAAAGCGTCGACATAAGCCTGCCCTTCTCCCTCGAGATTGGCGCCTTCCACGAGGGCGCACCCAGACGCATGGGTATCGCGGAAGGCGTCCTCATCGCACCAACGTTCTACCCCTTAATCCCCAGGCTTGTGGACGGAGAATGGGATGCGATCGATGCGCCATCCGCCGGAGACACAACCAATTCGGATATCGCCTTTTACGCCGTACGCATTACAGCACCCGACGATCAAATCGTGGTCGCTACCGGCGTTGAGACTTCAAGAACCACGACCCCGGACGGGAAACAGCGCATCGAGTATCTCAGCGGTCCCGTGCGTGATTTTGCCTTTGCTATCGGACAATGGGAGAAAACCAGCCGCACCGCTGGTGAGGTGACTTTGAACGTGTGGGCGCTGGCACAACACGCCTCGAGCGCGCAGACGGCCTTGCAAGCAGCCCGGATTCAAGTGAATCTGCTGAGCGAAATCGTCGGGCCGTATCCCTACCGCGAACTCGATATCGTAGATGCGCCCTACGCTTTCGGGGGAATCGAATACCCCGGCCTGGTGTTCATCGGAACTATGGGGACGAAGTGGGTTGCCGAGCCCACCGTTCACGAAGTCGCCCATCAGTGGTTTTACGCGCTGCTCGGAAACGATCAAATCCGTGAACCCTGGCTGGACGAAGCGACGGCGTCATTTGCCACGGTGCTCTTCTATGAACGCGCCTACGGATTAGGACAAGGTACAGGTTACTTGAGTGACATTCGCGCCGCTATACGCGCATATCCCGATTCCACGCTGCCTATCGGGCTCGGCGTTGGGGAATACGAAAGCGAGATCGCTTACTTCACTATCGTCTACCAAAAGGGGGTCTTATTCCTTGAAGCGTTGCGCAACAAACTGGGTACGAATCGATTCGAAGCCTTTCTCGCCGCGCTGTACGCACAGTATCGCTATGACTTCATGCATGCAGAAGATTTCCAGAATACCGCAGAATCGGTCTGCACCTGCGATCTCCAAGATATCTTCGATCTCTGGGTTTACGAAGGCGGTGAAATTTTTCCCCCTTGAGCGAAACCCCAACCCAATTCCACAGCGATTTAAAGCGGAGAGCCTCATCCAAGGACGAGGCTCTCCAGTAATAACAATATTGCGACGGTATCAATTAGATGTTGCTTACAATGTTGCTGAACACGTTGCCGATGGCAGGTCCAAGCAACGCCAGGATCACGATCACGACAACGGCGATCAGAACCAGGATCAAAGCGTACTCTACCAAGCCCTGCCCTTTTTCCTTCGGAGCGAATAACATCTACTTTCACCACCTTTCTTTTTATAAGATCACAATTGAGGTAATTGGTAAACGGATTTCTTCATTCATCATGGAGCACTATACTGAAGTTAGCATATCACAGGAAGCATCACCGTTTACCTTACAAAGTCCTAACAGTGCTTTTACGATGCAAGAAGCAGACCAAAGCGCATTCACCGCGCAAAAATCGATTTCAATGCGGTTGACATGTCGATCCATTACTCGCGTGCAGTGATTAGCGCCCGTCGCACAAGGCACTCACCCCGTGCAGGAATACCTTGCGCCAGGCGGTACCCTAACCTGGCGACGAGGTGGATTCGAAACACGAGGCGATCTGCGAGGACGCGGGATCCGTTGAGAAGAGAATTAGATGGGTGGTTAAGTCACCAATTGGATCACCATTGTCAGGATCATCACCACCCCCATGATCGCAAACAGGATTTGTCCAATACGCATTCGTCGCTTCTGATCGCGGCTCATTTGTGGCTTCTGTTTATTCCGTTTCTTTGCCATCAGACGCTCCAGCAATCATCATACCATGAGGCCCGAAAGGCGTCCAGACGGGTCCAATCCGCGGCAGGTCCATCGCTTCAGAATTTGGCGATGATCGTCCAAACCACGCTCGCAACTCGCCAGACCGAGGAAGCGAGGCGCGGCACGTAAGGCCCCGAAAAAGATCGCCTCCAACACTGTCCGCAGTCCGACTCCTGTTGAAATTTCGATTCAGCACGTTGATTCGGCGTTGAGTGCAATACGCTATCATGTTGAGACTAATGACACAGGCTATCTGCCGAATACAACCAGGAAATCGAACGGGCTGGTATTCCACATCGGCGTTGTCCGATTATGGGGATGGCTAGTTAGATGTGTTAACGATACTCACCTCGGAGCTGATAGGGGGTTGAGAGCCCACGCTTCGATGGAAGTCAAATGAGTATCAAACGCCAGTTGCAAGTTCTCAATCCAGATCCATCATGAAGGAGGTGAGGCTAGGTTTTAAGCAGATGTTTGGTCGTTAAATATGTGCAGGGATAAGTTCTGATTATCTTATTCAAGAGGAGGAAACTCATGAAACGATACTCAGTGATCGGTTTGTTGGCGTTACTTCTGGGTTTGATCGCCGGCGTTTTACCCGCCGGGGCGGCACCCGGGGTCGACTATCGACCCGTGGACATCGGTCCGGAGATTCGGGAATGGGAACCCACCCAGGCGCGGTTGGAGGGATCACCCGCAGCACCCGAATCCGAGGCCGAGGCTGGTACAAACGCTGTCAGCGGCGTGGATGAATGTATCCTGGATGAGAGAGACTGGTTGTCCCTGGATTCCGTCGGGGGATCGTACTTCTTCACCACGTTCTACCTGGTAGCCGTCGGTACGGACTCCGAGCTTTGGGTGCAGGCAGACACGAGTTGGCCTGAGGGAGACACGCGCGTGACTCCGGAGATCACCTGCAAGCAAGCCGGTTACATGGTCTCGGAATTCGACAACAACATGCTCCCCAAGGAAAGTGATTTCTTCGGTACGGCGGATTTTCATGACGGATCGGCGTCTCTGCTCGAAGCTTGGGGATACGTCCCACCTGGATACTACAATGATCCGGACGGCAAACAAGTTATCCTGGTCTCGAACGTGCGCGACGAAAATTATTACGATCCGGACTACCCGCTGTATATTGCCGGGTTCTACTCCCCGTCCCTAGAGGCGTATTTCGATCGCAACGTCATGACGATCGATGTCTACGACTGGGAAAATCGCGTCGGACCGGATGCGGAACGACCCCATCTTTACGAGGGCGTTTTCGCGCACGAGTACCAGCACTTGCTGCACGACGACTACGATCCCGACGAAGAGAATTTCGTCAACGAGGGATTGTCGATGTACGCCGAATACCTCACGGGCTACGCTTCGGGCGAGGAGCAGTACAGCGGTTTCCTGACCAATCCTGAGAACTCGCTCGTCGTCTGGGAAGATCAGGGAAATATCGAGGTACTTTCGGATTACGGCCAAGCCTACCTGTTCCAGTTCTACATGATGGAGCAATTCGGCAGCGCCTTCCTGCAGGCCGAATTCATGAACAGCGCCAACGGCATCAGCGGCATCAACGCGACGCTCGATTCCTTCGGCTTGCACCGCAATTTCGACGACATCTATCACGACTTTTCCGTCGCCGTGCTGATCGATTCCAAGCAAAGCCGCTACCGCTACGGTTTCAAGAATCTCGATGTTGAAATCGACATCGGCACGGCGGACGAACCCAATCCAGAAGCATACGACGTGCCTGGCGCACCGCCCTGGGGTACGGACTACATCTGGCTCACCCGGGAACCCAAGAAATTGGGCATGATCACCTTCAACGGGCAAGATTATTCGATCTTCCCCTCCGCATGGACTTCCGACGGTGAGGTGCTCTGGAGCGGCGGCGGTGACCTGATCGACAACTGGGCGATCTTCGAAGCCACGGGCGGCGGCACACTCACCTTCGACACTTACGTCGATATCGAAGACTACTGGGACTTTGGCTTCGTGCAGGTGTCAACGGACGGCGGTCACACATGGACCAGCCTGGCCAACGAGTACACCACGAGCGATTACGATCCCGACGCACATCCCAAGGTAATCGAGAACCTGCCCGGTTTGACGGGTTGGAGCGAGGAATGGATCCCGATGAGCTTCGATCTGAGCGCCTACCCCGGCGACATCCTGCTCGCCTTCCGCTACATCACCGACTGGGCCACGACCTATGAAGGCTGGTTCATCGATAACGTCTACGTCGACGACGTGCTCATCTCCGATGGCTCTGATGCCTCGATCTTCAAGGACATCACCGAGTTGTTCCCCATCGATAACGACTTCACCGTGATGTTCGTCGGCATACGATACCTTCGCGGTCGTCCGATCTATCAGGTGATCAAGATGCGCTTGAACGAAGAGACCGAAGATGGTTTTATCGCCCTGCGCAGACTGCTCGGTCGATCCAAGAGTGCGGTGATGCTCGTGACCTTCGATGCACCCGAAGGCCATTCGAAGTACGCGGATTACGAATACGGCTTCACGTATCTAGATCAAGGTCCACGTAAACCGCATTGGCCGAGAAGAACTCACTGGCATCGACGCTGAATCCGCTTAACTCACGAGCCCGCCATCTAGATGGCGGGCTCGACTCTTATTGGTTCCACGCATTTGACAAAGAAGTAATCTCCTCAGTCCACCGGCATCCAGGGGGAGTCGTCCTGGATCTTATCCCCCGGTTGAATCGGGATGGGCAGGATTTCTACTGTTCCATCCTCAGCGCACAGCAGCATGAATCGTCCTTCGTCGCTGTGGTAGCTGTACTCCTTCTCATCGACCCGCAAGGTAATCTCGTATCCCGGGGTAATCACCTGGGCATAATCCATCCCCTCTGCAGGGCAGCCCAGGCTTGAATCGGACCACTCCACAGCTTCCACGCCGACGACTTGAATATCATCTTCCGCTACACCCAATCGCTGCGATAAATCGGAGACCGCCCGAGCGACGATGTACTCTTCGCCGCGCATCGGCGCCGGCGTATTTTCCATTCGCTCCAGCGATTCCTCCGTGGGTTCCGGCGCTTGCGGCGTCTCGATGGGCTGGTCTTGTCCTTCAGCAGAGGGGACGGGTACGTTCTTCTCTCCTGTGGCACCCTTCGTCTGGCAACCCACGAACGTCAACGAGATAATAAGCAACAATCCGACAGCTATTCGTCTTTGCATTGCAACCTCCCTCACGTATAAGTATAGCGATCCGTAATGCCTATGACGACTCACAGGATCAATTTGTTCCCGCGTCTGCGCGCTTTGTATCCAAGACACTCGCGTACTCAGCGCACGTGCTTTTCACACAGCACCCAGGTGTTTGCAGTCAACAGAGGAAAACGATACCATGCTTCTGAAACCTCACTCAGGATAAAAACATGGCAGAAGAAAAGGAAACATCAGCTAGCGTTAATGAGACGCAGAATCAAAAACCGTCCTTTCTTTCAGCGCGCACCCTCGGCTTGATTGCAATCATTCTGGGTGTGCTCTTCGAGATCCTCTTCGACGGTCACCCGACGGGCATCTCCTTTCCCATATGGACGACTGCTTGCGCGCTTGCCCTGATCGGAACGTCCAGGCTGGAACGAGTCACACCGGCCAAGCCTGAATACCTGCTTTCCGTTCCCATCGTCGTGCTTTCCATTTTTACCTGTTTTCGACTGGAACCCATGACGGGTATATTGAGCGTGTTTCTTACGCTCCTGATCTTTGGCGTTTGGATATTCGCTTTCCGCATTGGACGGGTACTTGAGTTTCGTTGGGTGGATTTCATTGTGGCCACGATACGCACCCCCCTGGAATCCTTGTTCGGATGGGGGCCAGTCGCCGGTGAAGCCGTCCGTCAAACGATCGGCGCCCGCGCCATGAAAACCAAACTGGTTGCCATTCTGCGGGGATTGTTACTGGCGTTACCGGTTTTTTTCATCTTCCTGGGATTGCTGGTGAGTGCCGACCTGGTGTTCGCCGACTATGTGCGCGAGGCTTTCCAATGGCTGGACGTTGAACGTCTGATGCAGATCCTGCGTCGATTGTTCGTCGTCCTTTTCGCCACAGCATTTTCACTCGGCGCCATCGTCATGGCGCTCCGCGAACGGGAAGAAAACATCAGCGGACATAAACAGGAGTCCGCCACCACATTCTTGGGCATCATCGAGGCCACGGTAATTCTGGTCCTGATCGACCTACTCTTTGGCGCCTTCGTCGTCATCCAGTTTGCCTATCTCTTCGGGGGAGAAGCCAACATTACCGCGGCCGGCTACAACTACTCGGAATATGCCCGCAGAGGCTTCTTTGAGTTGACCGTCCTGGCGGTATTGAGCCTCGGATTCATCATCGGCTTGGATCGTTGGACGAAACGGGAGAACGCCTCGTCGAAGCGCTGGTACAACGCCCTGAGCACGTGTTTGGTGGCATTGATGGGCGTCATTCTGGCATCTGCGTTGAAACGTCTCCTGCTGTACGAGGATGCCTATGGATTTACCCGTCTGCGCACCTACACCCACGTGGCGATTGGATGGATGGGCGTCATGTTCGTCGTCTTCCTCATCCTGCTCTATCGGGAACGCCTGCGCCGCTTTGCTCCCGTCGCCGCACTCGGGGTGCTCGGCTTCACGCTGACTCTCAACGTGTTGAACGTCGATGCCTTCATCGTACGGCAGAACGTGAAACGCTATGTCGCTTCCGGGGATATCGATATCGTCCAAGAAACCAAATGGAATGATAGTGGAACAGTGAACCTCGACTTACACTATCTGTTCGCGCTTTCTTCCGATGCCATCCCCAGCCTAGTCGATTTCGTCGACGAGGCGCAAGGAGAAATCCGCACCGAACTCGTCTCCCAGCTGGCCTGCGAACGCGAGAAGCTGGATACGCAGATGCAGAACCTGCACTGGCCCTCGCTGCACTTTTCTCGTCTGCGCGCGCAGCGCACGCTGGCTGAGATCGCCAACTTGCTGGACGAATATCCGGTCCTGCAAGGCAGGAACGGTCTCGTCGTGGAAGTGGATGGTGAATACCAACCATGCTATCGGGTCGTGACCTGGGATTGAAACGTAAAGACAATGCAGTAATTTGATGCACAAAGGCCTCCCGGTTAAATCGGGAGGCCTGCGGATTCCCGGCCTAAGCGAGCTCCTTCTCGCCCACGATCCAGACAGTCACGCCGTCGCGCTTTACGAAGGTTTTTGCGCCGAACGTTTCCAACTGTGCGGCGATCTTCTCCGCAAGCACGAAATGGCTGCGAAACAGGGCGAGCTTCTCCGCCAGGGCGAGCAGTTTCACGCCGAAGCGGCGGATGTCCGGCTCTTCGATGATCAAGCGACCACCGGGCGCAAGTACGCGCCAGAACTCGCGCAGACTCTGGTCCTGGTCCAGCAAGTGGTGGTAGGCATCCACAACGATCACGCGTTCGAAGCTTGCATCCGCAAAGGCCAGTTTCTCGGTCTCTGCGCCCACGGCACAGCACAGCCCGTCCTTTTGTTGGGTTTGGCGCAGCATGTTGAGGGAAACATCGCTGATCACTACCATGCTGGCTTGATTTACAAGCTGCTGGGCAATGCGGCCCGTCCCACCCGCGGCGTCGAGTAAGCGGCCGGTAACCGGCAAACCGGCCACCCGCGCTAACTGATCGTTATCCGGAATGTGGATCAATCGATCGTAAAGTGGGGCAAGCATATCGAAATGATCGAATATGGGCATACAGACTCCGAGGCAGATTATAATGGGATATCTTACCATCCAAAATTTGCGCGCGCCGCGGCGAGTCGCTGGGATTAAGATGTCAGGTATTTGCATCCGCACAAAAACAGAAGCGGACCAGGCATGGTGCCGCGATCTGCTTAGCGACCATTGGGGGTCGGCGCGGGTTGTCAGCCGCGGCCGGCTTCACCATGCCGACACGCTCCCTGGATTGATTGTCGAGCTGCAAGGCGAACCCGCCGGCCTCCTGACCTACCGCATCGAAGACGCAGAATGCGAAATTGTCACGCTCAACAGCTTGCTGGAGCAGCGCGGCATCGCCACGGCGCTGCTGAATGCCGTCACGACAGAAGCCGTTCGAAACGGCTGCCACCGGCTTTGGCTGATCACTACAAACGACAACCTCCCCGCCCTGCGCTTCTATCAGAAGCGGGGTTTCACGCTGGCCGCGGTTTATCCGCATGCGGTTCAGGAAGCGAGAAAACGCAAACCAGAAATTCCCGAGCTCGGCTGGGAAGATATCCCAATCCGGGACGAGATCGAGTTCGAAAAAATACTCCAGCCATCCGGCGGTGCGTAGCGCCAGATCGTCTCCCTCGGCAGCGCTTCGATTGCACCGGCGCTGCTCCTTCGTTCGGAAACCTGTGTCAGCTTGCCGAGTTTATGGTACGATGCTGTGTTGAATGTCCGGCCGGAGTTGACGCAATTGGCTGCTCCGAACGGAAACCACCGGCCAGCCAGAAATCGAACGACACGAGCACAGGTTCATGCGAATCACACGTTTTCGTCAAACTCCCAAATCTCCCATCCTCTGGGGTTGGGTCGCCGACGAGCGCATCGGCGTCCTCGACGGTCAGCCGTTCGACGAATTTCGCCGCGAGGAAGCTACACTGGCGATCGACTCCGTGCACCTGCTTCCACCGATTTCTCCAGGGAAGATCGTTTGTGTGGGGCGCAACTACGTCGCCCACGCCGAAGAGCACGATGCGGAAGTGCCCGATCTGCCCCTGCTCTTTCTTAAACCACCTTCGGCGGTCATCGGCCCCGGTGAAGCCATCGTTCTGCCTCCCCAATCGAATCAGGTCGAACACGAAGCGGAGCTCGCCATCGTCATTTCGCAGCGAGGCCGCTGGATCCGTGCCGAGCAGGCAAGCGATTTCATCCTCGGTTATACGGCGGCGAACGACGTGACCGCGCGGGACCTGCAGCAGCGCGATGGACAATGGACGCGCAGCAAGGGTTTCGACACTTTCTGTCCGCTTGGTCCCTGGATCGAGACGGAACTCGACCCCTCGGACGTGTTGATCACTTGTTCGGTAAACGGACAGATGCGCCAAATGGCGTCCACGCGCGACATGGTGTTTACCGTTCCCCAACTCGTCGCCTTCGTCTCCTCGATCATGACTCTCATGCCCGGCGACTTGATCCTCACAGGAACACCGGCTGGTGTCGGCATCATCAGCGATGGGGATGAAGTGACCGTAGACATCGAGGGAGTCGGCACGCTGCGGAATCCGGTCCACAGCCAACCCACAGACGAAGGCTAATCCACCCACACAGGAGGCGTTTTATGGGTCTCAAACCCGATCATTGGATTGCGAAAATGGCTCGAGAAGAAAGGATGATCGAACCCTTTGCCGCAGAGCAAGTGCGCGATAACGTCATTTCGTACGGCGTCTCGTCCTACGGATACGACATTCGCGTGGCAAACGAGTTCAAGATCTTCACCAATGTTTTTTCAGCTATTGTCGATCCAAAGCAATTCGACAAAGCATCCATGGTCGATCTCAAATCAGATGTTTGCGTCATCCCCCCGAATTCGTTTGCGCTAGCCCGGTCCGTGGAGTACTTCCGCATTCCCCGAAGCGTGCTCACGATCTGTTTGGGCAAGTCGACGTACGCGCGCTGCGGCATCATCGTGAACGTAACCCCCTTCGAACCCGAGTGGGAAGGCTTCGTCACCCTGGAGATTTCCAACACCACTCCGCTCCCGGCGAAAATATACGCAAACGAAGGTATCGCCCAGGTCCTTTTCTTCGAAGCCGACGAGGAATGCCGCCAGTCCTACGCGGATAAAAAGGGAAAGTATCAAAAGCAGAAGAAAATCGTGCTGCCCAGAATGTAGCCTTCGCTCGCACGAATCCAGATCACTCGTTTTCGATTTCCCAGCAACGATCAAGCCGCCGGGACCAACACCGGCGGCTTTTATACTGATCTTAAGGTGGAGCTGCTAGATTTGGAATTCTCCGGATCGATAGAACAGCTCCCCATCGACGAGGATCTCTCCCCCGTCCCGCATGTCGCAAATCATGTCCCAATGGATGGCACTCTCGTTGTGCGATCCCGTCTCCGGGTAGCCCGCACCGAGTGCCATGTGGATCGTTCCCCCGATCTTCTCGTCGAAGAGAATATTCTTGATGAAGCGGTTGATGCGTTTGTTGGTCCCCACAGCGAATTCACCCACGTATTTCGCGCCTGCGTCGGTCTCCAGCATACGCAGGAGATAATCTTCGTTTTTCTCTGCGCTGGCCTTCACCACCTTGCCGGCTTCGAAATGAAGCTCGATTCCAGCGACTTCCCGTCCACCGCGAATCGCCGGATACGAGTAGCGAATCCAACCCTCAAGCGAATCCTCCACCGGTCCGGTGAATATCTCCCCGCTGGGCATGTTGTGTGTGCCGTCCGAATTGATGAACTTGCGGCCGTCGATCGAAAGCTTGAGGTCTACGTTCGGTCCGCGGACTTCGACGCTCCGCTTGCCGTCCAACCAATCCACCAAACGCTGCTGCTCATCATGCACGGCCTGCCACGCCGCCACCGGATCATCCTGATCGGCGAAGGTGGTGCCATAAACAAAGTCCTCGAATTCGGATAGATTCATGTCCGCGTCCTGGGCGTACGCCGTGGTCGGGAAGAGGGTGATCACCCAACGCAAATCCCCGGATGCCGAACGCCGCATGAAAATTTTCATCAGTTCGCTGTGCGCTTTGGAACGCAGGCTTTGCTTGGCCGGATCGACGTTGCTCAGGACGCGCGTGTTCGAAGAACTGTTGACGTTGATCATTACGTCGAACTCCGAGCGGACGATTTTTTCAAAGCGATGCACGTGCTGCAATTGATCCTCATTACCTTCGGTGAAAAGTATGTAGGCCAGGTCTTCGACTTCGACGCGGGAACGCAATAACCCAAGCAGGACGTAAGGATAAGCCCCCGCTCGGACTACCTCACGGTAGATTTCCCGAACCAGCGGGAGCCCCGCCGGCTGGTGGAAAATCGCCACTTCGTCCTTCGGCTGCACCCTGGTCGAATACTGCACCAGGGTCTTCGCCAGATTTACCACGCGCGCATCTGCCATGGGACACATCCTTTCTCTTCTGTATTTATCTTGATTATAACAACGAGACTAATAGATAGAATCAGCGAATGGGTAAATATGTAACAAGAGATTTTTTAACTCCAACTCTGTGGCTTATATATAAAATAGCCACTTTGTAATCTGACCCGATTTGGAAACAGGGAATTACGAAATTTACTTTCATAGATATGAAATGAGATCGTGACTGCATTCTGTAGATCGAACGACGACCGACTTGGGGGAAAAGCAACTTTTACAAACTTCTTAGGAAAAAGTCTGATAATTTCTTATAGTGGCAGAGTAAGATCACTATCAGCAGATATAAGTATCGCCGTATCAAAGCTATTTTGGAATGCATCAACAAGCATATGTGTTGCGATATTTACGTCAGTCCTTTTCTCATTTGTATCATAGTACACTCTTTCGCAGTTGCTACAATGCTGCTTGAAGGATTGATATCGACCATAGTGAATACTTAAACCAGAAAGTGTTCCGAGGGCACTTAAATATTTTTCTTGCCTTCTTCGTTTATCTCTCGGTTTTGATATCTTAGAAGTGAAGTATTTGACGTTTTGTAATGCCTGAGTAGAGCTGCAGAGGGAATTTCCAAGTTTGTATAGATTCAACCAATAATACTTCTTCCAACCACTATCACGTAAACCGTAGTAGAGATTAAATCCATCAATATATACGTTCACCCGCTCCTTTTTACTGGCCATCGATATCTCCCCTCTTGACTTATCAATAAACAGAGAATAATATACTTATTGACAGCGCCAACGTTAATTCGTTGGCCCTCGGTCACCCTTTACAGGGTGACCGTTTGTATTTCAACCCAACTTCATTTTATTTTCGAATGTGGTGAAATCACTGACAAATAGACCAGCTCATCCTAACGCCACGCGCCTTTCAACGTGCAGCCGGCGTCGAATTCGAGGGCGAGCACGTAATCCATCAGTGCAGGATTTCCCCAGACGAAATTGAGCGCAATGAAAACCACCTGATCCTGGGGAATGGTCCTGTTGGCACTCGGCGACATTTCGAGGATGCTGCCGTTCTGCAGGTCGTCCAGTCCGATTTCACCTTGCCAGAGAATATCTTCCCCCAGGCGAATGTGCTGCAGCACACCCTTCACCGCGGCGTCCCAACTCAATTCCCGTATCCCCACGAGATTCACGTTGCGACCGCTTTGGTTGTCAACGATCCACTCGGCGTCGTTTCCCCGCTCCCCCAGGTATTGAAGCCTGAGACCGGGGCAGGCCTCCGAAGTGATCGGCTCCGGCGTGGGAGAGGCGGCGAGAACGACCACCGGCTCTGTCGCTGTCGCCGTAGGCTCAAGCACGGCTTCCGTAGGGGACGGCGTGGACGTCACCATGGCGGCATTTCCGAACCCGAAAAATGAATCTCGAAGCAGCAGGATTGCCGTTACTCCGGCGAATAGCACCAACGTCAGCGGCACAATCCAGATCGAGCTCCGCCGCTGCCTGACCGGCAGAGAGGCGGACGACGGTGCAGGTTGGAACTCGCCAACGCCCGTCTGGTTCACAACGTCCAGCGCCAATCTAACTTGCGGCGATGTCTCCGGAGGCAAACGAAATTGCGGAAGCGGTTTCCCTTCCAAAGCAGCCAGGTAGGCCTCTTTCATGACGCGAATGCTCGGAAAACGGTCTTCGCGTCGTTTGGCCAGGGCCTTGAGAATCACGCGTTCTTCGTCCGGTGGAATCTGCGGGTTGAAGCGTCTCGGACGAGGAACCGGTTCGTTAATGTGCGCCAACATAGTCGCTATGGGTTTATCGGATTCGAACGGCAGGCGTCCGGTGGCCATACGATAGAGCACGACGCCCAACGAATACTGATCCGAACGAGCGTCGATTTTCTCACCGCGCCCCTGTTCGGGGGAGATGTATGCCGGCGTGCCCATCAGCATCGACCCCGTGAGCGTGTCCGAACCTTCGATCTGGCGGGCCAGGCCGAAGTCGGTCAGCAAGGCGTTGCCCTTCTCGTCGATCATCACGTTGGATGGCTTGATATCACGGTGGATGATGCCCTGGTCATGCGCCATAGCCAGCGCATCAGAGATCTGTTGGACCCAGCGCATGCATTCCTGCTTGGAGATGCTGCCCTGCGCCAGGCGATCCTGCAGCGTCTCGCCGCGCACGAAGGGCATAACGAGATAGATATAACCCTGCGTTTGGCCATAATCGATGACCGGGACAATAGATGGATGCGTGAGATGCTGCTTGACCAACTGCGCCTCGCGGCGAAAGCGTTTCAAGAACATACGGTCGGCGCTCATCGCCGGAGACAATACCTTCAAAGCCACTTCGCGCATGTTGCGCGTGTCGACGGCCCGATAAACCGTCGCCATGCCCCCCTGGCCAACGCGCTCGCGAAGATGGTAGTGATCGAGCATTTTTCCAACCAACACGCTCATGCTTCTACCTCTACAATGGGGTTCGATGCGCTCAACAACCAAGGGTTTACACTAGGCTGACATTTGTGTCAAGCGAACCGAGCCTGCCGACGGGAATCTCCCTAGCAGTATACTTTTACGTCGCTGCACAATTCCCCCACTGACCTCCAATTCGGATCACAAGTTCGCGAGGAGAGCCTTTCGCTGAAGACACAAAATCCTCGACACCCTTGAAGGCGTGCAGCACGCAGGTTATCATCAGTCGAATTCGGCCGGACGCACACTCTGACAGGTGACCCGATGAAGACGACAGCGCGAGCGGAATGGTTTGCCGGAGTACGGGCGCAGCTTCCCATCCTTCTCGGCGTCGTGCCTTTCGGGGTGATCTTCGGCGCCTTGGCGCTCTCCGCCGGTATTCCACCGCTGGAAACCCAGGCATTTTCGCTTTTCGTCTTTGCCGGCAGCGCACAGTTCATCTCCGCCTTGCTGATTGCAGAGGGCACGCCCGCGCTCATCGTCGTGCTCACCATTTTCGTCGTCAATCTACGCCACGCACTATACAGCGCCAGCATATCCCAGTACACGCAGCATCTATCCAAACGCTGGAAAGCCGTCCTCGCATGGCTGCTCACGGATGAGGCCTTCGTCGTCGCCTCCGTGCGCTATCGAGAACGTAACAATGCGCATTCCCACTGGTATACATTGGGAACGGGGCTGACGCTGTGGGCTTCCTGGCAAGCGAGCACGGCCGTCGGAATCGCGCTCGGTACGGTGATTCCCGAAAACAGCTTACTCGATTTCGCCCTTCCACTCACGTTTGTCGCCCTGCTCGTGCCGCTGCTGGTCGACCGCCCAACCGGGATGGCGGCCGCAGTCTCCGGATGCTCGGCGGTAATCCTCTGCGGGCTGCCGTACAAGCTTTGGATTCTGATCGCCGCCACGCTCGGCGTCGCCGCCGGCATGCTCGCCGAACTGCGGCTTGGGCGAGCTAAGGACCTCCCGCAATGAAATCCGCTGGCGCGCTTTACCTTTGGACGATCATCATCGGCGGCATGCTGGTCACCTACACAACGAGGCTGTCCTTCATCCTGCTGATCCCGCAGGAACGCGTACCCACGCTGATGAAACGGGCTTTACGCTACGTGCCGCCTGCCGTTTTGGCAACACTGATTCTCCCGGATTTGCTGTTATCGGACGGCAACCTTTCGCTCAGCCTCCAGAACTACCGGCTGTTCGCCGGCATACTGGCCGCTTTCGTATCCTGGCGAACGAAGAACACCTGGCTCACCATCGGCATCGGCATGGGCGCGCTGTGGCTGCTCTCTTCGCTGTAGAGTAAATGTTGGCATTTCAAGTCGAATAAAATCGTCGTCCAGCAAGAGATTCGGAGATGTAAGTAGGAGTCACACAGGGGGATTAAGGCAACGAACAGCCATTCGTCGTGTTCACAGTGATCGAATAGGACGTGGCATCCGCCGCTACGAAAAATTCAAATTGGATCTTGACCATAGTTCCAGCCGGAACGCTGACAGAGAACGGTGCCGAGGATGGCGAGTCGGGGTCGTTAACCGTCTGCGTGCTAGCACCTACTTTTATGCGCAGCAATTCATTGTCCGTATCACCCGGCCACGCCAATGAGACCTTGCTGATCGTTACGCTGCTGCCGCTGTTGTTGTTGAAATCCCAGGTGACCTTCTTAGGCAGAACGGCCTTGTTGCTCAAACTGAGGCTGGCACACACGTTCTGCGTGGCGGTCGGGGTGTTCGTAGGAGGTTGCGTCGACGTCGGTGTATTTATCGGCGGTGGCGTTGCTGTCGCTGTCAACGTCAGTGTTAATGTTGGTGTTGGCGTGTTCGTCGGTGCCGGTGTGAGGGTTGATGTGGGCGTCGAGCCCGGAGGCGGGGTTGAGGCTGAAGTTTGAGTCCTCGTTGGTGTGGAACTGGGCAGCGCAGGTCCTCCGCCGGAAGACGAGGTCGAGGTCAGCGTCGCCGTTGTAGTCAGATCTGCGGTTGCGGTATCCGAGAGCAAATCTTCAATACCTGCTTCTGTCTCGGCTGCTTCACCTCCCGCCTCCGGTATACTGCTGACCTGTGCCGTCAGAGTTGCATCCAACAAGGCGCGGATTTCCTCCTCCGACATGCCCCCGCCTTCGAGCGCCACCATCTCCGTGGCGAAGGCATTCAACGTCGCCTGGACGTCGATCGTCTCCGCAGCAGCGACGGCCACACCTCTGTCACCGCCGAATAAATCCGGGAAAAGCGCGTTGGTCCCAATAATCGACAGCGGACAGAGAAGCAGGGCCAACAGAGCTAATGCAAGGACAGCCCGCCGGCGGTACCACGGTTTCTTCTGTTCCTTCCGTTCACCGCTGGTAGGCGACTTCTCGCCCACACGAACGGTGGCTTCGAGGGGAATGTGAAAAGCCTCGGTCGGGATTTCATCGGTAATCCCACTGCGAATACGCGCTACAGCTTCCCGGATGGCTTGATGGAAGGCATGATCGAACTCGGTGATCGTTGGATAGCGCTTGCCCGGGTCCTTGGAGAGCGCCTTGATCAATACGCGCTCGATGGGTTCAGGAAGATTGGGATTGATGTAGCGCGGCCGGGGCAGCGGCTCCGTGGCATGCTTCAGTGCGATGGCGATGGGGGTCTCGGCATCGTAGGGCAGGTAACCGGTGCTCATGCGGTACAGCACCACGCCGAGTGAATATTGATCCGAAAGCGGGGTTACTTCCCCTTCCTGGAGCTGCTCGGGAGCCATGTATGCCGGCGTACCGATCACCGCCGATCCCGTCAGACTCATCGAAGCGTCGGTGACGTGAGCGAATCCAAAATCCGAAAGGTAGCAGTTGCCTTCGTCATCGAGCAGGATATTGGAAGGCTTCACATCCCGATGCACCACGCCGCGATCGTGTGCATACTGCAGCGCCGAACATATCTGATCCAAAATCTGCATTGCCTCTCTCACGTTCATCGGCTTCTTCTGGATGCGGAGATGCAGACCGCCATATTTCATGAATGGCATCACGAAGTACAAAAGGCCATCGACTTCGCCATAATCGATGACGGGAATAATATTGGGATGATCGAGTTGGCTGAGGACCTTTGCCTCGCGAATGAAGCGTGACTTGAACTTCTCGTCCAGATTCAGGTGGGGAGCGAGAATTTTCACCGCGACGATCCGATCGTTGACAAGGTCTTGCGCCTTGTAGACGTTCGACATACCGCCGCGACCGGCTTTTTCGATAAGATGGTAGTTCCCGAAGGTTCTACCTTCTAACTCAGGCATATTTCGATTCCCACCCGCACCTATCCAACCCGGGATGCGCAATACCCAGGTTGTTTACGATGAGTCTAACGACAAATTGTGGGTCGGCATCCAAGCGGCGAAGCCCTCTCAGGCCGATCCACCTCCCCTGGCGTTCTACATACCATCCAGCGAGGATGATAAATTGATTATCGGCAGGATTGTGCTAGTGATTCTATCAATCTCGCCCAACGGCTTCGTTGCCTGCCGGTGAATTCCCACAATGAAGATTATTACAGAGAGTTGCAAATTTGTGGATGGGAATATGGCACCATATCTTAGCACAAATGAAAGTTGCGCTTCAATCGAAATTGAGCGGGGATACCACCAATAGGTGCTTGATTACCAATGCAACGGGCTTGCAGAATTCGGATCGATCAATCCGAGTTGGGCAGAGGCCAGGGTACGAAATCGCGCAGGATGGAGCCACCAATGAATTCACGAATCATGGAATTATCGGGGATGAGATTGCTGTCCAGCGATAAAAACCAATCCAGAAAAGCCAACAGTCGTTTCGCCTCAACGTGTTCGTCCGTACCGAAGGAAACTTGACGCAAAAGAGGTTCCGCCAGTGAAGCCAATACTGCGCCCTCGTATACCAAAGCCGAGTTGAACATTGCGTCTGCGTTTTCCTGATAAGGGAAGATGTACTTCCTTTCCCCACGCCGCACGGATTCCCAGCGGCGGATGGTTTCCTGTGCCGAATATCCCCGTTGCGCCGCATCGCGCACGATGCGGCGAATCAGGCGCGTGTCGGTAGTTGAGACGCGGTTGAAGCGATCCAGGTTCAGCTGCGTCAACGCTGAGACATAAATGCGAAAGGTGGTCTCGGCGGGAATTTCAGGCAGCAGCTCCGGATTGAGACCATGAATACCCTCGAGGATGATGATTTGATCCGGATCCAGCTGAACGATTTCCCCTGCGACCTGTTTGCCCAGGATAAAATCGTAGCGCGGGAGACGCACCTCTTCCCCGGCGATCATGCGTTTGATGTCCTGATTCAGGCGCGCAAGATCCAGCACCTGAAGCGATTCGTAATCGTATTCCCCTTTTTCGTCCAGGGGTGTTTTTTCGCGATCGATGAAATAGTTATCCAGGCCGATCGGGTACGGCGCAAGCCCGCGCGCCAGCAGCTGGATGGACAGCCGTTTCGAAAAAGTCGTTTTTCCGGACGAGGAGGGTCCGGCGATGAGCACGACACGCATCCGGTCTCGACGTTCGGCGATCAAGGCAGCAATTTCTGCGATGCGTCTCTCGTGCAGCGCCTCAGAAACGAGCACGATTTCTCTCGCCCTGCCGGCGCTGATCGCCTCGTTCAAAGCGCCCACATCCGGAACACCGATGGTATCGATCCAATCTCCGTACTGTAAAAAAGTCTCGAGAAGGATGCGGAATTCCGGCATAGGCAGCAATTCTGTAGGACGATGCCGTCGGGGAAAGCGCAGCGTGAAACCTTCGCCGGCGGCCTGCAGCGCAAACCAGTGCAGATAGCCGGTTGAAGGAACCATGTAGCCATGATGGTAATCGCGGAAATTTTCGAGCTGGTATACCACCAACTCAGGCTTCTTGCGATGTTTCAACAAGCGTTCTTTGTCTTTATAGCCGCGCTTGCTGAAGTACTCGATCGCGGCCTTGAGCGGCAGACGGCTCTTGGCAAATGGCAAATCCCGATCAACCAATTCTTCCATCCGCGCTTGTAATTGTGCGAGTTCATCGCCGCTTAAAGCCGGTCGACCGTTCACCTCACAAAAGTATCCACCGGAAGCGATGGAATGATCGACGGTAAGTTCGGCGTCCGGGAAGAGTTCCTCGAATGCCGCCGCCAGCAGGAAGGTCAGAGAACGGCGATAGATACGCATTCCGTCGGCGGATGCCATGGTAATCGGAGACACTTTGGCGTCCATCTCGATGGGGTACGTCAATTCACGCAGTTCACCGTTTACGATGCCGCCCACAACGGGAGCCTGGGGAGATTCAACAACTCGCAGGAAATCGCCCAATTGGCTGCTGCGCGCACCCTCGAGAACGCGCCCATCGGGAAGATGGACCTGCACCGTCGCCCTTGATTCTGTTTCGTGAACTTTCGATCCCGACTCTGCTGTCATACCGACAAAGCCTCCACGAAACTTCATTCTACCCTATTTTTACTCACGCACGCATTCGCAGCGAACGCGATTCTGCATTATGTCATCCTATAACGCGGAAAAATCGTTCAGAATCTATTGAGTCCTCTGATGTAGACTATAACCACCATGAGAAACTAGGCCCCGGATGCAAGGGGACCCGGGGCAACTGTGTTCCTTATTTTCGGAGCGATTGGAGCTGATCTTCAATCGCTCCGATCTGTTAATCCCGATCCTGAATATTTCAAAGTGCCTTACGGGAGAAGTATTCGAGTAAACCGGATGATTGTCGATGGAAGCCTCAAACCTATGGAATGCGCAATTTCAGCAAAATCAAGATCTCTGATTTCATTCGTCCACCGGCCAGCAGCACAACACCAGCTGCTTGGCCGCCCTGACCTCGTCCATGCGCCCGAAGGGCGTCTCGTGCGGCGCGGTGGTCAGGACCTCGGGGTCTTCATGTGCCTCGCGGGCAATTTGCAGCATTGCCTCCACAAAGGCATCCAGGGTCTGTTTGCTCTCGGTTTCCGTAGGTTCGATCATCAACGCTTCCGGTACGATGAGCGGGAAGTAATTCGTCGGTGGATGAAAGCCGAAATCCATCAAGCGCTTGGAGATATCGAGTGCATGCACTGCGGGGGCATCCTCCCATTGGCCTTCCGCCACGAATTCGTGCATACAAATCCGATCGTAGGGAATCCGATATGTATCCTGCAGTTTCACACGCAGGTAGTTGGCGTTTAAAACGGCATGATCGGCGATTTCCCGCAGCCCTTCATTTCCTTGCATGCGCATGTACGTGTAGGCGCGCACCAGAACGCCGAAGTGGCCGTGGAAGAGTTTCATCCTGCCGACGCTCTTCGCCGGCTCTACCAGACCATACAAGGGAGGTATATTTTCATCGCCCACCTCGACGATGTCGACGATGGGACTCGGCAGAAAATCCGCAAGATGGGCAGCGACACCGATTGGGCCCGCTCCCGGACCGCCACCGCCGTGGGGCGTGGAAAACGTCTTGTGCAGGTTGTAATGAAGAATGTCGAAACCCAGATCGCCAGGACGCACTACGCCCAGCATTGCATTCATGTTCGCCCCGTCTCCGTACACCAAACCACCACAATCATGGATCTGTTGAATCACCTCGACCACGTGTTCCTCGAACAAACCCAGAGTGTTCGGATTGGTCAGCATCAGACCGGCGACTGTGTCGCCGCAATGACTGCGCAGGGCTTCGAGGTCGATGTTGCCGCGCGGATCGGAGGGAACTTCGACCACCTCCATGCCGCTCATCGCAATCGAGGCGGGGTTGGTCCCATGTGCAGAATCGGGGACCAAGATAACGTTTCGATTCACATCCCCACGATCTTCATGATAGGCACGGATGATCAGGATTCCGGTGAGTTCGCCTTGTGCGCCTGCTGCAGGCTGCAAGCTGACAGCACGGAACCCGCCGATCTCCATCAGCCATTGCTGCACAGCGTACATCAAAGCCAAATTACCTTGCAGGAGCGCCGTATCCTGGAGGGGATGGGTCAGCGCGAACCCCGGCAGCCGGGCGATATCCTCGTTGATCTTGGGATTGTATTTCATCGTGCATGATCCGAGCGGATAAAACCCACTGTCAACGCCGTGGTTGAGATGCGACAAGCGCGTGAAATGGCGCACGACATCGATCTCGGACAATTCCGGCAGGGGCAAATCCTCACGCAGGAGTATCGCGGGAATCTCCGTTTTCTCGACATCCGGCTCGGGCATTTCGATCGCCGTTCGACCCGGGGATGAGAGTTCGTAAATCAGGGGCTCAGTCATGGTTCACCGCCTTCAGCGCAGCCACCAATTCGTCGATTTCCGCCTCGCTGTTCATCTCCGTTACGGCGATCAACATGTGGTTTTCCAGTTCCGAATAGTTCTGGCCCAGATCGTAGCCCCCGACGATGTCCCATTCGAGCAATCCATCGTTGATTGTTTTCACGTCACGGGGGCATTCGATCACAAATTCGTGGAAAAAATCGCCTGTATTCCACAGACGGTACCCCTCCAGAGCGTCGATCCTTTTCGCCGCGGCGTGGGCTTTGTGGAAACACAATTCTGCGACGTTTCGCAATCCGCGTTTGCCCATCAAGGAAAGATAGACCGTAGCGGCCAGTGCCATGAGACCTTGATTGGTGCAGATGTTGGAAGTCGCCTTTTCGCGGCGAATATGCTGCTCCCGCGGCGCCAACGTCAGTACATAACCTCGCTGACCGCGGCTGTCGACGGTCTCACCGACCAAGCGGCCCGCCATTTTGCGAACGAATTTTTCACGCGTGGTGAATATTCCCAGAGAGGGGCCTCCGAAGGAAAGCGGGATGCCCAACGGCTGGCCGTCGCCAACCACAATGTCGGCCCCGAACGCACCCGGAGGCTTGAGCAGTCCCAACGCAAGCGGATTCACGACCACGCAGAATAACGCACCCACCTCGTGGGCCGCTTCGCCCAACGCAGTCCAATCTTGAATGCGCCCGAAGAAATCCGGGTACTGAACCGCAAGCAGCGCGGTGCTCTCATCCAGCATCTCGACCAGCGCTTGCGCATCGTATTCGATGCCGTCGTCGCCGACCAGGGTCAGGTCCATGCCGCGCGAATACGTGCGAACGACCTGGCGATATTGGGGATGAATCGCCGCAGAAAGGACCACCTTCGAACGTTTTCCCTGATGCACATTGAGCGCCATGATGACGGCCTCGGCAAAAGCCGTGGCGCCATCGTAATGCGAAGCGTTCGAGACCTGCATGCCGGTCAGATTGACCATCAGGCTTTGGTATTCGAAAATGGCCTGCAGCGTGCCTTGAGAAATCTCCGGCTGATAGGGCGTGTACGCCGTGTAGAACTCGTTCCTGCGCAGGATTTCATCCACCGCGGCCGGGATGAAATGGTTGTACGCCCCGGCGCCGAGAAAGCAAGCGACGTGCCGCATGTTGAGGTTGACCTCCGCCAACGCTTGCAGTTCGGCGGAGATCTCCATCTCCGTCACCGCTCCGGGGAGATCAAAATCCGGAAAGCGAACGTCTTCCGGAATGGGTTGGTAGAAATCCTCGAGGCGATCGACCCCGATGGCCGCGAGCATCGCCCGCCGTTCTTCATCAGTATGGGGAATAAACGCCATATGCCACAACCTCCTATCGAATCAAAACATCGCAACGAATCGACGAGGTAGACAATGCGGAATGATTCGATTCCGCCCGATGGTTAATGCTCACGATCCTGACAGTATGCCTCGTAGGCCGCAGCATCCAGTAAATCTTCGAGCTGTGCTGCGTCTTTGATATCGAGCCGGATCAACCACCCTTCGCCGTATGGATCGCTGTTAATGACCTCCGGCGTATCGACGATATCAGCGTTGACTTGCGTAACCGTCCCCGCAACAGGGAGATAGATTTCAGCCGCCGCCTTCACAGATTCGATCTCCCCCAGTCCATCACCCTGGGACAGCTCATCTCCAACCGAAGCCGTAATTTCAAGGAAGACGATGTCAGATAGTTGATCCTGGGCGTAGTCCGAGATACCAACCGTGCCAACGTCACCTTCCACACGTATCCACTCGTCATTTTTTGTGTACTTTAGGTCCTTCGGAAAGGTCATCGCAGACTCCTTTTAAACCATTTGGTTGCGTCGAATATACATAATAATAAAGGCGCACGCCATGAAGGCGTGCGCCCTCTGTCGGCAACCTGAGAGATTCACTGCACGGATGCAGTTTGCCCCTTCGGTGTCTTTCGACTTTCCAGAGGAACGACCGGACAGGGTCCCTTTACCTGAGAGTTTCACCCGGCGTCTGCACGCTTTCGCAGGGCTTGCCCCTTCGGTGTCCGCCCGAGGCGGATCTCTCCCCTGTCAGGACTCGTTTTCTGAATCAATTCTACGAATAGCGATCAAAAAAGTCAAGGAGCGGTGCAGATCGAAGGTCTTGCGGGATGTTTGATGGGCACGCTCGCCAACACTGCTAAGCCCTGGTTGTGGATATTCATCCGCAACCAAGATTGAACAGATATATATCTGTCAATCTTCACTTCGCAATACGATCCCTTTGGTCTGCTCGTTTTCTATCCTCAATTTCCAAGCTGTCCTGAACACAGGTGGATACATATCCACCAATTACGGGCGACGGATGTGCATCCGTCGCTTACACTGCTAGGCGCTGGTTGCGGATATTCATCCGCAACCGATATTGGACAGATATGTATCTGTCAATCCTCACTTCGCAATACGATCCCTTTGGTCTGCTCGTTTTCTATCCTCAACTTCCAAGCTGTCCTGAACACAGGTGGATATATATCCACCAATTACGGGCGACGGATGCATATCCGTCGCCATCGATACTCGAAATCGGGTTGAGGAACGAAACCCACAACTCGATGAAATCCGCTCCAAGGTACCGCAGCGCTCGCCACACGAACCAAGCTGTCCTCAAGCGAGTTTCACGCATACAATAGGCTATCGAGACAGCAATTTCCTAGGAGGTCAGATGCGCAGAGAAGTCGTGCTGATCAGCGGTGCGAGCGGCGAAGTCGGCCATGATCTGATCACCCGGCTCAGCCAGCGAGGCGATATCGACATCGTTGCTCTCGACATCAAGCCATTGGACGACGACCTGCGCGGCCGTTGTCTCGAATTCGTTCAGGGCGACATCCTCGATAAAAGTGTCTTGGGAAGGATCGTACTGCGCTACGAAATCCACGCCATCTACCATCTCGCCACCATCCTTTCCACCAGCGCAGAGTACAACCCGCAAGGCGCCCATCGAGTGAACGTAGACGGCACGCTGAAACTGCTCAACCTGGCGATCGAACAAGCCCGCTGGCAGGGCCGGTCGATCAAGTTCGTGTATCCCAGCTCGATCGCCGCCTATGGCATTCCCGATGCGGAAACGAAAGCCTCCGCCGGCAAGATCATGGAAAACCAATACTGCCAACCATTCACAATGTACGGCTGCAACAAACTCTACTGCGAGCACCTGGGACGCTACTATGACGAGCATTACCAACAATTGGCCGCGGATCGCGTGCCCCACAGTGTGGATTTCCGCTGTATCCGCTTCCCGGGTTTGATCAGCGCAAATACTATTCCTTCTGGCGGTACGAGCGATTTCGGTCCGGAAATGGTCCATCATGCCGCGCAAGGAAAAGCGTATCCCTGTTTCGTACGCCAAGACACGTGCCTGCCATTTATGGTAATGCCCGATGCCATCAAGGCATTAATCTCGATTGAGCGTGCCGCGGGCGAAAGCCTTTCGCGTCATGTCTACAACGTCACCAGCTTCAGTATATCCGCAGGTCAATTTATGCAGCGCGTGCAGCAGGCCTTTCCCCAGGCGGAAATCACCTTCGAACCGGATCAAGCCCGGCAGAAGATCGTGGACAGCTGGCCCGCCGATCTCGACGATTCAGCAGCCAGAAAGGACTGGGGCTGGAGGCCGGATTTCGACATCGACCAAGCCTTCGACGAGTATCTCATCCCCACGATCCAGAAGAAGTACCAGAAATAAAAACGTCCCGCAGCTGGAATATCTGCGGGACGTTCCAAAGACGATGCTCGATCATGTGTAATGGCGCGGCACACGCGCGCTCAACCCGCATACCACTTCGTAGTTGAACGTATCCCAGCGGGAGGCAAGCTCCTCGGCTGTTATGCGTTCGGAACCTTGCTCTCCAATCAAGACCACCTCGTCACCGATTTCCGCTTCGGGCACCTCATCCAAACGGACCATCAGCTGATCCATGCACACCCGTCCCACCACGGGCACTCGCTGACCGTGAATGATGACTTGATTGCCATCCTCGCGCCGATATCCATCGCCGTATCCCACGGGTATGACGCCGATGCGTTCATTCCCCTGGGTGGTATAGATGTGACCGTAACTGACGCCGCTGCCCGGCGGGTATACGTGAATGTGGCTCAAGCGTGCGTGCCATGAAAGCGCAGGACGCATGCCATCGAGCAGTTCCACTTCAGCGGAAGGTGCCAGGCCGTACAAGGCGATGCCCACGCGCACCATGTCGAAATTCGCACCCGGCCGCGTGAGCGCCGCTGCGGAATTGGCGGCATGTGCGATGGACGGGCGCAATCCGGCTGACTCGATTTCGGCCAACAGATCGGTGAACTTCCGCAACTGCCATTCCGTCGTGGGGGCATAGCGTTCATCGGCTCTGGCGAAGTGGGTGAAGATTCCTTCCACGTTTACGTTCTCGAGTTCAAACAAGCGTTGCAGTAATTCAAATGCGAGTTCAGGCGGCGCGCCCAGGCGACTCATGCCCGTGTCTACTTTTAAATGGACTTTTGCCGGCTGTGAGGTGCTGTGTGCAGCGGCTGCCAACACGTCCAATTGTTGGGGTTGAAAAAACGTCAGGGAAATGTTTTGCGCGAACGCTTCGGCTAAGCGTTCGTCCGGGGTGTAGCCCAACACCAATACCGGAATATCGATCCCCGCTCTGCGCAGTTCGAACGCCTCTTCCACTCGGGCCACACCACAGTAGCGCACGCCCGCTTCAACTGCGGCACGCACCACTTCGGTGAGGCCATGTCCGTACCCGTTCGCTTTGACCACCGCCATCATCGGAACACCGGTGCGCTGGTTAATGCATTCAATGTTGCCGATAATCACCTGGCGATCGATTTCCAACCAGTTGGAATAACCATTCATCAACTTCACGCGTGCGAGTATAAGCCCAAGGCGAGCGCATGACAATGGTTCACAAGCGTGTATAATCGGAAGCCGATGACCTTAGATGCTTGGATCACGATCGGTATAATAATCGCTGCCGCCATTCTGCTCGTCTCTGGGCGGTTAAGATCCGATCTGGTAGCAATCTTCGTCGCACTTGGGCTGCAACTGACAGGTGTGCTCTCCACCGAGCAAGCGCTTTCCGGTTTCAGCCAAACCGCCGTTCTCACCATCATCTCGATTTTCATCATTACCCATGGATTGGAAAAAACCGGCGTTACGAGCTGGGTCGGGCGTCATTTACTGCGTTTGGCCGGCACGACCGAGCGGCGATTGTTGATCGTAATCACGTTGACGGCCGCGTTTCTCTCCGTGTTCATGAACACCATCGCCGCGGCTGCGATCTTGCTTCCCATGACGATGGGGATCGCACGCGAATTGAAAATCCGTCCTTCCCGCTTGCTCATGCCCCTTTCATTCGGCGCATTGCTCGGCGGCACGGCCACACTCTTGACCACCGCGAACATCATCGTTAGCAATACGTTGAACCAGAACGGCTTGAAACCTTATGGGCTCCTCGAGTTCCTTCCCGTCGGTTTCCCCATCGTCATCGCCGGCACTTTGTTGATGGTCTGGTTGGCACCGAAAGTCCTGCCGGCACGAGACATGGCTGGGGAAATTGCTCGCATGAAACTGCTGCGCGGCGAACTGGCCCGCATCTACCACTTGCGGGAAGGCACTTCAGAAGTTCGCGTGCTGGAAGACTCTCCTATGTCCGGAAAAACGTTGATTGAAGGTGCCTGGGGAAAAGAACTCGATTTGACCGTGCTGGGGATTTCGCACGACGATCAACTCACGCTCGCACCCGATCCCGAAATCGAAATCCAGGAGGAGGACATCATCCTGCTCGATGGAACCCCAACCCCCAGGCAAATGAAAGATTACGGGCTGGAATTCACATACACTTCCGACCTGGTGAGCGGTCTCTCTTCCCAAGAAGTTCCCCTCGTCGAGGTCGTGCTCGCCCCACGCTCCGAACTCGAGAAGAAAACGCTGCGGCAGATTCACTTCCGCGAGCGATTTGGGCTGCAGGTCATCGCTCTATGGCGAGAAGGACTCATCATCCAACGCGGGATTGCAGACCTGCCGCTCCGCTTTGGCGACGCAATGCTGCTTCAAGGACCCAGATCGAAAGTCCGGCTGCTGCGAATGGATCCCAACTTTCTGATCCTCGAAGAGGAACAAGAAGTACGCCCGGGCAAGCAAGCGCTCCTGGCCAGTGCGATCCTCATCGGAAGTTTGAGCCTGGCTGCGGCACAAATTCTGCCTATTGCCATCGCAACGCTGCTCGGCGCGGCGTTGATGGTGCTCACGCGCTGCATCACGATGGATCAAGCCTATCGCGCCGTCGAATGGCGGGCTATTTTCTTGATCGCCGGTATGATCCCCTTGAGCACGGCGCTGCAGAGCACCGGAGCTGCGGATGCCCTCGCGAACGATCTTCTCCAACAGATCGGTTTATCATCGCCTATGCTGACCGCCTTGCTGCTCTTGATCGGCACATCGGCTCTAAGCCTTTTCTTGAGTGGACAAGCGGCTGCCGTGATCATGGCACCCATCGCTATTGCAGCCGCGAGCGCGATGAACGCCGACCCGCGTGCACTGTCGATGGCCGTCGCCATTGGCTGCTCCCTGGCGTTCAGTAGTCCTCTCGGACACCCTTCGAGCCTTCTCGTCATGGGCCCCGGAGGCTACACCTTCCGCGACTACGTTCGCCTGGGCATGCCCCTCACGATCCTCACGATCCTCGTCGCCGTTCTCGGTTTGCATTGGGTTTGGGGATTATGAGCGCATTGAAGTTCGAAGTTACGGCCCAGGACGGAAGCGCACGCGCCGGTTTGCTGCACACCCCGCACGGTGTTGTAAAAACACCCGTCTTCGCGCCCGTGGGCACCCAGGCCACGGTGAAGGCGCTCACGCCGCTGCAACTGCAGGAACTGGGCGCCTCGCTCATCCTTGCCAACAGCTACCACCTGCATCTTCGTCCAGGGGACGAAACGATCGCCAACCTGGGCGGGCTGCACCAATTTATGTCCTGGAACGGTCCCATCTTGACCGACTCGGGCGGCTTTCAGGTATTTTCGTTAGCCAAACGCCGCCAGTTGGACGCGGACGGCGTGACATTCCAGAGTCATCTCGACGGTTCCGAACACCGCTTCACGCCGGAGAGCGTGGTCGAAATTCAAGAAAATCTGGGCGCGGACATTATCATGACCCTCGACGAATGTCCCCAGCCGTACGATCGGGAATACAACCAGCACGCGCTGCGGCGGACTCACTCCTGGGCGGAGCGCTGTTTGGCCGCCAAATCTCGCAGCGATCAAGCGCTCTTCGGCATCGTACAAGGTGGCGTGTTCCCCGACTTGCGCGAACAGTCCGCCGCATTTATCGCTTCCCTTGATTTCCCCGGAATCGCCATCGGCGGCCTATCCGTGGGTGAAACCCCGAATGAAATGCACGCCATGATCGAGGTCGTCAACGCGGTGCTGCCCGCAGATCGTCCGCGCTATCTGATGGGCGTCGGTGCGCCCAACGATCTCGTGGAATGCGTGCTGCGGGGCGTCGATATGTTCGATTGCGTTCTGCCGACGCGCCTGGCGCGCAATCACACGGCGCTCACACGACTCGGACGTTTGAATCTACGCAACTCCCCCTTCGTCGACGACCAACGCCCGATCGACGGAACATGTACGTGCTATACTTGCCGGACGTTCAGCCGTGCCTACATCCGTCATCTCTGCACCGCCAAGGAGATGCTCGCGGCGACGCTGCTTTCGATCCATAACATACAAACGCTCACGACGCTCGTCGGCGACTTACGTCAGGCTATCGCCGATGCGAAGCTGGAAGATTTTGCTGCCGACTTTCTAGCCAATTACCGCAAACACCGATCGCCGGAGATCTAGTCCATGAGCCTCATCCAAGCACTTGTACTCGGCATCGTGCAAGGCGCCACAGAATTTTTACCCATTTCCTCCTCGGCACATCTCGTTCTCGTACCGTGGTTGCTGAAGTGGGAATTCGACCCTAAGGCGGCCTTCATCTTCAACATCCTCGTGCAGTGGGGCACGCTGCTCGCCGTCGTTTTCTACTTTCGACATGATCTTCAGGCGATGGTAAGCGCAGCCTGGCGCGGCTTACGCTCTCGCAGACCCACGCAGGACACCGATGCGCGCCTCGCCTGGTTGATCCTGGCGGCAAGCATACCGGCAACCATCGTCGGTGTAGCGCTCAAGACACAGGTGTCCCAGGCATTTGAAAATCCAACGACGGTCTCGCTTTTATTGCTCGTGACTGCGGTAATGATGTTTCTCAGCGAACGCATCGGAAAATTCGAGCGAAGCCTCGATACACTCACGGCGACGGATGCTTTGTACATCGGACTCGCCCAGGCGCTCGCATTGTTCCCCGGCATCTCGCGTTCCGGTGCGACGATCGCCGCAGGGCTGGCGCGCCATTTTCAGCGCCCGCATGCCGCTCGATTTTCGTTTTTGATCGCCATACCCGTGATGTTCGGCGCCGGTTTGGTCGCCGTGTTCGATCTGGCCCAAATTCCGGACGGAAACAGCCAGGTCTCCGCGCTCGTGGTCGGCTTCCTGGCCGCCGTCGTCGTTGGTTACATCGCCATCCGTTGGTTGATCCGCTTCCTCACCCACAAATCGCTATCCACTTTTGCCCTCTACTGCGCCATCGTGGGTGGACTGGGACTGCTCCTGAGCGTGATCCGTGCGTAGAAAAATCAGCCTCGCCCTGGCGTGTGTGACCTTGTGCGCCTGCAGCACGCCCAGCCTCACGCCCGCCCCACCGACCGTCGTCATCATCACCACCACACCGGCACTCGAAGCGCTGGTCGAAAACTGGATCGTGGAGATTCCCGCGTCGGACATCGACCATTTCGACCTTCACACGCTTGCCCCGCTGGAAATGCCCGGGGCAATCGAAGACGGCAGCGTGCAGCTTGCCATCGTGGGCGGCACGCCGCCGGAGGATGCCTTCGCCACACCGCTGTATGCAGAAGGTATCGCTGTCATCGTACACGCGGATAACAACATCCGCTCGCTGTCCCTCGATGAGCTCGAGGGACTCGTCAGCGGGCGGATCGCCAATTGGTCCGCACTGAAGGATGCAGATGCAGCCGTTCAACCCGTCATTCCGCTGCCCGCGGATGAAACCCGGATTCACTTCGAGCAGCTCGTTATGGGGGACGAAGCGGCCTCGGTGAAGGCGCTGCTCGCCCCGACTCCGGCGGCGATGATTCAACTCGTGGCACAGTACCCGGGCGCGATCGGTTATCTGCCCTTTTCATCGCTCACGGACGAAGTACGTGCGCTGCGAGTGGACAACGTGGAACCGAGTAGTGCGAACGTGCGCAGCGGGCGTTATCCGCTGGTCCTGCCGGTGATTGCCTACGCACTCGAAGAACCACAAGGCGCGCTGCGGAATTGGCTCCTCGCCATCCAATCGCCTGTAGAGACTGCAGCGCCCTAAAGCCCAATTCGAAAGACAGCCGTGTTTGAACCTGGAATCGAAGCGACGAGTTCCGTTCTGCGTGTTCGAATTCTTGATTGAATTCTGGAGATTTACAACGGAATCGCACCCGTTAGGAACGGATTCGTGGCGCGTTCGGCAGCGACTGTCGTCACCGGACCGTGGCCGCTGTACAAACGCACCTCGTCCGGTAGGGTCAGAATCTCCCGGTGGATGCTTTCGAGCAGCATTTGCCCACTCCCGCCGGGTAAATCCGTACGTCCAACGCTGCCTTGAAAGATCAAATCCCCGCAGAAGACAACCCCATCTTGGCGATCTAGAAATATCACATGCCCTCGGCTGTGGCCGGGCGTGTGCCGCACCTCGAAGGTCCGCTTTCCAAGCTGTAAATGCATGCCATCTTCTAGCTCAATGCTGGGTTCCGGGCCGGGATCGAATTCTTGAAAACCGAACATCGCCGCGCCGCCCTGCACGCGCCACAGCGGCATGTCGGCAGGATGCAGCGCCACCGGCAGCGGTTGCGGCGCGGCGTTCGCCACCTCCGCTGCGCCGCCGAAGTGGTCGAAATGGGCATGGGTAAGCCAAATTCCGTCGAGATTCCACTTCCGGCGCTTCGCCTCCGCGACGATGACTCCACCATCCCAGGCAGAATCGATGACTGCGGCGTGACCGCTTTCCGTATCTGCAACGAGATAAGTGTTCGTCGAGACCGGTCCAAGCACGAAAGAAACGATCGTTAACGAACCGGCCTGCTCTTCGCCGAAATTCATGATCTCCCTCATGCAGCTTCCCGCAAGGCAGACTTCTTTACGGGTAAGCCGATGAAGAGAAGTATAGCCAGAAAGACGAACGCCTTCAACCCCGGAAGCACGGCGAAAGAAAAAGAGCCAGCGCATGGATTGCGGCTGGCTCGATGTTCGTCTACTCGTTACGCACTACGGTTCATTGAACGTGGCGAAATCGAAAAACACTGCGCTGGGGCTGTAGGCAGTGATCTTGATCCAACCGAGATTCCCGTCGGAGGTTTCATAGCAGTAATAGTGATGCTTCAAATCAAACGTTGCCGGACTCACTGTTCCGACGTCACACTGCTCCCGCGTCGGTGCTTCCGTGCCGACATCCCTGAAGCCGACACCATGGAGCGGGTTGATTTCATAATCGTGGGTAAATAGGATGTGACTATACTCATAGCGAAAGTCCGCTTGCGCTGCACCACAACTTACTTGCTCGCCATCGTCGAGATCGAAACAACCGTTTTTAGGGAGAACCAAGTCCGTTCCGCTGGCCTTGAAGAGTAGATACGCTTCAAACACGGGAACCAGGGGTTCGAAGATGATGCCTTCGTCCTCGGAGGGCACCACGATTTTGACCCAGAAGGCCACGCTGCCGTCGGTACCCACGCCGAAGAGCACGCCGTCGTTACTGCGCAGTTTCCAAAAGCCCTGATATGTGCCCGCGTCCGTGGGCGCCGTCATGCCGGAAGAAATGTCCACCGTGCTTCCCGGCGGTACAGCGCCCGCAAGGTTCGACTCGGCTGGTCCGTCCATTCGATCGCCGTGGCTGAAAACCAGCGCATAGGACGATGTCCACGTGCAGGTGCCATCGTTGCGCAGCCGCCAGGTCTTGGTGAAGGCTGAATCCGCCTCCACTTCCATTTCGTCCGGATAGGTAACGTCGCTGACAAAGCTGGCGAAGTTCGTGCAGCCCGTCGGTTCCGGGGTGTCGGTCGGCGGTTCGGTCGTCGCCGTGGGTGTCGGCTCCGGTGTGTCCATCGGAGCCGAAGGTTCTTCTGTGGGAGTAGGCTGTGTTTCAGGTTCCGAGCTCTCTGAATCACCCGTCTCTTCGCCAGCGTCCGCCGTCGGCATCGAGGTATCGACGCTTACGTTGAGAGGATAATTACAAGCCGAAAGCAGGAAGGCGGCGATAAGCAGCAAACTCAACTGCGGTGATAGATGTGAATGTTTCATCGTATTCTCCTCATGCCTATTAACGTTGTCCTTTCACCTCTAACAACGTTACAGATCCATTATTTGTGACGCGCATCTCGTCGCGGTCAGCACATGTGGCATGCGAGACCCGACTCTCGTGAGCGGAAAGACTCACGCTCACTCGGCAGATATCGTCGGTTCGATGATCAACCAGGACTGCCCACCGTCCTCCGTTTTCACCAGGGCGATCTCGGTCTCATTGCGAGCCACTGCCCAACCAAGCTGTTCACTCACGAAGGAGAATTGACCGTCCCAACTCACTGTCTTGACTTTCGTCCAGGTCTGGCCGCCATCCTGGGACACTTGAATGTCACGCGCCAGTGACCAGACGTGTTCCGGATTAAGGAACAACAGTGGGCCGCCGGGATAGCGGTGAGTCTGCCACGTTTCACCCCCATCTTCCGAGACGTACACGTAATGATCCTCGATCCTTTCATCATCTTCCCAACGCAAGCACGACACCGCCAGGGCACCGTGGGAGCTGGAGAAAAGCATCGGCGAGTGGGATTCACAGCTCGATTGATCGAATAAATCCGGCTGTTCTTCGGGCGCCGGCAATCTGATCTCGTCCCAGGTCGCTCCACCATCACGCGTCACCACGACTTCAGCCCCCTCGATGGGACAACTGGCGATGGTCACCCAACCTGTCAGCTCGAAGGCAAACCGCATTCCGGTCTTCTGGCAGCTTTGCAGATAAACACTTTCATACGGATCGATGAGGCGGTTCCAATGTGCCCCGCCGTCATTTGTAGCAAACAGGTAAACCGGGTACTTGTGCATACCCACACCACCCAGGCGGGCCATGATCCAGCCAGACTGTGCAGTCGAGAAATCAAGGTACGCAGGGTTAAAAGACGACCCCACGAAATCCACACTGAGCGGGCCGCTCCAATGCCAGGTGCGGCCTGCGTCAAATGTGTGCCAGACCGCCAATTCGGTAGATCCCAATTCGGATTCGCGCGCTACGGAATGATAGATCACCCAACCGGTCGCAGCGTCGATGAAAAAGGCCGTGGCCATCTTCTCGGCATCCCCGGGAACGGCAGCAGGCTCGGGAGGTGTCACGTCTTGCCAGGTCAAGCCTCCGTCCGAAGTGCGCAAAACGTGATCCCCGTATTCTGCCAAACCCCCGACCGCCCAACCCTGATTCGCGTCCGACATCTGGATGGCATGGATGCTAATTTCCTCTCCGGCTGCAAGATGTGGGATAGGATCTCCCTCGGGAAATGTGGAAGCTGCCGGCATCGAAGGCTGAACCACCCCGTTAGGCACATCGCCCGGCGTAAAACGAGTGATCCCAGCTTCGGTGCCCAAATAAACACTCCCATCGGCCGCACTGGCAATCGCACGCACATCATCTCCACTCAAACCTTGGGCAGTGCTGTAGCCCAGCCACTCGACCCCATCGAAACGAAAGGCGCCCGCACGCGTCCCCAGCCAGAGTGCCTCATCACTGCCAAGGGTCATCGCCTGCACGACATTGACGCTCATATCGCCCGAAAACGTGTAGTTCTGCCAACCGCCGGCATCAAAGCGAGCCGCACCCCCGAAGAGCGTTCCCAACCAAATCGCACCTTGCGCGTCTTCAGCAATGGATAGAACGTCGCTTGCGGGCAAACCGGTATCTTGATCGTAGTTCGTCCAATTCACACCATCGAAACGCGATATCCCCATGGAGGTCCCAAACCAGATCCCCTGCACACCAGCGTCGTACACACAATGGACGTAATCATCGGCCAGGCCGTCGGCCGACGTGTAATTCGTCCACACCCCATTCGCGAAATTCGAGACGCCGCTGTTCGTGCCGATCCACAATGCTCCATCGGCGCCTACCTGCAGATCGAGAATTGTGTCGGCCAGCAGCCCATCCGCCGCAGTGTACTTCGACCAGGTCCCTTCGAGGTCGCGGATCAGTCCCTGCGACGTTCCGAACCATAACGACCCATCCATCCCGACAGCGACGGCCCTCACCTCATCTATGGGTGATCCATCCAGCGACGAATACCGCTGGCAAGATTGTATACCTGCATCACACTGCACCACTCCTTCGGTCGTCCCCACCCAGAGAACCCCCTGGAGATCGAATGCCAGATCGAAAACTTCACCCAACTCGTCAGGGGAAATGGGCTCACCCGGCTCGCTGGGCGTACTCGTTTCGCTGCCCGACTCGGGAGGCGTATCGGTCGGCGCGGGCAAGGACGACTCCGTCGGCGAAGCCGCGGGCAGGTTACACGCCGCCAGCAGCAGCGCGATCGAGGCAAACACGGTTAGGGCTTGTTTTTTCGGTACAGCCATGATTGCTTCCTCCACAATGATTCCGCAGAAACAAATCGCCTGCCGCGGCTGCGACTGTGTATTGCCCCGGACGGTCGACCGGGGTGCGCCGGGGACGAAATCACGCTCGCGGCATGCGGTCGCTTTAGAATTGAAAGTCCCAGCCAAAATTGACGTTCCCTGTCGTGGCGCCTGGGTTCACCGTCACGTTAATGCGTGCCCAGTTTCCGGTCACGTCCGGATGGGACCATGTTCCAGGTACGAGAGCACTCTCATTCCCCACCACGGAGATGGATACACAGTAGTTACCCGGTGCCAATCCCGAGAAACTAAACGCCCCGCTCCCGTTGGTGGTCGTCGTCGGCAAACCGGTAGCCGGGCACGAACCCACACCAAGTTGTACGATCACGTTGGGGATGCCTTGCTCACCAGCTTCGTAAATTCCGTTGGCCCAATACACGATACCGTCGGTCTCGCAACCAGGCGGTGGAGGCTCCGGGGTATCTGGTGTCAGATTCGGGGGATTGCATTCATCATCCCAGACGATGCCCGAAATTCCGCCAGGCGCCGGCGTGGGTGTCGGCGGAAAAATCAAAATGGGCAATTCATTCAAGTCGAAGCTGTATTCCAGGAGATTCTCCGCAATCCAGCATTGATTTGGCTGATTATCGAGTTTGACGGACAACCACGAGTTATCTGCGAGACGACCCTTTGCTTCCGCCAGCTCATTTTCGAGCAGAAAGCCGTATTGATCGAAAATTATCATCGGCCCCGTGCGGCAATTGGAATCCATCAGCGCTCTCACGATATGGCCTTCAGGTGTCGTAGTGGCTGTAGGTGCTGGCGGGTCCGGCAGGAACTGATAATCCCAACCAAAATCTATGTCGGACTCGTGCTGGCCCGCAGCGAGCGTCAGTGTGACCTCCTGCGGATTCGCATCCCGGACGGGATACGTCCAGCCGCCGGGAATTAGAATCATGTCGTTACCGTCGGACAACGCATCCACGCTGAGGCAGTACGTCCCGGCGGTCAAACTGCCAAACGTGTAGGTTCCATTGACGTCCGTGGTTGCCGTGGTCAACCCGCTGGACGGACACGCACCACTTCCCAGGTGCAGGGTTATCGCCTCGATTCCCGGTTCGCCGGGATCATACACGCCATCCGCCTGAAGCCCCTCGACGGGACCTGCATCGATACACCCTTCCGGCAAGGGATCGCCCGGTGGAATCGATGCATACGGCACGGCACACAGGTCGTGGAAAACGTCACCACTGATCGAAGCCGTCGATGCCGGTGGCGGGGGTAAAAACTGATGGTCCCAACCGAAGTTCACATCCGTTCTATGCTGATTCGCCGTGAGGGTTACTGTAACTTCCTGCGGATTAGCATCGCGAACAGGATACGTCCAACCGCCCGGGATAATGACCATATCATTGCCATCGGACAGAGAATCAACGCTCACGCAATATGTCCCGGCGGATAAACCGCCAAACGAGTAACTTCCATTGACGTCTGTGGTAGCTGTTGCCAATCCAGTTGATGGGCAAGCGCCGCTTCCCAGGTGAAGGGTTACGTTTTCAATCCCCGGTTCGCCGGGATTATATATCCCGTCCGCTTGAAGCCCTGTTATCGGACCAATATCGATACATCCTGGCGGTAACGGATCACCTGGCGGGATCAATGCATAGGGTACGGCACACAGATCGTGGAAGACGTCCCCGCTGATCGAAGCCGTCGATGCCGGTGTTGGGAAATCACAGGCAGCCAACACGCCAATCCCAAGCACGAAGGCGAGTCCGATTAACTTCCGATTTGAGTGTGTCATAATTTTCTCCTACACATCCTTGAGAGAACGTCTTCCGTTGCGAGATTCTCCCGGTTTACACGCCAGTCGACCACAATCGCCTTCCTCGAAGGTACCAACGTTCCCTTATGCAGATCGCATTTCCTTTTCCGCGGGACAAACACAGGAATGATAACCGAGACGAACGATCAACCACTAATATACGAGTATAAATATCTCTACTACCTGCTGTGCGCTTTCAGCCATGTTGCCGACCTCATCGTAGGCACGAGCGTAAAAGTATAAATGTCCGGAAGAGTAGGGTCCAGCAGTATAGACGCAGGTCGTCGTATCCTGACAGGTGGCTACTTTGATGAAAGTATTCGCTCTGGTAGCGCGAACCCATATTTCGATGCGCTTTACCTGGTGGTCATCCTGCGCCGTTGCCGTAAAGGTAACCATGTCTGAAGTGTTCGGCCGTTTAAACCCGCTAGGACTATAGTTGATCGAAACTGTCGGCGGAGTCGAGTCGTCCGGCGTGGATGTCGGCGGCGAATTGATAATCGGGACGTTGCTCGTATCCCCGCTGACAGTCACCAAACCGTCCCAGACCCAACAGTGGCCATAGCCGTCTTGCCGCTTGATCCACCACCAAGTCCATTCTGCATTACGCCCATCGATCGGTGCCGATTGATCTTTCAGAAGATAGCCGACGACTTTATAATCCGGCGACGGGCCGAAGCGGCAATTGCAATTATCGATTCCCGTAGCCATCGGCGGACCGAGCGTAGCTGTGGTGGTTTGCGTCGCAGTGCGTTCCTTCGTGGGAGAAGCCGTTACGGCGGAGGCCTCGTCCGCAGCGCCAGACTCCTGCGTTGCGCCAGGCGTCGACGTGTCGCTTGCTTCCGAATCCGAAGCTTCAGACGGAAGTGGAGCCAGCGGTGACGGAGGACGGGGAGACACGATGAGCGAAGTCAAGACAGCCGCGCCGATAACGATCGCAGAAGCCATCGTAAAGGCTCCCGTTTTCATCATCCAGCTCCAACCTGAGATCGTGTTCATCCAGCCGGCGGACGACCCACCCCCACCCATGCCTCCGGCGCCACCATCTGCAGATGCGCCACTTCCAGCCTGCGGTCCAGCATGCCCACCACCGCCACCTGCTGTG
>Ga0315534_1000186_pt1 | contig 39357 bp, 30 predicted proteins | sample SalMarSW160240MG_FD_203094 | JGI IMG/M metagenome (GOLD analysis project Ga0315534, IMG submission 203094) | Salt marsh sediment microbial communities from the Plum Island Ecosystem LTER, Massachusetts, United States - Salt Marsh Sediment SW1602-40 ... | reverse complement strand
TCACACGGCGCTGGAACGTTTCTCCCTTCTCACCGCGCCGGGAGATGTCGAGCTCTCTTCAGAGGTGTCGACCACCGCCAGCGTGGCTCACGATCCGAACGGGATCGTCACCGTGCTGCTCAATTTGCTAATCAACGCCTACAAATATACCGGCGAGGACAAGCGGATCGTCGTGCGAGCCTTCGATCAGGGCAGCGAGGTCGTGCTGGAGGTCGAGGACAATGGGATCGGGATCCCGATCACCGACCAGCGTCGGATCTTCGAACCGTTCTTCAGGGGGGATGCCCGGCTCCGCGGCACATCCTCCGGCGTCGGGCTCGGACTCGCCATCACAAAGGCCCTGGTCACTGCCCACCACGCGACGATTGAAGTCAACTCGAGCGAGGGTAGGGGAACCCGCATGATCGTGCGGTTTCCTGTGGCCTCGCCGGAATCTGACCAGGTGGAAGCTCTATGACGAGTCACCAGGACACCATCCTCGTGATCGAGGACGACCGGGCGCTGCGTGAGGGGCTGGCCCTCAATTTCGAGCTCCACGGTTATCAGGTCGAGACAGCGGTGGACGGCGAGGATGGCATGCGCAAGGCCTTCGACATCAGTCCGGACCTCATCGTGCTCGACATCATGCTCCCCGGCTGGAGCGGTCTCGATATCCTGGCCGAGTTGCGCAGTCGTCGGCAGGATGTGCCGGTGCTGATCCTCTCCGCCCGCGGCACCACCGACAACAAGGTGGAGGGTCTCAACATCGGCGCCGACGATTACCTGACCAAACCATTCGAGCTGCCCGAGCTGCTGGCCCGCGTTGAGGCCATGCTCCGCCGTCGTCGCCCCGACCAGCTCTCGCAGCCCCCTCTCACCTTTGGCCAGGTGACGCTCGACCGGGACAACCGCAGGGTCACTGTTCAGGGCGAGGAGGTAGTGCTGTCGGCCAAAGAGTTCGACCTGCTCTGCTTTCTCGCGCTCATTCCGGGACGGCCCCGGACCCGCGAAGAGATCCTCAACAACGTCTGGGGTTGGGGCTTTGAGGGCTCGCCGCGAACCATCGACAATTTCATCCGATCACTGCGGCGAAAGCTCGAGCCGGTTCCCAGCGTCCCACGCTACATCCTGACCGTCCAAGGAGTGGGCTACAAGCTCCAGCCGTGACCGGAACGGGTGCTTCTGCGATTGTGTGCTAGGGTCGCGTTCATGGCGCGGCAGGAGAACAACTTGGGGAACCGTGGACCGGGGATGGTCGAGAACGCCATCAGCATACTCAACGCCTGGATCGGTGAGGACCTCTCACAGACCGGCAACGAGCTCCAGCAGCGGATAGCCTTTTACCAAGACAACCGACCGGTGTCGCCGGAAGATCTTGCGACGTCCCCAAGTGGCAAAGTCTGCGTGCTGGTGCACGGTCTCGGCTGTAACGAGTCGTTGTGGGAATTCCCCGCGCACCACCGGGGAGGGGGATACGGCAAGCTGCTGGAGCAGCGCTGTGGTTACATGCCACTGTACCTGCGCTTCAATACGGGATTGCGCGTCTCCACCAACGGCAGGCAGCTGGCCGGGCTCCTGGAGCGATTCTGCGAGCGCCACAACGCGGCTGTCACGGAGCTGCTGCTCATCGGGCACAGCCTGGGTGGGCTGGTCATCCGCAGCGCCTGTCACCTGGGGAGCGAAGCGGGCCAGGACTGGGTATCATGGGTACGTCACGTCGTTTACCTGGGCTCTCCCCACCTGGGGGCTCCATTAGAGAAAGCCACCAACGTGGCGACCCATATGCTGAGGCTTTTCAACACCACGGCCACCCGCGTCATCCGCGACGTGCTGAATACCCGTAGCGCCGGGGTGAAGGACCTTCGTTTCGGAAACCTGGTCGACCAGGACTGGCTCGACTGTGACCCGGACGAACTCATGAACAATCGCCGTGTACCTGTCTCCTGGCTGGCCACAGCGCGCCACCATCTCGTCGTCGGTCAGGCGCTGGCGGGGACGGGGACTTTCGGGGACGTTATCGTGCGGCCTTATAGCGCCGCCGGTGGAGCCTGCGGCTCACAGCCCGGCGCACCGGGCGGATCCGATGTGCAGGTGATGCCGGGGCTGAACCACCTGGCTCTGGCCCGGCACCCCGCTGTCTTCGAACACATCGAACGCTGGGTGAAAGACGATGGATAGAGAGGACTGGAAGCGCCTCAAGGGACTCAGGCGTCTGATCCACGACGGGGTGGAGCGGGGCGCGGACTTCGTAGAGAGGCACCACCGCCATACGGCCAAAACGCCGTTTCGGATGCTCGAGTCGATCAAACCGATCGCCGCGCCCACCTGGGTCGTGCGGAGCATTCATGATGGGGTGCTGTCGCTCACCTATGGCAGCATTCGCGCCATCAATAAGGCCGCCGGGATGACGTCCGGTTGGGTGATGGAAACTCTGGCTCCGGCGGACGAGGTTGACGGAGATTCGCTGAACCGCAACCACGAAGGCACAAAGGCACAAAGCATCTCACCAAGAAAAATTCCTTAGTGGGTTCTTGGTGTACTTGGTGTGCTTGGTGTGCTTGGTGTCTTTGTGTTTTTGGGTGGGTGGGTGGAAATTCCGAATTCAGAACATGCCCAGTTCGAGCTTGGCGGCCTCGGACATCATCTCCGGGTCCCACGGCGGGTCCCAGGTGACCTCGACCCGGGCCGAGGTGACACCATCGACGGCCGCCACCTTCTCCTCGACCTCGGGCGGCAGGCTCTCGGCGACGGGGCACATTGGAGAGGTCAGGGTCATGAGAATGTGGACGTTGGCCTCGTCATCCACGTTGACTTCGTAGATCAGGCCGATCTCGTGGATGTTGACCGGAATCTCGGGATCGTAAATTCCCCGTAACACTTCGATAACTTGATCGCGAAGGGCACTACCCATAGCCGTACAGATCTCCAATTAGGAGTTAGGAATTAGGAATTCCGACCCCTCCCCCCGGTACTCGATGCGTCTCAGGGTGGGTGGGTGGCATTCCTCATTCATTCGGTTGTCACCGATTCGTCGCCATCCATGGCGGCGTTCAGCGTGTGCCACGCGAGGGTCGCGCACTTGACCCGGACCGGGTACTCGCGCACGCCCTCGAAGACCTGCAGCTTGCCGAGCTCGATGCCCTGTTCCTCGGCCACGCCGGTCAGCATCTCGTGGAAACCTTCGAAGATCTCCCTCGCCTCGGTCACGCTCTTGCCCTTGACCAACTCGGTCATCATCGAGGTCGAGGCGGTGCAGATGGCGCAGCCGTGGCCCTGGAAGCTGATCTCCTCGATGATGCCGTCCTCGATCCGCAAATAGACCTTGACGATATCGCCGCAGAGAGGGTTGTGGCCGTCGGCGGTGCGGGTCGGGCAGTCCATCACGTAGCAGTTCCGGGGCTTTTTGTTGTGGTCGAGGATGACCTCCTGATAGAGCTCGCGCATATCGGACATCAGCCGAAAACCTCCCTGACCTTTTTGAGACCGGCCACCAGGGCATCGATCTCCGAAGCAGTGTTGTACATGGCGAAGGAGGCGCGCACGGTCGCCGACAGTCCATAGCGAGCCATCACCGGCTGCGCGCAGTGGTGACCGGCACGAACCGCAATGCCCTCCGAGTCGAGGATGGTGCCGATGTCATGCGGGTGGATGCCCTCCATCACGAAGGACAGCACCGCCGCCTTGAGCCGTGCCGAACCGACCAGCCGCACCCCGGGCACCGCGAGAACCGCCTCTGTGGCCTCGGCCAGAAGCTGTGACTCGTGGGCGGCGACGGTATCGAGGCCGTGGGCGTCGAGGTATTTGAGGGCTGCGGCAAAGCCGATGGCGCCCTCGATGTTGGGAGTACCGGCCTCGAAACGATGTGGCGGGTCATTGAAGGTCGTGCCCTCGAAGGTCACCGACAGGATCATGTCGCCGCCGCCCTGGTAGGGGACCATCTCCAGGAGATGCTCGCGCTTGGCGTACAGGGCACCGATTCCCGTCGGCCCGTAGACCTTGTGAGCCGAACAGACGAAGAAATCGCAGTCGAGCTTCCGCACGTCGACCGAAAGGTGGGGCATCGACTGTGCGCCGTCGACTAGGACCGGCACACCGCGGGCGTGCGCGAGCTCGATCATTTGGCGCACCGGGTTGATGGTGCCGAGGGCGTTGGAGACGTGCACTATTCCGACGATCTTTGTTCGATCCGTCAGCAGCCGCTCGTATTCTTCAAGCACGATTTCGCCGTCATCGTCGATCGGGATCACCTTCAGTGTCGCGCCGCGCTCCTCGCACAGGAGCTGCCAGGGAACGATGTTGGAGTGGTGCTCCATATGCGAGATCAGGACCTCGTCGCCGGCCTCGAGCCGGGGCCGGACAAAGCTTGCGGCAACCAGGTTGATGCCCTCGGTGGTTGAACGGGTGAAGACGATCTCGCGGCTGTCGGCGGCGCCGATGTGGGTCTTGATTGTGGTCCGCGCCTGTTCGAAGGCGACCGTCGCGCGCTGAGACAGGAGATGGACGCCACGGTGGACGTTCGAGCAATCCCGTTCGTAGAATTTGCTCACAGTGTCGATCACGACCTGCGGCTTCTGAGTGGTAGCTGCGTTGTCGAGGTAGACCAACGGGTGACCGTGTGACTCCTGGTTGAGGGCCGGGAAGTCGGCGCGCACGGCCTCGACGTCGAAGGCTGACGGACTGGTGGCGGTTGCGATCGGAGTCGTCACTCGTTTTCCTCGGATTCCGCGATCGCGGCCAGCCGGGCGGCGACTGCTCTCTCGAGGCGCTCCCGAACCTCAACTACCGGGATCCGTTCCAGGATCTCTCCTGCGAAGGCGAGGGTCAGGAGCTGGATCGCCGAGTCGTGTCCGATGCCGCGCGAGCGCAGGTAGAAGACTGCCTCTTCGTCGAGCTGACCGACGGTTGACCCGTGAGTGCAGCGGACGTCGTCGGCAAAGATTTCGAGCTGCGGGTTGGAGTTGACGACTGCGTCGTTGGACAGCAACAGATTGCGGTTGGACTGCCTGGCGTCGGTCTTCTGCGCATCCTGATCGACGATGATTCGTCCGTTGAAGACGGCCTTTGCGCGACCCGCGAGAATGCCTTTGTAGAGCTGGTGGCTGATACAGTCGGGTGATGCGTGACGCACGGTGATGTGGGTGTCCGCCTGCTGTTCGCCGTCGACCAGGTAGAGGCCGTCGAGCGACGCCTCAGCGTTCTCGCCCTCGAGCACGACCCCGATGTCGGTGCGGGCGAGCGCTCCGCCCAGCGAAATGGCCTGGCCGAAGTAGCGGCTTCCCGCGGCGAGCTTCATTTGACGCACCGCGAGGTGGTGGGCAGAAAGATCCTCCTCCTGAACAACCACGTGGTTGAGGACAGCCTTTTCGCCGATCACGATTTCCGTTACCGGGCAGCTGAGTGAGGAGCCGATATTTCCGATGTGCTGCTCCACCACTGTCGCCCGACTCTCGGCTTCGGCAACGATCAGGATCCGAGGTGCACTCAGAGTTGCTCGCTCCTCGGACCCGGAGACAAAGACGATCTGGATCGGCCGATCCAACTCCATCCCGGCCGGAACTTGAATGAAGGCGCCGTCGGCGATGAGAGCGGTGTTGAGGGCGGCGAATGGATGCTGCTCGAGCGGCGCCAGGCTGCCAAGGTTCTGGGCCACCGCCTCGGATCCCGAAGTGGCACCGAGCACGAGGTTCGATATGGATACTCCGTCGGGGAGATCACCGACCTCCGAAGCGTCGGCGGCAAAGATCCCGTCGACAAAGACCAGCAGGCACGCGTCGGACACCCGCCACGGTGCGATATCGATCCGGGGCGCAATCGCCGCCGGGAGTTCGAAGACTTCGCCCTTGATCCCCTTGAGGCCGGTGAAGCGCCATTCCTCCTGACGCCGGTTCGGCAGACCGAGGACTGAAAAGCTCGCCCGGCCCCGAGTTCGCAGGTCCTGCAGCAGCTCTGGCGCCGGCATTCCGGCGACGGCGTCGAGGGCGCCCGTGAAGGCGCCGGAGCCGGTGGCGATCTGTGTCATGCGCCGGCCGCCCGGGCGGGCTCGACCTCGAGCCACTCGTAGCCCTGGTCCTCGAGCTGGAGGGCGAGCTCTCGATCGCCGGACCGTACAATCCGGCCATCGATCAAGACGTGGACAAAGTCCGGCACGATGTAGTTCAGAAGACGCTGGTAGTGGGTGATGAGAACGAAGGAGCGCTCCGGATCACGCAGCGAGTTGACGCCATCGGCGACGATCTTGAGGGCGTCGATATCGAGGCCCGAGTCGGTCTCGTCGAGGATCGCGAGCCGTGGTTCGAGGACCGCCAGGTGAAAGATCTCGTTGCGCTTCTTCTCGCCGCCCGAGAAATCTTCATTGACGGACCGCTTGAGCAGCGATTCGTCGAGCTTGACCAGCTTGACCTTCTCGCGCACCAGGGTCAGGAAATCCATCGCGTCGATCTCCTTCTCGCCGCGGTGCGTGCGGATGGCGTTCAATGCGGTGCGGAGAAAGTAGGTGTTGCTGACGCCGGGGATCTCAACCGGGTATTGGAAGGCGAGGAAGAGTCCCTCGCGGGCCCTGGTCTCTGGGTCGAGCTCGAGCAGATCCTGCCCGGCGTAGCGGACCTCGCCCCTGGTGATCTCATACTCTTCGCGCCCTGCGAGCACGCTTGCCAGTGTGCTTTTGCCGGAGCCGTTGGGTCCCATGATGGCGTGCACCTCGCCGGGGTCGACCGTAAGGTCGATGCCTTTGAGGATTTCGGTTCCTTCCACTGAGACGTGAAGGTTCTTCAATTCGAGTAGTGACATTGGTTCTCCAAGACAGACGTGGCGGTGCCAGGCTGAAGCCAGGCACCGCGCATCGGAGGTCGGATCGCGCTCCTCATCCGACGCTCCCTTCGAGCGAAACTCCCAATAGTTTCTGGGCTTCTACTGCAAATTCCATCGGCAGCTCGCGGAAGACCTCTTTGCAGAAGCCATTGACGATCATCGACACCGCGTCCTCGGTCTCGATGCCGCGCTGGTTGCAGTAAAAGATCTGGTCCTCGCCGATCTTCGAGGTCGAGGCCTCGTGCTCGACCTGTGCTGAGGGATTGGCGATCTCGATGTAGGGGAAGGTGTGCGCGCCGCAGCGGTCGCCGATCAGCAACGAGTCGCACTGTGAGAAGTTGCGGGCATTGGTAGCTTTCTTGCCGACCTTGACCAGACCGCGGTAGGTGTTCTGACCCTGGGCGGCCGAGATCCCCTTCGAAACGATTGTCGATGACGTGTTCCGTCCGAGGTGGATCATCTTCGAGCCGGTGTCCGCCTGCTGGTGGCCTGAGGTCAACGCGACGGAGTGGAAGTCGCCGACCGTGTCATCGCCCTTGAGTATCACGGACGGGTACTTCCAGGTGATGGCGGAGCCGGTCTCGACCTGGGTCCAGGAGATTCTCGAGCGGTCGCCTTTGCAGATGCCCCGCTTGGTGACGAAATTGAAGATACCGCCCTCTCCGGTCTCCTTATCACCGGGGTACCAATTCTGCACCGTCGAGTACTTGATTTCGGCGTCCTCGAGGGCGACCAGCTCGACGACCGCCGCGTGCAGCTGGTTCTCGTCCCGCATCGGCGCGGTGCAGCCCTCGAGGTAGCTGACGTACGAACCCTTGTCGGCGACGATGAGGGTGCGCTCGAACTGGCCGGTGTTGGCGGCGTTGATGCGGAAGTAGGTCGACAGCTCCATCGGACACCGCACCCCTTCCGGGATGTAGACGAAGGAACCGTCGGAAAAAACCGCCGAGTTGAGGGTGGCGAAAAAGTTGTCGGTTGTCGGAACCACCGAACCGAGGTACTTCTTGACCAGCTCAGGGTGCTCGCGCACGGCCTCGGAGAACGAACAGAAAATGACACCGAGCTCGCCCAGCTTTTCCTTGAAGGTGGTGGCGACGGACACGCTGTCGAAGACCGCGTCGACCGCGACCCCGGCGAGGATCTTCTGTTCGTTGAGGGGGATGCCGAGCTTTTGGTAGGTGGCGAGGATCTCCGGGGCGACCTCGTCGAGACTCTCGAGCTTTTTCGTGGGGGCCGAAAAGTAAGAGATCGCCTGGTAGTCGATCTCCGGGTAATAAACATTCGGCCACCGCGGCTCGACCATTCCGAGCCAATGTCGGTAAGCCTTGAGGCGCCACGCCAGCATCCACTCAGGCTCATTTTTCTTGGCCGAGATGAGCCGAATCACGGCCTCGTCGAGGCCGGGTGGCAGGGTCTCCTGCTCGACATCGGTGACGAAACCGTGCTCGTACTCGCGGTTCGCGAATTCCTCGATGAGTTTGTCCTGAGTGGTCATTTCCCCCTCGGTTGGGACGCGGACCGGTCCGCGGCGCCGTCTTCACATTGCCGGAGGTGGGCGGGGTGTTTCCGTCATAACCCCGGCAACTTCTAGAATCGGAAAAAGAGTGAACATATTCCTGAATCCCGTGCCCGTCTCCGTCTCCGTCTCCGTTTCCGGATGGTCCGTTCGGGCACTTAGACGGACACGGACACGGAGACGGGGAATGTGATGAAATACCCCCATGAAAGTTCATCTTGCCCGATGGGTCTGTGTGGATGTCGAGTCGAACCTGCAACGAGTGCGGGAGGAAGCACTCGGGGCTGCGAAGGATGGAGCCGAGATCGTGGTCTTCCCCGAACTCTTCCTCACCGGGTACACGCGGCCGTTGGATCCGCAGAGTGCGCGCGAGGCCTTCGCCGAGGCCTCGGCGGCCGCACCCGACGTCCTCTACGTTTTCGGTTCGATTAGCGAATCCCGGCGCAATCGCATCACAGTGTGGAGCGGTGGCTGCCAGCTCGCGATCTACGATAAGGTCCATCTCTTTCAACCCAACGGCGAGCACGAGCTGTGGGACGCAGGCGAGAGCTACGTCGCCTTCGAGTGGCGCGATCTCCGCATCGGTCTCCTGACCTGTAACGACATCCGCTTCCCCGAGCAGGCGCGAGCGCTCAAGCTCGAGGGACGCTGCGGCCTCTTGGTGGTGCCGGCGTGGTGGCCGTGGCGCCGCGATCATATCTGGAGCACCCTGCTGCAGGCGAGGGCAGCCGAGAACCAGCTCTGGGTCCTCGGCTGCTGCATCGCCGGCTCGGTGGAAGAGATCGAGTTCGCCGGCGCCGGCAACCATGTCTTTGACCCCTCGGGTGAGCCGGTGCGGACAGCTGACGACCGCACGTACGAGCTCGACCTCGACCACCCACCGGCATCGATCGTGGATCCGGTGGAACAATTCGTCGAGATTGAACGCGTTGAGATCATTCGAGGCTGAGGGCGCGCTGGCGACGGTGCCAGGCTGAAGCCAGGCACCGCGGATACCACGCACAATGCGATCTCGGGTGCCAGGCTTCAGCCTGGCACCCTGGATTCGCCTCTCCGATCAGTGTTGCAGGTTTGAGGCCGACCCCTTCTTCGGTTTTGATCCCGTGAACTGCAACCGCCCTTCGCGGAACTCACCGCCGCGCAGAGTGTAGGCCAGGGCTTCACCGAGCTCCTCGACCAGATGGAAGGTCAACGTTTTGCGGATCTCTTCCGGTAGATCCTCGAGGTCGGCCTCGTTGGCCCTGGGCATGACGATCGCGGAAATGCCGGCGCGCACCGCTCCCAGGATCTTCTCCTTGAGGCCGCCGATCGGCAGCACCCGACCGGAGAGGGTGATCTCGCCGGTCATCGCGACATCGTTGCGCGCCGGCCTCCCGGAGAGGGCCGACACCAGGGCTGTCGCCATGGTGACACCGGCGGACGGTCCGTCCTTCGGTATGGCGCCGGCGGGCACGTGGATGTGAACGTCCTGTTCGAAGGCCTTTTTGGAGATGTAGAGCTCTTCCGCATGCGCCTTGGCGTAGCTCCAGGCCGCTCGTGCCGACTCCTTCATGACGTCACCGAGCTGGCCGGTGAGCACGAGCTCGCCCTTGCCCGGCATCGGTGAGGCCTCGACGAACATGATGTCGCCACCGACCGGGGTGTAAAACATCCCGGTCGCGACCCCGACCTGGTCGCTGTCGGCCATCTCTTCAGGATGGACCTTGGGCCGCCCGAGGAGCTCGTGGACCTCGCTGGCGCTGATCTCGGCTTGTTCCAGCTCTTCGGCTGCAATCTTGCGCGCCACCTTGCGGGCGAGACGGCCGATCTCACGCTCGAGTTGCCGCACGCCGGACTCGCGGGTGTAGCCGGTGATGACTTTTCGCACAGCATCGTCAGTGACGACGATCTGTTTGTCGCTCAGACCGGTGTGTTTGATCTGGCGCGGCGTTAGGTAGCGCTTCGCGATCTCGAGCTTTTCGGCCTCGGTGTAGCCGGCGAACTCCACGACCTCCATGCGGTCCTGCAAAGGCCCCGGGATGTTTTGGAGGAAGTTGGCGGTGCAGATGAACTGCACCTCCGAGAGGTCGAAGGGCACTCCCAGATAATGGTCGGTGAAGGTGTCGTTCTGGGCCGGGTCGAGGACCTCGAGGAGCGCAGCACCGGGATCGCCCTGGTACGAGGCACCCAACTTGTCGACCTCGTCGAGCAGAAAGACAGGGTTCTTCGAGCCGGCCTGCTTCATGCCCTGGATGATGCGGCCCGGCATGGCGCCGACATACGTGCGGCGGTGGCCGCGGATATCGGCCTCGTCACGCACTCCACCGAGCGAGATACGGACGTACTCGCGGTCCATGGCGCGGGCGATGGACTTCGCGACCGAGGTCTTGCCGACCCCCGGAGGACCGGCAAAGAGCAAAATCGGGTTGCGGCTGGCTGTGTCGTGGATCGAAGGCTCTGCGGCTTCCCCGTCGGCCTCGACCGACTCGGCTGCAGCTTTGGCGTCCTCGGCCCTCTTTTGCAACACCCGTACCGCGAGGAACTCGAGGATCCGGTCCTTGACGTCACCGAGGGCGTAGTGATCCTCCTCGAGAATCTCGGCTGCGCGCGGTACGTCCATACGTTCCTCGGATCGCTCGGACCAGGGCAGCTCGCAAATGGTCTCGAGGTATGTGCGGATAACCTGCGCCTCCATGCCCTCGGGCCCCATGCGTTCGAGCCGATTGAGCTCGCGCTCGACCTCTTTGCGGGCCGCTTCCGGAAGCTCCAGAGCGTCCAGTTTTTCGCGCAGCTCTTCAAGGTCCTCACGGCCGCCGTCATCGCCAAGCTCACGCTGGATGGCTTTGAGCTGTTGACGGAGGAACATCTCGCGCTGGCGGTCGCCGAGCTCCTCCTGAACCTGGGATTTGATGTCCTCCTGGGCATCGAGTACCGCGACCTGTTTTTGGATGTGAAGAAGCACAGCGCGCAGACGGTCCTCCACGGAAAGCGCCTCGAGCAGCTTTTGGGCTTCCGCAGGTTTCAGATCGAGGTGGCCGGCCACGAGGTCCGCGAAGCGTCCCGGTTCAGTGGCCTCGGCGAGGAACTGCTGGACCGCCTCCTTTGGCATGCCTGCGCGGCGCCCGAGCTCGGCGGCGCGTTCGCGGGTCTCGCGATAGAGCGCGGTGAAGGTCGCAGCCTCGGGGTCTATCGGCGACATTTCCTCGGCGGAGTGGACGGCCGCCACCAGGTACTCGTCCTGCTCCTCGTAACGGATCGCGACCGCTCGGTAGTCGCCGTTCAAAAGCAGACGCATCCCGGAGGGACCTCGCTGCACCGGGCCGATGGTGGCCACGGTGCCCATGCTGTAAAGGATTTCGGGGGTTACATCCTCGAGGTTCTCACGCTGCGAGACCACGAAGATCTGTTTGTTTTCGGTCTTCAGGGCGGCTTCGATGGCGCGCAGTGTTCCGGCCCGGCCGGCCGCGATTGGCGAAGTCACCTCCGGAAAGAGAACCGCCTCGCGAAGAGGAATCACCGGTAGAGTGGTCAGGTCTGTCATGTGTGCCTCCTGTGGTGGAGAACCACCACTGTGTGCTCAAGATGATGCTCCGCGCCATCCAGTTCAAGCCCAGTGGCGCGGACACTAGCGTAAACCTGAGTACATTATTGTCATATTCCCGCATGAGTCAAAAAAGCAGGGGATTTGCCGAGCTGTGCCATCAAGCGTGTCGAGGCCGACCACCCACCCAGAAAGATAACGCAGAGGCCCAGAGCCACCCGCCCACCCGACCTCGCAGAGGCGCAAAGAAGACCTTTCGTGTGTGATCGATGTCGTTTCGTTCGACGGTGGCGCGAGAATGAAAAGCGTTCCGTGTCATCAACAGAGACACGGTTGGTTTTTTGGGTGGGTGGGCTCCGCGTCTCCGCGCCTCCGCGTCTCTGCGTTTATTTCTTGCTGCCGTGAATGATCGTGCCAATGTGCCTGTTACCATTCGCGAACGGAGGGTTCGTTGATATACCACCGACCACCACGACAGCAGCGCGCAGGATTCGGGGGTTTTGGCGGCTCCGGCCTGCCAGTGCCCAAGGACCTCATTGGCATCCTGGTTGCCCTCTTTGTCACCTTCTCGCTCCAGTTCTTCGAGGGAACGGCGTTGATACCTGCGCTTCTCAGGTTGACCCCGGCTGTCTTTCGGGGTTTCGTATGGCAGGTCGTCACCTATCCCGCTATCGGCTGGGGGGCATCGGGTCTGTGGTTTCTGCTCGAGCTCCTGATCCTCTTCTGGTTCGCCCGCGATGTGTTCTGGCGGCTCGGTCGGAAGCGGTTCTGGCTGCTGCTAGTGCGGGCGGCGATCGGAGCGGCGCTGGTGGCGGCGGTGGTGCAGCTCGCCCTAAACCTCGCCGGCGTCGGCGCGACCGGATTTGCCGCCTTCCAGTTGATGCAGGGTCAGCGCATCCTGTTGGCGATCGTCATCGCCGCCTTTGCGACCCTTTGGGGAGAGGCCACGATTCTCCTCTTCTTCGTCCTGCCGATCAAAGCGCGTTGGTTTCTGTGGCTCGAAATCCTTTTCGCCTTCATCGGCTTCCTCGAGTCCAAGGACTTTGCAGGATTCTGCGGGGTTTCGGTGGCGGTCTTCCTGACCTACACGGGGCTCAAGGTGGGCGGCGCCGGTGGAGTGTTTCACGATTGGCGAAAGCGCGGCGAGCGGTTCGTCCTCGAGCGCCGCCTCGAACACCTCAAGCGCAAACGCCGTTTTGATGTCATCGATGGCGACAAGGATGACTGGGTGCATTGATCGTCGCGACCCCTCATTCCTGCCCCAGTCGCTGGTGGGATAGCGGCATCACCACAGAGGCACAGAGACACAGAGAATTCACAGAGTTTATTTTGAGTGGGCGCTTCCGTCACGGAAGCCGCCGCCTCGAGTTGATCGCAATACCGTTTGGCAGCCAAGGTTTGATAATTCGCTGTGCGGCTCTGTGCCGTCTGTGACTCTGTGGTTTTTGATCGTACCCCGGTCTGCCCTGCAGCTCGGGGCAGTCGGTATGAGGCGCAGAAAAAACCCGGGCTGAGCCCGGGTTTTTCCGCGTTTCGGTTGGGTTCAGGGTCGTGTCGCGGGTTTGACCCGCATGTCCCTGCCAGTAAATTCAGGTCGGTCAGCGCTGGGTCGGCGAATTCGCGGCGCCTGGTCGAGCTTCGGCGGGAAGAGATCGTAAAGCCGCTGGAAGGCCTCTGCCGACATGATGGTCTGTTTCGCTTTTGCCGGCGAGACGCCCGGGCTCTGCCAGTCGCCCTCGAAGAGGACTTCTGCCATGTCGACCCGCGGGATCTCGGCGCCGTACTCGGCATTGATGAACTGGATGAGCTCGTCGGCGATCAAGGCATAGCCGATGCGCTGCGGGTGAATGCCGTCGTAGGAGAAGATGCCGCCGAGCAGAAAGTCAGCCGACAGCGTCACGCCGCCGTAAAGCGGTACGAACTCACCGCTCACGATGTCGGCAAAGAGCGCGTTGATATCGAAGACCGGGTAACCGAACGCGGAAGCCGTCTGGTCGATGGCCGCGTTCAAGCCGTCGATGTGATCGTTGATCATCTCGACTTCGGCTTCGCGCAGCACGACACCAGGCTCGCCGGTGATGATGTTGAGGTTGTCGGGCAGCGGCGGTCCGCCGGGCAGGCCGTAGCCCTGGGCGATCAGAGCGCCACCGCCCAGCGTCACGAGATCGCCGTCGGTCAGCGGTCCGGTGTCCGCCATCAAGTACACCCTGCCAGCACCGGGAATATCGACGAATGGATCCAGGCTCGTGGCAAACGGCGTCTGCGTGGCGTAGGGAATGTTGATGAGCACGATGTCTGCGGTGGTGTTGGTGGACAGCGCGCCGACGGCGTTGTTGTAGAGCCCCGCAAAGAAATCCACCGGCGTCATCGTGATGCCGTCGATCGGGGTGGCGGCAAGCACGGCGCTGAGCACGTCGTTGCTGCCGATCCATACCGTCAAGAATGTGGGTTGCGCACCGATGGCAAACTCGAGAGCGGTGTTGATGCCGTTACGAAGAACGATGTCGAAGAAGACGGTGTCGAAGTTGCCCTGTTCGAGATTGGTGAGGTCGCCGGTCTGGAAAATCATGTCGTAGAGGGTGGCGGTAGGAATCCCGAGGTTGTTGTAGGGATACGGGTACTCGTAATTGTACGGCATCCCCGGTGCCAGGCCCACCGGTTGGATCACCGGTTGCGGCGCCAGGCTCACCAGCTCGTAAATTGGACCGATTCCGGGCTCGGAGATGTAGGGTTGCTCGAATGTGGAAGCGCCGGCCTGCCGGGCCAGCACGGCCGGGTAGGAGCGGTCCTGGTACCAATCCATCATCGAAGCCGACGCGAAGCCAGCAGTCATGCTGTCGCCGAGGGCCACATAGTTCGTGAAGTCGACCTGCGCCACGGCCGGCGCCGCCGCGAGGAGGGCGACCAGGCTGAGTGCGAAAATTGTCTTTTTCATCGGCGTCCTCCTTTTCAGAACTTGAGGGTAATACTCATGTGGAGCAGCGGGGATTGACCTTCCCACGTGCCGTCAAAACCGTCGGGACTCTGACCTTCGGTCGATCGGGTGTCGATCTCGACCTTCTCGTACGCGATGTCGAAGCGAAAGCGGTCGGTGTGGTAACCGAGACCGACCATGTTGGACACGCGGTCCCCATCGGCAAGCAACGGTGACATGCCGGCCGCGGGTTGCGGCGTCTCATCCTCGAGATAGCCGAGGCGCAGATCCCAATGCTGGGAGGCGCGGAACTCGACGCCGATCCGCCACTGGGCGGCGTCGTCCCAATTCTCTTCGCGAATTGAGCTGAACTCGGGGTTCTCGGGGAATATGATGGGGAGCGATTCATACGCGCTCCAACCCATGACACCGTACTGGCCGGATATGGTCCACTTCTCGTTCTGCCACGCCAGACCCACGTTCCAGAAATCCGGGAATGCGATGGAGGCCTCGATGGGAACCTTGCCGTCGAATGGGAAGAAGGTGCTGAGGAGACCGTCGAAATCCGCGTATCCGGTGGGTATCTGCGTGAAGTCCGCCTTGCCGCCACCGTTGATGGTGAACTCCGAGCGATAGGAGGCGCCGAAGCTGAAGCCGCCGCCCATCTTCCACAGGATACCGGCATTCCACGCCCAGGCCGAGTTGACACCCTCGCCCTTGAGTGAGGCCTCCGCCACGTTGGTGAGGCGCTGGTCGTAGGGGTTGATGAGACCGATGTTTCGGGTCAGTTCGATTTCCGCAACCATGTAATCGACGCCGATGCCGAATGCGAAATCCTCGCTGAGTTGATAGGCCATACTGACCCCGAGGTCGAAAACCATGAGGTCGGCTTTCTTCGAAATGAAGTTCCCGAGAAAGTCATCCTCCCACTCGGTGCCGAGGCCGAACGGGTTGTAGAACGCGAAGCTCACCTCGAGACGGTCGTTGACCGGAATGCCGAGGAACACGTGTACCGGGAAAAAGGTCTGCGAGACCTGATCGGCTTGGTAGCCCTCACCAGGGTAGGGCGACGAGCCATAGATCGTCTGCTCGGGCTGGATGAGAGTAGTGCCGAACATGAGCTGGATGCCTTGGTCCGTCTGGAAGGCGGTGCCGGCCGGGTTCCAGAACAGGGTCGAGAGATCGTCCCCTACCGCCACCATCGTGCCGGCCATACCCGCCTGACGGCCGCCGACCTCGAAGAGGGCGAACCCTGAGCCCCAGCAGAGGGCCGGCGCCACCAGAACCATCGTTGCCACCAGAAGAACGCGTCCGCGATTCTTGGCGATCACATCGAACCTCCTTCCGCTGCTGTAGCTTTCGATGTCTCAATAGCCGCTCCATGCTACGGCGGCGGGACCGGGGCGTCAATACAATGAAAATGAGAGAGAATCGCAGCAGACGAACAAGCATCAGCGATCAATGCCGGTGAATGTCCTTGTGCATCAGCTCTCGGGTTGCGGTCAGCCGTTCCTCTGCGGGCAGCTTCGAGAAGTCGCTGTTGAGGTGTTCGTCGTTCTCACGCATCAGGAGCTCGATCTGGTGGTCGATGACCTGAGGTGGGAAGACACCGAAGTCCTCGTACATGCCCCGCCGTTCGCTCAACAATCGCGCACAACGAACACAGCTGTTCGGGAGGGCTTCGAGGTGGCACATCTTCTCCGGTTCAGAGAAGACGTTACCGTCGACATGGGCGTGCTCGGCGAGCTCGAGCATTCCTTGATGGGTCAGCCCGTACTCGGCGGCGGTGGTGAGGCCGGCCAGGAGCAGGTGAAAGGAGGCGGAGCCATCGGGGGAACGGATCTCGACGGTCTGCCGACCCCTGGGATCGACATAATTTTCGGTGTCGACGGGGTTGACGACGCTTGCGAGATGGCTCTTCCGGGTCCAGCCGAGGGGCACGCGGATCAATGCCGAGCGGTTGTTGTCGCTCCAGCAGATGCGGGTCGGCGCCTCCTGGTTGGGGACCAGACGGAGAAAGGACGACGCCACGGTGTTGCCAAAGGCTGACAGAGTCGAGGCGTAGTGAACCAGACCGGCGATCAGCCTGCGCGCCTCCTCCGACAGTGAGCCATCCGAACCGGCCATGATGTTCTGGCCGTCTCGGACCAACTCGAGGTGGAAATGGAGGCCGTTGCCGGCCACACCCTCCTCGATCTTCGGCGCGAAGGTGGCGAGCATCCCGTGGCGATGAGCCACGTTGCGAATGATCCAGCGCGCGAGGCCGATGAGGTCTCCCATCTCTTCGATGGGGCGGGTCTGGAGCTCGATCTCGTGCTGCTCGGCGCGCCGCCCCGACAGCAGGGGCAGGTTCGAGCGTACCGAGTCGATATAGCCGACCTCGGCGTGGGCATACTTCACCGCGCCGGTGATCTGGGTCAGGTACCGGACCATCTCGTTGACGATGTCGCCGCCCTTGAAGAAGGGTGACGAGGCGTGGTATCCGGTTTGGCGAAGCGCCACGAAGTACTCGGGTCCGCCCTCGCGAACCAGGAAGAACTCGAGCTCACCGAGCGCGTGCAGCTCGAGCCCTGTGCGTTCCCGGAAACGTTGGTGGGCGATGGTCAGGATATTGTCCGGTGTGAACGGCGCAAGCTGACCGTCTCGGTCGAGAAATCGGCAAATGAAGTTGAGACTCGCGGAGTCGAACGGGCTGAGAAAGGCGCTGGCATAGCTCGGCACGACATAGAGATCCGACGACGATGTGTCCACCAGGCCGGGGAAGAGCGACGATCCGTCGACCCGTTCCCCCGAGGCGAGGACTCGCTCGGCCTGAGCGTGGTCGCTGACCGGGAGCTTGAGCTCGCGGAGCTTGCCGTCGAGGCTGGTGTAGTGGAAGGTCAGTCGTTCGATGTTCTTCTCTTTCAAGATCCGCAACATGTCGGCCCGGGTGAAGTCGCTCCGCTCCTTGTCGAGGAGCTGGGTCAACGGATTTGTGAGTGCGAGGCGTTCGGCCACGTCAATACCTCCACGGCAGGTCGCTGGAACGAGCTCCGAGTCGTCAGAAAAACATCAACGCCAATCCGGCTCCGGTTCGGGTTTATTGTCGACAATCTCCTCGATGTGGTCGATGACCTCCGGAGTCAGACTTTCGTAGACTTCCATCGCCTTCATGTTTTCGCGCACTTGTTCGACCTTCGAGGCACCGGTAATGACCGTACTCACGTTGGGGTTGACCAGACACCAGGCAATGGCGAGCTGGGCCATGGTGCAACCAAGGCCATCGGCGATGACCGTGAGCTCCTTGACCTTTTCGATCTTGGCTTCGGCTTCGGCGCCTTCGAGCCGCGAACGCAACCACTCATATCCTATGAGCGTGCTGCGGCTGCCCTCCGGAATACCGTTGCTGTACTTGCCGGTCAGGAGACCGCTTGCGAGCGGAGACCAGATAGTGGTGCCGAGACCGATACGCTCAAACAGCGGTGCGTACTCACGCTCGACCCGGTGGCGGTGAAAGAGGTTGTACTGCGGCTGCTCCATCAATGGCGGGATCAGACGTTCACGCCGCGCCACGTGGTAGGCCTGGAGGATGCGTTCGGCCGGCCACTCGCTGGTCCCCCAATAGAGCGCCTTCCCTTGGTCGATGACCTGGTTCATGGCGCGGACGGTCTCTTCGACCGGGGTGTGGAGGTCGGCGCGGTGGCAAAAGATGAGGTCGACGTAGTCGAGCTGGAGGCGCGCCAGCGCAGCGTCGGTGCCTTCGATGATGTGTTTCCGCGACAACCCGCGGTCGTTCGGTCCTTCACCTCCCCAGTAGATCTTGGTTGAAACGACGTACTCCGATCTTTTCCAACCCGATTTCTTGAGCACCAGACCCATGATCTGCTCGGCCACACCGTCGGCGTAGACCTCGGCGTTGTCGAAGAAGTTGACCCCGGCGTCCCAGGCGGCATGCATGCACTCCGCCGCCTTGTCCTCGTTCAACTGGGGACCGAATGTGACCCAGGCGCCGAAGCTGAGGGCGGAAACCTTGAGACCCGAAGCGCCGAGGAAACGGTATTCCATCGCAGAGCTCCTTTCGAGAACCTTGATCATACCGAATCCGATCCCGATCCCGTTCGCGATCCCACCTCATCGATCGTCATGCTTCGGTGTTCGTGGTGCCACCCTTCGCATTGTCTGGATTTGTCGCGTCCCATTTTGGCAGCGCCTCCAGGGCAAGCAATGCGAAGAGTCGCACCTGTGTTGTCGAAGCGGCAATGCGCACCTCACTGGGTGTGGTTGAAGTGAGAAGCGCTTGCCCGCTTAACCCTTAACTTGCATCGCCGGGGCGAGGTATAAATTTGCTCCGATCCTTCCTATCATCAACGCCGCCGCCGCGGCGACAGCTCCGATGGCTTCCAGGAATGAAATCGCGACCCATATGACGATTACCGCTCCGGCGACCTCGATGATCGTCGCCAAGGTCACGCGGTGAGTCGTGTTGCGCACAACCATGACCGCGCGCTGAAAGGACAGGAGCGCAGTCAGGCCGGGGATGACGGCGAGGATCCTGATCGGGATGAGGGCGAAGGCCGCGAGCTCGTCGGTCAGCCCCGAGACGTCCCGGAACCACACGCCCGCCAGTGGCGTCCACGCGATGAGCGACAGGCCGCTCGCGACTCCGAAACTCAATACAGTTCCGAAGGTCCGCAACGCTCCATAGCCTTCCTGTTCATCGCCGATGAGGGCGATCACCACCTCCTGGTAGGCGAGGCCGATACTCCGGAAAATAAAGACCAAGGAACCGATGACGGGCAGCACCGCCAATGACTCGATCGGCATCCGTGAATTGCCGACGAAAAAGGTCACCACCGGATGGATGCCCAGGCTCAAAAGGGTGGTGAGGGCGAGCGGGTAATAAAAACGGGTCAGAGCGGCCCAGCTCGCTGCCGCTCCGGTCGCCTCGCCCGGAGTTCCCATGAGTGTGCGGAGGGCCCCACTGGCCATGAAACGGCTGGCCGCCGCTTCGCAGCTGACCCCCATGGTCAAGGCCGCTGCGCCGACCCAGGCGCCTTCGAGTCGACCGTCATGGACGAGAATAATGGCGGTACCGAACATCGCGGCCAGGCGAACCATCGTGCCGTAGGCGACACGGCGGGTGAGGCCCCGCCGAATCAGCACCCCCTGATAGAGTCGGCGGATGCCGATGACGGCGGGCCAGGGGAGGAGAATGAGGAGCGCGACATGGGTCCTCGAGGCGACCTCGGGCGGCAGCCCAATCAGGCCGACGGCGATGGCTTTGAAGACCGGAGGCAGGAGGGCGATGACCATCGCCACGGTGACGCCCGCGTTGAGCACATGGGTGAAGGTGCGAAGGCGGATGTACGACAGCCGATTGCGGGCGAGGGCGGTGGCGGCCGACATCAACATGATCACCGGCGCCTCGACCACGAGCGCAAGTGAAAAGGCCACGCCGTAGGCGGCCAGGTTGTAGACAGGTTCGGCGAGGCGCGCGATCACCGCGGCCAGGAACGGCCCCTCGACGGCCATCATCAGCCACGTCGCCGCCAGCGGCAACCAGAAGCGGAAGATGCGGGCCTGAGTCAGTGTCGCATCGCTCATCGGTGGCGGAGGATAGCACTTAGATTTCGAATTTCGGATTTCAAAATTCGGATTTCCCATCCCTATCCCCATGAGAGTTGACGGGCGGGTTGGGGTCAGATCCGAAATCCGCAATTTGCAAATCCGAAATAAAGAAAGGGGGCCGTGCGGCCCCCGGATCTGAGATGCGGCGCGCTTGGCGCCGCCGAGTGAACTCGTGTATTAACGCCGCCAGCGGAGAAACAGGCCCCAGCGGTTGGCGTCATAGTCGGCGCTGGGAAAGCTCGCCTCGCTGTAGTCCCAGTTCTCGTACTCCGCGGCTGCGGAGATGCTCTTGGTGATGTCGACTGCGACCCGCGCCAACGCGCGATCCATCTGGAACGGAAAGCTGCCGGCGTTCTCGAAGGAGGAGTAGGCCGCGTCGATGGTGAGGAGCCAGATCTTCCACGTCAAGCCGCCGTCGAAGAGGTCACCCTCCTCGACATAGGTCGAGGGCACGATCTCGAAGGTCTGCGGAATCCGGATCGGCATCTCGGTGTCCGTCGAGTAGCTGTCGTATGCGAGGCGCAGCGTGATGTTGTCGGTCGGAGTGATGTTGAGGTCGACGGCGTAGCGCTCCGTCTCGGCCTCGTAGCCGATGTCGGACGCGTCGTTGTCCGAGCTGATCGACTCGGCCGTCAGCAGCACCCTGAAGACGCGGCTGATCGACCAGTCGAACCTTCCGCGAAGCCGCAGGCGGTCGTTGAAATCGGTGCGAACGATGACGTCATCCGCGTCCTGCCCGACCACGTCGAGCAGGATCTTGATGTCCCCGAATGTCGCCATGCCACCGACGTCGAACGACGTGATTCTGCGCTCGTACTCGCCCTCCTGGCCTCCCGGCAGCACGATCTCCGAGACATCGGCGGAGAGATCGAGGTCCTGGTTGTTGACCGCGGCCTCGGCCCACGCCGAGAACGCTCCGAGGTTGCGGAAATCAAACCTCAGGTTGGCGATGTTGTCTTTTCGCTGATATCCGGTTTCGGCCTCGACGAGCGTCTCGATGTCCTGCGGGTCGAACCCACCGAAGTTGAGAGTATCGGAGAAGAGACTCGCGATCAACGACCAACCCTCGAGCTGACGATCGCGGACCTCGTAGCCGACGTTCATCCCGACCATCTGGCTGATGTCCCACTCGAATCGCGCCTCCCCGCGCCAATAGGGGTTCTCCGTCCGGCTCTGCACCGACTGGTCGAGTCCCTGGAAGAACCTGGAGAGCTGGAACGACACCAGGCTCCCCGACAGCGTCTCCTCCATCGAGGTTTCACCGTCGGCGTCGGCTCTGACATACGATGCGACGAAGCGGCTGGTTTCCGTGACCCTCCCGGTGACGTGGAATGTGGTGACCGGGGTGTCGGCGGTGGTCCGCATCGATCGGTTGAAGGCGTCGAGCTCGGCCTCCTGGCCGAGGGTGGTGCCGGGGTTGTTGCCGACACCTTCGCCGGGCGCCAGCGTCTGCTGATTGGTGCCCTTGAAGTCGCGCCAACCCTGGAGGAAGGTGCCCTGAATTCCGTGGGTCGCGAAATCGAGACCGAGGTAGAACTCGGACTCGGTCTCCTCGAGATTGGAGGCGACTCGGAACTCGTCGTTGCCGACGCTGTAGGTGGATTGCCCGGGACCGTCGTATCGGTTCCAGCGATAGCCGACGATCGGCGTGATCACCCGGCCGGGCAGGATCTCGATCCGCATGTCGAGGATATCGCGAGTCCGGTCCCAGGTGTGCTGGCCCGGCACGACGCCGTCATCGAGCAACGGGTTGGCAAAGGCGGGCAGGGCACTGAAGGATTTCAGCTCCTGATAGAAGATGTGCAGTCTATAGATGTCGCCGAGACCCATGTCGAGCCGGAACCGTCCGGCCGGGCTGCCGCCGAAGCCGGAAGCGTCGATCCGCACGCGGTCGGCGATACCGGCATCACCCGAGGAGTCGACGAGGTTGATCGTTAGATTGTTGAGCACGAACCCGTCCTGTTCGTTGATCTGGGTCCGGTACATGTCCTCGTTGCCGTTGATATCCACCTGCTGGTAACCGAACTCGATGTCGAACGACGTCGATTGTGCGGCTGTCTGTGGCGCCCAGACGGCGATGAGGAGCAGTACGAAGGCGGTGATCGACAGGCGATATGTGTTCATCGATCCACCTCCTACTTCAACAACAGCGGCGACGTGTTGGACCCGTGGACCATCACGTGGCAGGTCGTGCAGTTTTGGTATCGCGGGCTCCGCACGTTGTGGAACGACGGCGGCTGCGAGCCGAGAGTGTTGCCCATCGGGCTGTGGCACTCGAGACAGAGCTGGTCGACCCGTGCGCGAGTGAGGGCATTCGGGTTGGGCGATCCATGGGGTTCATGACAGCTGAGGCAGGTGCCGGTCACCTCGGCGACGTGCGGATAGACAAACGGCCCGCGCTTTTCGGCGTGGCAGGAGACACACACGAGGTCGCCCGAATGGTCGACCTTGAGGCTGTACCTGCCCTGGCCGCCGTGCGGGTTGTGGCAGGAGACACACTGCAATCCGCCGCGGTCGAGGTTGTGACCGAACGGTTTCTTGAAGGAGCCGGCGGGCGACGGATGGCAGCTCGCGCAGAGCTCGTTGGCCGCCTTCTGGAGCATCCGGGGTTGGGATGCACTCGTCGTGTGAATGTTGTGGCACGAGCTGCACGACACCGAGGCGCCGGAGTGCACGGACCGTCTCGAAAACATGGTGGCGGTGTCGCGGTGGCACGAGAGGCAGAGGACTTCGCCGTCCCTTCCCTCTGGCTTGGCGATCAGTGACGGGTCGCCGCCCTCGTCCATGTGGGCCTCGCCGTTACCGTGACAGGTGACGCAGGATGGTCCGCCGCGATCGTCAATCGCGTGCACCGTCTTGGCGAAATCGGCCGCGATCTCGTCGTGGCAGACGGCGCAGTCTTCGGAGGAATCGCCGGCTGCAGCCGGTGGGGCGGTACCGAGGCCGAGCGCGATCACCAGGGCGGCGCCGGCCAGCACGTACGAGATTTTTTTCATGCCCGATCTTCCTTTCCAGGTCACATGCGACCAGCCGCCGGAGCGGCGGGTCGCTTGAACACGGGTTTCTCAGTGGGCGTGGACGCTGTCGACCGAGAACTCACGGTCTTCGCCGTGGCACGAAGCGCACGACTCACCGAACGGCGCCGTCTGGGTGTAGGCGTGGGCCGCCGCATCGACCGTGCTGTGGCAGGCCAGACAGGCGGCGGCCGCCGGCTGGGTCGGCGAGTAGTAGCTGCGCTCGGTGATGACCTCCTGCGCACCTTCGGGCGCCGGCACATTGTAGGTACCGTCGAGATGGCACATCGTGCAGGTCCGCCGGTCGCCGGGGAACTCGACCTCGTTGTAGTTGTTGACCGAGCCGCGGTAGCCATAGACCGTGAAGTCGACGGTCAGCTCGGCACCGGTGTGGATGCGATGGACCATCCACCGGAAGTCGATCGACTCCGGCGGCAGCTCGTCCTCGGGCCGGACTTCCTCATCGCTGTTGTTCGGCCGGTGGCAGAAGACGCACTCTTGGGTGTTGAAGCGCTGGCCGCCGTGCAGCGACAGCATGTCATGGCAGACGTTGCAGTTGTCGATCGAGACCACTTCACGCCGCGGCATGGCCGAGAGATCGGTGACGGCGGCGTAGTAGACCGGGTTGAACGCGCCCTCGGTGACCTCGAGGCCCTCGAAGGTGCCGTCGTCGATAACGGAGGTGCGGCGCACATCGGCCGAGAAGCCCCAGCTGCCGGTGGCATCCTCGGGGATCGGGTCCTCAAAGGTCATCATGTACCCGTCGCCGACCAGGGTGGCGTCGCGCGCGTCCTGCGAGATGTCGAGCGTGTGGTCGATGGTGTCGCCGATGGGGCCTGCGGCCCTCAGGGTGAGGGTGCGAAGACCCGAAATCGGGTTGACGAGCGATCCGTCGTTGTTGGTGAGGGAGAAGTAGACGGTCGGCGTCCCGCCGGGCATGGCGCCGGTGACGTCGGTGATCTCCATATTGAGCCCCGCGAGCTGGCTCGACTTGTTGGGAATCGTGTGTGCGCCCATGATCGAGATGTCGAACTCGCGCTCGCCCTCGGGAATGTGGCAGGCGGCGCACAGGCTGTCGTCGAACTGCGGCACCGGGTGGTTCTCACCCGTCTCCCAGACGATATCGTCGTGGCACGAGCCGCAGGCGTCGCGGTTGGGCCGGGTGTACCAGATGTAGCTCTCAGGCGTGTCCGGGGTGTGGCAGCGGTCGCAGTTGCGGATGTCCTGCGTCCACTCCACCTCGGAGTAGTCGTGGACCGACTGGCGATAGCCGATGATCTGGTAGGGGGTGCCGGCCTGGACGCTGGGCAGGTCGGCTCCGTTGTGGATCTTGTGGATCATCTGTTTGAGGTCGACCGAGTTGCCGGTGTCCGGGTCCCAGGTCTGCTTGTTGTGGCAGAGCACGCAGAGCTTGACTTCACGCCGGCTGCCGCCGTGCAACGCCAGCTGCTCGTGGCAGCTGTTGCAGGTGGCGTCGAGCATACCCTGCCACTGGTCGACGACGTTGCTGCCGTCGGGCACGAAATCGTACTCGACGTTGTCGTACTGGGTGGTATCGAGTGGCGTGTCGGTGAGGTTGCGGCTGGCGTAGATGCCGAGAGTGTGGGTCACCGACATGTCATAGTCCGCCGGCAGTTGGGTGCCAAAGGTGTAGCGAAGCCGGCCCATCGCCAGGTCCTCGGTAGTACCGCCCGAGTCGGTCGAGGACTGTATCGCGGTGTCGCCGGTGATTGGGCTCGTCTGCGGCCGAGTAGTGTAGGGCACGTAATCGCGCCGTTCGACGTTGTACCACGACAGGATGTAGCTGAAGCTGATCGCGCCCGGCGTCACGAGGCCTTCGCGATCGAGCGGTTGCCCCATGTCGTCGGTGAAGGTGATCTCGACCACCGGATGACGGTCCGCCGGAATCTGGATGTCCTCAACCGTGACGTGGATGCCGGGCCGGATGTACTGAAGCTGCTTCTCCGTCAGGTAGTACTCGGCCTGTGTCTTCTTGTACAGCTGTTGAGGATTCACATTGGCGCTCGGAATCACGCGCGTCGCAGGTGTCCGAACGATGATCGGCGCGACCGCTGCACTCGCCGTCGCGAGCACCAACAGGCTCCTGGTAATTGACAGCATCTTCTTGCCTCCTTGCTCGAACTCGGTCTGATGCACTTACAGATGCCGGCCGGCCGGCATCCGAAAAAATCCCTACTCCACGTTCTTCATACGATGGGAAACGTCGGTTCCGATTGCCCTTCGGAGGCGAAGCGAAGCCTCCTCCGCCGTCCCGTTGAGCGTCAACATTTGAAATCGACGTCGTGACACTTCCATGACCGACCTAGAATGCACGGGTCTCGTTTAGATGTCAACTCATTTGTGGAACCGAACAAATCTTCATATGACGTAAAGCTATCATATGCTGAGGCTTTTCTGAAATCATTGATGGTTGGAAGAAATTTTGGAGAAAGTCTGTCTCAAAATCCCCGAGCGGTCGCCCCTTGCTCCGAGGACCGGTGTGCGAGACACTGCACCAGATGAGAGGTCGGTCGAAGCTTCTGGTGGTGGCGGTCGCAATCGCGATCCTGGTTGTCGCCGCGACCGCGATCTATCTGCGTTCACAATTGCGGTGCGCCGGTTTCGAGGGGCCCGCGGTGTCGATCGACGAACTCCCTCGTGCACCGATAACCGAAGGCAGCCTCCGGATTGCGACGTGGAACGTCCGCAACTTTCCGCTCGATGAGCGGCCAGAGGAAGATGACCTCGGCTACTCCCGACGCACCAATATCTGTGATTTCGAAACCGCTCTTGGCGGGCTTGGCGCCGATCTCTACGGCCTCCAGGAGGTCAACGACATTCGGCGTTTTCAGCCGATTCTCCGGCGCGCCTGTGGCGAGCGGTCGATGGATGTGAGGTACTCATCGAGTGGCGGCCGAAACGGCCAGCATCTCGCGATCGCGTGGGACAGATCCGTTCTCGAGCTGGTCGGCAGACCATTGGAGATCGAAGAGCTCGTGCTCGAACCGGGGATGCGGCCCGCCTTTGCCGGCTCTTTTCGTAGCCTTCGTGCCGGCGGTGTCGACTTCACCCTGGTGGTGGTGCATCTGGAGTCGGGGCCGCGGAACTTCGCGGACCGCCGGCGACAGAACCGGGCGCTGGCGACATGGCTCGAGGCCAGAATCGACGAGACCGGAGACCCCGACGTGATCGTGCTCGGCGATTTCAACACCGTCGGATCACCGCGCGGCGGTCTCGAGGGCGAGCTGCAGTCCGTCGACGCGATCCTCGGCCGGGTTGGACTCAGGCGGCTTCTGAACCCGCTCGGCTGCACCTCCTACTGGGAAGGTGGGGGTGAGCGGGACGGCATTCACCAGCCATCGCTGCTCGACCATGTCTTTGTCGGCGGGTTCGAGTTGGATCCGGTCACGAAGCCACTCGAGGCCTGGCTGCACTGTTTGCGATGGCAATGTGAAGAACTCATTTCGCGTCCCGGTGAAGAGGATGGGACGTTCTGGGATGTGTCGGATCACTGCCCGCTGACTTTCGAAATTCGCGACGAGAATTCCGAAAGTCAAAATTCGGAATTGTGAATTCGGAATTCGGAATGGTCCTCTGCTCGGCCCTCTCAACGCGTGGGAGGGTGGGTGGGAATTCCGAACTCCGAAGTCCGAACTCCGAATTCGCGGCGCGTCTGTATCATGGGTGCGGTTTGCCAAGATGACGATCCACGATACACGCTCCTTCTATGGGCCGCCTTCTGACGCGCCGCGAGAGTTCCACGTCTCGCGGCGGGTGCGTGAGGTCTGCCAGTTGGACGAGATTCTTTTCGCGGTCTCCGGCAACGTTGTCTTTGCAGACTTCAGGGCCGCGAGGGATTTCGCCCATCGCCTGAACCAGCAGCGCCCTGCGGAGCGGGCGGTGAGTGCGAGCGACCTCTACGCTCTCGGTCTGATCGACGAGGCGCTCCATCTCGTGGTGGCCCGCCACCGCCGTGAGAGCGCGCCTCATCTGTGGTCCGATGCCATCGCCATTCTCGGCGAAGAGGTCGGTCACGGCCCTCTCGACGAGCTGCTGCGAGCCTTCGTCAACGAGTTTCCACCGACTCCAGTCTTCAGAGGTGAAACCACAGCAGACGAGTACCTCGCCGGCGAGACCGATGGCGAGGATCACCACGAGGCTGCGCTCGAGGAGCTGGTCCTGGTGTGGCTCGCCAACCGCAACCCGGCATTTGAGCCGTTCCGCGAGCTCTTTGACGACGACGGCCTTCGCCAGACAACGGCCTACGGGACGGCGGTGCGCCGACTCGAAAGTTTCCTCGCCTCTTCCGAGACCTCCGGCCCGACCGGCCGCAGCCTCCTCGACCTGTTGCTGGCACCGGTGCGCGCCGCGCCGGACTCTCTGCAGGGGCAGCTCGAGTTCATTCGCACCACCTGGGCGAAGCTCCTCGGTCCCGATCTCCACCGGATCCTCGGCGGGCTCGACTTCCTGGCCGAAGAGCATCGCGCCTGGTTTCCTGCTGGATCGGGGCCTGTGGAACCTCCAGACTACCGGGTCCTCGCCGAAACCGGTGAACGCTACTCCTCTGATCGCGAGTGGATGCCGCGGCTGGTGCTGTTGGCGAAAAATGCGTACGTGTGGCTGGCGCAGCTGAGCCAAAAATACGGCTTCGAGATGACGACTCTCGATGGCATACCAGAAGAGGAACTGCAGCGGTTGGCCAACGGGGGTTTCACTGGGCTCTGGCTGATTGGCGTCTGGGAGCGGAGCCGGGCGTCGGAGCGGATCAAGAAGAGGATGGGCGACGAAGAGGCCGTTGCGTCCGCCTATTCGCTCGAGGACTACCGCATTGCTGGCGCCCTCGGTGGGGAGGCCGCCTACGAGGACCTCCGCGGACGTGCGTGGCGTCACGGTATTCGGCTCTCCACCGACATGGTGCCCAACCACATGGGTATCGACTCGCGGTGGGTGATCGAGCACCCGGATTGGTTCCTCTCGCTCGGCCACACTCCCTACCCGGCGTACAGCTTCAACGGTCCCGATCTTTCGGACGACTCGAGGGTCGGCATTTTTATCGAGGACCACTACTGGGACCGCTCCGACGCGGCCGTGGTCTTCAGGCGGCTGGATCGGGAGACCGGCGACGAGCGATTCATCTATCACGGCAACGACGGAACCTCGATGCCGTGGAACGACACCGCCCAGCTCGACTACCTCAATGCCGAGGTGCGCGAGGCGGTCATTCAGACCATCCTCGCGGTCGCGCGACGATCACCGGTGATTCGCTTTGACGCTGCCATGACCCTGGCTCGGCAGCACTTTCACCGGCTGTGGTTCCCGGAGCCTGGTGCCGCCGGCGCGGTGCCGTCGCGAGCCGAGCACTCGATGTCCCGCGCCGACTTCGATCGTGCGATGCCGCGCGAGTTCTGGCGCGAGGTGGTTGATCGGGTGGCTGAGGAATCGCCGGACACCCTGTTGCTGGCAGAGGCGTTCTGGTTGCTCGAGGGCTACTTCGTGCGAACCCTGGGTATGCATCGGGTCTACAACTCGGCATTCATGAACATGCTGCGGGACGAGCGCAACGCAGAGTATCGGCAGCTGATCCGTTCGACCCTCGAGTTCGACCCCCGGATTCTCAAGCGCTACGTCAACTTCATGTCCAACCCCGACGAAAGGACCGCTGTTGACCAGTTCGGCACCGGCGACAAATACTTCGGGGTGGCGACGCTGATGGCGACCATGCCCGGCCTGCCGATGTTCGGCCACGGCCAGATTGAAGGCCTCAAGGAGAAGTACGGCATGGAGTTCCAGCGTCCGCGATGGGACGAGGCGCCGAACAAGGGTCTGGTTTGGCGACACGAGCTGCAGCTCTTCCCGCTTCTGCGGCGGCGTCGGTTCTTCGCCGAGGTCGATCGCTTCCTGCTCTATGATTTCTTGAGAGATGACGGATGGGTCGACGAAAACGTCTTCGCCTACTCGAACGAAATCGACGGCGAACGCAGCCTGGTCGTTTACCACAATCGATTTGGAGAGACCCGGGGCCGGCTGCAGCTCTCCACCGCGGTCGCCGGGCGTGGCGAGGGAGAGGAGACACACCTGGTCCGGACCACTCTCGGCGACGGCCTCAGGCTGTCCGATGGCGACGGTCTGTGGGTGGCCTTTCGCGATGCGGTCTCGGGTTTGGAGTACCTGAGATCATGCCGCGAGCTGCGGTCGGAAGGATTGTCCCTCCATCTCAATGCCTACCGTCTCCACTGCTTCCTCGATTTCCGCGAGGTGGCCGAGGACGAAGATCACCCGTGGCGTGAGCTTGCCGCGCATCTTGACGGTCGCGGTGTGCGCAGCATTGACGATGCGCTCGGGCAGTGGCGCATGGCGGATGTGTTGGCGCCTTTCAGGCGCCTTCTCTCGCCGGCGATGCTCAAACGTCTGGCGTCGGATGATGATCGGACAGAAGCGGCCTCCGAGCTTCTCGAAGTGGCCCGCACCGAGGTCGCAACCCTGCTCGCCGCGGTGTTCTCGGCGACCGGGAGCGAGGCCGGGCCGGCCAACTCTCGGGTGGAGAGCCGAGTTCTTTCAGAAATGGAGGCCGTGCTCGAACTGGTTCAGCATGAACGGAGCCCGGAAACCGGTGAAGACGGGAAAGAAGGCCGGGTGGCGGAGCTCGTAGCGGGCCTCTCCGACCCGGTGGCCTGGGCGACTCTGGTGACCTGGACTCTCGTTCGCCACCTTGGTGAGGTGGGCGGTCGTGGCGATCGTCAGGAGTTGGCTCGCGAGCGGTTTGCCGACTGGCACCTGCGCTCGGCTCTCGTCGATCTCGTTATCGCTCTCGGTCGCTCCGAGGACGATGGACGGCGCTCCGCCGATACCGTGGACCTCATGATCAAAACTATCGGGTGGAGATCGAAGACCAGGGGTTTGCAGGGCATGGGGCCGGCGTTGGCCGAGATGATCGCAAGCGAGCCGGGTCGGCGTTACCTTCTGGTCAACCGCCACGCCGATGTCCTCTGGTTCAACCGCGAAGCGTTCGAAGAGCTGCTGCGATGGATGATGCTGGCATGGGTCTCGGATGGAATCATCGAGAACAGCGAAGACGCACTGGCAGACGTCGCGGCGACGGCCGTTGTTTGGCAAACCCTGGTCGGCGCTGCGGAAGGTTCGGGATTCCGGGTCGTCGACATGGTCGAGATCTTGAACGCCGCAGATGACCTCACGGCCGAGCATGAGTGATGGACTCGGGTCGACTTCTCCGGCCGCTGCCGCTCGTTCTGATCTTCCTGTTTGCCGCCGTGGCGGTTGGAGACCTAGTTCAGATGATGATCGAGGAGCCACCGCCACCACCGGAAATTGCAGGAACGACGATACCGTATTTTGAGGCCTTGGAGCCGGTGATCGATTTTCGGTCGGATGGTAGAGACCTGGCGGTCGAGATCCGGCCGATTCCGGAGCTTGCTAGAGGTCAATGGTCGGCAGCCAAGCCTCAGGGTGTCTGGGCGAGAGGAGCCACCGCTGAGTTCCGGCTCGAGCTCGCGGCCGCCGGTTATCGCGAGCTCATTGTGGAGTGCCAGCCTGCAAGTGGCAACAGGGCCGTAGGCACACTTCGCCTCAACGTCAACGGATTCGATCTGGGCGTTGTCGATCTCGTTCCGGGGTGGCATCGCTACCGGTTTGTTCTCCCGGGCGGCGCCGTTCATCCCGGGTCCAACCGGGTGATCCTCGATTTCCCGGACCGGGACCCGACGGAGCGGCCCCAGCGTGCGCTTCTCATCCGGAAGATCGGTTGGTTTCTCGACGACGACGTTGGCGTCGACGTCCTTGATGGCGGTGGACCGGTGTCACTTGACCTCAGCGCCGAAAGGGTCAGCATCCGTCGCTCGGGAGTATTGGAGATACCGATAGTCCTGGACGATAGGACTGACGCCCTCCAAATGCGGTATCGATTTCGTTTTGGTTCCGGTCGCGCCGACGTGGTGGTGGAGCAGTCGGAGGACAGGGGTGTCGGCCAGGACCACACGATGAGGGCGACCGTGAGCGCTGATGAAAAGAGCGCCGGACGCATCCGGGTACCACTTCACGGGCGCCGCGGCGCTTTTGTGGTCCGCATTCGAGCGGATCTTGGTCTGGCCGGATCTCAACTGCTGATTTCGTCTCTGCGGTTGGTCGAGGAGGGTGATCCTACCCGTCGTCCCTGGGCTGCGAATCCTCGCCCGAACTGAGAACCCGGGGATCGTCCTCGGACGGGGTGATATCCCGCGGTTCGGGATTTTCCTCCCGACGTGTCGTAAAGGTGGCTGCAATGAAGGCAAGGATCGCGAGCAGAATCTCATCGACCAGCGGAAGCGGATCGGGGATAACGAGGTCGACCAGAAACAGCGCCCCGAGGATGAGAAAGAGATAGGGGTAGCGCATCCGTGGCAGCAGGCGGTTGATGAGGGTTGTCAGCGGTGACGGCATGGCGTCAGGCGTCCCCTTTTCCTTCCTCGTTTTCCTGCTTCAAGGGAATTCCGCCTTTGGGCTGGTAGGAGGAGTAGACATTCGGCTTGCCGGTCAGCCCGGAGAGCTTGATGACCAGCACCTGCCCGAGCGGGATACCCTCGATCCATTTCAGCATCTTGTCGTGAAGCCGTCGCAGATCGTGGCCTTCGATCTTGACGCCCTGCTTGGTCAGAAATCCGTCGAGCATCTCCTTGGCTCCGAGGGTGAGCTCGGTAACCCCCTTGAATGTCTGGGTGAGCGGTTTCAGCTCTTGATCTTCGAGTATCAGGCGGGCGGTCGAATCCAGTTCCAAAACCGGTGAGTCATCAATCTCTCCGATGAGATTGTCAACCTTCGGCGGCGGAGTTTCCGGCGTCTTGACCGGGGTCAGGAGACTATCGACCGCAGCGCACACGAGTGCGAGAGCGCCATGAACGGACTGCACAGCTTCATCGCTGCCCGCGGGAATCTCGGAGTCATTTTGGGAGGAAAACCACGCCTGGAGCTGATCGAGAAAGTCGCCGAACTTGGAGAGTCGTGCGGCCGAGATCTTGGCGGAAGGCTCCAGCTTCGAGGGGAGTTCCAGTCTGAGCTCGGGATCGGGATCTATCCCGGATTTTTCGGCCAGCTTCTTGGCCAATGCTCTCGCACTACCGCGGATCGCCTTCGCCCTCGACTCGCCGCCCTCGCCGACGATCCAATCGCGACGTTCGCCGATAAAAGCGGAAATGCGCTCAATATTGCGCGCCGCCTTTTCAAGCTCTTCAGTCGTGATCTCCGCCATTTCTCACCCGTCTTTCCTGGGTTTGTGCATTCTATACGATTCATCGGCAAATTTGTGCGATGATGCGACAGGCTGAGCGTGATGCAAATTGAGATCGCAACCCCGGATGACTGGCACCTCCACCTGCGCGACGGTGGGGCACTGGCCGATGTCGTGATTCACAGCGCGCGGACCTTCGCTCGCGCGGTTGTCATGCCCAACCTGCAGCCACCGATCACGACCATCGCCGAAGCCAGGTCCTACCGTCAGCGCATCGTCGAGGCGCTGGGCGACGACGTAGCGTTCGAGCCGCTGATGACGCTCTATCTGACCGATCTGACGTCAAGGGGCACGATCATCGAGGCTTCAGCAAACGACACTATCGTCGGAGTCAAGCTGTACCCCGTGGGAGCCACCACCAACTCGGAGGCCGGGATCACCAATCTCGATCTGGTGATACCGACCCTCGAGGTAATGTCCGACCATGGACTGCCTCTTCTGGTCCACGGTGAGGTCACCGATCCGGGCGTCGATATTTTCGATCGCGAGAAGGTCTTTATCGATCGCGTCCTGACACCGTTGGTCGAGCGGGTCGACGGTCTCAAGATCGTGTTCGAGCACATCACGACGGCGGACGCGGTCGCCTGGGTGTTGCAGGCGCCGTCGCGGGTCGCGGCCACCATCACTCCCCATCATCTACTGCTCGATCGAAACGCAATTTTCAAGGGTGGAATCGCCCCCCACCACTACTGCCTCCCGGTCCCCAAACGGGACATTCATCGGCAGGCGTTGGTGTGGGCCGCCACCAGCGGCAACCCACGCTTTTTCCTCGGCACCGACAGCGCTCCCCATCCCAGGCACCTCAAGGAGTGTGCGAATGGGTGCGCGGGCATCTTTTCGGCCCACGCCGCCGTCGAGCTCTACGCGGAGGTCTTCGAGGACGCCGGCGCCATCGATCTGCTCGAGGGCTTTGCCTCGCACTACGGAGCGGACTTTTATGGGCGAGCGCGGAATGAAGGAACCGTCACCCTGGTTCGCGAGGAATGGACGGTGCCGCCGGCCTACGCCTTCGGCGATCATGAGGTGGTACCACTCAGGGCCGGCGAAACCATACGCTGGCAGGTGGCGGACAGGACGATTCCAGGCTAGATTTCTAATCTTGAGGCGCTGGAGCGCACCCGAGTTCGGCGGCTGGTGCGCCAGGATTCACGCCAAGGAGTAATCAAGTGGCACAGACCAAAAGACGTCGGAAAACGATCGGCATCCTCACCGGGGGTGGCGATGTCCCCGGCCTCAACCCGGCCATTCGAGCGGTGACCGTGAGGGCGCTTCGCGAAGGTTTCAGAGTCCTCGGCATTCGGCGCGGTTGGGCCGGCCTGATCGAGATCGACCGCGACCGCAAAAACGGATCCGACTTTGTGATCGACTTGACCGACGAAGTCGTCAACAAGGTCGGTCGTACCGGCGGGACCTTTCTCCATAGCTCGCGCACCCGTCCGTCGCACGTGCCGCAGACAGCGCTTCCCGATCACCTGAGGGACCGCTATACCGATGAGTCGAACGATCTGACCGAGGAAGTGCTGGCGAACATCGAGTACCTCGGCATCGACACGATGGTTCCCATAGGTGGCGACGACACCCTCTCCTACGGGGTTCACCTGCATGAGAAGGGGGTGCCGGTGATCGCGCTCCCAAAGACCATGGACAACGACGTCCCCGGCACCGATTACTGCATCGGTTTCTCGACCTGTGTCACCCGCACCATCGCCATGACCCACGCATTGCGCACCTCAGCCGGCAGCCACGAACGCTTCTTGGTGATCGAGGTCTTCGGACGCTATGCGGGTTTCACCGCTCTGCTGCCGACGATGGCCGGCGCCGCCAACCGCTGCGTCATTCCCGAGCACCCGTTCGACATCGAGAACCTGTGCGAGCTGCTTTCGCGGGACCGCGACAAGAACCCTTCCAACTACAGCGTGGTGCTGGTGTCGGAAGGCGCGACCTTCAACGGCGAGACGGAGATGGTGTACTCAGACGACGAAAAGGACATGTACGGCCACAAAAAGCTGGGTGGCGTCGGCGATCGTGTGGCCCGAGTCCTTCGCGACCTGTCGCCGAAGTTCAACAACGGTCGCCGTGTCAATGTCATCAACCAGCGCCTCGGCTACCTCGTACGGTCGGGGGATCCCGACGCCCTCGACTCGGTGGTGCCGATGGCCTTCGGGAATCTGGCGATGGACCTCATTCTGGATGGTGTCGCGGGCCGGCTGGTCAACATCCGCAACGGCCGCTACGACAACGTGCCCATCGGAGTTGTCACGAGCCGCAAAAAAGTGGTCGATGTGGCCAAGTTTTACAACACCGAGCGCCTGCGCCCCAAGTTCACCCGCTTCGAGGGCGAACCGGTGTTTATCATGACCAGCGATTATTGATGAATTCGGAAATCGGAATTCGGAATTCTGAATCCTGAATCATCCCTCGCCCCTCTGTTTATTCCCGGGGGGTTAGGGGTATTTCGAATTCCGAACTCCGAATTCAGAATTCAAACCGGAGGTGAGCGTGAGGCTGCTACACACGATGATCCGCGTTGGCGATCTGGACAAATCGATAGCATTCTACACAGAGGCATTGAGAATGAAGCTTCTGCGCAAACACGACTATCCGGAAGGGAAGTTCACACTCGCCTTCCTCGGTTACGGTGGCGAGGACACGAATTCTGTCATTGAGCTGACCCATAACTGGGACACCTCGAGCTACGACCTCGGAAACGGTTTCGGCCACATCGCCATCGGCGCGCCCGATATCGTCGGCGCCTGCGAGCGGGTCCGCGATTACGGTGGTCAGGTGACCCGCGAGCCGGGACCGATGAAGCACGGCACGACCGTCATCGCGTTCGTCAAAGACCCGGACGGCTATACCATCGAGTTCATCGAAAAGAAGTAAAGCCATTAGCTGTTAGCCGTTAGCGCTTAGCTCATCGCAGGCCGTCTGGAATCGGTAGACCTTGAGTTGGCGCTTGACACGGTCAACTGCTGATGCGACCCGTTCAAAAGTAAGCTAACAGCTAAGAGCTAACTGGTGCTTGTCCTCTGGGGCGCGCTTCTGTAGTGTTCGCCCATGATCGAGCTTGGCACGAACCAGTCCCTGACCGCGACCTGCGCCCGCGGGCTCGAGATGGTGCTGGCCGATGAGCTACGCGCCATCGGCGCCGCCACTGTCGCGCCGGACCGCGGCTCGGTTCTGTTCTCGGGTGATCTGCGAACCGTCTATGACGTCAACCTCAGATTACGAACCGCAATGCGGGTCCTCGTTCCGCTCGTTCGTGGCGAGGTCAAGGCGAGAAAGAGCCTCTACGAACTGGCCGAATCGGTGGCCTGGGAAGAGGTGATCGCCGACGGTCAGACCTTTGTCGTCGAGGTGGTCGGACGGCACCGCGCCTTCCGGAACACCACCTTTGCCGGTCAGGTCGTCAAGGATGCGGCGGTCGATCGCCTCCGCGACAAACGCGGCCGACGCCCCGACGTCGATCGTGACCAACCCGACATCCGCGTTCACCTGCGGCTGGTGGAGAAGGGCGCCACCACCCTCAGCCTCGATTCCAGCGGCGAGCCGCTTTCTCATCGCGGTTACCGGCCGAGGGGCGGACCCGCTCCGTTGGCTGAAACGCTGGCCGCAGGCATTCTCTTGATTGCCGGCTACGATGGCTCCGAGCCGCTCCTCGATCCCATGTGCGGCACTGGAACCTTTGCCGTCGAAGCGGCACTGATCGCGACCCGAACTCCGCCCGGGCTCCACCGCGAGTTCGCTTTCGAGCGTTGGCCGGTTCACAATCTCCTGACCTTCGAGGAGGTTCAGCACGAGGCGAGCCACGGTCACCGTGAGGCGCCGCAGCCGATCATCGCCCGCGACCGCGCCGAACGATCCATCCGAGCCACCGAGCGCAACCTCAGGGCGGCGTGGATGGACCAATGGGTCGAGCTCGAGCAGCGGGACGCCCTCGATCTGCTCCTGCCGTGGGGATCCGGTGGCGTGATTGTTGCCAATCCTCCGTATGGCAAGCGGCTGAGCGATGTCGAACGCCTGTTCGGGCTCTACCGCCGCTTCGGCGATAGCCTCAAGAAACAGGCCACCGGGGCCACCGCCTGGATCCTCGCCGGCGAGCCGCGGCTGGCCAAGGTGATCGGTCTCAATCCGTCACGGCGCATCCCGCTCTTCAATGGCCCGATCGAGTGCCGGTTGTTGAAGTTCGAGATGTATGAGGGAACGAAGAAACACAAGACGGCCCGGCCGTCTAATTCTTAGTTGTGAATTCTCAATTTTCAATTCGCAACCACCCACCAAGACTTCCATGACGGCGTGAAGCAATTCAAAATTGAGAATTAAGAATTGAGAATTGACAGCTCGTCTCCGAGCTGGGTGACGAGGGAGTCCATCTCCGCAACCAGGGCTTCGGTCGGTTCGGTGGTCGTGAAGTCGACACCGGCTTTTTGGAGCTGGCTGATGGGGTGGTCGTTGCCGCCCGAACGCAGCAGCTCGAGGTAGGCCTCGACGGTTGCCGAGCGCTCGACTTCCTCTCCCTCGGTCATTCGCCGGTGGATCAGAACCGCCGCCGCTTTCGAGGTCGCGTACTGGAAGACGTAGTAGGGCGAGCCGTAGAAATGTGGAATTCGCGCCCAGGTGTTGCGATACCACTGCTGGTCGTCGAGTGCGTCGGCGAAGAAGCCCTCCAAAACATCGAGGTAGGTCTCCTGCAGGACATCGGCGGTGATCGGCCGGTCAGCTTCGACCACTCGGTGGGCTCGCAGTTCGAAGTCCGCGAACATCGCCTGCCGGTAGAAGCCGGCTGTGATGTCATCGGTGGCGTGCTGGAGCAGGGTCACACGGCGCGCAGGGTCCGTCTCCTCGGCGAGCAGGCGATCGAGAAACAGGGACTCGTTGGCCATCGACGCCACCTCCGCGACGAAAATCGAGTAGGACGAGGTGGCAAAGGGTTGGCTCTCATGGGAGAGCACGGTGTGCATGGTGTGGCCCATTTCGTGGGCGACGGTGAAGGCGTCGTTGAGGGTGTCGGCGTAGTTGAGAAGCATATAAGGATGGACGCCGTAGACCCCGGCTGAAAACGCCCCCGAGCGTTTGCCCTCGTTCTCGTAAACGTCGATCCAGCGTTCGGCGAAGGAACGCTCCACTGTCCGTTGATATTCGTCGCCGAAGATCGCGACCGACTCGATGATGAGTTGTCCGATAGTGTCGTAGGGGAGGGCCCAATCGATCTCGACCAGCGGCAGGTAGGCGTCGAAGTACCGATAGCGCTCGAGCCCCAGGGTCTCCCTCCGGAGTTTGTGGTATCGCCGGAGCGGACCGCTCCCGGTCCGTGCCGTGCTGATGAGGTTCTCTACAACCGTCGCCGGAATGTTGTCGTCATCGAGCTTGGCTTCGAGGGCCGAATCGTAGCGCCGCGACCGGGCGGTGAACCAGTCTTTCTGCAGGACTCCGTTGTAGATCGCGGCATAGGTGTTGGGGTAGTCGTCGTAGACCGTGAAGTGGGCCTTGAAGAGCTTTTCGCGATCGTTTTGCTCGCGCAGTGTGTGCAGCCCCTGTGAATAGCCGGCGTGGCTCGCCACCATCTCGCTGCCGTCGGACAGCCTGACGGTTGGAAACTTGACGTCGGCATCGGCCAACATCGTGTAGGTCTGAGACGGGGTGCCCCCAAGGGTCGAAGCGAAAGCCAGCAGGCGCTCGCCGTCCTCGTCGAGAACGTGGCGATGCATGCGGTAGCTCTCCTCGATACCGAAACGGTAGGGCGCGAGCTCCGGAGTTTCGTCGAGCCAGCTCTGCATCGTCTCTGCGGGGATTTCGAGCAACTCGGGGGTGTACCAGGCGGTGGCCTGGCGAAAGGCCGCGAGCGCCAGCCTCACCTGCTCGAGCCGCGCCTGGACCGCGTTGTCGCGGGTGTCCTGGCTCTGCATCAGTCCGGGGTATTGATAGACGCGATAGGCGATCTGACCGAGCGCGTCCGAGGCGAGGCTGGCCTCGAGGATCCGCTGCGGGCCCTCCGCGAGGGTCCCCTTGAGCTTCTGGTAGTTGTCCATCAGCCCCTGCAGCCGATCGAGATCTGACTCCCATGCGGTCCAGTGAGGGTAGATGTGGCTCAGATCCCACTTGTGGCTCTCGGGGATCTCGGCGCGGTCGCGGGTCTTCGGTTTGCGCCATGCTTCGGTCGTCATCTTCAAGCTCCTCGTTGTGCCGATCGCCGGCATACGGTAACCACACAGGACGATCCTGTAAAGGCGCGGGGTCGTCCGCGGACGGTGTCGGGTGAAGGAAACAGCCGGTCGAGGGCTGGCCGGCTTCCCGTAAACCACGCCGCCCACCGATCAGGCGGGTCCGGCGAAACCTTCTCTGGTGCTCATCAACGGACGGAATAGGGCGTTCTTTCTCGCCTCGCAGGTTCGGCAGCTGCCGTCCGGGCAATCGTTCCGCAGCCCTGCCCGGATCTTCTTGAGGCCGTCAGAGCCGAGAATCGCCCGGCGGGCGTCCCGCGGCACCAACGCGATCGGTTCGTCCTCCCAGAATGGACATGGCAGCACGCCTCCGTTGGGGCGAATTAAAAGCACTTTCCCCGGAAAGGAGCAACCATTGATCCGCTCGAGCATCGAGCGATGCCATTGCGCCGGACCGTCGATCCCGGATTTCAGGAGCCACAGCTTGCGACGAATCTTCCCGATCAACGAATTGTCTGCGTCACACTCCTTTTCCATCGCCGGGTATGCGCTGAGGGTCAAC
>Ga0315534_1000185_pt1 | contig 39399 bp, 32 predicted proteins | sample SalMarSW160240MG_FD_203094 | JGI IMG/M metagenome (GOLD analysis project Ga0315534, IMG submission 203094) | Salt marsh sediment microbial communities from the Plum Island Ecosystem LTER, Massachusetts, United States - Salt Marsh Sediment SW1602-40 ... | reverse complement strand
CCGCGTCGGGAGTCCAGCCACCGTCGCGCCACATGAACGCGATCTGCTTCGGGTGCTGGAAGATCGTGTACGCGAAGTCGGTACGACCCAGGATCTGGCCGTTGACGTGCGACGCCCGATCCGACGCCAAGAACGCGACCAGCGGTGCGTTGAGCGACGGGTCGGCCTCCGGCGGTGGTGCCTCACCCGATCGTTCGAACAGCGACGCCGTCATCCGCGTGGCTCCCGCGGGCGCCACGGCGTTCACCGTGATCCCGTAGCGGCCGAGCTCGAGCGCCCAGATGAACGTCATGCCCATGAGCGCGGCCTTCGCCGAGCCGTAGTTGGTCTGACCGAAGTTGCCGCGGATGCCGGCGGACGACGTGACGTTGACGATCCGGCCGTAGCCTGCCTCCTTCATGATCGGCGCGGCGTGCCGGGCGCAGTTGAACGAGCCCTTCATGTGCACGGCGACGACCGCGTCGAAGTCGTCCTCGCTCATCTTCACGAGCGTGCGGTCGCGCACGATCCCCGCGTTGTTGACGAGGATGTCGAGCCGGCCGAACGAGTCGATCGCGGTCCGCACGATGCGCTCGGCGCCCGCGAAGTCGGTGACCGAGTCGTAGTTGGGCACGGCCTTCGAGCCGAGCTTCTCGATCTCCGCGCAGACCTGCGCCGCTGGGTCCTCGTCGGTGCCCTGACCGTCGAGCGACACGCCGACGTCGTTGATCACGACCTTGGCTCCCTCGCTGGCCATGCAGAGCGCGAACTCACGCCCGATGCCCCGCCCCGACCCGGTGACGACCGCGACCTTCCCGTCGAGCAGTCCCACTACTCCCGCTCCTGGCGCTTCGCGCCGGGCCGCTCGGGCCCCGGCTCACTGCGGCGCAGGGTACCTGCGCCGCGGACGCTCACCTCTGGCACTACTCCCGCTCCTGGCGCTTCGCGCCGGGCCGCATCAGCCGCAGACCGCGGTCGCGGTGCCGGTCAGCACCGCGACGCCGTCCTGGTTGGCGGCCGTGGTCTCGAGATCGACGAGGTGCTCGCCGCCGTCCTCGCGCTTGCCCGTCACCTTCGCGGAGAACGTGATCGTGTCACCCGGCCACACCTGCTTCGCGAACCTCACCTGGAAGCGGCGCATCGCCTCGGGGCCGAACCAGTCCTTCACCACCCGTGCCATGAGGCCCGCGGTCAGCATGCCGTGACCGAACACCGACGGGTTCCCGACCTTGGTCGCGATCGTGTCGTCGTGGTGCATGGGGTTGAAGTCGCCGGACGCCCCCGCGTAGCGCACGAAGTGCGTGCGGGTGAGGTCCTCGACGACGAGCGGCGGAGCCTCGTCGCCGACGTCCAGGCTGTCGAAGGAGGGTGCGGTTGCTGTCGTCATCGCGCCGGAGACTAGACGCGGGACTCGGCGAACGTGACATGGCCGTCAGCCCCCTCCTAGCCTCTCGCCGATGAGCCGGACGCCCGCGCGCGGTGGGGCGCGAGGGGGCGCGCCGACACGTGGTCGTGAGCTCCGAGCACGGGGCCAGCGCACGCTCGCCCGGGTGCTCGACGCCGGGACGAGCGTGTTCGCGGATCGCGGCTACTACGCCGCACGGGTCGACGACATCGTGAAGGCGGCCGACGTCTCCCACGGCACATTCTACCGGTACTTCTCGTCGAAGCAGGACCTCTTCGGTGCGGTCGCCGAGGGCGTCGCGACCGACATGGTCGCGCTGGCGCGCGAGCTCCCGTCGCTCGATCGCGACGACGAGCCCGCGTTCCGAGCCTGGCTCGAGCAGTTCCACCGCCTGTACGAGCGACACGGCAGGTTCCTCCGGACCTGGACCGAGGCCGAGGTCATCGACAGCGAGATCGGGCGCACCGCACGCGACCTGGTCACCGAGTTCTCGCGGCACCTCGCCACCCGGGTGCGGGCGGCCGCGCCCGATCTCGACGCGGGAGCGGCCGCCTTCGTGCTCGTCTCGATGATCGAGCGCACGAGCTACTACGTGCAGTCACGCCAGCTCCGGGTCGCTGCTGCCGAGACGCTCGACGTGCTCGCCGCCGTCACCCGGTCCGCGGTCCACGGTGCCCGCCGGCCGGCACACCGGGACAGCGCGGCGCCGGTCGCGACTGCCGCAGCCGGGCGGGCAGTGCTACGTTCCTGACGCCAACGTCAGTTCGGCCGAGCAGCGCGCACGCGCGGCTCACACGACCAAGGGGGGAACATGCGTCGACGGTTGATCGTCGGGCTCATGGGGGTCCTGGCCGCGAGCGCGCTCGTGATCGGGTCCACCGCGGGCATCGGCACGGCATCGGTGAAGGCGGCCAAGGCACCGGTGTGCAAGGGCAAGACCAAGAAGCAGGCCATCAAGGACATCAAGACGGCCTACGACTACTTCCTGAACGGCGAAGACCACCCTGAGTCGGCCGACAAGGAGGTCTACATCCAGTACCTGAGCGGCGATCAGATCAGCCCGCAGCTCAAGGCCGACTTCGAGGCGAGCGCTGATGCGAACGCCGATGCGGCGGCGACGACCAACGTGCAGGTCAACAAGGTCAAGTGCACCGGGAAGAAGACCGCCGACGTCGACTTCGACCTCGTGCTCAACGGCGACGTCGCCGCCGACCTCGCGCCACCCGGCGACGCGATCCTCGAGGGGAAGACCTGGAAGGTCACCGCGCTGACGCTCTGCAACTCGCAGGCACTCGGCGACCCGACGATCCTCGAGAGCGGCCCGTGCTCCGAGATCGTCCTCGGTGATGCACCGTCCGACGCGACATCGGGCTAGCTCGATCAAGCAAGCATGGCGTCGGGGCCGCCCTTCGGGGCGGCCCCGATCGCGTCAGCCGGCGCCGTTGCCCGCGGGCAGGTCGCCCTGCACCGCCGGGAGGAGCCGGTCACTCACGTCGCCGAGGTCGGCGACCGCTCCCGACAGCGTCACGCGACCCTTCGACACGACGACGACATCGTCGGCCAGCGTCAGGGCTTGGTGCACGTGCTGCTCGACGATCAGCAGCGCGGTGCCCGAGTCGCGGATCGTCGCCAGGGTCTCGTACACCTCGTCGATGATGACGGGCGCGAGCCCGAGCGACAGCTCGTCGGTGATCAACAGCTTCGGTTCGTGCACCAGCACGCGCGCCAGCGACAGCATCCGCTGCTCGCCCCCCGAGAGCGTGCCCGCGACCTGCTTGCGCCGCTCGCCGAGACGGGGGAAGCGCTCGTATGCATTCTTGACGGCACCCCGCCACCCGCTGCGCCCGAACACCTGCCGGAACGTCAGCGCGAGGTTCTCCTCGACCGTGAGCGACGAGAAGACCGAACGGCCCTCGGGCGCGTGCACGATCCCGAGCCGCGCCATCTTGTAGGCGCGCATGCCGGTGATGTCCTTCCCCTGGTAGAGAAGCTGACCGCTCGATGGCTTCAACAGCCCGCAGCACACCCTCACCACGGTCGTCTTGCCGGAGCCGTTCGCGCCGAGCAACGTCGTCACCGACCTCTCGCGCACGCCGAGCGACACGCCGAACAACGAGCGGAACGGCCCGTAGCTGGCCTCGACATCGCGCAGCTCGAGCAGCGCTGCGCCGTCGTTCGACGGCACGCCGGGGCCAGACCCGACGGTCGGAGTGGCAGCGGCGGCCGGGCTCACACCACGTCCCCGAGGTACGCCTTGCGGACCGCGGCGTCGCTGAGGACCTCGTCGGTGGGGCCGACGGCGATGCGGGTGCCGAAGTCGAGGACGTACAGCCGCGTGACGAGGCTCTGGACCATCTCGACGTCGTGCTCGACGAGCAGGACGGCGAACTCGTGCTGGGCCTGGACCGTCGCGAGCCGCTCGGCCAGCGCCGCGGTCTCCTTCACGTCGAGTCCCGACGACGGCTCGTCGAGCAGGAGCAGCTTCGGTTGCGTCATCAGCGCGCGCCCCAGCTCCACGAGCCGGCCGCGCCCGAGGCTGAGCGCCTCGACCGGCCGGTCGGCCTCGCGCTGGAGACCGAGGAGCTCGATCATGGCGTCGACCTTCGCCATCTCGTCGCCGGTCGGGTCGGAGAGGTTGAGCAGGTCCTTCCAGAGATGTCCCGAGCGGTTCCGTTGCCGCTCGGCGACCATGAAGTGGTCACGCACCGTCGTGCCGCCGAAGAGCTCGAGACGCTGGAACGTGCGGCCGATGCCGAGCCGCGCCCGCTTGTGGACCGGCAGTCCGCCGATCTCCTGACCGTCGAACACGACCTCACCCTGCTCGGGCCGGAGCATGCCGAGCAGGCAGTTGAACAGCGTCGTCTTCCCGGCACCGTTGGGGCCGATGAGACCGACCATCTCGCCGTGCTCGACGTCGAGGTCGACAGCGTTGAGCGCGGTGATCCCGGCGAAGCGCTTGGTGATGCCCGAGGCCTCGAGGAGCCTTGCCTCCGTCCAGTCGGTCGGGAGGCCGTGACGGTTCGCGACGTCGGTCACGCCACCGGCTCCGGTTCGCTGAGCGCTACGTCGCGCTGCACCGCGAACGTGCGCTCCTCGGGAGGCTCGTAGCTCTCACCGCCGATGGCGAGCTCGTTGCTGGCACCCTGCACCCCCGAGACCCACTGCGTCCACACGATCACGAAGATCGAGACGAGGAAGAAGACCGGCCAGCCCGAGGGCGGAGCACCCTGGTCGAAGATGCTGCCCTCCGTCTCGCCCGTGAGGGTCGTCCGCTGGAACAGCAGCGCACCCGCGATCAGGAAGCCGAAGGGCGCGCGCCCCTCACGCCAGCTGATCGGCGAGGCGAGCCACCCGCGGCCGCGTGCGATGCGCTCGACGTGGGTCGGCAGCAGGAAGAACGCCACGCCCGCGATGCCCGCAGGGATGCCGACCAAGACGCAGTCGAGCAGGCTGTGGTGCAGCGGCCATCCCTGCTCGTTGAAGAACCACCCGACGAGCGCGCCCACGGCACCGCCGCCGAGCAGCAACCACAGGCCGTTGCGCACGCCGCCGTCGCGGCGCAGCACGTGGTCGGTGCGGAAGATCCAGTAGAGCGCGAACAGCAGGCTCGGGGCGATGAACCAGACCAACGTGGGCCCGTGCACCGCGACCCAGTGTCCCTGGATGGGGCTGCGCACCAGGATGTAGAGGAAGTACAGCGCCGGCCCGGCGATCACCGGCAGCGCGACCTGCCACACGGGCCGGTACCCCGCCGGCAGCTTCCCCTCCCTCTCCATGTCCTTCGCGCGCGCGTTCAGCGCACGCTGACGGATCTGAGCCACGATGTTCTTGCGGGTCTGGTACTCGACGACGCCTTCGGGATGGCGTGCGTAGGTGATGGCGCCCAGCCCGAAGAACACGATCGCGAACTCGGGCCGGAACCCGAGCGCGCCGAGCAGCCACGCGAACACGACGAAGCTGATCGCGGCGTTCGCAGCACCGTCGACCGTGCGAGAGCCCAGAGTGACGACCAGCACGACCCAGACGATGCCGAGGATCGAGATCGTCTCGGTCGGTGTCGCGTTCTGGAAGTGCAGCGTGAGCATGCCCCCGCCGAGGCCCGCCACCCCGGCGGCGAGCGCGAACAACGTGATCCGCAGGCTCATGCCGTTGATGCCCACGGACGCAGCCGCGGGATCGCTGCCGCGCAGCGCGGCGAGCAGGCGGCCGGTCGTGCCCTTGCGGATCAGGATCACGGCGAAGCCGACGAGCGCGAACACACCGAACACGAACATGAACCAGATGTGGTCGCCTTGGAGCCAGTCGGGACGGGAGACCTCGATGCCCGACGCGCCGCCGATGATGCCCTCACGCCGGAAGATCGTCTTGTCGGCCATGAGCGCGAAGGCCAGGGTCGCGAGCGAGAGGTAGAGGCCCGAGAGCCTGGCAGGTGGTCGGCCCCGCAACCGGCCGATCAGCGCCGGCAGCGCGTCGATGAGCAGCACGAAGAGCCCGCCGATCGCAGCGGCGAGGATCGCGCCGATGACCAGGCCCCACAGGACCGGGATCCCCGCGTCGCGCGCGAGGTTCGCGAGGGTGAACGCACCCACCGACGCGAACGTCGCCTGCGCGAGCGAGATCTGACCACCGAGTCCGGTGAAGATCGTGATCGAGAGGAAGATCGTGGCCAGGACGAACGCGTACGTGAGCCGGTCGACCCAGATGGAGCTCACGAGCGTGTTCATCACGACCAGGAAGCCGAGGACGAACACCGGGAAGGCGATCTTCGACATCTTGCGCAGCGACTCGTCCTTGTACTCGTGCGCCATCGCCGGTGGCGGGGGATCCACCCCTGCGAGCGGATCGGCCGCCGCCTTGCCCTCTCGCAGCTTCGGCCAGAAGACGAGGAGCAGGAACAGGATGAGGAACGGGAACGTCGGCTGGAGGTCGTCCGCGATGTTCGTGCCCCCGACGATGTCGGGCAGCGCACGGGCACCGATGCCGATGAGCACCGCACCGATCAGGGTCATGGGGATGTTGCTGAATCGACCGACCGCGGCCGCTGCGATCGCGGCCACGATCAGCAGCTGGTAGATCGTGCCGTTGACCTCGGTGTACTCGGGCGCCAAGAGCACGCCGGCGAGGCCGGCGATCGTGCTCGACAGCATCCAGGCGAAGGCTCCGACCCGGTCGGCGTCGACGCCCGCCAGCTCGACCATCCGAGGGCTCTCGACGACCGCCCGCATCTGGAGACCGATCGGCGTGAACCGGAAGATGACGCCGAGGATCACGACCGCGACGACGGTGCAAATCACGATCGTGAGCGCGTTCGCGCCGATCGTGTAGTCGCCGATGTCGAAGACCTCGAAGCGGTCGATGCCGATCAGCGGCGCCACGCTGGGCGGGAACGGAGCCGGCACGGGACTGTAGATCGCCTTGACGATCTCGGGGATCGCGACGAGCAGACCGAGCGCGCTGACGAGCTTCACCTGCCACGACGCGGTTCGCATGTAGCGGAACAGGGCGCGGTCGAGCAGCAGCCCGACGAGCGGCGACACGACGAACACCGTGACCACGAACCCCAGCCACAGGGGCCACTCGTGGTTCTCGACCCGGTCGTAGAAGAACCAGGCCGAGAAGAACGCCTGGCCGCTGAACGCGAGGTTGAAGACCCCCGACGTCTTGTACGTCAGGACGAGGCCGACCGCGACCAACCCGTAGATGCACCCGATGGGCACACCCTGGATGAGCCATTGAGCGAGCTGGTCCACGTGCGCGACCGATCCGCGAGGAGGCGCCTACGCGCCGACCGGCCCCGTCAAGGAGTGACGGTGGGGTCGGTCTCCCCCGATTTCAGCGGCAGGTAGAACGGGTCGTCGAGCGTCGCGGGCCGCGGGTTGTCAGGGAAGCACACGAACGGTTGCCCTGGCTTGCCGAAGATCGGCTCGAACTTCCCGTCGACAGCCTCGACGTACGCGTCGCACGCGCGATGCCCCGGACCGTGGCCGTTCTCGGTCCAGTCGATGGGGGGCACCATGTCGTCCGAGGTCCAGTCGGTGATCTGGTTGATCGCGTCGATCACCGACTGGCGCGTGAAGTCGGGGCCGGCCGCCTCGATCCCGGCGACGAGCAGCGCCGCGTTCATCCAGCCGGCCTGCGAGTGCTCACTCGGCTCGACGCCGCGCTTCTTCATCGCCTTGAGGTACTGCTTGGTGCCCTTCTGCAGCTTGCCCTGCCAGGGCGCGAAGCCGAGGCGGAAGACCCAGTTGTTGAGCTGGTCGCCGTACTTGTCGAGCGTCGACTGCTTGTAGCCCTCGGGCGCGTAGAAGACGACGTCGTCGACGCCGGCCTGCTTCAGGGCCTGCGCGATCTTGAAGCCGCCGCCGAACTCCATGCAGGTCGCGACGAACTGCACGCCCTTGTCCTTCATCGCCTGGACGTCGGCCGCGACCTCGCTGACGCTGAACCCGAACTCCAGCGCCGAGTTCTCGTGCACGACGTCCTGGCCATATGTGGCGAAGCCCTCCTTCAGGCCCTCGACGCACTTGCTGGACGAGATGTGCGTGTACCCGAACACCGCGACCTTGTCGAGGCCCTTCTCCTTCGCGACGTACGACGGGCCGATGCCCGGGCACTCGAAGCACAGGTACGAGCCCTTCTCGCCGAAGAGGTTCGAGCGCGGGCACTGCTGGGTCGGGTCGCCGCTGATCTCGGCGGTCTCGACCACCGCCTGCTCGTCGCTCGTGCCGCACCACGCGGGCTCGACGTTGATGCCGAACGCCGGGACGTCGTTGTCGGACAGGTACTTGGAGCCGAGCACGAACGAGTTGGTCATGACCGGCAGGACGGCGAAGACCTTCTTCTCCTCGACGAGCGACCGGACGGTCACGGCGCCGGTGGACGCCTGGCCCTGGTCGCTCTCCTTGGCGACGAGCTTCATCTTGCGGCCGAAGACGCCACCATCCTTGTTGACCTTGTCGAAGTAGGCCTCGGCGCCCTCGAAGCCGTCGGGATAGGCGACGTTGAGCGTGTCGTTCGGCGGGCTCGAGTAGCCACCGACCTTGATCTCGCTCTTCGTGACCCCCGGGCGGTCGCCCCCTTGCGCGCTCGCGGGCAACATCCCCGCGACCACCACCACGAGCACCGTGACGGCCACTGCTCCGAAGACCTTGCGCATCGGCTCTCCCCCAGATCCCGACGGCCCTGCTGGCGGCGCGCACGCTAGCGCGGAATCCCCTGACGCTCACGTCAGCAACCGGAGCGCCGCCCGAACGCCGCCTGCGGGTGCGCGACGATCTTCGGCGTGCCCGGGACCCTGGTCTCCTTCCACGCCCATCCCGACGACGAGGCCATCCAGACCGGTGGCACGATCGCCCGTGCCGCCGCCGACGGGCACCGCGTCGTGCTCGTGGTCGCGACGAAGGGCGAGCACGGGGAGGTCGACGACGGTGTGCTGCGCGACGGCGAGACGCTCGCGGAGCGCCGCGTCGCCGAGACCGAGGCCGCGGCCCGGATCTTGGGCATCCACCGGCTCGCGTTCCTCGGCTACACCGACTCGGGCATGGCCGGAACGCCGGAGAACGACGCGCCCGGCTCCTTCTGGAGGGCCGACCCCGAAGAGGCCGCGGGCCGGCTGGCCGCGATCCTCCGCGACGAGGACGCCGAGGTCCTGACCATCTACGACTCGCACGGCGGGTACGACCACCCCGACCACATCCAGGTGCACCGCGTCGGCGCGCGCGCTGCCGAGCTCGCGGGGACGCCACGTGTGTACGAGGCGACGATGAACCGCGACGAGGTGCGTCGCTTCATGATCGAGATGGGCGACGAAGCCGACACGCGCGGCATCGACACGCGCGAGGAGCTCGGCGACCCCGACGAGCTGACGATGGGCACCCCGGCCGACGAGATCACGACCACGGTCGACGTCTCCGCGCACGTCGACACGAAGCGATCGGCTCTGAGTGCCCACGCGTCCCAGGTCGACGAGTCCTCCTTCTTCCTCGCCATGCCCCACGAGCACTTCCGCATGGCGTTCGGCACCGAGTGGTTCATCCGCCGCGGTGCGGCTGCGGACACCCACGAGGACTGGCTCTTCCCCGGTCCTTGATGCGTTCGGGCCAGGACGCGGCGAGGCCCCGGGGGTGACCCCGGGGCCGTCGCTCGCTGGTGGTCGGCGACCGACGCCGCTGTCAGAGGTCGACCGGGACCAGGTCGTCGGGAGCCTCTTCGTGCTCCGGGAGGTCGACGTCGACGTCGACGTTCGTGGACTGGTCGATCGCCTGCTGGTTGTCGTCCCCGCTGGCGAGGTTCGAGTCCGCCACGAGTGAGTCGTCCACCTGGATCCCGTCACCACTCTGGGTCTGGACGTCTCCGCCGACCCACGAGTCGTCGATGTTCACGTTCCCGTCCCCGACCTGCTGGTCGAAGTCCAGGTCACCGTGGTTCTCGATGTTGTTGGTGATCGAGCTGTCGACCTCGAAGTAGTGGTTGTAGACGACCGGATCGAGGTGTGCGACCACACCCGCGACCCCCGAGCCCGCGGCCCCGGCACTCGCCGACGCCGCCCCGGCCCCGCCGTAGGCGGCGCCACACTGCGCCACCGCCTGCGGGTTCACGCCCGAGTAGCCGTGCTCGGTGAGCCAGCTCTCGGGGTCCTTGGCGTACTCCTCGGCCTTCGTCTCGTCACCCAACAGGTCCTCGAGCAGCTGCTCGGCACCTTCGATGTCCACCTGCGTGATCGGCATCTCGCTTCCTCCTTGTCTGTGGCCCTCGCCGTTCGAGGACCACCGTCACGATCCGCCGATCGTCACGGCCTGGGATCGGGAGGAACCCCCCACCCCCGACCCCCACGTAGGGGATCGGGAGGCAGGGGATCGGGAGGCAGGGGATCGGGAGGCAGGGGATCGGGAGGCAGGGGATCGGGAGGCAGGGGATCGGGAGGCAGGGGATCGGGAGGCAGGGATCGGGCAGGAGGGGCTGACCAGGAAGCGGCTCGAGCAGAGCAGGATCGGCGCCGGGACAGGACGAGCGGGGAGAATGGGGGCGATGCCCACGGTGCTCCTGGCCTTCGGGATCGTGGTGGCGCTGCTGACGCTGCCCGGGCTGCTGCCGGTCCGCCACTGGTCGATCCTGTTCCCGGCGTTCGTGGCGTCGTTCCTCGGGACCGGGCTCGCTGGCTGGTGGCTCGTGCTCGTCCCGACGACGACCGCACTCCTCGTCGCGCTCGGAGGCCTGGCGACCTGGCAGGGATGGGTGGGCGTCGCGCTCGTCGCCGCGACCGTGGTCGGGCTCTTCTACCAGGCGCTGATGGCCCGCAGGGGCGCGATCCACTTCGACCGGGTGCTCGCGGCCCGCGTCGCGACGCGACCTCGGATGCGACGCCATCCGCGATGGGTGCTCCTGCCGTGGTCGATGCATGACGTCCACGTCGAGCGCATCAAGAACCTCCGCTACGCGCCAGGCGCGGGCCGCCGCCACCTGCTCGACGTGTACCGCTCCCACGACGTGAAGCCGCGCAGCCCCGTCATCCTGCAGATCCACGGGGGCGGCTGGACCGTCGGCGCGAAGGACAGCCAGGGCCGTCCCCTGATGAACCGCCTCGCGCGTGCCGGCTGGGTCTGTGTCGCGGCGAACTACCGGTTGAGCCCGCGGGGGCGCTGGCCCGACCACCTGGTCGACTGCAAGGCCGCGCTCGCCTGGATCCGGGAGCACATCCACGAGTACGGCGGCGACCCGACGCGCGTCGTCGTCACCGGCGGCTCCGCCGGCGGCCACCTCTCGGCGATGCTCGCCCTCACCCAGAACGACCCCGGGTACCAGCCGGGCTTCGAAGACGCTGACACGTCGGTCACCGCCGCGATCCCGATGTACGGCGCGTACGACATGGTCGAGACGTTCACCACGTTCCGATCCAAGCTCGGCCGAAAGATCGCGGGCTGGGTCGGTGCGGCCGTCCTCGGCACGACGCCCGACCGCGACCCGGGTGCGTACGTCGACGCGTCACCGATGGCACACATCGGGCCCGGCACACGTCAGACCCCCTTCCTGGTCGTCCACGGCACCGTCGACAACCTCGTCCACGTCGAGCAGGCCCGGCGCTTCGCCGCGCGGCTGCGCGAAGCCGGTTGCGACGTGACCTACGTCGAGCTCGTCGGCGCACCGCACGCCTTCGACGTGTTCCACTCCACCTGGGAGCACGCCGCGACGACCGGGATCGAGTGGTGGCTCAGCAGCGTCGTCCCGGTGACGACGCCCGAGCGCGTGGTCACGATCGACGCCGGCCTCCGCCACGCATCCTCACGATCCGCGGACGGTGGTTCCGCAGGGAGCGATCCGACGACCATGGCGCGTACGGAGCCATCGTGAAGGCGGCGAGGCCCAGCAGCACCGCGTCGTAGTTGACGCGCCACCCCGCGAAGTCTCGCCAGCACCGCTCTCGGTCGGGTCGGACGGGGACGCCGGCCGCACCGAGCTCCTCGTAGGCCGCGAGGTACTCGGCCTTCTCGATGCCGATCGGCGCGTCGGGGGCTGGGTCGCGGTCGAACGGGAAGTCGTAGTAGTCGGCGATGTCGCGCAGCGCGAGCGTGCCGCTGCGGATGCAGAGCCCGGCCTGTGGCGACCACGGGATCGTGAGCGTCGACTGCGCGATCGACGCCGCGTCGAGCACGGCACCCGCCGACGTGACCCACGAGCGATCGGAGCTCGGGGATCGAAAGAACGTCAGGACCGCGAGCGACGTGTGCGTCTCGCCGAGCTCGGCGAACCACTGCTCCCACTCCTTCCACAGCTCGGGCAGGTGGTCGTTCCAGCCGATCGCGTGGTAGCGCATCAGCAGCTCCACCCCGCTCGGCGGGGTCCCGGCGAGGGTCGCGAGGCGGGCGACCTCGCGCTCGCGGCGCGAGAACGCCCCGTAGATCGTCGGCAGGTACGCGATCAGGAGGGCGAGGATCGCGAGCCCGGTCGCGGCCTCGGCGAAGACCGCGAGGTAGCCCGGGATCCCCGGGCTCGGGAGCTCGAAGCCGAGTGTGAAGAAGGAGGAGCCCGAGAGCTCGAACGCGTCGTGCCAGGTGTCTCGGACCAGCGCGTGGTAGATGAGGGCAAAGCCCCCGATCACGAGGGCCATCCACACGAAGACCAGCCCGAACAGCCCGATCGGGGCGTACAGGGCCATGATCCGGTCACGGGTCTCGTAGCTCCTGGACTCCCCCGCGACGAGGTTGAAGACCGACCGGAGCCCCACGAACACGAGGCGGGTCAAGGGGTTGCTCGAGCCGCGGGGCAGCACGAAGGTCCGCAGCGCCGAGTCGTACACCGCGAGGATCAGGGCGACCCCGGCGAGCACCAGCGCCACGTCGAGCAACGTCTCCACCGGGCGCATCGTGCCCCATCCGGGCACCCGGGCGGGCTCCGAGCCGCCGGGGCGCCATTGACAGCGGGCCCGTGCCTTCTAGAGTGTCGCCGTCGTGACGGGGGTCACACCCTCGCCGCCGGTCCGGCCCTGCACGTGGACGGGTTACCGACGGGTATCACGACCAGCGCGGGGCGACCGGCGCCTCGGCAGGCACGGGGGGGAAACGTGGCCGAGGGGATGAGGCACGCACACCGGCGGGGATGGACGCGCCTGGGCGCGGCCGTCGCAGTCGCAGGGTTGCTCTCGTTCGCGTTCGCGACGAGCACCAGCGCGTCCGAGTCCGCGCGGGTCGGGCACCAGAAGGGTGGCGGCGACCTCACGTTCGCGCTCGAGGCCGAGTCGACCAACTACTGCCTGAGCACGGCCCAGCTCGCGATCTCGGGCATCCAGGTCGTGGCCGCGGTCTACGACACGCTCACCGTGCCGAACGACAAGGGCGAGGCCGTCCCGTACCTGGCGAAGTCGGTCGAGCCCAACGCCGACTTCACCGAGTGGACGATCGGGCTGCGCGACGGCATCACGTTCCACAACGGCGAGCCGCTCGACGCCGACGCGGTCAAGCTGAACCTCGACTCGTACCGCGGTGCCGACGGCGCACCGAACGTCGGGCCGCTCTTCCCGGTGGTGCTGGACTTCATCGCCGACGTGCAGGTCACCGACCCGTCGACCGTCACCGTGACGACGAGCGTGCCCGTCTTCGACTTCCCGAACTACCTGTTCCAGGTCGGTCGCTTCGGGATCATGGCGCCCGAGCAGCTCAACTCCGGCGAGGAGTGCCAGACCAACATGATCGGCACCGGTCCGTTCAAGCTCGAGGAGTACTCCCAGAACGAGAAGACGGTGGTCGTCAAGAACGACGACTACTGGCAGAAGGGCTTCCCGAAGGCCGACCAGATCACGTTCGTACCGGTCACCGAGGCCGCGACGCGCGTGAACGGCCTCCAGGGCGGCCAGTCCGACATCATCCACACCTCGAGCGCGGTGGCGATCGACACGCTCAAGGGCCTCGGCACCAGCACCGCCGAGCTCCTCGTGCAGAAGCCCGGGTACCGCGAGATCCGCTACTACGTGCTGCTGTCCGACACCGCGCCGTTCGACAACCCGGACGCTCGACAGGCCTTCGAGATGGCGCTCGACCGTGACGAGATCAACTCGATCGTCAACAAGGGCCAGTTCGACCTGGCCAACGGCCTCATGGACGTCGACGCTCCCGGGTACCTCAAGCAGGCCGGTTACCCAAACCACAACCTGAAGAAGGCGACGTCGCTTGCCTCACAAGTCAAGAGCGACGTCGGGTCCTTCGACGTCATCCTCGGCACGACGACCGACCCCGAGAACTCCCGCGAGGCCCAGCTCATGAAGGAGCAGCTCGCCAAGGCCGGGATCGACGCCGAGATCGCGCAGTTCGACCAGGCGACGCTGATCAACAAGGCCCTCTCGGGAGACATCGACGTGCTGCTGTGGCGCAACCTCCACGGCGGCTACTCGAACTCGGCCGACTCCGACAACTACCCGTGGTGGTCGAACGCCGACACCGGGAACTTCATCAACTTCTCCAAGTTCAACAACGACGAGACGCAGGCACTGCTCGACGAGGGCCGCGGCGAGTCGGAGAAGTCTGCGATCGACAGCACGTATCAGGACTTCAACAAGGCGATGGCCGAGAACATCTACATCGTGCCGGTCTGGTTCGTGGACTGGGCGATCGGCTACTCGCCCGACGTGAACCTCACGCTGCCGAAGATCCCCGACGGGGGCGGCAAGCCATTGTTCGTGTACGGGCGCATCCCGGTGCTCGGCCTGGGCACGTCCTGACACGAGGAGCCGAAGAAGGGAACCGGTAGGAGACGGATCAGGGACGGCACATGGAGCTCTTGAAGCTGATCGCTCGACGTGCGGTGCAGCTGCTCGTCGTGCTCATCGTCGTGAGCTTCTTCACGTTCCTGCTGATCCGTCTCCTGCCCGGTGACCCGACCGACGCGATCATCCCGTTCGGGACCGAGGAGCAGAAGGCCCAGCTGCGCGACGACCTCGGGCTCGAAGAGGGCTTCTTCCAGCAGTACTGGGACTACGTCAGCGGCCTCGCCCAGGGGGACCTCGGCCACCAGTACTCGTCGGGCCGGCCGGTGGCCGACCTCGTCGAGCAGTCGTTGCCGATCTCGCTCCAGCTGATGATCTACGCGCAGGTCATCGCCTTGCTGTTCGCGATCCCGCTCGGCGTGTTCGCCGCCTACCGGTCGGGCTCCAAGAGCGACAGCGCGATCAACACCACGGGCTTCGCGCTGCTCGCGCTGCCCAACTTCGTGCTCGCGCTCGTGCTGTCGTACTTCATCGGCGCGGAGCTCAAGTGGTTACCCACATCCGGCTATGCACCCGGGTGGCTCGATCCGTTGTTCGACCCGAGCCGTACGCCCGACTTCGGTGAGCACATCCGCTTCATGATCCTGCCCGCGATCACGCTGGCCGTCGGCCAGATCGCCATCTACATGCGACTGCTGCGCAGCGACATGATCGCGACGCTCCAGGAGAACTTCATCACGATGGCCAAGGCGAAGGGGATCTCGAACCGGCGCATCCTGTGGCGTCACGCGCTCCGCCCGTCGAGCCTCACGTTGCTCACCGTCGCCGGTCTCAACGTCGGCGTGCTGATCGGTGGCGCGATCGTCGTCGAAGTGATCTTCGGGATCCCAGGTATGGGACAGAAGATCGGGCAGGCGATCTTCTCGCGCGAGTACGTCGAGCTCCAGAGCTACGTCGTCGTGATCGCCGTGCTGTTCGTGCTCATCAACTTCTTCGTCGACTTCCTCTACTCCGTGCTCGACCCGAGGATCCGCCGTGCCCGAGCGACCACCTGAGACCGCGCTCGTCGGCGACTTCGAGACTCCCGACGAGCAGATCGTCGAGGAGTCCATCGAAGGTGGGCTCCTCGGTCAGAGCGCGGAGATCAGAGTCGGCGCGGTCGCGGCCGGCGGTGAGGGTCGCCGTCGCGGACCGGGTCTCGGGCTCGGCGCGTGGCTCGCGATCGGCTGGATGGTCTTCATCGTCCTCATCGCGGTGCTCGCCAAGACCGGCATCCTCACGTGGGGCGATGCCGAGGAGAGCTTCGGTCGGTGCGCGCGCAAGGGCCCGCTCGCCGACGAGGGCAGCGCGTCGGGGTTCCTGCTCGGTTGCGACAGCAACGGGCGCGACATGATCCCGCGCCTCGCGCTCGGCGCGTGGACGTCGATGCTCGTCGCAACGGGTGCAATCGTCGTCGGGTTCGTGATCGGCGGCTTCCTCGGCCTGCTCGCCGGATACTTCGGCGGGAAGGAGACGAGGTTCGGCGCCGTGATCGTCGGCGCACTCGTCGGCGCGGTGTTCGGCCTCATCATCGGCGGCGTGTTCTTCGCCGTCCTCATCGGCCTCGGCGACAACCTGGCCGGCGTGCTCGGGGTGCTCTTCGGCGCACTCGCCGGTGGGTTCGCCGGATACCGAAGAGGGGATTTGGACGTATACCTCACCGGAGTCTTCAACGTCATGCTGTCGGTGCCGGCGATCGTGCTCGCGCTCTCGCTCACCGCGTTCCTGCTCGGCAGCGCCGACGAGGCGGCCTCCGGTGGCGGCCTGCCGCCCGAGCTGGTGCTCATCATCGCAATCGGGGTGGTGTCGATCCCGCTCGTCGGGCGCATCTCGCGAGCGAGCGCGCTGAGCTGGGCGCAACGCGACTTCGTGCTCGCCGCCCGGGCGCAGGGTGCGAAGAACGGCCGCATCATGGTCAAGGAGCTGCTCCCCAACGTGCTCCCCGCCATGTTCTCCATCTCGCTGCTCGGCATCGCGATCGCGATCGTCGCCGAGGGCACACTGGCGATCCTCGGCGTGGGTGTGCGGCCACCGACGCCTTCATGGGGCAACATCATCGCCCTCGACCGCGGCAACCTGTTCAAGTCGCCGCACATCGTGTTCGAGGCCTCGCTGCTGATCTTCCTCACCGTGCTCGCGCTCAACTTCCTGGGTGATGTCGTGCGGTCTCGCTTCGACGTGCGGGAGGGTGGGATTTGAGTGACACCGACGCGCCCGGCATCACCAACACGTCGACTGCCGCTGGCGGCGGCGGGCCGGCGACCGATGGCAGGTTGCTCACAGTCACCGACGTCAAGACGCACTTCCAGACCGACCGCGGCCTCGTCCGCGCCGTCGACGGCGTCTCGTTCACGCTCGACCGGGGCGACACGCTCGGGATCGTGGGCGAGTCGGGGTGCGGCAAGACGGTGCTCTCGCGCTCGATCATGGGGCTGCTGCCCAAGCGCGGGCTCGTGCGCGAGGGCTCGATCGTGCTCGAAGGCACGGAGCTGATCGATCTCTCCCCCAAGGAGATGCGCGAGTACTGGGGCGCGCAGATGTCGATGATCTTCCAGGACCCGATGACGTCGCTCAACCCGGTGATGAAGATCGGCAACCAGATCAACGAGTCGATCCGCCAGCACCTCGACGTGTCGAAGGACTTCGCGACCGAGCTCGCCACGAACCTTCTCGGGTCCGTGCGCATCCCCGAGCCCGAGGCGCGGCTCAAGGAGTACCCGCACCAGCTGTCCGGCGGCATGCGGCAGCGCGTGTGCATCGCGGTGGCTCTCGCCTGTGGACCCAAGCTGCTCTTCGCCGACGAGCCGACGACCGCGCTCGACGTGACCGTGCAGGCGCAGGTGCTCGACCTCATGGCGACGCAGCAGCGAGAGCGATTCATGGCCATGGTCCTGATCACGCACGATCTCGGCGTCGTCGCCGGTCGCGCCGACGAGATCGCGGTGATGTACGCCGGCCGCGTCGTCGAGAAGTCGCCGGCCGAGGAGCTCTTCTCCAACATGAAGATGCCGTACACCGAGGCACTGCTCTCGTCGATCCCGAAGCTGGGGGACGCGACGCACACCCGGCTGGCGACGATCCCCGGCCGGCCGCCCGACCTCGTGAACCCACCGAAGGGCTGCAAGTTCGCGCCCCGGTGCGCCTACGCGCAGGAGAGGTGTCTCGAGGAAGAGCCGCCGCTGGTCGAGGTCACGCCCGGCCACGAGTACCGGTGCTGGTTCCCCGTGGGCACGCCCGAGGGCGTCGAGGCACTCGAGCGAAACAAGCGGGAGGGCACCGTCGCCGCCGCCTCGCTCACGCGGGGAGCCTGAGGTGAGCGACCGCGAGCCGGGGCCCGAGCGGCCCGGCGCGACGCGCCGAGAGCGGAGAGGCTGACGATGGCCGGGACCGGGACCGCCCACCTGCGTGACGACGGCGCGCTCTTGCGCGTCGAGGATCTGGTCGTGGAGTTCCCCGCGCGCGACGGGCTGAAGGTGCACGCCGTCTCGGGCATCAGCCTCGACATCCTCGAAGGCGAGACGATGGGGCTCGTCGGCGAATCGGGCTGCGGGAAGTCGACGACGGGTCGCGCCATCGTGCAGCTCCCGCCACCGGTTTCCGGGAGCGTGCGCCTCGACGGCACCGAGCTCACGGCGCTCTCGGGCGAGACGCTGCGGAAGCTGCGCCCGCGGATGCAGATGATCTTCCAGGACCCCATCTCATCCCTGAACCCACGACGGCGAGTGCGCGACATCGTCTCCGAGGGCCTCGACATCTGGAAGATCGGCGACAAGGCGTCGCGGGTCAAGAAGGTCGAGGAGGTGCTCGAGACCGTCGGCATCGATCCCGCCAACGCGGGCCGCCGTCCGCACGAGTTCTCCGGAGGTCAGTGCCAGCGCATCTCGATCGCCCGCGCACTCGCGACCGAGCCCAAGCTGATCATCTGTGATGAGCCGGTGTCGGCGCTCGACGTCTCGGTGCAGGCACAGATCATCAACCTGCTCCAGGACATGCACCACGCGTACGGGCTGACGCTCGTGTTCATCGCGCACGACCTCGCGGTCGTGAAGAACGTGAGCGACCGCATCGTCGTCATGTACCTCGGGAAGATGTGCGAGGTCGGTGACCCGGACGCGATCTACAACCAACCGTCGCACCCGTACACCGCGGCGCTGCTCGCCGCGATCCCCGAGCCCGATCCGGGTGTCCGACCCGACCCCGAGAAGGTGCTCGGCGGCGAGATCCCGTCGCCGCTCAAGCCTCCGAGCGGCTGTCGCTTCCGGACGCGCTGCCCGAAGGCGCAGGAGCAGTGCGCGCACGCGGAGCCGACGGTCCGCGAGATCGGCGCCAACCACTACGTCGCGTGTCACTTCCCGCTCGCCGAGGGCGAGGAGCTCGACTTCGCGCAAGTGGGAGTCGGCGCCCACATCGGCTACGACGACGAAAACGACGACCTCGCGTGATGCGTCCCTGAACCGTCTCCACGACGGCCAGCGAAGCATCCACCACCCAGGGTCACGCGGCGGCGGTCGTCACCGCCCCCGGTGCGTCCGCGAGGGCGAGCGTCAGCACGTCGGCGACGTCGTCGACGAGGTGGAACTGCATCGACTCCCGCACGCTCTCGGGCAGATCGTCGAGGTCCGGCCCGTTGCGCTCCGGGAGGATCACCGTGGTGAGCCCGGCTCGCTGCGCCGCGAGCACCTTCTGCTTCACGCCGCCGATCGGCAGCACCCGTCCCTGCAGCGTGACCTCTCCCGTCATGCCGACCTCCTCGCGCACCGGCCGCCCGGTGAGGAGGCTCGCGAGCGCGGTCGTCATGGTGATCCCCGCCGACGGACCGTCCTTCGGGATTGCGCCCGCGGGGACGTGCAGGTGCACGCCGCGACGCGTCACCGCCGGATCCAGACCCAGCTGGGCGGCGTGCGATCGGACGTACGACCGCGCGATGTGGGCCGACTCCTTCATGACGTCGCCCAGCTGGCCAGTGAGCGTGAGCTCCCCGTCCTTGGCGCGATCGGAGGCCTCGAGCGTCGACGCCTCGACCACGAGCACGTCACCTCCGGTGCCGGTCACCGCGAGCCCGGCCGCGACGCCCGGGGCACCGGTGCGAGCGATCGTCTCGGGATGGACCTTCGCCCGACCGAGCGCCTCGCGCACCGCGGGCTCGTCGATGACGACCCACTCGTCGGCTGCGCCGTCGGCGACGCGCGCCGCGGCTTTGCGCAGCAGCTTCCCGAGCTCACGCTCCAGGTTGCGGACACCGGCCTCACGCGTGTACTCGGTCACGAGCACCCGCAGCACCTCGTCGGACACCTCGACCTCGTCGGGTCGCAGCCCGTTCGCATCGAGCTGGCGGGCCAGCAGGTGGTCGCGAGCGATCGCGACCTTCTCGTCCTCGGTGTAGCCGTCGAGCCGGATCGCCTCGAGCCGGTCGAGCAGCGGACCCGGGATCGTGTCGGCCACGTTCGCGGTCGCGAGGAACAGCACGTCGGACAGGTCGAGGTCGACCTCGAGGTAGTGGTCACGGAACGTGTGGTTCTGGGCCGGGTCGAGCACCTCGAGCAGCGCGCTCGACGGGTCGCCCCGCCAGTCGGCGCCGAGCTTGTCGACCTCGTCGAGCAGGACGACCGGGTTCATGGTGCCGGCCTCGGTGAGCGCTCGGACGATGCGACCGGGTCGGGCACCGACGTAGGTGCGTCGGTGCCCGCGCAGCTCGGCCTCGTCGCGCACACCGCCGAGGGCGACACGTGCGAACTCGCGTCCCAGGGCGCGCGCGACCGACTCCCCTAGCGACGTCTTGCCGACGCCCGGCGGGCCCACGAGCGCGAGGATCGCGCCGGATCCCTTGCGGGTCTTGCCGTCCTCGCCGTCCGCGAAGCCGCGCTCGGTGCGAAGCTTGCGCACGGCCAGGAACTCGACGATCCGGTCCTTCACGTCATCGAGACCCGTGTGGTCGTCGTCGAGGACCCGCCGCGCCTCGATCGTGTCGAGGCGCTCGTCGGAGCGCGTGCCCCACGGAAGGTCGAGCACGGTGTCGAGCCACGTGCGGATCCACCCCTGCTCGGGATTCTGGTCGCCCGTGCGCTCGAGCCGGTCGAGCTCGCGCGTCACCGCTTCGCGGACGGCATCGGGCACGTCGCGCTCGTCGAGCTTCGAGCGGTACTCGGTGACGACATCATCGTCACCCTCGCCCAGCTCCTTGCGGATCGCGTCCATCTGACGCCGCAGCAGGAACTCGCGCTGCTGCTTGTCCATGCCGTCGGACACCTCGGTGCGGATCTTCTCGCCCAGCTCCAGCTCGGCCAACGCGTCACGAGCCCAGGTGAGCGCGAGCTGCAGGCGCTCCTCGACGTCGAGTGTCTCGAGCAGCTCGACCTTGCGCTCCGGCGCCAGGTCGGGCCACCAGCCGGCCGTGTCGGCGAGCGCACCGGGGTCGCTGAGGCCGGCCAGCGCCTCGGAGATGCGCGAGGCGCGGGTGCGCTCGGAGATCGCGCCCACCACGGCGCGGTACTCGCGCGCCAGCTCCTTGGCCCGCTCGCTCGGCTCGACGGGGTCGTGGACCTCCTCGGCCTCGACCCAGATGCCGGCGCGGGTGCCCGGGACACCGGTGCCGATGACGGCCCGGTGCAGGCCACGCAGGACGAGCGCCTGCACGCCGTTGGGGAGGTCGCCGGCGCTCTCGATCCGGGCGACGGTTCCGACGCGCGCGTAGCGCCCGTCGATGCGGGGGACGAGGAGCACGAAGCCGTCGCCGCCGGCAGCGCCGGCCGCCTCGGCGGCGGTGCGGGCCTCATCGGTCTCGAGGGCCAGGGTGACGACCATCTGCGGGAGCACGACCCCCGTCGACAGGGGCAGCAACGGGAACGTGGACGGCTCGCCCTCGGGGGCGGGCCGACGGGTGGCCTCGGGCTCGGCCATGGGCGAACCTGGCTCTCTCCGGGGGTACCGGGGTGATTACAGGATTACGTACCCCTGCTGAAACCCGAGATCAGCGGTCACCATTCCCGCCCGGCACCGAGATCTGCGCCGCAGCCGGTCAACCCGGCTCGGTCATGCGCTCGGGGCGGACCAGCTCGTCGAACCTCTCCGCCGTGAGGTGGCCCAGCTCGACGGCCGCCTCCCTGAGGGTCTTCTTGTGATGGTGGGCGTGCTCGGCGATGGCCGCCGAGCTGTCGTAGCCGATGTGCTCGCTGAGCGCCGTCACCAGCATCAGCGAGTTCCGGACGTGCTCGGCGATCTGCTCCCTGTTCGCCTGGACCCCCTCCACCGCGAACTCCCGGAAGTTCCGGCAGGCGTCGGCGATCAGGTCGACCGAGTGCAAGAGGTTGAAGATCATCACCGGCTTGAACACGTTGAGCTCGAAGTTGCCCTGGGAGCCGGCGATGCCGACCGCAGCGTCGTTCCCGAGGACCTGCACGCACACCATCGTCATCGCTTCGCTCTGCGTCGGGTTGACCTTCCCGGGCATGATCGACGAGCCGGGCTCGTTCGCCGGGAGCTCCAGCTCGCCGAGCCCGGCGCGTGGGCCGGACGCCAGCCAGCGGATGTCGTTGGCGATCTTCATGAGCGAGACCGCGAGCGTCCTGAGCGCGCCGCTCGCGAAGACCACCGCGTCGTGCGCGGCGAGTGCGGCGAACTTGTTCGGCGCCGAGGCGAACGGCAACCCGGTGAGCTCCGCGATCCTCACGGCGACGGCGTCGGCGAACTCGGGATGCGTGTTGAGACCCGTGCCGACGGCCGTACCCCCGATCGCGAGCTCGTAGAGGCCCGGGAGCGACGCGTCGATGCGCTCGAGGTCGGCATCGAGCTGTGCGACGTAGCCCGAGAACTCCTGTCCGAGCGTGAGCGGCACCGCATCCTGGAGATGCGTGCGCCCGATCTTCACGATGTCCTCGAACTCGGTGGCCTTGACGGCCAGCGCGTCACGCAGCGCGCGCACCGACGGCACGAGGCGATGCACGATCTCCTCGGCGGCCGCGATGTGCATCGCGGTCGGGAACGTGTCGTTCGACGACTGCGACATGTTGACGTGGTCGTTGGGGTGGATGGGCAGCTTCGAGCCCTTCTCCCCTCCCGCGATCTCGATCGCCCGGTTCGAGATGACCTCGTTGACGTTCATGTTCGTCTGCGTGCCGCTGCCCGTCTGCCAGACGAACAATGGGAAATGGTCGTCGAGGCGCCCGTCGAGGATCTCGTCGGCGGCCTGGACGATCAGCGCGGCATCGGCGTCGCTCATCTTCCCGAGGTCGCGGTTCGCGAGCGCTGCGGCCTTCTTGAGGATCGCCATGCCGCGGATCACCGCGCTCGGCATGCGGTCGGCGCCGATGGAGAAGTGGTGCAGCGATCGCTGCGTCTGTGCACCCCAGTAGCGGTCTTCGGGCACCCCGACCGTGCCCATGCTGTCGGTCTCGCTCCGCGTGGGTCCGTCGGCCACGTGCTCGCTCATGGAGCCCCGAGGCTACCGACCGCGCCCCACGTATCGTGGGGCGCAGGTAGCCGGGGCCCGAGCGGCCCGGCGCGCCGCGCCAGGAGCGGATGCGGAGGCTACCGAGGGGCCTCCGAGTCGTCGGACTCGCTGGCCTTGCGCACGTGCCGGTCCATGGTGCGCCGGACGACGGGGCTCAGCAGCCCGCCGGCCCGGAGCAGCAGCGCGGTCTGCGGGTCGCTCGTGATGCTCGCGCGATCGTTCTCGATGCCCTCGACGATGTCGTGCGCCACCGACTCGGCCGACCGTGGCTTCACACGCGCCGACAGCGTCTTGGTCGCCTCGGGCTTCGTGGCCTCCTCGGCCGCGAGGCCGGGTGTGTCGACGTCGGGCGGATACGCGCAGCCGACCACGATGCCGTGGTGCTTGAGCTCGGAGTGCAACGTCTCGGCGAGCCCGCGCACAGCGAACTTGGCCGCGCAGTACCCGGAGTAGCCGACGACGCCGATGAGCCCCGCGGCCGACGAGACCATCATCAGGTGACCGTGCCCGCGCTCGATCATCGACGGCACGACGGCGCGGATCGGGTAGAGCGTGCCGAAGTAGTTGAGCATCATCTGCTGGTCGAAGTCTTCGACCGGGGCCTCGGTGAACAGCCGCGGCCGTGCGCCTCCGGCGTTCGTGACGAGCACATCGACCGGACCGAACTGGGCGATGATGAGCCCGAGCGCGACATCGAAGCGGGCACGGTCGGTGACGTCGGCCGACTCGGCGCAGACGCGTGTGGCGTCGTCGGCGCGCGACTCGAGGGCGTCCTCGGCCGCGGCGAGGCGTTCGACATCGCGTGCGACGATCGACACGCGCCCGCCTCGGTCGAGGACGCGCTGGGCGATCGCGAAGCCGATGCCCTGCGACCCGCCGGTGATGAGGACGTGCGCGTCCTCGAGCCTCGTCACGATCCCATCGTTGCACGGAGGGCACGACGTCCGGGCACGAGGGAGCGCGGTCTCGTCGGCCGGGGCCGTTGGTAGCGTTGCCCTCTTGCGCCGCGTCGTGCACACCCGGGCAGCCGTCGTGCTGTCGGTCGTGGCCCTCGTGTGCCCGCTCACCTCGATCGCGAGCGCCCAGGAGCCGGGCACCCGCGTCCAGCCCGTCCAGACGATCGTCGCTCGCGGCAGCGTCGGGCAGGTCGCGGTCATCGGCGCGGATCCCCGAGCGCGGGTGCGCCTGGTCGACCGCGCCGGCACGGTCGTCGACGAGGCCCGCGCCGACCCCGCGGGCGCGTACCTCTTTCGCGGCGTGCGACCCGGTGGGGGCTACCACGTCGAGGTCGGCGGCGATCGGGCGCGCAGCGCTGCCGTTCGCGTGCTGCGGCCCGACGAGCACCCGCCCGCGTCGTTCTACGCGTCCCAGATGCTGCAACCGGGCTACCAGTACCTCACGACGCGCGACGGCACGTTGCTCGCGGTCAACGTGACGCTGCCCGGCCCGCCCGAGGACGGCCCCTACCCGACGGTGATCGAGTACTCGGGATACGACCCCGCGAATCCCGACTCGATCCAGGCCGCGTCGCGCCTGGCCGAGACGCTCGGCTACGCGACCGTCGGCGTGAACATGCGCGGCACCGGCTGCTCGGGCGGCGCGTGGCGGTACTTCGAGACGCTCCAGGGTCTCGACGGCTACGACGCGGTCGAGGTCGTCGCGGCCCAGCCATGGGTCCTCCACGGTCGCCCGGGCATGGTCGGCATCTCGTACTCGGGCATCAGCCAGCTGTTCGTCGCGGCGACGCGTCCACCCCACCTCGCCGCGATCAGCCCGTTGTCGGTCATCTCCGACACGTACCGGGGCGTCCTCTACCCCGGCGGCATCCTGAACACCGGCTTCGCCGTCCCTTGGGCCGAGGACCGTCAGGAGGACGCCGAGCCCGCACCCGACGGCGGTCAGCGATGGGCGGGCCGGCGCATCGAGGCCGGTGACACGACCTGTGCCGCGAACCAGGCGCTCCGGCGCCAGACTCCAGACGTGCTCGAGCAGATCCGCGACGAGGCGTACCGCGTGCCGGCCCTCGACCTGGTCGCGCCCGAGCAGTTCGTCGGCGACAGCGACGTACCTGTGTTCCTCGCCGGCTCGTGGCAGGACGAGCAGACGGGTGGCTACTGGCCCTCCATGATCGACGACTTCGCGCCCGACGTGCCGCTCAAGGTGACGATGACGAACGGCACCCACTCGGAGCCGTTCGGCCCCGACATCATCACGCGCTGGGCCGAGTTCCTCGACTTCTACGTCGCGCGGCGGATCCCGAAGATCCCCGACGACGCACGTGCCAACGCCGCGATCGGGTACGTCGCTCTCGCAGGCGTGCCCTTGGAGCTCCCGCCCGATCGATTCGCCGATGAGACCGACTTCGACGCCGCTCTCGCTCGCTACGAGCACGAGCCGACGGTGCGCGTCCTCTTCGACAACGGCGCCGGCGGCCCGTCGCCCGGCGCGCCGGTCTCGTCGTTCGAGCAGTCCTTCGACGACTGGCCGCCGCCCGCGGGCACCACACGCACCCTCTACTTCGGCCCCGGTGAGAGCCTGTCGACACGGCGACCCTCCGAGCGGGGCGTCGACGAGTACCGGTACGACCCCGCAGCGCTGCCGACCACGAGCCATCCGTCCGCCGACGACGACTTCTTCGACGCCGAGCCTGCCTACGACTGGAAGCCCATGCCCGCCGGTGCCGCGGTTGCCTACGCGACGCAGCCGCTCCCGAAGGACACCGTCGTGCTCGGGCCGGCGAGCGCAGATCTCTGGGTCCGCTCGTCGGCGCGCGACACCGACCTCGAGGTGGTGGTCACCGAGGTGCGGCCCGACGGTGAGGAGACCTACGTGCAGAGCGGTTGGCTGCGGGCGAGCCGGCGGGCGCTCGACGCCACTGCATCGAGCGAGCTGGCACCGGTACCGACCTACACGCGCGCCGACGCCGCGCCTCTGCCGCGCGACGAGTTCGTGTCGGCGCGCGTGCCGCTGTTCCCGTTCGGGCACGTCTTCCGGGCGGGCTCGAGGATCAGGGTCATCGTGCAGCCCCCCGGAGGCAACCGGCCGCGATGGGCGTTCGAGTCGCTCACGACGACGGCGCCGACGACGAACGCGGTCGAGCACTCCCCCGCGCACCCGTCGCGGCTGGTCCTCGACACGGTCGACGACGTCGAGGTGACCACTCCCCTCCCCGCCTGCGGGGCGCTGCGTGGTCAGCCGTGCCGCGCGTACGTCACGACCAGGAGCGGATCATGAGCGAGCGCCCGCGAGCCGGGTACCCCGGCGAGCAGCGAGCGTGGCAGGAGCCGTCGCTCGCGACGGCGACCAGAGAGGGCGGCGGCGTGGCGCGAAGCGCCCGGCGCCGCAGGCGCCAGGAGCGGATGAGATGAGCGAGCGCCCGCGAGCCGGGTACCCCGGCGAGCAGCGAGCGTGGCCCGAGCGGCCCGGCGCCGCAGGCGCCAGGAGCGGATGAGATGAGCGACGCCAGCGGGCGGGTCGCTGCGCTCTCCGACGCGTTCGTCGAGCGCGCCGCCGCGCTCGACCCGGTGGAGGCCACGTTCGAGGGCATCCCCGGACACGACGGAGAGCTCACCGACTACTCGCCCGACGGCTCTGCGGAGCGGCACGAGCACGCCCGCGCGACGCTGCGCGCGCTCGACGCGATCACACCCGACTCGGAGACCGAGCGGATCGGCGCCGATGTCCTGCGTCGGTACCTCGAGGTCGGCATCGAACTGCACGAAGCCGGCGAGCAGCTGCGCCCACTGCGCGTGATCGGCAGTCCGGTGTCGGCGATCCGCCTGAGCTTCGACCTGATGCCCCGCGACACCGAGCGCGACTGGGAGGTCATCGTGGCTCGCACCGCCGCGGTCCCTCATGCCCTCGACACGCTGCGTGACGGTCTCAACGAGGGGATCGGCCGAGGCCTCGTCGCGGCGCGGCGCCAGGCGGTGGCGTGCGCACAGCAGGCCGACACCTGGGGTGGCGTCGGCAGTGACCCCTCGCCGTACTTCCGCAGACTGCTCGACGAGTACGACCACGCCGGTATCGGCAACGACGCGCTCCGGCTCCGACTGGAGGACACCGCGGGGCTGGCCACTGCGGCGTACGCGTCGTTCGGCCGCTACCTCGTCGACGAGTACCTGCCGCACGCCGCCGAGCGCGACGCGGTCGGTGCCGAGCGCTACGCACTCATGGCGCGGGCGTTCAACGGCACGCGACTCGACCTGCACGAGACGTACGCGTGGGGTTGGGACGAGCTGCACCGCATCGAGCACGCGATGGGCGAGGTGAACGAGCGCATCCTGCCCGGCCAGCAGATGCCCGCCGTCATCGACCACCTCGAGCGCGACCCGACGCGGATGATCGAGGGCGAGGATCGCTTGCGCGCCTGGCTGCAGGACCTGATCGACTCGACGATCGCCGACCTCGACGGCACGCACTTCGACATCCCCGAGCCGTTGCGCCGCTGCGAAGCGATGATCGCACCCCCCGGTGGCGCCGCCGCGATGTACTACACGGGGCCCTCGGAGGACCTGTCCCGTCCGGGACGGACGTGGTACCCGACGCTGGGCCGCACGCAGTTCCCCCTGTGGGGCGAGGTTTCGATCTGCTACCACGAGGCCGTCCCGGGGCATCACCTCCAGGTCGGCATGATGCGGTACCGGCGCGACCGACTCGACCGCTTCCAGCGCACGATGGCGTGGAACGCGGGACACGGTGAGGGCTGGGCGCTGTACGCCGAGCGATTGATGGGCGAGCTCGGCTACCTCGACGACCCGGCGTTCGAGCTCGGCATGCTCCGGGCGCAGGCGATGCGCGCGGTGCGCGTCGTCGTCGACATCGGGCTCCACCTCGAGCTGCCGATCCCGGCCTCCGAGGACTTCCACGCCGGCGAGACCTGGACGCCCGATCTCGCGCTCGACTTCGTCATCAACCGGTCGCGCTTCCCCGCCGACTTCATGCACAGCGAGGTGGACCGCTACCTCGGCTGGCCGGGCCAGGCGATCTGCTACAAGGTCGGTGAGCGCGTCTGGCTGCGCGCTCGCGACGACACGCGCCGGCGTCACGGCGGGTCGTTCGACCTCAAGGACTTCCACTCCCGTGCCCTCGACCTCGGCCCCATGGGGCTCGACCAGCTCGAAGCGGAGCTCGCCAAGCTCTAGCCTCGTGTGAGGTCGCACCGTCTTGGCGTCGGTTCGCCCCGCTGGGCGGGGGTAGCCGACGCCGAAGCGCTAGAGGCGCCCCGCGTCCTCGGCAGCTTGCTCGGCGGCGGCGAGGAGCTCGCCGACGATGGCGAGGCCGCCGTCCCAGAAGGCGGGGTCCTCGAGATCGACGCCGACGACGCGACCCAGCGCCTCGGGGGTGTCGGAGCCGCCGCGCGCCAGCAGCTCGAGGTACGCGGGCACGAACTCTGCGCCCCGCTCCTCGTACTGGCGGTACACGGAGAGCGCCAACAGCTGGCCGTACGCGTAGGCGTACACGTAGCCAGGCGTCGCGATGAAGTGGGGGATGTACGACCACCACGTGCGGTAACCCTCGGTGACCTCCACCGTAGGGCCCAGCATGTCCTCCTGGGTCGACGCCCACAGCTCGCCGAACCGCTCGACCGAGAGCTCACCCCGTTCGCGCCGGTCGACGTGCACCGCGTCTTCGAAACGGTTCATCGCGATCTGGCGGAACACGGTCGCGATCTGCCCTTCGAGGCTCTCGGCGAGCAGAGCAAGCCGCGCCGCCGGGTCGCTCGTCTCCGCGAGCAGGCGACCGAAGGTCACGGTCTCTCCGAAGACCGACGCCGTCTCCGCGAGCGTGAGCGGTGTCGACTGGTGGAAGACGCCCTGCTCCCGCGCGAGATAGGCGTGCAGGCCGTGCCCGAGCTCGTGCGCGAGCGTCAGCACATCGCGCCGCCGCGCCGTCCAGTTGAGGAGCACGTACGGGTGGTGGGACGGAACCGTGTACGCGCAGAACGCGCCGGGTCGCTTGCCCGCGCGCATCGGCGCGTCGACCCACGCCTCGTCGAGGAACCTCTGCACGATGTCGGCGAGCTGCGGCGAGAACGACGAGTACGCGTCGAGCACGAGGTCGCACGCGTGCCCCCAGCCGAACACGTCCTCGGACTCGGCGATCGACGCCATGCGGTCGTAGTCGGCCAGCCGGTCGACACCGAGCAGCCGCGCCTTGAGCGCGTACCAGCGCTGTGGGATGTCGTAGCGGTTGACGACCGCGTCGACGAGCGCCTGCACCGACTCGTCGCTCGCTTCGTTCTCGAGGTTGCGACTCGCGAGCCACCCGTCGTAGTGGCGCAGCCGGTCGTCAACGAGCTTGTCGGCGAGGAGCGTGTTGAACACGAACGCGCGGGTGCGCAGACCCGGCTGGAGCGCCGCCGTGACCGCCTCGGCCGAGACCCGTCGCCGCTCGCGATCGGGCGACTGGAGGCGCGAGAGACCTTCTTCGAGGGGGATCGCCTCACCGTCGACGTCGACCTCGATCGCGGACGTCAGCTCGCTGAAGAGCCGCGCCCACGCGCTCTTGCCGGTCGTGGCCTTGTCGGCGAGCACGCGCTCCTCGGGCTCGGAGAGCAGGTGCTGGCGGTAGCGCCTCGCCGACGCGAGGTGATGCCGACAGAACTGCAACCGCTCGTCGGAGAGGAGCGGCGCGACGTGGTCGTCGGCCAGCTCCGCCCACTCGAGATCGACGAAGAGCAGCTCGTTGGAGATCGCCGTCGCTCGTTCCTCGGTGCGCGCGAGCAGCGCGCCCCGCGACGGGTCCTGCGTGTCGGTCGAGAACCGCAGGCCGGCGTACGACCCCGCCCGGCCGACGAGCTCGGAGATGCCCGCCAGCTCGCGCATCAGGGTCGCGAGCTCGTCGGCGCCGAGCTCGCCGAGTCGTCCCCGGTACGGCTGGATGGCACCGGCGCGCTGCTCGGCGTCGGCGAGCAGCGCGTCCACCCCCGCGTCGCCGCGCCCGTCGACGAGCGGCTCGATGTCCCACGCGACATCGGCAGCGGTGCGGTCGGCGTCGGTGAGGCCGCCCTCGTCGAGCCCGCCCTCGTCGACGTCGGTGGTCGTCATCGACGTCGAGGCTATCGACCGGACGACGTCGTCACGACGCCGCGGCAGGAGCTGCCGCAGGCGTTGAGCTCGTCGCGGCGTCGAGCGCCTCGGGGAGCGGTTCGGCGTGCACCACGACGAGGCGGCGCGTCGCGCGCGTGACCACGACATAGAGGAGCCGCATCCCGCGGGCGTCGGCCGTCACGAGCCGGGCCGGCTCCACGACGACGACGTGGTCGAACTCCAGGCCCTTCGCCGCACGCGCCTCGAGCACCGCGACCGGGGCGTCGAGGGCATCGGCCGTGTCGGCCACCGCGCCGACGTCGGCAAGGCCGTCGACGATCCCGCCGTGGAGGTCGGCGGGAGCGATCACCGCGACGGTGCCGCCCGACGCCACCGCGTCGCGTGCCGAGTCGATCGCCGTCGCCACCAGATCGGCGCCCGCCACGTGGTGGAACCGCGGGTGCTCGCCGGTCTGGCGCACCGCGCGCGTTGGCGCGAGGTCCGGCGCGGCGACGGCGAGGACGCGGTCGGCGACGTCCATGATCTCGGCCGGCGTCCGGTAGTTGACGGTCAGGGTCACGACTCGGGGTGGGTTCCGATCGGGAAGCAGCGCGAGCGCCTCGTCCCAGCTGCGCGCCGCACCGGGTCGGCTCGCCTGCCCGAAATCGCCGACGATCGTCATGGACCCCGTCGGGCAGCGACGCGCGAGCATCCGCCACTGCATCGGCGACAGGTCCTGGGCCTCGTCGACGAGCACGTGCGCGAACGTGCGCGGCTCCTCGGGCTCGGCCGGTCCGGCACCGCGCTCGCCCGAGTAGCGACGGGCGACCTCGGCCGCCGAGACCATGCCCCCGACCCCCAGCTCCGCGACCGTGCGGCTCGCGGCGTCGTCGGCGACGCCGCGGCGCTTCCGACGACGGCGCGGCTTGGCGAGCTCCGGAGGCCCGAGCAGCGCGTCGGCCTCGTCGACGAGCGCGAGGTCGGCCTCGGTCCACGCGACGTCACGGATGCTCGCCGAGCGCTCCCGGACCAGGCCGCGACGCTCACCCGGTGACAGCACACCGTGGGCCGCCGACCTCACCAGACCCGGGAACGAGAAGAGGTCGTGCACCAGCTCGCCGCCGGTGAGCACGGGCCACATCCGATCGAGCGCGGCGCGCACCTCCGGGAGCCGGCGGATGCGCCCGTCGAGCTCGCGGTCCCAGTCGAGGTCGTCGGGCGCCGCCACGCCGAGCGCGTGGCGATACTGCTCCCGCAGGTGCTCGACCACCGCGCGCACGACTCCGGGCCGCTTCTCGTTGTGCACGCCGCGCCGACGGCGCGCCCGCTCGACGATGCGCTCCGACTCGCCGCGCCGCAGACGGAGCACGTCCCCGTCGAGCACGACCACCAGGTCGCGAGCGAGAGGATGCTCGCGGTCACGAAGCGCGTTCGCGATCACCTCCGACATGCGCGTGGCGCCCTTGATCGCCGCGATCTCGGGCGTGTCGTCGGCGCGGACCCGGTACTGGGGCTTCAGCCCGGCGGGGGTGGCGAGCTGGGCGTCGTCTTCGCCGAGCGACGGGAGCACCTGGTCGATGTAGCGCAGGAAGATGGTGTTGGGGCCGACGAGCAGCACGCCCCGGTTCCCGAGTCGCTTGCGGTACGTGTAGAGCAGGTAGGCAGCACGGTGGAGCGCGACGGCGGTCTTGCCGGTGCCGGCACCGCCGGTCACGACGAGGACGCCTGGGAGCGCGGCCCGGATGGCCTCGTCCTGCTCGGCCTGGATCGTCGCCACGATGTCGCTCATGCGACCGGTCCGGGTGCGCTCGAGCGCGGCGAGCAGTGCGCCTTCGCCGACCACCGCCAGGTGCGCCGCGTCGGCGGCGTCACGGTCGAAGACCTCGTCGTCGAGCCCGACGAGCACGCGACCGTCGCCAGGACGAGTGAGGAAGTGGCGCCGCCGTACGACGTCCATCGGCTCGATCGCGGTCGCGCGGTAGAACGGCTCGGCGACCGGTGCCCGCCAGTCGACGATCACGGGCTCGCTGCCCTCGTCGGTCACCGAGACCCTGCCGATGTAGTGGGTGCGGTCGTCGCGCAGGTCGAGACGCCCGAAGCACAGCGGCAGATCGCCGATGTCGAGCGCGGCGAGACGCCGGCGGGTCAGATCCTCGGCCACGTCGCGCTCGAGCCGGGCCTGGTGGGTACCGCCCCTCCCGACCTCGGAGTACCCCCGGGCCACCCGGCGGGCGGCTTCACGCATGGCGTCGAGGCGCTCATAGGCCTCGTCGACGTAGCCCTGCTCGCTCGCCAGCTCGGGGTGACGATCGGTCAACGGACGCTCCGCGGGTAGGTCGGTCGGCATTTGGGAACCGACCATCGTACCGGCCGCGTGACTAGATCTGGTCCGGCACCGTCACCGACCCGGCATCGACGAGCACCTCCCGCTCACCCAGCGCCAGGCCGTCGCCAGCGCCGTGGAACCAGCGGCCACCGAGGTTCGGCACGCGCACCCACGGCGCGTGCAGGTGACGCTCGAGCGTCCCGATCACGCCGCCGTGCGTCACGACGAGCAGCGTCGGCCCGTCGGGAGCGCCAGGGCCCAAGAGCAGCGACTCGAGTGCCGGCTGCACCCGTGCGAGCACCTCGTCGTCGTCCTCGTACCCGGGCGGCCGGCGGTGCTCGTCGAGCCATCCGGGGTATCGCGCCTCGATCTCTGCGCGCGTGAGCCCCTCCCACTCACCGGCATGCCGCTCGCGCCACACCGGATCGGCCTCGACGGCGAGCCCCTCCGGCACGAGGAGCTCCGCGGTACGCCGAGCCCGCGTCAGGTCGGACGCGAGCACACGGTCGGGCGCGAGCTCGGCCGCCGCGGCTGCGGCAGCCGCGGACTGGTGCTCCCCCAGCGTCGAGAGCGGCGCGTCGGCCTGACCCTGCCAGCGTTGCTCGGCGTTCCAGGTCGACTGCCCGTGGCGGACGAGCAGCGCCCCTCGCCGCCGTGTCGGGGCTGCGCTCACCCGGCGGAGCCTAGGGTGCGACCATGAACGCGCCCGCCGCGACGCGTCGAGGCCGCGGGCTCGCCCGGCTGCCCCGCATGAGGGCACCACGATGAGCGAGGTCAGCGCCGAGGTCGTCGCCACCGGTCTGCGCTTCGGCGAGGGGCCGGCGTGGGTCCCGGCAACCGCCGACCGTGCCGGGCAGGTCGTGTGCACCGCGGTCGCCGCCGGTGCGCTCGAGCGGATCGACGTCGAGACGGGCGCGGTCACGCGAGTCGCCGACGTCGGCGGCGGCGCGAACGCCGCGCTCGTCGCGAGCGACGGCGGGTTCCTCGTCACCCAGAACGGTGGGATCGACTTCACCCGGACCGGCCTCTACGACGATCCCCCGCCCTACCGACCGGCGACGCCCGGCATCCAGCGCGTCGCGGCCGACGGTGCGGTCTCGTACGTCGCCGAGACGTCGACCGACGACGGCCCGTTCCTCGCGCCCAACGATCTGGTCGCGTCGGCGGACGGCATGCTGTGGTTCACCGACCCGCCACACCATCCGCCACCGCCGGAGCCCGCAGGCCGGATCCACGTGATGGCGCCCGACGGCACGTCGAGAGTGGCGGCGCGGGGCTTCCACTACTGCAACGGCATCGCGCTCGATCCCGACGGCACGCCGGTCGTGATCGAGGGCCTCGGGCTGCTGCGACTCGATCGCGCCGGCACCCGGGACGACGCGAGCCGGGAGTGGGTGACGGAGCAGGTGAGTCCCAACGGGGTCGCCGGCGACGGCTTCTGCGTCGACGCGGACGGCCGCTACTACGTGGCGACGACCACCGATCACGGCATCCGTGTGCTCGAGCCCGACGGCCGGGAGGTCGACTTCCTCGCGATCCCCGGCCGGGGCATCACGACGAACTGCTGCTTCGGCGGTGACGACCGTCGCACCCTCTTTGCGACCGACGGGGTGCCGGGCCAGCTCGTGGCGTTCGAGGGGATGCCGACGGCGGGCCTGGCGTTGCCGCCCTGGCCGGTGCCCGCGAAGACGGGACCGCCGGAGACGGGGTAGCGTCGCCGGGCACCGACCAGACCCGAGCCCGCGACCATCCGGGAGCACACGCATGCGCGCCGCGATCTTCACCGAGCAGGATGGACCCCTGGCTGTCGAGGACGTCACGCCCGCTGATCCCGGGCCCCGCGACGTCGTCGTCCAGGTCTCCGCGAGCGGCATCTGCCACTCGGACCTCTCCGTCATCAACGGCACGCTGCCGATGCCGCCCCCGGCGATCCTCGGTCACGAGGGCACCGGCGTGGTCGAGTCGGTCGGCACCGAGGTGCGGGGCCTCCAGAAGGGTGATCGGGTGATCGGCACGTTCATCCCGGTCTGCGGCACCTGCTGGTACTGCCGCAACAATCAGTCGAACCTGTGCGAGAACACCTACACCGTGATGATGAACCCGCGGGCCACGCGCAAGGACGGGACGCCCCTGCCTGCGATGACCGGGCTCGGCACGTTCGCCGAGCAGATGACGTGCGACGAGATGTCGCTGGTGAAGGTCGAGACCGACCTCCCCGACGACCAGCTCGCGCTCATCGGCTGCGGCGTCACCACCGGCGTCGGATCCGCGCTCAACACCGCGCAGGTCAAGCCGGGTTCGACGTGCGTCGTCATCGGCTGCGGCGGTGTCGGTCAGGCCGTCGTGCAGGGGGCGCGCATCGCGGGGGCGGCTCGCATCATCGCCGTCGACCCCGTCCAGCTCAAGCGCGACATGGCGCTCAAGCTCGGTGCCACCGACGCGGTCGATCCGGCCGACGGTGACGTCGTCGCGCAGGTCATGGACCGCACCGATGGTCGCGGCGCCGACTACGCCTTCGAGGTCATCGGCAACCCCGACCTCATCGTCCAGGCGTTCAACTGCACCCGCCAGGGCGGCACCACGATCGCCGTGGGCGTCCCGCGCAGCGACGCCATGATCACCATCCCGAGCTTCCCGCTGATCCTCGGAGAGAAGCGCCTGCTCGGAACGGTCTACGGCTCGTCGCAGGTGCGACGCGACTTCCCCCGCCTCATCGGGCTCGTCGAGACGGGCAGGCTCGACCTCGGCGGCATGGTGAGCCGCACGATCGCGCTCGACCAGGTCAACGACGGCCTCCGCGCCATGCAGGACGGTGAGGTCATCCGGTCCGTCATCAAGTAGGCACCTTCTCGCATCACGTCGTCACGACACGGAGGAAGCCCTCGGCGAGGCGGCCTTCGGGGAGCCCGGCGCGCTGCGCGATCATCGCGCCCCAGCCGCGGAGCAGGTCCTCGAGGGCGCCGGGGTCGGGGTGCTGGCTGACGTGGCACCGCAGCGCCTCGAGCTTGCGGTCGAGGACGTCGGTCGTGTCGACGAACGTGTCGGGCTCGGCGATCGCGACCATCCAGACCTCCGGCACCGTCCAGGGCTCGAGCCCCTCCTCCTCGAGGAGCTCGGGGTGCGCGAAGGGGTTGCGGGCATCGGGGTACACCGCCGACAGCGTCGCCTCGCCGGTCGCCAGGTGGTCGGGGTGGCTCGCGTAGATCCGCTGGTAGTTGCGCTCGGGCGACATGCCGATCACCCGTTGCGGGCGGACCTGGCGGATCACGCGCGAGATGTCGCGTCGCAGCTCGATCGTCGGCTGCACCCGGCCGTCGGGGTACGCGAGGAACACCAGGTCGGTCACACCTACGACCTTTGCCGCCGCTGTCTGCTCCGCACGCCGCAGCTCGGCCATCTTCGGGCGAGGCAGGTCGCGGTCGGAGCCGCCGGCGTCGCCGTCGGTGACGAGGCAGTAGACGACCTCGATGCCCTCGTCGGTCCAGGTCGCGATGCTCCCCGCGGTCCCGAAGTCGATGTCGTCGGGGTGCGCGGCGACGACGAGGATCCGCTCGACGCCATCGTCGGGATCCAGCGCGTCGGGATGGGGTGCCACATCCGGCTCGGCCATCACGCCGACGCTACCGCGAGGCCTGGCCGGCCCCGTCCGGCGTAGGTTTCGATCGTGCTGCCAGTCACCTGGGCGACGGTCAGAGTCTTCCTCCACGTCATCGCGGCCACGGTGTGGGTCGGCGGCCAGCTCACGCTGGCGGGCCTCGTGCCCGGTCTCCGTGGCATCTCGCCCGAGGCACCGCGCGTCGTCGCGCGGCGCTTCAACCGGATCGCGTGGGCCGCGTTCGCCGTGCTCGTCGCGACCGGGATCTGGAACATCCTGGCGATCAGTCCGAGCTGGTCGAGCGAGTACGGCGTCACGCTCATGGTCAAGATCACGGTGGTGGCGATCTCGGGCGTCGCCGCGTTCCTGCACTCGATCGCGCGCTCGAAGACCGGGCTCGCGGTCTTCGGCGCACTCTCGGTGGTCAGCGCGCTCACAGCGGTGTTCCTGGGCGTGATGCTCGGCTGAGGCTCACGCGGGCGCGGGCGCGACCGCCTGCTGCTCGTCGACCGTCGGGTCGAGCGCGACACCCCGCAGCCCTGCCACGAAGGCGACGAGCAGCACGAGCGCCATCGCGGTGATCACCACGATCGAGGCCGCGTAGGTGGCGTCGAGCTGCACCGCGTCGAGCTCCTCGGTGCGAGCGGCAATGAGCGTGCCGCTGATCCCGAAGAGCGCGCCCAGCAGCAGGCCGACTCCCGCGCCGGCAAGGAAGGGGGTGAGCGAGGGCAGCCGTCGGGCGATCGCCGGAACGCGGTCGCGCACCGCACCCTCGGTGAGCAGCAGCGTGGCCACGACCGCCCCGGCCCACGCCATCACGACGAGGTAGGCGCCCAGGACGTCGCTCGGTCGGTGCCATCCGACGGTGACCGTGCCGGCTCCGACGAGCGTCGCGTACACGAGACCAGCCAACGCCGCGACGGGCCGGAATTCCTCCGCGACGACGAGCACGAGCCCGATCGCGAGCGACATCGCGACCGTCGAGTGGCCGCTCGGGAACCAGTTGAGCTGCTGCGACGGGTCGGTGAGGTCGAGCAGGTTCGGCCGGTCGAGGACCACCCGCTTGAGCAGCTCGGTCGTGGCGATGCTGCCGCCGATGACGACGGCTGCCGTGAGCGCGAGATGAGGTCGGTGGCGGACCAGCGCGACGGCGGCGATCGCGAGCGTCCCGAGCGCCAGCGAGGCGATGCTGATGGTGTCGAGGAGCCGGTCGGTGGCGCGCAGCACGCCCACGCGCGTCGTCCGACCGTCGAGCGCGGCCTCGTCGATCCGCTGTCCCCAGCTGGTGTGCACGGCGACGACGTACACGACCGCGAGGAGCACAGCACTGAGCACGGCGAGTGCGATCATGCGGCGCGCGCGGCTGCGCCCGAGGTTCGTATCGACGGTCACGTGTCAGGCGTCGCGAGTGTCGGGCATCTCGCCGACCTTGTGCCCGTACATCTCCCCGAGCGGATCACAGATCAGCTCGACCCGCGTGCCGTCGGGATCGCGGAGGTACAGCGACGACCCGTCGATGTGCTGGTACTCGACCCCAGCGTCATCGAGCTTGGCCTTCAGACGCTCCCACCGGTCGGGCGGTACCGAGATGGCGAGGTGGTGGAGGCCACCGAGCACTTCGGCGTAGTCGCCCAGGTCGAGACCGGGGAAGTCGAAGAACGCGAGCGCGTTGCCGTGGCCGATGTCGAAGAAGAAGTGGGTCGAGCCCTCGTAGTCGCGGTTCTCGAACAGATCGGTGAGCGGGAACTCGAGCAGGTCCTGGTAGAAGCGGATCGTCTGCTCGACGTCGCTGGAGAGGACCGCGACGTGGTGGACGCCGCGCGCGCTGCTCTCGGGTCGCTCGTCGGGCGGCCTCAGGTGCCTCGTACGCAGCTCGTCGCGCCGCGCCGCGAGCGCCGCCAGGTCGGTGTCGGACACGGTACGAGCCTAGGCAGGCGCTGGAGTCGGATCCGACCTATGGCTCCCAATAGGTGCCGGCGAGCATGGCCTCGAGCATCGCCCGGTGCGGGATCAGCTCGTCGATGTCGGCGGGGGTCTCGGCCTCGCCGAAATGGATCGACCGCCGGCCGATACGGCTCATGATGATGGCGTGCCGAGTCGCGGCGTACGCGCAGTAGAAGTCGAGGTCGCCCGGCGCGTAGCCCGTGAGCGCCTCGTACCGAGCGGCGACGTCGTCGCGACGCAGGAAGTCGGGCAGGCCGGGCAGCTCGTAGGTCTTCGCGACGTCCTCGAAGAAGGCATGGAGCGTGATGAGCCACGCGACATCGAGCTCGGGCGGCCCGAGCGATGCCATCTCCCAGTCGAGGATCGCGACGGGCTCGAAGTCGCGGTACAGCACGTTGCCGATCCTCGAGTCGCCCCAGGAAAGCACCGTCGGGCCTTCGTCGGCGGGCCAATGAGCGTCGAGCCATTCGAACGCGGCTTCGATCAAGGATGAGCGCTGCCCGTCGGCGACGACCCACTCGTAGTAGTCGCGCTGCTCGTCGACGTGGCGCTGGAGTGCGCTGCGGTCAGAGGTCGCTCCCGGCAGGAAGTGGAACATCTCCTCGACGCCCTCGATCTGATGCAGCCGCGCGAGCGCTGCAACCGTCGCCTCCTGCAGGCGCTCCCGGTCCTCGGGCGTGCCGTCGAGCAGCCAGCTCACGAAGTTGTACGGAAGGATGTCGGGCGGCACCAGACCCTCGATGCGGTCCATCACGAAGAACGGCGCGCCGAGCACGCTCGGGTCCGACTCGGTCCAGTGCACCGCCGGCACCGGCACGTCGCACATCGCGCTCACCGTGCGCATCGTGACGGCCTGACGCTCGAGGTCGTACTCGGGGAACACGGGCACGTTCGTCGGATCGGGCGCGATGCGCGCGACGAGCTGCCACGTCTGCTCCTCGCCGCGGTCCGTCCACGTCACGTCGAAGAGGACGGTCTCGCTCGACATGCCGTTCGTGCTGGGAGCGTCCAAGTAGCCGACGCGTGGCTCCGCACCGGCAGGGAGCTGCGACGCGAGCCAGCGCTCGAGCGCCCCACGGGTCGTCTCCGGATCGCGCGTGGAGGTCTGCGGGAACCCGATCTGCGGCTCGGTCACGGCTTCCGCCCTCGGCCCGCACGGCCCGCCCGACGCTCGCTCACCCGTCAACCTTGGCCGTTGCCCGGGGCTTGGACCAGCCCGACGCGTCGACCTCTGCGTCGAGCAGCGCCTTCCGGAGCCGCGTGAGCAGCAACCCCAGCGTCCGCCGGTCGTCGCTCGACCAGCCGATCAGCGCGGCGTCGAAGTCGTTCAGAGCCACGTCCCGGGCGCGATCGAGCACGCGCTGTCCCGAGGCGGTGACGCACAGCCACGAGACCCGACCGTCGTCCCCGTCGGCGTCACGGCGCACGAATCCACGATCCGC
>Ga0315534_1000183_pt1 | contig 39507 bp, 33 predicted proteins | sample SalMarSW160240MG_FD_203094 | JGI IMG/M metagenome (GOLD analysis project Ga0315534, IMG submission 203094) | Salt marsh sediment microbial communities from the Plum Island Ecosystem LTER, Massachusetts, United States - Salt Marsh Sediment SW1602-40 ... | reverse complement strand
AGGGCGAACAGCCAAGTTTCCTGGTCACCGCACTCGTTACAGCCGTAGGAGGCCGCCATCTGCGCGCCCTTGTCGCTGAGATTGACCACGTCGTAGCGGACGGCGAGTTGCCAAGCGCCCCATCCGCCGCTGCCGTTGAAGACGGGGTTCTTGACCTTGGTGCGCCCGAATTCGCCCGTGTCGGCTTCGTAGTTCCGCGACTCGCCGGTGATGTACCAACTCGCGTCGATATAATATCCATCATAGGTGGGATTGACCGGCATGACAGAGGCCGCTGGGGTCGGAGGGTCGAAGAAATTGACGCCGTTAGCCTCGAGCTGCGCATATTCGCCTTGCACCGAGAACGGTCCCCACACGGCAACGCCCGAGAGGGTCCACATATCGTCTTCATCGGAGAACTGAGGCGTATCGACGAAGCGATCGGCGAGATGGAAATCGACGGCCTTGGCTCTGTACTGATAGAGCGCGGTCTCTTCGAGCTCGCCGTTGTCGTCGAAACATTGATCGCTGCCACATTCTCTCAAGCTGCCGGCGTCACGATGACGATAGCTCGCGCCAAACGCCAAGACCTGATTGACGCCGTTGACGTCGCGGTTGATGGGCGCAACCGTGCCACGCACCACCCAGGTCGTCTTGTCGGTGTCGAACTCTTCCTGCCCCGGCACTCCGTTGCCGGAACCCGCCGACGCACGATAGTACCCTGTCTGGAACGACCAATGCTCGTCCCCCAACAGTAAGGCCGCGCCAATCTGACGATCGGCGTCGCCTGAAGGTATGAACGCGTCGATGAAAGCGGCGCGCTCCATGAAAGTGATGTAGCGCGAGCTGGTGATCTCTTCGAGCGAGGCATAAACGTACTGATTGCCGCCTCTGAACTCGGCCGTTTCGAGCGACGGGATCAGATGCGCCCAAGCGAGATAAGCGTCCTTGACTGCGACTTCACCGCCAGCGAAGTCGACCTCGAACTTATACTTCCAGTCGTAATAAAGCACGCCTTCCACGCCCAAACGTGCCCGGCGCAACTCGGCAGCATCGATGTCCCCTTCTCCGGTAATGGGAAAGTCCTGGTCGATGGCTTCGTAGTCGGTCATGACGCGGCCGCGGACCTTGAAGCTGAATTTCTTGCCGTCGCCGCTGGTGATTTGCGGAGCGCCCTTCCACTTGATCTTTAGGTCGAGATCGCTACCGCCAGCATTGGCTGCCGCGGCCTGCGCGGCCGCTGCGGCCGCTTTAGCCTCGTTCACCTGCTTCTGAAGCTCGATGAGCTGAGCCTGGAGTTCCTCGAGAGTCGCTGCTTTAGCGACCGAAAGCCCGCCAGCAGCCAAAATGCCGATCGCACCCGCCCCCGCGAGCAGATAACGGCCCAATTTGTTCAGTCCCCCGTACATATCCGTCTCCTGTTCTCTGCCTAACCTGTTCTGACATTGAGGAAATTTTCTTTCCCCAATTGTTAGATGCACCTGTAGTAGATCTGTTCGCCCAGATGCTTTTGTTGGGAATCCCCCCACAGGACCCGCTTTACCCTTCTATTTCCCGACCAATGACGCGCTTGTGACAGTCTAACGACAGCCTGCATTTTGGCCGCGTACTGTTGCCCGTGTGCAACGCAAAGGGCGTCCGGGTTCAATCCCCCAAGGTTTCGTCCCCAAGATTTTCCTCGCTCCCGACTCAATGGGTTGCCATAGTCCCTTGATCGAGATCGGCTTTCGCTTCCTTGGCCGTTCCTTGCAGGGCGTGTACTGAGCCCGACAACAAATTCAACGAACGCAGCGCATGACGGAGCGGGCAGAGCATATTTACAGCGTCGCCGTGGTTGGAACCGGGGCTTCGGGTTTGGCGGCGGCACTCGCGCTCGCGCATGTCGGCGCCGACGTGGCCGTGATCGGTCCGCCGCCTGCGCCCGCACGCGAAGGCAGGCTTGAGACCAGGACCGCCGCGCTGCTGGCAAGCTCCGTCGATCTTTTGAGGACGCTCGGTGTGTGGGACCGACTCGAAGCCGAGGCCGCACCGCTTGAGGCCATCCGTATTGTTGACGCTTCGGCCAGCCCGCTGCGCGCTCCCGCCATTGAGTTCAAGGCAAGCGAGGTCGGGCTTGACAATTTCGGCTACAACATCCCCAACACCGTTCTTCTCGAAAGCTTATACGCGCGCGCGCACGAGATCTTGCCGGCGGTGATTCCGGCAACTGTGTCCGGTATCGCCATTGAAGGGGACAAAGCAGCTCTGACCCTCAGCCAGGGCACGCCGATTCGTACCGGCCTGGTGGCTGGGGCCGATGGCAGACACTCGATTTGCCGCGCAAGCGCTGGAATCGGCATGGCCGAACGGCACTACGATCAATCGGCCATTGCCACGGCGTTTCGCCACAGCCTTCCCCATCGAAGTGTTTCGACCGAGCTGCACCGCGAGCATGGGTCGGTCACGACCGTTCCCCTCCCCGACGCTCACGCTTCAAGCTTGATTTGGATCGGGTCCCCTGCGGAAGTCACGCAGCTCATGCAATGCGACGATGCCGGCTTCATCGAAGCGTTGAGCGGCCGTCTTGGCGATTGCCTCGGCGTGGTCTCCGATCTTGGCGCGCGTGCCGAGTTTCCGGTGGCAGGGCTTTCAGCCGACCGGCTTGCCGCCGGGCGCACCGTGCTCATTGGCGAAGCGGCGCATATCCTTCCTCCCATTGGCGCGCAAGGACTTAATCTCGGCTTTCGGGACGCCGCCGCGCTTGCCGATTGCGTCGCCGCAGCACTCCGCGGAGGCCGCGATCCGGGCTCGGAGGTCGTGCTTGAGGCTTATGCTGAAGCCCGCCGCCTTGACATCATGACCCGCACGGTCGGGGTCGATTTGTTGAACCGCTCGCTGTTGACTTCGCTGCCCCCTCTGCAAGCGGCGCGCGGGGTCGTGTTGCACGGCCTCAATGCGTTTCCACCTCTGCGCCGCGCCGTCATGCGGGTGGGACTGGCCCCGCCGACCGAGCTGCCGAGTTTGATGCGTCCCAGCTCAGGCTGAGAGTGGCTTGAGCTCTTGACGCTCTATCCCGCATTTGCCACGAGAGCTTCAAATTCGCGTCCCTTGTCCGACAATAAGGAACAACAACTTGGCGCCACCAGCGGCCCAGCGCCCTCGCCCCCCGTTTTTCACCGATCTGCGCTTCCGGCTCGAATATCTGGGCTTGCGCATTCTCATCGGCATCGTCCGCCTGGCTCCGGTCGACCCCGCCGCAAGCATATCGGCCAAGATCTGGCGTCTCGTCGCGCCCTACAACCGCCGGCACAAGCGCGCCCTGGCCAATCTCGAGCGTGCCTTTCCCGACAAATCGCCACAGGAGCGGGAACGCATTGCCCGAGCCGCCTGGGAGAATCTCGGCCGTGTCATGGTCGAGACCATGAATATCGATCGCATCTTGGACGACCCGGGACGGCTTCACGTCACCAACGGCCACTGGATCGAGCGCTACAAGGACAAGATGGGACCCGCCCTGATCGTCACCATGCATATGGGCAATTGGGAAATTGGCATGTGGCCGGTGACCTTGGCCGGCGTGCGCCCTGCCGGCGTTTACCGGCAAGTCAAGAATCCTTACGTCGACCGTTATCTCCGCGCCCAGCGCGAGAGACTTTATCCCGGCGGTCTGTTCGGCCGAGGCCGCGCCGCAGGACAGGACGAGACGCAAAAGACCGCGCGCCGTATCATGGATTACGTGCGACGTGGCGGCCGGCTTGGTTTTATCTCCGATCTTTACGACGCGAATGGAATCGCCGTGCCCTTTTTCGGCCATCCCGCCAAGAGCATGCCGATCGCCGCCATGATTGCGCGGCGTGTCGGCGCTCGCATCTGGATCGGCCGCTGTGTCAGGATCGGCAATCGCGCCTGCTTCGACATTAATGTCAACGAACTGAGGATTCCGCGCACTAGCAATCAGGCTGAAGATATCCGCTCCATTACCGCGGCCATCCAACGCCACTTCGAAACCTGGATCAGAGAAAACCCCGAACAGTTCATGTGGTCCAACCGGCGCTGGTTCTAAACCAGACCCGGGCCACCGTTGACAGCAACACCTCCGTTGGCTCTTATCTTGCTAAGGGCCAAGGGGGAACTCGGTACTATGATGTCTACCCGCAGCGCCAAATTCCAAATCGGTCAGGTCGTCCGCCACCGGGTCTACCCGTTTCGTGGCGTGATCTTCGACGTCGACCCGACTTTTAGCAACACAGAAGAGTGGTACGATTCCATTCCCCGGGACGTCAGGCCCGACAAGGATCAACCGTTCTACCATCTGCTCGCCGAGAACGCGGACACCGAATATATCGCCTATGTGTCGGAGCAGAATCTCGTGCCTGATGCCTCTGACGAGCCCTTGCGCCACCCCCAGGTCGCGGAACTTTTCGAAGACTTGCGAGACGGTGTTTTTCGCTTCCGCTTCCTGCAAGAGCACTAAGCAATCTCATAAACGTGAAGGCCGCTCAGTTTCCCGAGCGGCCATTCTAAAGTCCTAAAAGCTGTTGGCGAAACGCGTCTACTGCGCGGGCTTTTTCGGCGGAGCCGTGGTCGCATTCGCAGGCGCCTGTGCCGGCGGAGCGGCAGGCGCGGCACCCGCTTGGCCCTGGGCCTGCTGGGCCTGCCTGGCCGCGAGTTCGGCCCGGCGCTTCTTGAAGATTTCCATCATCTGCCGCCGCGACTCTTCGTACGTCTTGGTGTCGATGGGCGGGCCGTCCAAAGCCTTGCTGAAGCCGGTCAAGGGTATCGGGAAGCCGGTCGCCTTCTGCTGAACATTCATGCCCAGCACGGCCATCTTTTGACCCTTGCGCATGCTCTCGAGCATTTCCGGCGTAAGATCCGTTTGTACCTGGCAGCCTGAGGGGAAGCAGACCACGAACGGCAACTTAACCGGCTCGCCATCATCGATCTTCATCTGAATACCGGCCGGTATCACGAGCCCCTCAAAGGTGTGCATCTGAATCATCAGCTGCTGCTTCTCTTCCCCTTCCGTTTGGCGCACCATCACGGTTACCAGCGCCATCCCGGTATTGGGCTCAAGCCCTTCGTGGCGGGTCAGACAGACTTGCTTGTTCTGCGTCTGCTCGTTCTTCACGCAAAGCTTGATCCAGGGGTCTGCAGCCGGTCCGGCGGCCTGCGGGACAGCGCCGGCCGGAGCCGCCGCGGGCGCCGCGGCGGGGGCCGTCTTCTTGGGTGCCTGCGTCGATTTGGGCTGAGCTTGACCCTGTTGGGCCACGACCAAGGGCGAGGTCATCGCCAGAGCCAGCGCAGCAACGCCAAAGCACAGCATCAGTCGAGCCGCTCCGCGGCTCAGCGAGTTCCATAGATCCCTGGACCCGATCATCATAGACCTTTCCTCTTTTCGCGGGCGGCTCAGATCTACTGGATGAGCTTCGCCGCCCCGCGTCCCGCCACTGGTCAATACCTGAAATGAGGCATGGGCGTGGCTGCCCTTCCCGTTAGTGCCCCCGCGCGGAACTGTGTTCAACCCGCCGCTTTATAGCGCCAATTGCGCTTCCGGCGGTGTTACCCTTATGTGTGTGTCGCATCGCGGAAAGCATCTATAGCCACGCACGCAAGCTTTTGAAAGTTACTATTCCATCCCTGATTTTGGGCCTCCTTTTGCTGCCCAGCCAGGCCGCGGCGGGTCCTCAGCCCGGTCTTGCCATGCATGGAGAGCCCGGCGAGGCCAAGGCGTTTACACATTTCGGCTACGCCAATCCCGAAGCGCCAAAGGGCGGACGCGCCACCTTCGCGGTGCAAGGCTCTTTTGACAGTCTCAATCCCCTGATCGTCAAGGGCGTATCCGCAGAGGGGGTGCGCGAATATGTCTATGAGAGCTTGCTGGCCCGGGCCTATGACGAACCCTTCAGCCTTTACGGCCTTGTTGCCGAGCGCGTCGAGACGCCGGCCGACCGGAGCTTCGTCGAGTTCACGCTGGATCCCAAAGCGAAGTTCTCAGACGGCACGCCGATAACTGTCGCGGACGTGATTTTCTCGCATGAGGTCTTGCGCGATCATGGCCGTCCAAATCATCGCTCATATTATACGAAGGTCACCAAGGTGGAGCAGACCGGTCCCCGCAAGGTGAAGTTCACCTTCGATGCCAGCGGCGACCGTGAGATGCCGCTCATCATGGGATTGATGCCGGTTCTGCCGCGCCACCTTATCGATCCCGACCAATTCGAGAAAACCGGCTTCGCCCCCCCGGTCGGCAGCGGTCCTTACACGGTGGACAAGGTCGATCCAGGCAAGAGCATCACCTTTAAGCGCGATCCCGACTATTGGGGCCGCGACCTGCCGGTGAACCGCGGGCTCTACAATTTCGATGAGATTCGGTTCGACTATTACCGCGATGCCGGCGCCATGTTCGAAGCGTTCAAATCGGGCCTCGTTCGCTTTCGCCAAGAAGAAGACCCGACAAGGTGGACCCAGGGCTACAACTTCCCTGCCATACGCGACGGGCGCGTCGTCAAGGAGGCGTTGCCGGTCGAGACTCCGGCCGGCATGTCTGCACTCGTGTTCAATGCACGCCGCCCGATGTTCGCCGATCAGCGCGTGCGCGAGGCGCTGATCAAACTGTTCGATTTCGAGTGGGTCAACCGCACGCTTTATCACGGCCAATATACACGCACCGAAAGCTATTTCGCGCGCTCAGACCTGAGCTCGCATGGCGTTCCTGCCAGCCCCGGCGAGCGCGCCTTGCTTGCGCCATACGCCGATGAGGTGAAGCCGGCCATCATGGATGGAAGTTTCGCCTTTCCGGTCAGCGACGGTTCCGGCGACAACCGCGAGGGGCGCCGCGAAGCCCTTCAGCTTTTGGAGGAAGCCGGATACCGGCTCACCGGCGGCAAGCTGGTCAACGTCGCCACGGGAGAGCCGTTCGTATTCGAGATTCTTGCCGTTACGCGGGCCCAGGAGCGGCTGCTTCTGACCTTTGCGCGGGCCTTGAAGCAAGTAGGAATCGAGGCGCGAATCCGTCAAGTTGACTCGGCGCAGTATCAACGGCGCAAACAGACCTATGACTTCGACATGATCCAATATTTTTGGCCCTCGTCTTTATCGCCAGGCAATGAGCAATCGTTTCGGTGGTCGAGCAACGCCGCTGCGACCGAAGGCACATTCAACTATCCCGGCGTGAAGAGTGCCGGCGTCGACGCCATGATCGAGGCATTGCTCACGGCCAAGGATCGGCCTGGCTTTGTCGCCGCGGTGCGCGCGCTCGATCGTCTTCTGCTCTCAGGAGACTACGTCATTCCGTTGTTCTATCTCCCGAGCCAATGGGTGGCCCATTGGAACGATTTGAAGCGGCCGCAAACGACGCCTCTTTACGGGTATCAGATCGATACATGGTGGATCGAGCCACCGGCCGCAGCGCAAGACGGCGGCAAGGCGGACACCCCCTAACTGTCGATGAGCACAGCCGAAAAAACCAAGGGGACAGAGGACGGCGATCTTCCGACGGCGGAGCAGCTGCTGCGGGCCCGGGCCATTCAAAGGCCGAACGTCTTGGCGCTGCTGGATCCGCCCAATCGTCAGGCGCTCGGCCTCGGCACCTCGCGGTCCTTCACTTACAGCGAGGCCGATGCGGCCGTTGACGCCCTCGCCGCCGTGTTCGTCGAGCTCGGGCTTCGCCCCGGCGACACCGTTGCCGCCCAACTCCCTAATCTCGCACTATCGCCATTGACTGTGCTGGCGGCCTGGCGCGCCGGCCTGACCGTCGCAGCGCTGCCGATGCTGTGGCGGGGATACGAAATCGCCAAGGTCTGCAACGAACTCGAACCCAAGGCGCTGATCGGTGTCTCTCGTCTGGCGGACGAAAATCCGATGGAGGCGCTATCCGCGGTCGCGAACGCTTACTCCTCTTTGCGTTTCGTGCTCGGGTTCGGTTCCGATCTTCCCAAGGGTGTCACCTCCCTCGATGAAGCCATCGAGACTCGGCGGGACTTGCCGCCGGTCGAAGCCGGGCCGCGAGATGGGCCGGCCATGATCACGTTCACCGCGCGCGCGGGCGTGCCCTTCCTTGCGATCGAACACGGCGAAGAGGAACTCTTGGCGCAAGGGGCGATGACGGTGCTCGGGCTCGGCCTTGATCGAAGCGACGTGATCCTCAACGCCTATCCGCTGACCGGACCCGCCGGACTTTCGCTCGGCTTTCTCCCTTGGCTCATCAGCGGCGCCACACTCGCCCAGCACCATCCCTTTGATTACGAGGTGTTCACCGCGCAGCTCACCGCCACGGGAGCGACGGTGACGGCGCTGCCCTCGCCGGCGCTTACCCAACTTGCCAAGGACGGCGTGCCGCAAAAGCCTCAATGCCGGCTGCGGCAGGTCGGCGTGGTGTGGACCGGCGTCGGGCAAGCCGAGGCGCTCAAGCTTCCTTTCGGCAACGGCGCCGAATTCTTCGATCTTTATCCGCTCGGCGACCTTGCAAGCGTCGTGCTCAGGCGCAAAGACCCGAGCAGGCCGGCGGGACTTCCGCTCGGCGAAGTTTCCGTCCGGGAAGACAGTGACGATTCGGTCTTCGCCGAAACCAAGCTTGCACCGCGCAGCACCCCTGAAGGTTACGGCGAGATTCTCATGCGCGGGCCGATCGTTCCGAGCGGGCAGACGCAGGGGCCGCTCACGCCTGACGGCGACCTGTTCGTCGCCACCGGGCTTCTCGGCAAGCGCGCCGGCGATGCAAGCGGAAGCCTACATCTCAAGGAAGACCCCGAGTTGCTCCGCCATGGCGGTCTGTCGATTGCCGCTAGCGAGTTCGATGAGCTTTACCAAAGCTTCCCCGCCTTTCTCGACGCGGCCTGTCTCGTGCTTCCTGATAAGCAGATTGGCGATCGCGTGATCGCTGCCGTCGTGCCGCGGCCCGGCGAGCTGGTTGCAATCGAGGCACTCAACCGGTTTCTCGAAGAGCGAAGCGTGGCCCACTACAAGTTCCCCGACAAGATTCTGATCGTCAGGCGAATCCCGCGCGACGGCGACGGCCGGGTTTTGCGCGACCAGATCCTGCTGCAAGTCTGATCAGGCCGCTTCTTTCACGGCTTGGGCGATCTTGACGAGACGCTTCAACAGATCTCTTGCGCCGTGGAGCCGTTCCTCCGGCGTCTGCCAATTCGCATAATAGATCAGCCGGTGATCGGGTTGGAGCTTCACCCTTTTGCCCTCCTCGCCGATGAAGGCGATCAAGCCTTCCGGATTGGCAAAGCTCCTATTGCGGAAGGCGACCACCGCGCCTTTGGGGCCCGCGTCGATCTGTTCGATGCCGGCCTTATGGCAAAGTCCTTTGATTTCAACGACTTCGAGCAGGTGACGGACCTCTTCCGGTAACGGTCCGAACCGATCGATCAGCTCGGCGGCAAAGGCTTCGATCGCGTCATGGCTCTCAACACCTGAGAGCCGCCGATAAAGACCGAGCCTCACTTGCAGGTCGGGCACGTATTCCTCAGGGATCAGCACCGCCGTGCCGAGATTGATGCGCGGCGACCATCGATCTTCGATCACCGCGCCCTCACCGCCTTTGAGCGCGGCCACGGCCTCCTCAAGCATCGACTGGTAAAGCTCGAAGCCGACTTCCCTGATATGGCCCGATTGCTCTTCGCCGAGGAGATTGCCGGCTCCTCTGATGTCGAGGTCATGACTTGCGAGCACGAAGCCCGCGCCCAACGTGTCGAGCGATTGCAGCACCTTGAGACGTTTCTCGGCCGACGGCGTCAGCCGCGCATCGGCGGGGATGGTGAAATAGGCATAGGCTCTGATCTTGGAGCGGCCGACCCGGCCTCTCAACTGATAGAGCTGCGCCAGACCGAACATGTCGGCGCGGTGCACGATCAACGTGTTGGCCGAAGGAATGTCGAGACCCGACTCCACGATCGAGGTCGACAGCAGCACGTCATACTGACGGTCATAGAACGCGTTCATGACCTGGTCGAGCTCGCGCGATCCCATCTGGCCATGGGCGCGCGCGATCTTCAGCTCAGGCACGTGTTCGGCCAGGAACGCCGCGGCATCATCCAGATCGGCAATGCGCGGCACCACATAGAAGGTCTGTCCGCCACGGAAGCGCTCACGCAACAACGCCTCGCGCAACACCACCGGATCGAACGGCATGACATAGGTCCGCACCGCGAGCCGGTCAACCGGCGGAGTCGAGATCAGCGACATCTCGCGAACCCCCGACAACGCCAGTTGCAGCGTGCGCGGGATCGGCGTCGCCGTCAGGGTGAGGACGTGCACGTCTTCGCGCAGTTGCTTGAGGCGCTCTTTGTGCCGCACGCCGAAATGCTGCTCTTCGTCGACAATGAGAAGACCGAGATCGGCGAACTCGATGCCTTTGCCAAGCAAGGCATGCGTGCCGACGACGATATCGATATCGCCCGTCTTCAAACTCTTTTTCACCTCAGCCCGCTCCTTGGCGCCGACCAGGCGTGACGCCTGGGCGATCTTGACCGGCAGGCCACGGAATCGCTCGGTGAAGGTGTGGAAGTGCTGGCGGGCGAGCAGCGTGGTCGGCACGACCACAGCGACCTGTTTGCCGGCAAGCACGGCGATGAGGCTCGCGCGAAGCGCGACTTCGGTTTTACCGAAGCCGACATCGCCGCAGATCAGCCGGTCCATGGGGCGCCCGCTGGCAAGGTCCTCGAGAACGGCCCCGATACTGACTTCTTGGTCTTCGGTCTCCTCGTAAGGGAACCGGGCCGAGAACTCCTCATAGACCCCATCGGGCGGGTTTAACACCGGGGCCTGGCGCAGAGCGCGCAGCGCCGCGACTTTGATCAGCTTCTCGGCAATGTCGCGGATGCGCTTCTTGAGGCTCGCTTTCCGCGTCTGCCAGCCGACACCGCCGAGCCTGTCCAGTTGCGCACCGGCCTCGTCGGAGCCGTAGCGGCTGAGAAGCTCGATATTCTCGACCGGCAGATAAAGCTTGTCGCCGCCTTGATAATGCAGTTCGAGGCAATCGTGCGGCTTGCCTGCCGCCTCGATGGTGGCAAGGCCTGCGAAGCGGCCAATGCCGTGATCGGAATGCACCACAAGATCGCCGACCGAGAGGCTCGACGCCTCCGTCAGGACATCACTGCCGCGGCGGCCGCGCGTGCGCCGCACGAGCCGGTCGCCCAGAATGTCCTGCTCGCCGATCACGGCAAGTCCCGGCGCCTCGAAGCCGGTTTCAAGCGGCAGCACGGCCACCGGAAGCGCGTTTGACGGCGAACTCAGCGCCTCGGCAAAACTGTCGATGCGCCGGGTTTCGCCAGCGCCGTGCTCCGAAAGAAGCGTTGCCAGACGCTCGCGCGCGCCACCGCTCCAACAGGCGATGATGACCTCTTTGTTTTCGCCTCTGAGCCTCTTGGCGTGCGCGGCCACGGCAGCGAAAACGTCGGTCCCTTCAGCCTGGCGTTCGGCGGCAAACGAACGGCCTTGCTTTCCGCCAAAGGATACGATGACGGTCTCGTCCGGCTTTTCCGGCCGCTCGAACGGATCGAACAGAACCACATGGCGTCCAGACAGCGCCTCCTGCCACTCGGCTTCGTTCAAGAACAGGCTCTCAGGCGGGACCGGATGATAAGGCGGCGCGCCGAACGCCTTGCGCTCGAGCGCTTGCGCGCGGGCATCGTAATGATCGGCGATCTGCTCGAGCCGTTTTTCGCGGGCATCGTCCGCCAGCGGGTCCAACGTAACGGGGACGCCGGGCAGGTAGTCGAACAGCGTGGCAAGACGGTCGTGGAACAGCGGGAGCCAATGCTCCATGCCCTGGTGCTGGCGTCCAGCCGAAATCGATTCATATAGCGGGTCGTCTCCGGTGACCGGTCCGAACAGCTCCACATAGCGCTGGCGGAAGTGGGGCCGGACGTCCGGCGTCAGCGCGATCTCGCTCATGGGAAGAAGCTGAAGGCGATCGCGCCGCCCTTCGCTTCGCTGCGTGCTCGGGTCGAAGGCCCTCACCTGCTCCAGCGTGTCGCCGAAGAAATCGAGGCGGACCGGTTCGGCGCCGGGAGGATAAAGGTCGAGAATGCCGCCGCGCACAGCATATTGCCCGGGATCTGTGACCGTGCCGGCACGCGCATAACCGGACAGCTCCAGCCGCTCGATCAGGGCTTGCATCTCGATCACGTTGCCGGGTTGAAGCTTGAGGCTCGCGCCGGCGATGAAGTCGCGCGGCGGAAGCCTTTGCAGAATCGCGTTGACCGTGGTCAGCACAACGAGCGGCCTGCTGTCGGAAGGCACACGCGTCTCAAGTGCGGCAAGGGTTGCGATACGTTGAGCGATCGTTTCGGCGTTAGGGGCGACCCGGTCGTAAGGCACGCCGTCCCAGGCAGGAAAGTCCAACACTTCAACATCGGGCGCAAAGAAGCCGAGCGCCTCTTGCAGCGTTGCAAGCCGGTTGCCATCCCGCGCGACGTGCAGAATCGTCCCCGGCCCGGCTGCGGCGGCGCGTCGGGCGAGTTCGCCAAGAAGAAGCGCATCGAAGCCCTCAGGCACGCCCGCGGCGACGGCCCGCGGGGCTTCGAGCAGGCGCTCGACCGGCAGGGATGGAAGTTTCGGCGAAGCTGACATGTTTTAGGGCGTTGTGGCCGGTCAGTTGGTAGCGATCAGGCCGTGAAAACGTCTGAGACGGTCTATCAGTTCGTCGAGGTCATGTTCGCCCAGGGAGGACCCGTCAAGAACGCCGCTTTCTATGGCGGGGTCCGGAGCCTCGATCAAGCGCTCGAAAATGGAGATCTCCGCCTCGGTCATCCCGTTCAGGGCATGCTCGGCATAGCGGCCAAGCAGGAAATCCATCTCCTTGGACCCGCGATGCGTCGCCCGCCACAGCGCCCGCCGGCGGCGCATGCCAAGATGACTGCCGGACATGATAAAACTTCCCAGTACCGCAATGCGTGGGTTAGTGCGGACGCGCCAAGCCTGTCAAGGTCGCGCTCAAACGAACTTGGATTCGTTCCCTTTATGAACTTGCACGACTCTATCGTCAGCCCATGCGACCCGCAAAACTAGCCCCGCTCTTCGCCACGGTCCGCTCCTTGAAAGGAGTGGGACCGAGGGTCGAAAAATTACTCGACAAGCTCGCGGCCCCCCGCCACGAGGGGGCTCACGCCCGCGTCGTCGATCTGCTTTGGCACCTTCCCGCCGGTCTGATCAACCGCACCGTGACGCCGCGGATCGCCGAGGCCAGGATCGGCGAGATCGCCACGCTCGAAGTCACCGTTGCCGAGCACAGGCCAGGCGGCGGCCGGAGAGGCGGACGGCGCGCACCCTACCGCGTGCTGGTCGAAGACGAGGCGGGCTCAGCCCTCGATCTCGTCTATTTCAACGCCGATGCGTCCTATCTCAAGCGTCTGTTGCCGGTGGGCAGCCGCCGGTTGATCTCAGGGAAACTCGAATCTTATGACGGCGCGTTGCAAATGCCGCATCCGGATCATGTCACGGCTATGGAGGCAGAAGCTGGTGCAAGCCTTCCCGCGCACGAACCCGTCTATCCGCTGACGGCCGGGCTCACCAATACGACTCTGCGCAAAGCCATTCACAACGCGATCAGACAGGTGCCGTCCTTGCCTGAATGGATCGATGCGCCCTTTCTTGCCGAGAAGGATTGGCCCAGTTTCGCGGAGGCCATTGTCCGTCTGCACGCCCCGGAAACCGAAGCAGAGTTTCTTCCTTCGGCGCCGGGCCGCGCGCGGCTCGCTTACGACGAGCTTCTCGCCAACCAGCTTGCGCTGGCCGTGATCCGCTCCCGACTCAAGCGGCGCGCCGGACGCCGGCTTGCCGCGACCTCGACATTGCGCGACGCCATCCTTGCCGCGCTGCCCTTTAAGCTGACGGCTGCGCAAATGCGCGCCTTGGCCGAGATCGACGCCGATCTTGCAAGCCCGCACCGCATGCTTCGTTTGCTCCAAGGCGATGTCGGCAGCGGTAAGACGGTGGTTGCGCTGCTTGCCATGGCAGGTGCCGTCGAGGCGGGCGCGCAAGCGGCCTTGATGGCGCCGACTGAACTCTTGGCGCGCCAGCATCTGCAAACCATCAACGCCTTTGCCACGGCGGCAGGCTTACGCGTCGCGATCCTCACCGGCCGCGAGCGCGGGCGCGAACGGGCCGAAATCTTGGAAGCGCTGAAGGAAGGGCGCACGGACATCCTGATCGGCACCCATGCGCTGTTCCAGGAGCAGATCGCATTCAAAGATCTCGGCCTGGTCGTCATCGACGAGCAACATCGCTTCGGCGTGCATCAACGGCTTGCGCTTCAGGCCAAAGGATCCGGCTCGGGAGCGGAGCTTCTGGTGATGACCGCCACACCGATTCCGCGCACGCTTCTGTTGACGAGTTACGGCGACATGGATGTGTCGCGGCTCGACGAAAAGCCGCCGGGGCGGAAGCCGATCGCCACCCGCGCCGTACCGCTCGAACGGCTGGACGAGGTCGTCTCGGGGGTCGCGCGGGCGATTGCCGAAGGGGCGCAGGTCTACTGGGTCTGCCCTCTCGTCGCCGAATCAGAAGTGCTCGACATCGCCGCGGCCGAAGAGCGCTATGCGGCGCTGCGCGCCCAATTTGGCGAGGCCGTCGGGCTGGTCCATGGACGGCTCGCGGCCAAGGACAAAGACAACGTCATGGCGGCATTCGCTTCGGGCGCTCTGTCGGTCCTCGTTTCGACCACCGTGATCGAGGTCGGCGTCGACGTGCCGAAGGCGTCTGTGATGATTATCGAACACGCCGAGCGCTTCGGCCTGGCCCAGCTGCATCAGCTTCGCGGACGGGTCGGGCGCGGCGCGCAAGATTCGTCCTGCATCCTGCTCTACCGCCAGCCCCTCTCCGAGACTGCGCGGGAGAGGTTGAATGTGATGCGCCGCACCGAAGACGGGTTCGTGATCGCCGAAGAGGATTTGCGGCTCCGCGGCGGGGGCGAAGTGCTCGGTACACGCCAGAGCGGGCTGCCGCTGTTCCGCATTGCCGCCCTCCCCGAGCACCAGGCGCTGCTTGAGGCGGCACGCGATCAAGCACAGCTCAGACTTGGCCGCGACCCCGAGTTGAAGGAAGCGGGCGCCGAGGCGTTGAGACTGCTGCTTTATCTGTTCGAGCGGGACGACGCGATCAAGCTGATGCGGGCCGGATGAGTCCAGAGATCTTTAGACGACGGGCTCTTCCTCAGGCACCGGCTTTTTCGCTCTTGCCTCTTCGACCAAGGTCTTCAACTTCTTTTGCGGCGCCACCAGACCCGCCGAGACCACCATCTTGGCGCCGTCCTCGACCGGCATGTCGAGCAGGATCACATCGCTTGCCGGCATGAAGATCACAAATCCGGTAGTCGGATTCGGCGCATTCGGCATGAACACGGTCATGAGCGATTCACCGTTGCCGAGTTTCTCCTCAACTTCCGCCGGCGGGTCGCCCGAGACAAACACCAACGCGTAAAGCCCTTTGCGCGGAAATTCGATGACGCCGACACGCTTGAACGACGTTCCGCTCTTGGAGAACACCGTCTGGAAGATTTGCTTGAGCAGACGATAGACGCCGCGCACGACCGGCATGCGGTCCAGCATCATCTCCCCATAGCTCACGACCGTGCGGCCGAACAGGTTGGCGGTCAGCGCGCCGATGACCATGAGACCGATGATGCCGACGATGAGGCCGACGCCGGGAACGCTGAAGGGAAGATAAGTCTCAGGCAGATAGGTGGTCGGGATCAGCGGCTTGACCCAGGCATCGACGAGATTAATGAACCACCATACGACGTAGATGGTGATCGCCACGGGTCCGACGATGATGAGGCCGGTCAGAAAGTAGCCGCGCAGCCGCGCCATAAGATGTGAGGAATGCGGAGGTTCCCCCCCGAGCAAGACCAGCTCTTCCTCGGACGGGCCGGGCGCGGCGCTCGGCTGTTCCGGTGTTGGTTTTTTTTGACTCTTCATCGGACGCATAATTATGTCGATCCATCTCCAAGGCCTGCGGACCCGGTCTTCCGGCCGGTCCGGTGAGGCAGGTGCCTTAGCACATCACGAGTCCTGATGTGAGGCTTAGCTCGCAAAAGAGCAATGCCGCCACTTACGCTGATTCAGGAAACTGCAACTAAAGTGTCGCAAGAGAGCAATCGATCCCGCTTCGCTTTAGCGCATTGCAGACCTTAACGCTTTGCGCCTTGTCCGAGAAGGGGCCGACCTTGAGACTATAAAACGTACCGAAATTGCCGATGTCGATTTTCTCGATTTCAGGCCTCACACCCTGGAGGCCCGGGGTTCGCGACGCCTTTTTCCACAGCGCTTGTGCCTCTGCTTCCGAGCGGCTGTTGGCGAGTTGAACCTGGTAGCCGCCGGACGTGGCCTGTGCCGCTGCTGGTTGCGCGGCCGGCTCCGGTTCTGAGCTTCGGCCGAAGATGCGCCAGCTCCGCTTGCTTTCCGCCTCCGGAGCACCCTGGCTTTCCGTGGTGGTAGACCAGCTCGAGCTCGCCGCCGCGGCAGGAGGTGCGGAACGAGGCTGACTGGGCGGAGTGGACGCCGCTGCGGTCTGGGTCGCCGGCGCCGGCGGCGGCGCCTCGGAGGACGAAGAGCCCCTGAACCACCGGGTCAGACGATTGCCGCTGGTGCTGCTCGACTGCGGTTCCGCACCGTCAACGGACGTCGTCCAAGACCCGGAGGCGGCCGGAGGTTTGCTCGAGGTTGCCGGCGGGGTTGGAGCATTGCTGGCCGTTTGGGTTGGCGGCGAAGAAGGTTCGGCGGCAGGGGCTGCCGGCTCGCTGCGATTGCGGCCGAAGCCTGGAATCCAGCTGCTCCACGACGACGTCGACGTGCTCGCCTGACCTCCGCGGCTGGCGTCGGTCGAAAATGCGGCAATGTCTGCCGTGCTTTTCGGTGCGCCGCCGTCGTCGGCGATGATTTGATCGACCTGGCTGTTCCCGGCAGCCTTCCGGGCAGCGGCGATTTCCACGTCCCCTTGCCGACTGAGCCCGGCCGCTTTGAATGCGAGCCCCCGGTTAACCTGCGCCTTGACACGGTCGGATTGAGGGAGGCCGAGCCAGATGGCCGCGCCAAGATCCGCCAGGGCACGGCCGGATTCGCCCATCTTCCGGTAGGCGATCCCGCGCAGATAGAGTGCCTTGGCCGCACTGCCGGGCGAGATGTTGTCCGCATTGATCGCGGCGGAGAGCTGCCGGACGGCGTCCTGGTATTTGCCGGCGGCAAGCGACGCCGCGCCGCTCTTGAGCCCGGCTTCTTGGGCATGAGCCGCACCGCCAGCCAGAGCAAGCGCCGCAACGAGGCATAGGCACGGAAGAAGACGCCGGCCGGAAGCAAGACGGGGCGCTCGGAAGGACTTCCGCTTATCCGCCATGTTCTTGCTCAATCAGAGAAATCGGGCAAATCCGAGGCTCTATTCTACTCCACCGTGACGGATTTTGCGAGATTTCGGGGCTGATCGACATCGGTCCCCATGAAGGTCGCCGTGTGATAGGCGATCAACTGAACCGGCACGGCATAGACCAACGGCGCGACGAAACGGTGGACCGGGGGCACAGCCAAATGCGTGGCAATGGCGCAGCCGGTGCTCGCAGGGTCCGCGTCCGAAACCAGCACGATCTGTCCTCCCCGCGCCGCCACCTCCTGCATGTTCGAAACCGTCTTTTCATAGAGATCGTCACGCGGGGCGATCACGATCACCGGCATGTTCTCGTCGATCAGCGCAATCGGTCCATGCTTGAGCTCGCCGGCGGCATAGCCCTCGGCGTGGATATAGGAAATCTCTTTGAGCTTGAGCGCGCCTTCCATGGCAATCGGATAGCTCGAGCCGCGCCCGAGATAGAGCACGTCGCGCGCCTTTGACAGGTTATGCGCAAGGCCCTCATAAGCCCGCTCGTCACGGAGAATGGTGGCCATATGGCGCGGGACTTCGCCCAAAGCCTGCACCAGTTCGACTTCGAGTTCCGGTCCGATCGCGCCCCGGGCCTTGCCTGCGGCAATGGCTAGGCAAGCGAGCGCCGTGAGCTGACAGGTGAAGGCTTTGGTCGAGGCCACGCCGATCTCGGGACCGGCAAGCGTCGGCAAGACTGCATCGGATTCCCGCGCGATAGACGATTCGCGCACATTCACGATCGAAACGATTTTCTGGTCTTCGGCGCGGCAATAACGCAGCGTCGCCAGAGTGTCGGCTGTCTCACCCGACTGAGACACGAACAGGCTGGCGCCGCCGGGATCGAGCGGCGCCTCCCGGTAGCGAAATTCGGAGGCGATATCGACATCGACCGGCAGCTTCGCCCAGCGTTCGAACCAATATTTGGCGACCAGACAGGCGTAAAACGCCGTGCCGCAGGCCGACAGCGAGAGCCGGCTCAGCTTGGCAAAGTCGAAAGGCAGCGCCGGCATGTCGATGCGGCTAGCGGCAAGGTCGACGCACGAGGCGAGCGTATGGCCGGTCACCTCCGGCTGCTCGTGGATCTCCTTGGCCATGAAGTGACGGTAATTGCCCTTGTCGATGAGAAGGGCCGAGGCGAGCGAGCGCGTGATTGGCCGCTCGACCGCATCGCCGCCATGATCGCGTATGGCGACGCCCTCACGGGTGAGCACGGCCCAATCGCCGTCCTCCAGATAGGCGATGGCATCCGTAAAGGGGGCAAGCGCGATTGCGTCGGAGCCGACGAACACCTCACCGTCGCCATAACCAAGCGCGAGCGGGCTTCCCTGCCGGGCCACGATCATCAGATCGTTGTAGCCACGAAAGATGATGGCCAGAGCGAAAGCGCCTTCGAGGCGTTTCAGGCTATGGTACACGGCGAGCACCGGATCGTTTCCGGCCCTGAGCTCGCGCGTGATGAGATGGGCGATGACTTCGGTGTCGGTGTCGCTGGTGAACGCGGCGCCTTGTTTCTCGAGCTCGTCCTTTAATTCACGAAAGTTCTCGATGATCCCGTTATGCACCACCGAGACCAGCTCGGTCATATGCGGGTGCGCGTTGGCTTCGGTCGGCTTGCCGTGGGTGGCCCAGCGGGTGTGACCGATGCCGGCACTTCCGTTCAGCGGCAAGCGGCCGAGCAGATCCTCGAGATTACGCAACTTGCCTTCAGCACGCCGTCGCCCCAGCTCGCCGTTCTCGACGGTTGCGACACCGGCCGAGTCGTAGCCGCGATATTCGAGGCGCTTCAACGCATCGACCAGTTGTTCGGCGACCGGACCTTTGCCGAGAATCCCAACGATGCCGCACATACGCTTTCAAACTCCTCGCGCTTACCGTTAGCTAAAAGGCACCGAAGGCCCTGCGCAATTCACGCTCTATGTCCCTTTATTTCCCCGAATCTTTCGGCTTCCGATTGCGCCGCTCGCGCATCTTGGCGGCCCATTCGGGACGTTCTTCTTGCTTGCTCCGGGTGAGCGCTAGCGCATCGGGGGCAACGTCCTTTGAGATCACACTGCCGGACCCGATATAGGCGCCCTTCCCGATCTTGACCGGCGCCACCAGCGAAGAGTTCGAACCAATGAAAGCGCCTCCGCCAATTTCGGTACGGTACTTGGCGAAACCGTCATAGTTGCAGGTGATAGTGCCAGCGCCAATATTGGCGCGTGGTCCGATGGTCGCGTCACCGATATAGGTCAGGTGGTTGACCTTCGCGCCCTCGCCGATCTCAGATTGCTTGATCTCGACAAAATTTCCGACACGCGCGCCCTTGGCAAGATCGGCGCCCGGCCTGAGCCGGGCGAAAGGTCCAACCGTCGCGCCTTCGCCGACCCGCGAATCTTGCAGGTGACAAAAACTTTTGATGGTGGCGCCATCTTCGATGACGACGCCTTCGCCGATCACGACATGGGGCTCGAAAATGACATCCTTGCCGATGCGCGTGTCATGACTGAGGAAGACCGTCTCAGGCGCAACCAGCGTCGCGCCATTGGCCATGACGGCGTCACGTAAGCGCCGTTGCATGACCGCTTCGGCGTGAGCAAGCTCGGCGCGCGAGTTCACACCGAGAACCTCTTCGGCATCGGCTTCAACAACACGTGCGTCGAGCCGATCGGCCCGGGCCAGCGCGACAGCATCGGTCAGATAGAATTCTCTCTTGCTGTTATCGTTGCCGATGCGGCCGAGGAGATTGAGCAGTGTCTCGCTCGAGCGGAACCCCATGATTCCCGAATTGCAAAGTGTGATTGCCCGTTCCGCTTCACTCGCCTCTTTCTCTTCACGAATGCCGATGAGCTTGCCGTCGCTGTCCAACAGAAGCCGTCCATAGCCGGTGGGGCTTTCGGCTTCAAAGCCGATCACTACGAGGTCTGCGCCTGAAGCGAGCTCGGCACGAACTTCGCCGATCGTTTCTGCGCGCAGGAGCGGCGTGTCGCCACAAAGAATCAGCACCTGACCGGGAAACGTCTCTAACGCACCCCGCGCCGCTTTCACCGCATCGGCCGTCCCCAGCGGTTCAGCCTGGACGAATAGCTCGACCGCAGGGTCAGACGCACGCGCCACACTGCGAACCTCGTCCATGTCAGGTGCCAAGACGAGGGCAAGCCGGTCGAGGCCGGCCGCTTTCATGGTCTGGAGCGCATGCACCAGCAGAGGCGCCCCGGCAAGCCGGTGCAGCACCTTTGCGTGCTCCGACTTCATCCGTGTGCCTTTGCCGGCGGCAAGGATCAGGGCGAGAACTGGTTTATTCGTCATGACACTTCAGTCATCGCCCATATACCACTCCGGGGCCAAACCAAGACGCGCACCCCGCGCCACTTTCCAAATTGCCGACGGCGATCTATTTAGTCCAAACCCCGCGCGAGGGCCATAAGGGCGACGGGCGCTCGTTGGGGATTGAAGGGAAATTGACCGGCGACGCGCAGCGAGGCATCCTTGGTTTACAGCGTGAAAGTCGTTAAAGCCTTATTGGTGTCGCTTTTCCGCCGGAATTTCGAGCCCCGGGGAGGCCTTGAAAGCCGATGGCTAAGAATCGCCTGACAGGCTCAGGGAACTGGCTGCGCAGCGGGTTCGCCGTGTTCTGGATTCTGCTCGCTTGCGTTTCCGGCGTTTACCTCTTTTCGGTCCTTACCGGACCCACGCTTGGCAGGCAGACGGTCAAGGCGAGCCCGGACGGCCAAGCATCGCCTGACCAGGAACTCGCCGCGATCCAAGAGAATTTACAGGCGTTGTCGCAACAAGTCGCAGGCCTCAGCGACCGGCTGGAGGACGGCGAAACGATGAGCGCGCCCGCGCCATCAGAGCCGCCGGCCCCTGCCCCGGAACCTCCTGCCGCAACGGCGGAAACGGCACCCGCCGAAGTGATGCCAGAGCCAACCACAGAACCGGCCCCGCCACCGCCCGCAGCGGAGGGCCCGAGTGACGCCCAAGCAGCCGCGCCCGAGCCGGAGGCACAACCTCAGCCGGAGCCTGCGCCGGCCGAGCAAGCCGCAGTCGAGGCGCAACAGCCTGCGCCGGAAGCGTCCCCTCCGCCAAAGCCATCTGTACCGCCATCGGTGGTGACATCGCCGCTTGAAGAATCGCCGACCCCGTTTGCAGCCGCCTCACCGGAGGCGCCGGGGGACGCGGCCGATCAGGCCGCACCGGCGGAAGCGCCCGGTCTCGCCACGGCCGAGGGAGCGGATGCTGCCGAACCGCCGGCGACCGAGACTGCGGCCTTGGATCCCATCGCCCTTCCTCCGGCCGCCAATGACGGCTCGACCCGCTACGGCATCGAGATCGGCATCGTCGATAACCGGGATAAGCTTCGGCCTCTCTGGCGCGAGTTCCTGACCAATCACGCCGCGCTTGTCGCCGGGCTTCAGCCGCGCCGCGTGCTGGCGCCTGACAAGAAGTGGCGGCTGATCGCGGGACCCTTCGGCAGCGCTGCCGAGGCCGAACAGGCCTGCGCTCTGTTTCAGAAAGCCGCACGGCCCTGCGAAGCCACCGTCTACGCCGGCGACGTGCTTTGATTTAGCAGCTGATCCTAAAGCTGGTCTGCGTTGAACGTGTCGCAATCGCCGAGCTTGCCGCTCTCGTAACCGCGCTTGAACCAGCGCACGCGTTGCTGCGACGAACCATGCGTGAAGGCATCAGGAACGACGTATCCTTGCGTCTGCCTCTGAATGCGGTCGTCGCCGATGGCACTCGCCGCTTGCAGTGCTTCTTCGATATCGCCCGGCTCGATAACATCCCTGCTCCGGTCGGCCCGGTTGGCCCAGACGCCGGCAAAGCAATCGGCCTGCAATTCCATGCGCACTTGAAGCGCATTGCCTTGACTGCGGCTCGTGCGCCGTTTCATCGCTTCGACCTTATCGGCAATGCCAAGCAGCTTTTGCACATGATGCCCGATCTCGTGCGCGACGACGTAGGCCTGAGCAAAGTCGCCCGGCGCACGGAACCGGTTCTTGAGTTCCTCATAGAAGTCTAGGTCGATGTAAACCTTCTCATCCATCGGACAGTAGAAAGGTCCCATCGCGGCCATGCCTAACCCGCAAGCCGAGCGCACACCTCCGGTGAAAAGAACAAGCTTCGGGTCCCGGTATCGGAGGTCATAGCGGGCAAAGAGGTCGCGCCAGACGTCTTCAGTGTCGGCAAGAACGACGGATATGAAACGTTTGAGATCGTCTTCGCTCGTGCTCTGCGGGCGCTGCACCGGTGTACCTTGCCGCTGTCCCGGCACCGGGAAATTGGTGGCATCGGGACGCGATTGCGGAAGGCGGATGTCAGGGAACGTGGTGGGTTGGCCACCACCCGGTCCGCCCCCTTGCATGATGACTCTCGGATCGACGCCGAAGAAGAACATCAGGCCAAGAATAATGAGAAGCCCGAGGATGCCGATGCCGCCGCTTCTGCCGCGCGAACCAGGGCCGGGAAAGCGCATACCGCCGCGCGGAAACGGAAAGCCGAAGCCGCCACCTTCTCCTCGCCGATCCTCGACGTTTTCACTCTCTCTTTGACCACGCCAGCGCATGATTTCACGACCTCATACCGGGCCCGAACGGCCCATGACTGCGCTCATTGTGCATGCGGCGCGCCGCCGCACAAGACTCTGCCACAGGCGGGACTCCCGGTCGGAACGGCCAATTTTCAGCAAACCGCTTGAGGTCGAACCGGCACCTGCTACGCGGTGTGAGTGCACGCCCACAAATCCCTGTGGTCATTCGAACTACTGACAAGGATATGTCAAAAAACTGCCATAGGCCAAAGGCATGCTGGCACGTGCCCAGTGGTAAATGAGTCTGGGCCGGTAGTGTGTTCTGTGTAATGCGTACGAGCCTCGGCACTCCCCGCGCCGGGGCTCTTCTTTTTGTAGCTCGGGATGCCCGGAAGAAGGCGCGGGAGCGGCCGCCTCTTTACGCGATCGCTCCCGCTCTTTGGGTTACTGCGGCGCTGTCTCCGGTGCCGGTGTGTCGGTCGTAGCCGGTGGCTCAGCGGCCGGGGTCTCGGGGGCCGGCGGTTCGGCGGCTGGAGGTTCGGCCGGCGTCTCGGCTGCAGGCGGTGCCGCCGGCGCTTCAGCAGCCGGAGGCTCTGCCGGCATTTCGGCTGCGGGCGGTGCCGCCGGCGCTTCGGCTTCAGGCGCCGCCGCGGGCTGCTCGGCGGGCTCCTCGGTCATCGGTTGCTCGACCTTGACCTCCGAGTCGCCTTTGTGCCCGTACATGAAAAAGGCAGCGATGACGAGGGCGAGCACGATGCCCCCCAACACGATCGCCATGAATGTCCTGCTGCCCTGATTGTCATCTGCCATGTGGAACCTCCTCCCCGCAAAGGGCGTCTAGAATCGCGACTCTGAACTTATCGAGGAATTACACGGGGGTCGAGAGCCGCTTTACTGCTGCATCATAAGATCAGACTAACGCGCAGCCGAGGCGCGAGTTCGCCTCATCCAATCAAAAACTGGCGCAACCAACACCGCGACGAGGAAATTGATCAGCACCGAATAGAGCGCGGCATATCCCGGCAGGGTCACGCCGAGGACCTCAAGCGGATAGACCGAGGAGGTGAAGCTCTGGGTTGCCGCCATATAGGTACCGATGCCGGTGCCGACAGCCCAGCCGGCCAGCAGCGCCATTGAGTTGAATCCGCGTGTGTAGAGACCAAGCAGAATCGGCGGCAGAAGCTGAATGATCCAGATACCACCGAGCAGCTGCAATTGGATGGCATAAGACTGCGGAATGGCGAGAATGAACACCACCGCGCCGACTTTGACCACAAGCGAAACGATCTTGGCCATCTGGGCTTCGTCGGCCTCGCTGCAATTCGGGCGGAAAAATTCCTTGTAAAGGTTGCGCGTGAAGAGATTGGCACAAGCGATCGACATGATTGCCGCCGGGACCAGCGCACCGATCGCGATGGCGGCGAAGGCGACGCCGACAAACCAAGAGGGAAATGACGCAAGGAACAGCGCCGGCACCGCGAAGTTAGGCCCGTGCTCGGCGAAACCGGCTTGGTAGGCCGGATTTTTGTCCACGCCTGCGGCGATGGCCATGTAGCCGAGAAGCGCGATCAGCCCGAGGATCAAGGAATAAGCCGCGAGGAACGCCGCATTCCGCCGGATGACGTTTCCGCTCGACGAACTCAAAATGCCGGTCATGGCGTGCGGATAAAGAAACAGTGCAAACGCCGAGCCGAGCGCGAGCGTGGCATAGGTACTGTAGGACCCGAAACTGTCGCCTGACGGCGGCGCCAGGATCAGTTTCTCCTTCGGTACGCTGGCAAAGATCTTTGCGTAACCGCCAAGTTCGGCCGGAATAATCACCAGAGCCGCGAACACGGTCACGAAGATCAGCGTGTCCTTGACGATGGCGATCAAGGCCGGGGCCCTGAGTCCGCTGGTGTAAGTAAAGGCGGCGAGGATGATAAAGGCGATGATCAGCGGGAGATGTGTGGTCCAGCCGCCAAAGTGAAAGCCGAGCGCGCTGATCACCACCTCCATGCCGACGAGCTGCAGCGCGATATAGGGCATGGTCGCGACGATGCCCGTTAACGCGAACGCAAGCGCGAGGAGCCGGCTGTCGAAGCGGTCACGCACGTAATCGGCGGCGGTCACATGGCCGCGCGCCTTGGCGATCTCCCACAGACGCGGGAAGATCATATAGAGAATTGGATAGATGAGGATCGTGTAAGGCACCGCAAAGAAGCCGATCGCGCCCTTGCCGAAAACCAGCGCCGGCACGGCGATGAAGGTGTAGGCGGTGTAGAGATCGCCGCCGAGCAGAAACCAAGTGATGACGGTGCCGAAGCGGCGGCCGCCGAGACCCCATTCATGCAGAAGATTGAGATCGGCTTTGCGCCAGCGCGCCGCGACGAAACCGAGCCAGGTGATTAGCAGGAACAGCCCGACGAAGACGGCTGTCGCGGTGACATCGAGGGTCAAAGAATGTCCCCCGTGCCGCCCGACTCCGGATCCAAGTCGACTTGCCGGGCAGTGTGCGTGATGCGGGTCTCGATGGCATAGATCGCGATCGCGATCGCGGCGCCGATCAGGACCCAGGCCAGCTGATACCAATAGAAGAACGGGATGCCCGCAAGCTCGGGGGCCAATCTATTGTAGGACGGCACCCAGAGCATGGCGACGAATGGGATCAAAAACAGGAGACGCGGCCAATAGCGCCGGAGACGCGGGTTTGCTTTTCGCTTGGACATTCGCGACCCCTCCCCTTTCGCGCCGGCCAAGAGCGCCCTCGGCATGCGGTGGATCACGGGGGGATGCCGCATTTTGGGTTGTTTAGCAAGGCGACCGGCAATATTGCTTTTGCATCCAACCGGCCCATATGGCCGGACAGGAGCCCGTAGCTCAGCCGGTAGAGCACTTGACTTTTAATCAAGGGGTCCAGGGTTCGAATCCCTGCGGGCTCACCATACAATCAGCGTGTCCGGAAGCTGAAGCACGCGTTCAACGCGCACGCTACTCTTGCGGCGGCGGCCCGTATAACGGCCTCGGGTTACGCTCGGCTTGGGTCAGCACGCGGCACGCTTTCTCGATGCGCGCCAAGCGCTCGTCGCTCGGGGGCGACGGCAGCTCAAATCCGCGGCAAAGCTCGCCGATCTTGCCGGGGTCCGCTGCGGCGCCTTCGAAACAAAAAAGGCCGCTGCCGTTTTTCTGCGGAGCGAACCGCAGTCCGATTGCGCCGCTCGCAGGATCATCGAGCATGGCCGAAAGATAATTGATGACCTCGACGCGCTCGCTCGCCTCGCCGACGGGAAACGGCTTCGGCAGCGTGCTGACGCCTGTGATCGGGACGATCTCGACGGCACGCGGGCGAAGCGTGCCCTTGCCGTGCGGGAGCAGGTAAATCCGCGCGAGCAGACCGAAATCGCGACAGAGCGTGTACGACCAGACTCGGCCCAGATCGCGATCGCCCAGCAGCAGAAAATTGCCGAGGCCCCAAAAGATCACGTTGTCGCCAATGCGTTCGACGCCGCGCGCCACATGGGCATGATGGCCCACGATCAGTTCGACGCCACCGTCGTTGACCATGCTGCGCCAGGCTTTACGCAGATTCTCCTCCGGCCGCACATCGCGCTCTATCCCTCCGTGAATCGACAGAACGCGAAGGCTTGCAGGCGTGTCGCGCAGTTTGCGGGTCACGAAGTCGACTTGGGCTTCATCCCACGGGTTGAGCTGGCCGGGCTTGTCTTTGCCCGCCTGGTATCTCCTCCAGCCGATACCAATAGCCGACAACGCGATCGACTCGCCGCCCTTCTCGACGATTGCGGGCTTCGCGGCTTCATCGGCATTCATGCCGAGGCCGGCATGACCAAGCAGCCCGCTGGACCGGAAACTGTCCACGTGCCGCAGCGTCTGCCGTATGCCCCTGTTGCGGTAGTCGAAGCTGTGGTTGTTGGCGAGCGACATCAGGTTGAAGCCGATATCGACGAAATGACGCACGCCGTCCGGGTGTGACCGAAAGTTGTATCCTTTCCTCGCTGCCTTGATCTCGTTGGAGTCGGTCACCACCGTCTCCAAGTTCATGAAGTTAAAATCTCCGTCGATCAGCGGCGCGATGCCCGCGGTCAGCTCCTGCCAGCTATAGACGCGATCGCTGTCGGGAACATGAAAGCCGTCGGCCTGAACCGGAGCGCGTCTGATGTTGAGTCCGACATCCCCGACCAGAACCAGGGTGACCGCCGGATCGCCGCCTGCCTCGGTGTCTTCGGTTCGTTCCTCGCAGGCGCCCAGGAGCAGCGTGACGGCGATGGCGAAGGCAATGGCGGCGCGGACCATCTCCGAAGTCTGCGCCACCCCGTGCGTCAGAGCAACAGCTTCAGCCCTGGCGCACTATTGGATCACCGATCTAGGAGCATGACGTTTGCGCCGCGATGGGCCGCATCACGGGTTGGCGTCCATTTTTTGCCCGTCACTGCTCACGGCGCGGAAGGCCTGCATCTGATGACCAAGCCCGTAGTTCGGAGCCATCGCCGGTATCAAAAAGGATGGAGCTTGGGCTCGTGCGGGCGCCTGTAGCGGCGCGGCAATTTCGACATGACTTGCTTCGACGCTATAGCGCACTTGCATGTCGTTGCGTTGCGCATTCAGCGCATCGCATTCGGCCTGAGCTCTCTGCTCGCTGTCGAAGCAGAGAAACGCACCGTTACGGATGACGGGGCTCGAGCCAGCACCAAAAATGCTGCCAGGATAGCGATGGCACCAAACTTTGAAGAAGCGCGCGTGACTTGTCATTGGCAACCCCCCTGCCGGACGACGCTAAGGACTAAACGTCCGATCGATGGAACGGTTCCAAGGCAACAATCGTTACGACTTCGCGGGCTGGAGATCGAGGCACGACCCTCGGACAAGGCCGCAAACCGGATACTGGCGGAATAGCCGCGGAGCGATTCCATGACGGACGACCAAGCTGAGACGATGTTGCGTCTGGTAAGGGAACGCCAAGCGATCGAAGCACGCAGGGAAGCGGAAGTCTGTGCCGCCGCGCGCGATCTGATCGAAGGCCATATCGGTCCAGACGACAGGGTTGCCGACATGGCGAATTTCTATTCGGCTCTGGTTCGAACCATTCGCACGGCCCGCTGGCAGGGCGAAACCGACCGTTCGCGCGAGGATGTGTTAAGCCTCATTTAACGGGCTTGGCGTTCTCCTGGGGGTTAGGTGGGTGGTAGAGCTTGGGTCTCACATCCGCCAACTTGGCTTGAGATTGATTCGGCCAAATCGTCACTCCTGGAGGACCACCGATGACTGACGCAGGTCTCAATCCCCGGCGGATGCCCTTAAGCTCCGCCTTGTTCTTCGCCCTCATCCTCGCAACTGGGGTGGCACTCGCACCGCAGACATCGCACGCAGTAATCGGCGAGATAAATGCCGGCGATCCCTTGCCCAGAACGGAGGAGGCCCTGCTTCCTCAAGCGCAAACCCGGACCGCAGCCCCGATCGTGGTCGCCGACAAAAACTGGAATAAGAACTGGAGCGGGAACGGGAACAAAAACTGGAATAAGAATTGGAACGGCAACAAGAACTCGAACAAAAATTGGAACAACAACTGGAGCAACAAATACGACAACAAGAACTATAAGCACGGCAATAACTATAAGTACAACAACAAAAAATACGTGTACAAGAAGAAAGTCTATGTCCAGAGATGGGCGCCTCGGCCCTATTACGGTGAGTTTTTCGGCGGGATCGTTCTTGGATCGATTCTGACCGCGGCGGCGGTTGGCGTAGCGCCTCCACCGCCTGCCCCTGAGCTCTGCTGGTACTGGATGGATCCGTATCAGAGCCGGGGCTATTGGGACTATTGCCCGTACTAGACAGCAACCGGGTGTAAATTGAAGGAGGGCGCCGGTCTTGGCGCCCTTTTTCGTTACGCGGCAGGATTGCGTGAGGCTATTTGGCGTGACCTCTGGATCGCCGCAGGCGGCTGAACACGACGCGCTTCAAAAAGTAATATGCGGGCCTGCCCATCACCGCGATGGCCACGAATTTGGAGAGGAAGGGCGTGGCGCCAAACAATCCTGACAGCGCGGCCTTTAGGTTCGGGGAAATATCAGCCGCCAGCACGACGGGGATGAGGGGCCAGGCGGCGTAGGCCCCGACAAGCACAACCGTGCCGAGCGCAAAGCGCCAGCCGATCTGTTCGGCAGTGAATTCCGGCTCGCTGACGGTAGTGATGGCGGCCTCCTCGGGGTCGTTGTCGGGCGATGTGGCCATGAGCGGTGGCAGAAGAATGGGGTATCCCCAAGGCAAAGGCATGGCAGGAAAGACTTCGCGATCAAGATGCTAGCGCCGACTATTCACAGGAAGAAACAAATTTCCCGTTACCCGCTTCCCTCGCCGGTTCAAGGTCGATATGAGCGCACCGGGCGCCCCCGGGAAGGTTCATCCGGTCGCGGCCAATTGCCTCACGCGGGTTTCTCCGACGCGACTAGCCAAGCGGGATCGAACCAGCGATCGGCCTCGCCGTCGTAAGGCAACCGCGTGATGTCCCAGTGCCGGATGAACGGCGCGTATGTCTCCCACACCGGCGGCCCGCCGCCGACAAAGACGACGCGGTCGGGGAACCAAGCCAGGACCTCGGCAGGGTGGTTCGCCGAGCGGATCTCGCAAATGGTCCGGTCTTCGTAGGCAAAGGAGGGAATTGAAGCGACCGTGGTCGGTCCGGCAATGATCACATGACCGCGCGTGATCTCGAAGAACCGCGCGACGTCAGCGACGTACTCGCGGCCCTTATTTCCTTCCCACGGCAGCCTGCCATTCAGTCCCAACTGCCCGCGTTGGCCTATGGCGCATATCGCGCGAATGTCAGCCACCGCGTCCTCCTTTCCGCCGCTCAGGCAAAATGCGCTAGCGACCTTAGCCGCCGATGGCGTTTTGGCAAAGATTGATGCAGAAACAGCCCGGCATGACTCCTCGCCCGCACCCCTCCTCCTCCCGCGACAACGGCGATCGTGTGACGTCGATCGGCCTCATGGTGCTTGCCACGCTCTGCTTTGCCGCGCTCGATGCCACCGGCAAATATCTGATCGTCAAGGAGGGGGTGCCGGTCGCCGAAGTGAGCTGGCTCCGCTTCGTCGGCCATGTCATGTTCAGCGCCATCGTATTGTGGCCGTTCGCGTTGAGACCGTCGCTTCATTCGGCCAAACCCATGACCCAGATTATTCGGTCCGTGCTGATGGCCGTGACCACGGGTCTTAACTTCCTGGCGCTCCGATATCTTCAACTCGACCAGACAGTCACCATCTTCTTTCTCACCCCGCTCCTCGTTGCCGCACTGGCCGGACCGCTCCTCAACGAATGGGCCGGGTGGCATCGCATGCTGGCCATTGCTGCCGGCTTCGTCGGCGTGTTGCTGGTGATGCATCCCGGCATCGGCACGATTCATTGGGCTTTCCTGCTCTCGCTGGGCGCGACTTTAGGCTACGCGTTCTACAACATCGCCACACGATATCTCGCATCCTTCGATCCGGCGTCGGTAACGCAGACCTATTCGCCGCTTGCGGGCGTGATCCTTTTGGCCCCGCCGGCCCTTGCCGCCTGGCATTGGCCTGACGATTCTTTCGAAATGATTTTGCTTGCCTCGCTCGGCTTTTGGGGCGGCCTTGGGCATTGGCTGTTGATTCTCGCCCACCGCAACGCGCCGGCCCCGGTGCTCGCGCCTTTTATTTATGTCGGGCTCATTTGGATGTCGGCAATCGGTTTCCTCGTGTTCGGCGACGTGCCGACATGGTGGACGTTGTCGGGTGCCGCGGTCGTAATCGTGTCGGGACTCTATCTGCTGGCGCGAGAGCGAAAGGCTATGGGCGCGGCCAAGGTCGGTCCGGCATCCGATATCGCCACGCAATGAGGGCGCCAGTGCGGGTTTCTTAGCCGGCGTCGTTGTTGGCGTCGGCGTAGCGGCGGCGGACCGTCTCGGAAAACTTTGCAAAGCCGCCTTGTTCGATCGCTTCGCGGGCGCGCGCCATCAGCTCTTGATAGAACTGCACGTTGGCGTAGCTCAGCAGCATGGCGCCGAGTGTCTCTCCCGATTTCACCAGATGATGGAGATAGGCACGCTCGTATTGCGCGGCAGGGCAGCTACTTTCGGGATCGAGCGGCGTCGCGTCGTCGGCATAGCGGGCGTTGCGCAGATTGAGCTTCCCGCCCCAGGTGAAGGCCTGGCAATGGCGGCCTGAGCGGGTCGGCATCACGCAATCGAACATGTCGATGCCGTGCGCGATCGCCAGCAGCAAATCGTCCGGCGTGCCGACGCCCATAAGATAGCGGGGCCGCTCCTGGGGCAGGATCGCAGCCGTGACCTCGACCATATCGAGCATCGCCGCCTGGCCTTCTCCCACGGCAAGCCCGCCGATAGCGTAACCGTCGAACCCGGTCTCGATAAGTGCCTGGGCGCTTTTTTCTCTCAGCTCTGGATAGACGCTTCCCTGCACGATCCCAAACAAGGCTTGGCCGGGTCCGCCATGTCCAGAGAAGGCGGTCTTGCAGCGGCGTGCCCAGCGCAGCGACATTTCAAGCGAGGCGTCAGCCTCCTCGCGCGTTGCGGGAAAGGGCGTGCACTCGTCAAGCACCATCTGAATGTCGGCGCCGAGCAGACATTGCACTTCAATGGCACGCTCAGGGGTCAAGGTGAGCGTTGCCCCGTCAATGTGGGATTGGAAGGTGACGCCGTCCTCGTCGATGCGGCGAAGCTTCGCCAGCGACATAACTTGATAGCCGCCCGAATCGGTGAGGATCGGCTTGTCCCAATGCATGAAGCGGTGGAGCCCGCCGAGCTTGGCGATGCGCTCGGCGCCGGGGCGAAGCATCAGATGGTAAGTGTTGGCGAGGATAATATCCGCGCCCGCGGCCGCCACATCCTCGGGAAACATGGCCTTGACGGTTGCGCCTGTGCCGACCGGCATGAAGGCGGGCGTCCGTACCATCCCGCGGGGACCGGCGATGGCGCCCGCCCTCGCCTTGCCATCCCGCGCGGCAACCGTAAAGGCAAAGGCGTCCGTCATGGCGCGCTCTCACCCGGGCTCAGCAAGCAAGCATCGCCATAAGAATAGAAGCGATAGCCCTGCTGAATGGCGTGGGCATAAGCGCGTTTCATGAGATCGAGGCCTGAAAAGGACGCTACCAGCATGAACAGGGTTGAGCGCGGCAAATGGAAGTTCGTCAAGAGGCGATCGACGAACCGGAAGCGATAGCCCGGTGTGATGAAAAGACTGGTCTCACCGGCGAAGGGGCGAAGCCACCCGTCCTCGCCGGCAGCACTTTCCAGCAAGCGAAGCGACGTGGTGCCGACGGCGACGACAGCTCCGCCATCCGCCTTGACCGCATTGAGGGCCTTGGCGGTTTGGAGCGTCACCATACCGTGTTCCGCGTGCATGTGGTGGCCCGCGGTGTCCGCCGATCTCACGGGAAGAAACGTGCCGGGTCCGACGTGAAGCGTCACGAAATGCTCCGACACGCCTCGATCCGCGAGCCCGAGCATCAGCCGTTCGGTGAAGTGAAGCCCGGCGGTCGGGGCGGCGACCGCCCCCTCTTCGCGGGCATAGACCGTCTGGTAGTCGTTGCGGTCTTGCGCATCGGCGGGACGGCGCGACGCGATATAGGGCGGAAGCGGCATATTCCCTAAGTCATGAATCGCCTGATCGAGAGCGGCGCCGGCAAGCTCGAAGATGAGCGCCACTTCCCCGTCTTCTCCGCGGGCCTCGACGGTCGCGGTGAGACCGCCGAGCAGGCACAGGTCGCGTCCTTCGCCGAAGGAGATGCGGTCGCCCGGCTTGAGCCGCTTGGCCGGCCGGGCAAAAGCGCGCCAGCGATCGGGGCCAAGCCTCTCAACCAAGGTGACCGCGACCCGGGCCGTGCCGCCATCGCGCCGGCGCACCCCATCAAGTTCGGCCGGTATCACCTTGGTATCGTTGAACACGAGCGCATCGCCGGGGCGAAGCAGGTGCGGCAGGTCGAGCACAGTCCGGTCGGCAATTGGCAGCTCCGATAGCGGATCGACCACAAGCAGCCGCGCGGCATCGCGCGGCACCGCCGGACGCAGCGCGATCTGCTCCTCGGGCAGATGAAATTCGAATAGATCGGTACGCAACGAAAGACAGTTTAGAGCGACCGCACCATCAGCGCACCCACCAGCACAAGGAGAGCACCGCTGACACGGCCCACCGTCAAGCCCCGCTCCATGAGCGCGAACAGGCCGAGCCGATCGACCAGGAGCGCGGTGAATAATTGCCCGGCAATGCCAAGCGCCATGATTGCCGCCACGCCGATGCGCGGCGCGAGAATAATATTGACGGTGACGTAGATCGCACCAAGCAGGCCACCCCCGAACAGCATATAGAGCGGAAGCGATTTGAACGCCTCAAAATTTGTGCCGTTACGGGCAACGAGCAGCACCAGAACGATCAACGCGACCGTGCCAACCACGAACGACATGGCGGCGGCTGTCAACGGATGGCCCAGACGGGCGGCGGCTTCGGCGTTGATGGGAGCCTGGAGTGCAATCAACCCGCCGGCGATAAGCGCAATGAGAGTGAGCGAGAGACCCTGGAGCGACATAGAGGTTCCTCTTGGGTTCAAGATTGGGAATCGGCCGCAATGCGAGCCGATATAATCTTGTCGGGCTGTGCGGGCGGCTCGCCGCGATTGATCTTGTCGACATTCTCCATGCCCTCGATCACACGGCCCCACAGCGTGTATTTCCGGTCCAGGAAGGTCGCGTCATCGAAGCAGATAAAGAACTGGCTGTCGGCGGAATCGGGCGATTGCGCCCGCGCCATGGACACTGCCCCTCTGGTGTGAGGCTCGGCATTGAACTCGGCACCAAGCTTCTGCCCCGAACCGCCCATGCCCGAACCGGTCGGATCTCCGGTTTGGGCCATGAAGCCGTCGATCACGCGGTGGAACACGACGCCGTCGTAAAAGCCCTGGCGCGCGAGTTCCTTGATCCGCGCGACATGGTTCGGCGCGAGATCGGGCCGCATTGCCACGGTCACAGGCCCCTTGGTGGTTTCAAGGATGAGTGTGTCTTCGGGGTTTGCCATGGTCACGAACCTCCCTGTCGGCGGTTTATTCTACGATCGTCGCCTTTTCGATGTAGTCCAGTTTGGGAAACTGCTTCTGCAGATAGGCGTTGCCGTATTGCTGTATGCCGCCCTGGTCGGGACCGTTACCATGCGGGGCGCCCTCGCCGTATCCGTTGTAGAGCGAGTCCACGACTTCCATCCCGGAGACCACTTTACCGAACGGCGAAAAGCCCTGGCCGTCGAGCCCGGCATTGTCGCCGAAATTGATGAACACTTGGGTCGTGCGCGTGTTCGGACCGGCCGTGGCGAAGGTTATCGTGCCGCGCGCGTTGCTTTGCTTGACCGGATCGTCCTTGATATTCGCATTACGCCATACGGCCGACAGGTTGGGGTCGCCGTTGATGCCGAACTGCACCATGAAGCCGTCGATCACCCGGAAGAAACGCGCATTGTCGTAAAAGCCGTTGCTCACCAGATTGTAAAAGCGGTCGGCGCCGTTCGGAGCCCAATCGCGGTTCACTTCGACCACGAAGGGGCCTTTGCTGGTGTCGAACTTCGCTTTGTAGGTCGCCGGCGCCTGTTGGTTTAGGGTCGCAGGGTTGGATAGGTCGCCGGCCCCTGCGGGCCCGGCCCAAACGAGCGTACCGAGCGCGGCCGCGACCGCGAAGCTTGCCTGAAGTCTCATGATTCCTCCTTGGAAGATGTGCCGCTAGCCGGCAAATTTCTGCTTGAGCGCGCTGGCAACGACCGGCGGCACGAATGACGAAATATCGCCGCCCATTGCGGCAATCTGGCGGACAAGGCTTGCAGCGATGTGCCGCGCCTCCGGTGAAGAGGCGAGAAACACGGTTTCGATCTCCGGTGCAAGGGCCTGGTTCATGCCCGCCATCTGCATCTCGTAGTCGAAATCACCGGCATCGCGCAGCCCTCTGATCACGACCGTAGCGCCGGCGCTCTTCGCCGCATCGACCGTCAAATTGCCATAGGTCGTGACCTCAAGCTCGAGCCCGGCCTCTTTCGCGACAGGATTGAGCACGTCGGAGGTCAGCTTCACGCGTTCGGATGCGGTGAACAGAGGATGCTTGTCGTGATGGGTGCCGATCGCAATCACCAGCCTGTCGACGAGATGCGCCGCACGGCGCACGATATCGACATGACCATAAGTCACGGGATCGAAGCTTCCGGGATAAAGGCCCACGCGCATGCCAACATTCCAAGCGCGACTGGGCGCCCCGTTTGGGAAGCACAATTGCCTGCCGCGTGGGCAATCTTCTAGCCGCCCCGGCAAGCGATGGGCAAGGCGCTTATCGGGCCTAAGCGGAGGCCTGGTGCGCGAGGGGGGCTCGGCACCAGGCCTCCGCTGCGCAGCCGATTTGCGGCTACTTGATCGGCACGACCGGCGCAGCTTCGGCGCTACCGAAGAGGCTGCCGAGATTGAAGCGATAGCCGAGGCCGGCCGAGACGATCAAAGGATCGACGTCGGCTTTGCCGACGACGTTGACGCCGCCAAGCGCGGCGCTGTTGCGCCATGTAACCTTGGTATCGAGCCAGGTCTTTTTGACATCGGCGTTAAGCGACCAGCCATTTCCGAGCGAAACGTCAAGGCCGGCCTGCAAAGTGAAGCCCCACGCTTCGTCAATATCGACCTTGGTTGCACCGAGTGCATTGGCGCCGGTGCCGGTATCAAAAAAGTTGATGTATTGCACGCCGGCCCCGACATAAGGCTGAAAGCGGCCCATGCTGTTGAAATGGTATTGCAAGGTCAGTGCCGGCGGGAAAATCCACGTGTCGGCGATCTCGCCCAGACCAGCGATCGTTCCTTTCCCGTCGATCTCGTGCTTGGCAAAACAACAGAACAGTTCAAGCGCGAAATTCGAGTTCAAGAAATAAGTGAGCGTCAGCGCTGGAATGACTTCATCGCTGACTTCGGCGTCCGCTCCGGGAATTGGCGCGCCGCCCGCCCGCACGGTCGCGTCGCTGTCCGGAAGGACCCCGGTCGCAAGCGCGCGCACCATAAAGTTTCCGTTTTCGTCGCCAGCCGCGGCAGGAAGCACACCGCCAAGAAGTGCCAGCCCTGCGCCGAGCGCGGCCAGCGCGCCTCGTACCGTTGTTGTCATTACCACCCCTCCCCCGATGAGAGTCTGTGAGCATTGTTGGGGCGAGGCGCGGGCAATCAAGCGCCGATCAAGCTTCATTGCTGACCCGCGTCAGAATTAAGCTCATCGAAAAAGCGTTGTTGCAGCGAGGCCACAGAGTTTTGATGCAGGTCAAAGTCGAGCTTGATCGAGATCAAGGCGATTGCCTGCCATGTGCCCGACAGCTTGAACCTCGCGCCGTCGGGCATCCTCGGGGGAAGGACATGGCCTTGAGCCTCAAAATAGAAGACACCGCTCAAGCGGGCAGCCGCGCTGTCTATGGCGTGACCAAGCACGGGCCGGCGCCGATCGATGTACCCGCCGCGCTCGGCTCTCATGCCACTGTCTTGCGAACGAGGCGAGGACAAGCGCTTGCTCTTGCCCAGCAGGGAGACGAAACGGCATTCATCGTCCGCTCCGGCGTCTTGATGCTGCACATCACCTTGCCGGACTCGGCCCGGCAGGTCGCGGCCCTGAACTTTCCCGGCGATCTGATCCGGACCGGTTTCGCTCCGCCCTGCGCCAAGGCGACACTCGTTGCGGCCGCAGCGGGCGAGGTTTGGCGCTTACGTTTCGGTGCTGTCGAGACGCTCGCGGCGAGCGACCTCGGCGTCATGCGCTATCTCGACGAGGCGGTAGCGCGGCGTATCGCCCACCAGACGATCCACGCCGCCACGCTTGGACGGCTGGACAGCGAACAGAAGGTGGCAACGTTGCTGGTTGAACTTGCGCTCAGGACCGGAAGATGCTTGCCCCAGGGCGTGGTCTTCGATCTACCGGCCAGCCGCAAAGATATCGCCGACTATCTCGGCTTGAACCCCGATACGCTCTCGCGGATCATGTCGCGCTTTCGCAGCGCCTCGCTGTTCAGCCATGCCGAGCGGAACAGGATCTTGGTTCGCGATTTTGCCGCCCTGGCGGCACGTTCGCCGGCAGCCTCATCGCTGATGGCATTGGACGGCGCCCCGCCCGGCCTGTCGACCGACGCGAGTGCCTGAACCGCGGCGGGCCTACTCGGAGCCCTCCTCGCCGCCATTCTCCTCCGGAATGTGTTCGACCGAAACCACGTGCTCGCCTTCACTGGTGGAGAACACGATCACCCCTTGGGTCGAACGCCCCATGATGCTGATATCCTGCACCGGAGTACGAATAAGCTGACCGCCGTTGGTCACCAGCATGATTTCGTCCGTCTCCTCGGCGGGGAAGGACGCGATCAGCTTGCCGTTCCTTTCATTCACGATCATCCCGATGATGCCTTTTCCGCCGCGGCCGGAGATGCGGTATTCATAGGCGGAGGTGCGCTTGCCGTAGCCGTTCTCAGATACGGTTAGAACGAATTGCTCATGCGCGCTGAGCTCGGCATATCGTTCGGGACTCAGCACCACCTCTTCCTGATCTTCGGATTCCACTTCGACATCTTCGATCTCGGCGCCGCCGCGGCGGATGCTGTTGGCCTGCCGCACATAGGCGGCGCGTTCGGCGGGAGAGGCTTCGACATGGCCGAGGATCGCCATGGAGATGACCTGGTCATCGCGGCCGAGTTTGATGCCGCGCACGCCGGGCGACTCGCGGCCCTTGAAGACGCGCACATCGGGCACGGGGAAGCGGATCGTCTGGCCGTCGGCGGAGGTCAGGAGAACATCGTTCTGCTCGCCGCAGATCTCGACGCCGACAATGTGATCTCCGGTATCGAGCCTCATGGCGATCTTACCGTTCTGCCGCACCTCGATGAAATCCGAGAGCTTGTTCCGCCGCACGCTGCCGTAATTGGTGGCGAACATGACGTCGAGATTGGCCCAAGACCCCTCGTCCTCGGGCAACGGCAGGATCGTGGTGATAGTCTCGTCCTTGCCGAGCGGCAGAAGATTAACCAGCGCCTTGCCGCGGGCCTGGGGCGCAGCAACCGGCAGGCGCCAGACGATCATCTTGTAGACCATGCCACGCGAGGAGAAGAACAGCACCGGCGTGTGCGTGTTGGCGATGAAGATGCGGGTGACGAAATCTTCGTCGCGCGTCGCCATGCCGCTTCGGCCTTTCCCGCCGCGGCGCTGGGCACGGTAGGTGGAGAGCGGCACCCGCTTGATGTAGCCCTTATGGCTGACAGTAACGACCATGTCCTCGCGCTGGATGAGATCCTTCTCCTCCACCTCGGCGACGGCCTCTCGGATCTCGGTGCGGCGGGGGGTGCCAAACTCGGTCTTGATCGCGGTGAGCTCATCCTTGACGATCGAGACGATCCGATCGCGGGAACGCAGGATATTGAGGTAATCGGCAATCTTCTCGCCAAGCGCCTTAAGTTCGTCGCCCACCTCGTCGCGGCCAAGTGCCGTGAGCCGCTGCAGGCGGAGATCGAGGATGGCGCGAGCCTGATCCTCTGACAGTCGGTAGGTGCCTTTGGCGGAAACCTTGTGCCGCGGATCGGCGATCAGCTCGACCAGCGCAACCACCTCCGACGCCGGCCAGTCCCGGGCCATCAATTGCTCCCGCGCCGTCGCCGGGTCGGGCGCCTTGCGGATGACGGCGATGACCTCGTCGATATTGGCGACGGCGATGGCCAAGCCGACGAGGATATGGGCGCGGTCGCGGGCCTTGCGCAGCAGGAACTTGATACGGCGGCCGATCACCTCCTCGCGGAACTCGGTGAAGGCGCGGATCATGTCCTTGAGCGTCAACTGCTCGGGCTTACCGCCGATCAGCGCCACCATGTTGCAGCCGAAGCTCGTTTGCAGCGGCGAGAAGCGGTAAAGCTGGTTCAACACGACCTCGGCCACGGTGTCGCGCTTCAACTCGATGACAACGCGCATGCCCTGGCGGTCGGACTCGTCGCGAATGTCCGCAATGCCCTCAATCTTCTTTTCGCGCACCAGCTCGGCGATCTTCTCGATCATCGCCGCCTTGTTCACCTGATAGGGAATCTCGGTGATCACCAGCGCCTCGCGGTCCTTGCGTATCGTTTCGCTGGCGACCCGGCCGCGCATGAGCACGGACCCGCGGCCCTTGTGGTACGCGGCGCGGATTCCGGCGCGCCCGAGAATAAGACCGCCGGTGGGAAAGTCGGGTCCGGGAACGATCTTGATCAGCTCGTCTATGCCGATGGCGGGATTTTCGAGATAGGCGATGCAAGCATCGATCACCTCACCGAGATTGTGCGGCGGGATGTTGGTGGCCATACCGACGGCAATGCCGCCGGCGCCATTGACCAGCAGATTGGGAAACTTTGCCGGCAGAACCACCGGCTCCTTCTCGCGGCCGTCGTAATTGGGCTGGAAGTCGACAGTGTCGTTCTCGAGGTCGTCGAGCAACATCATGGCGGCGCGCGCCAGCCTGACCTCGGTATAGCGTTCGGCGGCAGGCGGATCGCCGTCGACCGAACCGAAATTGCCCTGCCCGTCGATCAGGGGCAGGCGCATCGAGAAGTTTTGCGCCAAGCGGACCAGCGCGTCGTAGATCGCCTGATTGCCGTGCGGGTGATATTTACCCATGGTGTCGCCGGTCACGCGCGCCGATTTGTTGTAAG
>Ga0315534_1000181_pt1 | contig 39953 bp, 45 predicted proteins | sample SalMarSW160240MG_FD_203094 | JGI IMG/M metagenome (GOLD analysis project Ga0315534, IMG submission 203094) | Salt marsh sediment microbial communities from the Plum Island Ecosystem LTER, Massachusetts, United States - Salt Marsh Sediment SW1602-40 ... | reverse complement strand
ATGCGCGAACTGGTTCTATACCAGCATAGGAGAGCAAAAGGATGCAATATCACAATATCTTGATAAGAAATTCGGAAGATGGAAATATGACATTAGTTATGTCACTTGACTTAGTCGGATTCAGAACTATAATAATTTAATCGTTGTTTTACCACTTCCCTATTCTGTTGTTCTGTACCATTAGTAGGAACTTGAGTTGTAAGGTATGTGTATTGGTTGATTCTTCTAACGTTTGTTTTATCGCTTATATCTTCATTCATTTCCAGTTATTCTGATCTCATTAATTTGACAGTTTTCTAAAACAATTCTGTGTGCTTCAGTACATTCTAATGTGTTATAACCAGTTGTCATAATTGCGTTACCTACATGACTTTTTCCACACGATACATAATTTTTGTTGCTTTGATATCTTAAAGTTCCAGTCTCGTCCAGTAGAAGTTTTTTATTTTTTATTACTCGTGTCATTTCTTCATTTACACCTTTTTCTTATATCATAAAGACTAGTGAGATTTTAACATGTTGCATCCATATCCACAAAGTTTAGAATTATTAATAGTAGAATTCATTTTTCACTTCTCTCTTCTTCAGTATCGGTATCATTCTCTTCATCCTCAAAATCATCCTCTTCATATTCATCTACATCAAAACTTTCTGGTTCCTCTTCGATATACTCATAATCACTACTATTGTTTTTATCATCAGTAGAAGTATTGGATTGATTCATGTTTTAACATCATAAACCATTAAGTTATAATTTTTCTATTTTCATTTCAATATCAAATAATTTTTATATAATGTCAAGTTATGATTTTTAATGAAATTTGTATTTGTATTATTCATAGTAATAGGAGTATTATCAATAAGTATAATGCCTTTATTTGCACAAGAGCCAAAAAATTATACAGAAATCATAGATCAAAAGTTTAAAGGAGAAAATTGTCCTTACGAATTTTGTGATGTATTGGTTAATGTAATATTTGAAGGAAATAATACTATTTTCTTAGAAGGTGGTACTAAGACTCTTATTAAAGATACTGAAGAATTAACATTTAGTGATATTTTATTCCAATCAATCGAGTTGTTAAAACAAGACAAGTTCAATATAGTGGATTTTGAAAATATAGGTGATGGTCAATTCCAAGTTTTGTTATCTAGATAGCATATTAAAGAATTTTATTAAATTCCTGTAATCTTTGTTTTACAAGTTCCCTATTCTCTCCAGTTGAACCAGCAGTAGTAGGAACTTGAGTTGCAAGGTATGTGTGTTGGTTGATTCTTCTAACATTTATTTCAGAATAAACATATCCTAGATTTGATGATAATCGATAAATTAAAAATGCTTGAATTGTAGTTGTAATGAATAAAAGTAATCTATTGATGTTCTCTATAATTTTAGGTGTTATTCCAGTTCTTCTTTATTCATCTACTCCCGAAGCAGACGCATCTTATTTAATCGTATCAAATGATATTCCTAATGAAGCAGTTATGGTAGATATTACAGATAGAGATGGAATGATAGATCGAACCACTATGATTAGCCCTCATAGTACTTTATACGAATTTATTCCTCTTACTCTCGGTGATATACTCAAAGTCACTTTTAATGTAGATAATGACATGAGAAGTTTCGAATTTTCTCCCATTCATTGTAGACACTTAATTGTAAATGAGAATGTAGTTGGAGAGATAGAGATACAGGACGAAGCATGTCAAAGTAGCCTAGTGCTCTAATAAATAATATTTTTAGAATTATTCTAGATTTGAACCTTGTTACAATATTTACAAACTCTGGAATTAGTGATACTAGTCAATTTATCCATTCTCCTTGTCCTTCTGTCTATAATATGCACGTGCTTCCGCAACCGGAGCACCATAACGATATTTTATCTTTCTTTGCGGCTTTTTATTCCAGTATTTTGACTTACATCGTGCACATGACTTTGGCGGAGGTATATCAATAATATTTTTTTCAACTATACTATAATCTCTAGGAAACCACAGATAATCGCAACGTTTACAATGATACGCAAGTACAGCCATCATTCCTAACTTAAAGTGTTCATTCAATGTCATTCTCTCATACCTTCCCTTCTTTGGATCTGGAAACAAGAAATCTTGAAGTCTCTGCAATTTCTTTTTATCCTCTTCTGTCCACTCTTCTTCCCATGTTCCCATATCCTTAAACTCCTACTAGTAGCGTAATAATTCTAATATTTAACTTGTTACACTCCTACTAGTAGTGTAAGAAGTATCAAAAAATCGAGTCATACCTGATTATTTTTACGCGCTATTGCTCTCAATCTGGCAACTGATAACATTGAATCTACATTAGGTGTGTTTCTTCTAGGAACTTTATTCCAATATCTTGTTTTACACCTAGCACAGACTTTAGGAGGTTTTAGAGTAAATAGAGCGGCTTCATCTATCGTGATGTCGACATCTCTAGGCAACCAATGATAATTACAGCGCATGCAATGATAAACCCAAACTTTCCTTAATCCAAGTTCTACTGCTTTCTCCTCATTAACTCCATATCCTGCCCTAAGTAAATTAAAATAATGATCTTGATTTATTGTGATTGTATCATCTTTGTTTGACATATTATTAGGCTCCTACTAGGAGTGTAACAATCTAATATTTAACTCATGGAACATAACTATTATATTTCTGGTTCTGGTTCACGTTCGAGACATATTTTTTTACCATCAGTATAAATCCTAAGATACTCACCGATTTCAAGTTCTGTGGCCTTGATAATGGTTTTAGGAATACTAATTATAATAGGAGGGTCATCTTGTCCACCTCGTGCAGCACGAACCTTCACACGATCTTGGATTATACTTTTAACCATCTGAATAATATCCGACATCTTTTAATATATATTGATTATTTTAGATATATATGTATATTGCTTGACAACTGTAGAATAGTTTAGAACAATGTAAAGCAATATCTATATATACATAAAGTGTTATAACTATACCTATGGAACAATCAATTGTTACCAAGCAAACAAAATTAGTAAATGAAGAGAGCAAGATTCTGCGAGAGTGCCGCGGTCGAAGGCTGGCACTTCTCGGCAGAGTTTTTAGAAGATGTTTCGACGATACTCCTTCTTATGTCGAATCAGAGACTAACTCTGATAAATTCTATTACGTGAAATTCGTATTTGAGTCTTCTGGAAACTTCTGGTGTTCTTGTCCAGACTATGCTTCTAATAGAAGTGAAAAGTGTAAGCACCTGTATGCTGTTGAGTATGCTATTAGGTTGAATCTAGTACAGCAGATAGACAAGAAATTGCCTATTGCACAAAAGGCAGTAGCAGTAACAAAATCCTGGGAAGATGATTCCTACGACTTTTAATTCTCAGTTGGAAGAATTAGAATGGGTAGACTATACGGTAACAAAAGACCAGTTCCGAAAACAACCTGGGCTATATCTTTAGACTTGGATAAAAAAGTGGTAAGGATGAAAGGCAGACATGATACAATTGATGACTTTATTAGAAAAGTATTTGAACAGTGGTTAGAGTGGCGTGATACAATTCCATTTATGGAAGAGGCCTATGAAAAGCAATCCAGAACCATTGAGGGCTATATGAAGGAAATAGAAAGATTGAAGCAGAATCAATTACAGTTGGAGGGGATTATAGCAAACAACTAACTAATACCTCCTTTACTCAACAATAATACTTTCTTTAATATTTAATTAGTGTCTATTCTAAACTAAAAATCAATTCTATTTTATAATTTTATAATATTATAATCTAATTATTTTTTGTTTATATTATTTATCTTATTAAAATAATTTTAGAATAATGTTTATAAGATTGAAGAAATATAAAGGATTTAGGTCTAGTACTCTATTGTTACTGTGGAGTAAGAGTAAGAGTTTGAGATTCTATCTATCTAATTGAATTATATTTTCTTTAAATAAAAAATAATTAGTTTATAATTTTATAATTTTATAAAATAACGTCAGTGATATATTTATACTAATAATCAAATCTAATATTTGATGATAATTTATTAAACTCAAATTTTACCTTATGTTTAGAATAGGGAATATTATCTTAACTCATTTAGAAGATATTTGATTTGATATTTTTATCAAAAATGAAGTTTGTTATAACATTAGGTATAGTTTTGACTTTCAGTATCCTATTCACTACATCCTCAGGAGTATTGAAAGGTCAAGCCTTTGCAAGCATAGAAGAAAGAGACAATTATTATCCAGATGAATATTCACAATATGATAGAAAATCACCATTGTCTGCTGGATCTCCAGGAGTTCTTAGTGGCAATATTTTGAAGGGAGTGGATAGAGAACAACTTAAAGAGATCGAAGATAAATTATTTGAAGGGATAGATAAAGATCGTTTAGTGAATAATGCTCTAAACTTGTTGAATGAATATGATATTGATTTAGGTTCTTTAAATGAATATTTGCTAGAAGATTCTTGGGGTTACGGCGGTGGTTTTATACTAATTTTAGTACTTTTCATACTATTAGTCATCATAGGTGCCGGATTCGGATGGGGTTAATAGTAACTAGAAATAAAGTCACTACAATTTAATACTAAACTATCATTTTATTTTTGTTAAAATAAGACATAGTTCTACTATTGTGATATTTTACTAATTTTATAATACAAGATTCCTAATAATCTGATATTCTAAAGTTCCTAAAGAGATTATACTAGTAAATTATATTCAAACACTCTCTAATGTTTGTTCGTACCCTAGATATACTAAATTTGAAAGTAAAGGAGCAATGAATAGTACAACCAAAATCGGTTCAATGTTCTTGTTAGCAGCAATCTTAGTTGTAGGAACAGTAGCAATGACTATCCCATCGTCATTTGCAGAACCAGAATATAGAGAATATAAAGATCCATATGCAAAAGAATACAAGAGTTATCCTGATCCACATGAAAAGAAATATTCAAAGGATCCAAGAGGTGATGGAGAAATCATTTGGGACAAAGATCGTAAAGGTGCAAGTGTCCAATCTATCAAATGTGTCAATAGTAACATCAACATAAATGATGTAGATGTTGGCAAATATGCTAATGGATTGGGGGCAGATGCAACCGCAGCAGAAGCATTACAAGGAGATGAAAATGGTCTAACACAAGGAACAGGTAATGGAATATCTGGCAATGGCGGTATTGACATAGAAAGAAATCTAGTAAATGTCTGTTTAGATATCAATCTTAACGCACAAAACGACGAATTATTGGGTCTACTATTTTAGTGAGCATAATTCTCCTCTTTTTTATTCTTTAGATTTTTTTATAAATTTATCACTTTATTACTCTTAATATTTTAACTGTCAAGTTATGGAAGCAGGTACACAAATATTATATCCTTATTTTATAAAATAATCTACCTAATTATCTAATATTCTTCCATTCCTAAAAACATTATACTACTACTTTATAGTTAAACAATCTCTAAGGTTTGTTCACATCCTAGATATACCATATTTGAAGTTAGTAGACCAATGAATAGCACAACCAAAATTGGTTCTATTTTCCTATTAGCAGCGGTATTAGTTGCTGGAACAATATCCATGACTATTCCAAAGTCATTTGCAGCACCAGGAGCAGATATACAGACAATCAAGTGTGTCAATAGCAATGTCAATATCAATGGAATAGATGTTACTAAACCCAATAGAGCATCAGCAGCAGAAGAAGAAGCAACTACAGATGCACAACTAATTAGAGAAAATGGTCAAGGAAATGGCTTATTTGGTGGATTAAACATTGACAGAAATCTAGTAAATATCTGTGTAAATGTAAATCTTAATGCACAAGAAGACGACGACTTAGAAGTTTGTCAAGTAACAGGCGAAGCATGTTAGGTAATCCCTAATCATTATTTTTTATTATTTGGGTCCATCATAGTAATTTCATTAATCATATTACATTTAGCATTAAATTTTGAATGCATGTTTATAATCACCTGTTTGCTAGGTGCTTCCACTAGATAATAATACAAGTCTGCTTCTCGATTAAAAAATATATTAATAATTTTTACATCAGGATCTTGAGTTGGTGAATTTATCATTTCTTTTATCTCAGATATCTTATGGACATCTAGATAGATTGGCATGAAAGAAACAACTAAAATAAGGATTTTAAGGTTTGGTAGATTTTCTCTTTAGATAATAATAAAAGATATCAGAAAACAAATCTAACTCTATTTTACTTTACCAGACTTTTATAATTATCAAATTATAATTAATTCCTAATAATAGAATAGTAATACATTATATTTTAAAAATCGGTACAGATCATTCGTATTTCAGATATTTATTAAATTCTTTATCATGACATGAATGATAGAATATCCAAAAATATTACAATGTTTTTGATAGCCTCAACAGTACTAATATTGGGAACTATACCAGTCAATATTGGCTCTTCTTTTGCGTTGTATTCTGATATAAGAAATGAAATCAATACAGAAGTACAAAGTACGCTTGAAGATGTTTTATCGACAACTACTTCTGAAATACGTAATCCTGAAGTCCATGATGTTCTGGAGACTACAATGTTCATCGGCATAGGTATTGTAGAAGCCTTACCTATCATAGCAGTAGTAATTGGATTCTGTGAAGAATTTACAACGTGTTGATATTAATTAACAATAATGAATTTGGCAGAGCACTCAAGAAGGTAGCACTAGAGGATATTGGAATACAAATCTAGATAGATAGATTTTCACAAAATCTGTCATGCGTCCTTTTATAAGTAAATCAGGACTATATATCCTGTATGGGAATAAAATCAGCAATTATAGGTATCGGTGGCGGCGTGATACTATGCCAAATAGCAAAAAGTCTTGGCATCGGAAAGGTATTTGTTTCTAACACAAGAGTTCACCACTACGAAGTAGGTTTACTATGTATTGGAGTTGGCATGACAAAAAAGATTATGGCGCTAGTGTGGTTTGGGTTAATACTTGTGTTGGATGATTTTGACGATTTGATCAAAGATTCACAAAGAATATTTAGGAGATTAAATAATATACAAATCTAGACAATTATCTTTTTTATTTATTTATTTTTTTATTTATTTATTTATTTATCTTAGAATATCTGACTGCTAGGGATATATTTTTATTACAATAATTGTTCCATATTTAATGATATAAAACTACTTTTTTGACAATTATTATGAAATAAAAATAAGGTTAGAAAATAAAATCTTCAATAATTATATAGATCGGGCGGTTCTGGTGTTGAATAATCAACATATAATATAAGAGGAGATAAGGTTAGAAGTAAAAATAGAAAAGATGGACTAAGCAAATTATGTTTAATGTCAAGACAGGAAAAAGTTGATTAGAAAATATCAAACATTCTAAGTAGCACAATTGTGGATCTTACAAATTAGATACTATTAATATTATTATTATGTATATAATATGCCAAAATATTCCTATTCTGACTGATGAATTTTCCGAATTAGGAATTAACTTCCATAAAAGGGTACATTTAGCCATTAAAATTAATATATTATAAAAATAAATGTGAGATATGAGCGCAAAAAATGTATTAGATTATATTAATTTCAAGATAATAGATATACTTAACAAAAATTCATCAGTGCCCTTTGTTGAACTAGCAAAACAGATAGGTATTTCCGATGCAACGGTTCATACAAGAGTTAAAAAATTAATATCTATGGGAATAATAAAGAAATTCTCGATATTTGTAGATAATAATTTGATAGGTTATGATCATCTTGCGTTTATTATGGTAAAAGTGGAGAAAGGAAAGGCGGATCAGGCAGTTATGGTATTGGAAACAATTGAAGAGATATTAGAAATCCATGAAATATATGATAAGTTTGATTTATTAGTAAAAATAAGGGCAAAAAGTCTGAAGAACATGAGAGATACAATAGTAAACAAAATTCTAACAATTTCGTTTGTTAAAGAGATCGAGTTAATGACTGTTTTGAGAACTAGAAAGGAAGAACAAATGGTATCGTTAAGAAGTGATCTTTATGAAAAATCAAGGGATTTTTTTGGTCTCGGTTGATTTAAGCAGTAAAACATGTAGCTGATATTCTTATAAAGAAGCTATGAAAATTAAATTTGAAAGAATAGAACATCTATCTTTATTGTTATCTATTCGCCGTATCTGTATTTTCTAGCGGTTAGTCTACGAAATACCTCAAGATGTCAACTCTATTTAGAGATAATACAAGGAAACAAGTATATGTGCATAACTGGATTCAAATAGTAGGCAACTCTCAAATATACAAATAAATATAGAAGATTTTTTGGATTCAGTATAGATGAAACGGTTATTTAGATAGGAGGACTATTTTACGTATATAACTGAATAAATTTCTTTGTCCCTGTATATTGAAAAAATCATATCAAATAATAGTAGATATTTTTACTTAAAGGATTTTAGTAGTAAATAATTGAGTATTTTAATCTAGCATTTTTGTGATTTCAAATCTAAAATTAGATTTTTTGTTTGTCCTTCTTAGAGGCTTGCCACCAGTCTAAATAATCTTCACGAATCCTTTTTTTATGGTCTTCATAATTTATCTCTGATTTATTACGTAATTCATCCATTTTTTCGCGAGAGGCGTAAAGTCCACAACTCTTACAAATAAAATTCTTTGTTGATGGATCTAATTTTAAATCTCCCCCACATTCTGGACAAAATTTAACCAACTCTATAAAAATATATCAAGACCTAATAAAAGGATTATCAGTAATTATATTACATTACTGCTACTTTTTATCTGCCAAATTTTAAAGTATTCTTTATAAAAATTGTTAAATCTTATATTAATACGTGTTACCCTTGTAAATTTCAATACTTATTTTATGAGAGATGAGATCAAACAATTATATATAATTTGAAACTTATCAATAAAAAATATTTTGGGATTAAATTGAAATCATTAGATAAAATAATACTTGGTTCCCTATTCATTAGTAATTTAGACAAAAGTTTAGGATTTTTAGATCGACTTCAAGATAGACATCAAATAGATAAAAAATTTTTTTATCCACGGATTTTACAACTATTGGAAATCGGTTTAATAGAAAAAGAAAAAACTAATAATAACAATTATAGGTTAAGCATTTTAGGAAGAGAAGCACTAAAGGTTGTTCTTGTTGGAGGGGTATTTGATATACTACATCCAGGTCACATATCTACATTAAAGGCAGCTAAATCCTATGGAGATCTGCTCATAGTAGTAATTGCAACCACATCTACTGCGGTTAAAATTAAAAATAATCGTAGGATTTACCACTCTGAGGAATTAAGGAAGGAACTAGTATCTGCTCTCAGCTTTGTTGATCTTGCATTGATAGGAAAAGAAGGAACATTGTTTGATACCGTAGAATTTGTTAAACCTGACATTATTGCCTTAGGATATGATCAGACGCACACAGAGAAATATATTTCTGAAAATTGTAAAATAAGGAACATTGATACTCAAGTTATTCGATTGAATACACCTATTCCTAGAAGCAAGAGCTCCGAAATAAAAAAGGAACTAGGTGAAGCTGTATATGATATTTAAATAAAAGATAGGAAAATTAGAGTATATTATTAGTTTTAACTTTAAATTTTATGATATCTCCATTTTCCAATTTAAATTTATCTTTGATAGAAAATGGAGCTATGATTTCTATTATCGTGTCGTCATAATGAGTTCGTTCTAGGATTAATACCATACCATTGATGTCGTCACTTTCATTCAGCAATGCGGGATAGCATTTAACCCATCCATAGGTTCTCATCTTATCACTGAAGCCATCAATCAAAATGGCAGGGAATTTTAATATCTCTTTTTTTCTATCAACATATAACTTTGAATTTAATTTTATATTGAGTGTACCAGGATATGGTTCGTATCCCAATTTTTCTTTAAAACGTTGTTTATAACCCGGTAGAGACATGTAATATGATCCTTCTCCCATACCAGAAATTATTTCTCCTTCGAAATTCATTGTTTTTCTAAATGTCTCAATTGATGTCTTTAAAAAAAGATATAAATTATACACTTCTTGAAAGCCTTTTTCGGTAACTCTTATACTAAATTTCTTACTATTTTTGTTCCGTTCTATTAATCCTATTAATTCTAGATCCAGTAATTCTTTTGAAGCTAATTGTTGAGAACAATTAATTTTTTTCGCAAGTTCTGTAGTAGTAATTTCTATAAAATTATTTCTGGCCCCGTATATTAAAAGATGAGATAAAATAAGAATGTATTTTATTTTTGGATCTTTCATTAAACTTGTTATTTTAGTCCTATTTCATTAAAGGTATTGATTTTAATTGATGGATTTCTTTTAATGGCAGCTAATCGATGACCTACTATCTGTGCTATTCCTGCTTTATCTGATGCGTCTATTAACCTTTGTGTGACTATACCGTCTAAGATAAGGACCTTCCCTCCTGTCGTATCATCTAATTTCTTTACTATTTCAGAAACAGGAACTTTAATTATTGTGTTCATTGAACTATCCAAGAGTATTGCTTCAAGTGATTCATTGATTTGTGAATAGATTTCACGTATGACTGGATTATGTTCAATATTATCTTTAGAAGAATCATTTTCGATAGTGACAGGTTCGATAATGTTTTGTTGTGATAAAACTTGCGGTGCTTGCTGAGAAATTATTTTTTCTTTATCACTTTTGTGATATTTTTTCTGCCCTGAGAATTGTGTTAGTTTACGAGATACCAGCTCCCCTTTTGGTGTCTCAGATATATTACCCAATATTTCGGATATTTCAAGAGGTGTACACTCTTCTACCTCTCTCCCCTGTGGAGCCCTGTAAACCTTTTCGATATTAACTAATCCTTGCAACTCCTTTAAGATCAAATCACCTGCCCGATCTCCATCCAAAAATGCAATAACTTTTTTACCATCCGTAAGAGTTTTGATACTTTCATCAATTTTCGCTCCTTCAATTGCTATAGCATTATCAAATCCTGCTCTAAGAAGGTTAATTACATCAGCTCGTCCTTCTACCAAAATAATCCATTCAGAGTTAAAAACACCTGTTCCACAAGCTAGTTGAGCCTTACCGAAGGAAGTAAGCTTGCCAGGTTTACTAGCATCATAGACATCCTTGAGCATCTCTTCTCCTTCACTAATAGTTTTAGTTGCCCATTCTTGAACAATTTTTTTAGCTCTGTCAACTATAACTTTTTTCTTTATTGCTCTGATATCATCTATTCCTGACAAAACAAATTGAGCTTGAAACGGTCCTACCTTGTCGATACTTTCTATTGCTGCTGCGATAAGAGCTGCTGTAGAAATATCAGTACTCATTGGTATTAACGCATCTCCCTTGGCAATATTTGATTTGGTATCTACATTAACTTCTATTCTACCAACTTTTGAGACCTTTTGTAATTCATTTAAATTCATTTCAGGACCTAACAAACCTTCTGTCTGTCCAAATATAGCACCAATAATGTCTGCTTTTTCTACGAGTCCATCTACCTCGAAACTTAATTTAACGTGATATTTTACTATTCCAGTACTTGGCAAATCCATACCCTCTTATTTATTGTAAAGTAGAAATAAGGTCAACTGGCTCGCATATAAGTGCTTTGACTAATATTTTTGTATAAATCTTATATAACTTTAGTAAATTTGAACTTTTTTTTTAAAATTCATAATAAATATCTAATAAAATATATCATTATTTATAGTTGTTAATTTTAAATCGTAATATATATCATAAATAATTGACGGAATGTAAAAATATTTTAGGTAAGAAATTATAATTTAATATCTCCAATGGGCATCGGAGGGTCTGAATGGGTTATAATAATTTTAATTACGATATTCCTGATTTTTGGATCCAAAAGATTACCAGAGATTTCAAGATTAATGGGAAGAGCGGTTGGTGAATACAATAAAGCTAAACAGAGTATAAATAAAGAGGTAAGGAATATTTCCAGTACGAGTTCCGAAAATATCGAAGATGCTAGTACTTCTAAAATAACTAAGATTGCAAAAGGTCCAGTATCTTCTGAAAGAGAAAAACTAGAAATAATAGCAAAGTCATTGAATATAGATTTTGATGACAAATCAGACGAGGAACTCCGACTTATAATAGGAGAAAAAATGAAAAATAATAAAAACTAATGTATAATTTGTAATGTGTATGCAGTTCCGTAAAATTTATTCAGATTAGTAAATGCACATTACAAATTCAAAATTGCTATTTTAGGTCAATTTAGGTAAATTCCCTGTTAGGATAATATTCATTATAAATTTGATTGAGGAATATTCCTAAATCACAGATATGAAAAGATCAATGGAATGAATATACCTAGATTATTTTTAATATATTAGATGTTTTGCGTAATTAGATCTGGATAAAAATATTACAAAAATAAATATAAAATAATAAAATTATTCTATATCTAAAGTAAATTTTGACAATGGAACATATTAAATTATGTAAAATTTTACCTTGTTGCTTATTACGCAAAACATCTATTATACAGATATATGTCCTGATAATTAAATCTACAGACTCATTATTAGATATATTTATTATTAACTATTCAATTAGATAGCTTGACACTAAAATATGTCTTCGAATTTTAATGAAAAAATAAATCCATTTGAAGTAGCGTTAAAACAATTAGAAGAAGCAGCCAAGATCCTCAGTTTAGATAAAGGAATGTCAGATATTTTGGCTCATCCTAAAAGAGTATTGACCGTATCTCTTCCAGTCAAAATGGATGACGGATCTATCAAAGTCTTTACAGGATTTCGATCCCAACATAATGATGCACGAGGTCCATACAAAGGTGGAATTCGTTACCATCCAGATGTTACAATAGAAGAAGTCAAAGCTTTGTCAATGTGGATGACATGGAAATGTGCAATAGCTAATATTCCTTACGGTGGCGGTAAAGGTGGGATAATTTGTAATCCCAAATCTATGTCAGATAACGAACTTGAAAGATTGACCAGAAGATTTGCATATATGATTGCCGACATAATAGGTCCTCGTACAGATATTCCTGCGCCGGATGTATATACTGGTGGAAAAGAAATGGCTTGGATAATGGATACATATTCTGCCCTAAAAGGCAATTATGGACAACCAGAAGTAATAACTGGAAAACCTTTATCTGTAGGTGGTTCGTTAGGCAGAAATGAGGCCACAGGAAGAGGATTAGCATTTACTGTCAGAGAAGCAGCTAAAAAACTTAATATAAATATGAAGGAAGCTACAATTGTTGTTCAAGGTTTTGGAAATGCAGGTCAATTTGCTTCAAAATTAGTAGAAGAACAAGGAGCTAAACTGATAGCTGTATCAGATTCTCAAGGATCTGTTTTGAACGATAATGGAATAAATGTAGATAGTGTAATAAAACACAAAAAAGAAACGGGATCGATTGTGGACTTTGAAGGATGTAGATCTATATCAAATGAAGAACTTTTGGAAACTGAGTGTACTATTTTAATCCCGGCAGCATTGGAAAATCAGATTACTGAGAGGAATGCAGGTAAAATAAGAGCAAAGATAGTAGCAGAAGCAGCCAATGGCCCTACTACCCCCGAAGCAGATGAAATACTATACAATAACAAGATACTGACAATACCAGATGTTCTTGCAAATGGAGGAGGAGTAACTGTATCTTACTTTGAATGGTTACAAAATTTGAGAAGAGATTATTGGACAGAAGAAGAAGTGAATAACAGGCTAGAAAAAAATATAACCAAATCATTTCACGATGTTTACGAAACTCATGACAAATATAATGTTGATATGAGAAAAGCTGCAACCGTTCTTGCAATAAATAGAGTAGCTGAGGCAACAAAGATCAGAGGAATTTGGCCATAAATATAAAATAACAAGAAATTTCAACTGATAATTTTATTTTTCCAATCTCAACTTTTATTTATCAAATCTTAACCATAAAATTTCAAATTATTTTATATAATGACATTATAGGTTTTTTCATCTAATAAAATTAATGTAATTATATAATTGATATAAAAAATAAATGTACTATTCGGTAGAGAATGAATGACCACATGAACAGCTTTTTGTAACATTAGGGTTATTTATCTTGAAGCCAGATCCCATAAGACTATCTATATAGTCTATATTAGCTCCATTTAGATATCTTTTGCTGTAGGTATCAATTAAAATTTTTACTCCGTTTTGTTCAATTACATAATCATCTTCTTCTGAATTTTCTTCAAACCCCATTCCATAAGATAATCCTGAACACCCTCCTCCAGTTACATAAACGCGTAAGAAAAGATTGTCTTTCCCTTCTTGCTTCATAAACTCTGCAACTTTTTCTGCAGCTTTTGGAGTAACAGTTATTGTTTCTGATTGTTGAACATTTCCCATAATATTTAAAATATCGTTTGAAACAATATAAGTTTTACGTGGTTTGTAAGAAAGATTAATTGTGGTTTGTTAGTTTTGACCATTGTGCTAAACTTCCGGCAGCTGTTACCCAGGAAATTACTGAATGATATACCGGTACGTTATTTTGTTCTATACGTTTTGAAATATCTTGAGTAAAAGGACCTCCTAGTGCTCCTATCAAAATTGGTTTTTTCTTCATATTTTGGAATTCAGATAAAATATCTACAATATCTTCTTCTAAAGGATCATCTTGAAATACAAACCAAGGCATGATGATATCTATTTCCGGATCATCTAAGAAAGTCTGGATAGCGAATTTATAGTCATCTGCATTCGCCGATCCAGTTACATCCAAGGGATTACCTATCACATATGTTGAAGGATAATGTTCATGAAATTTTTTCTTGCTTTCTTCGCTTAATTCAGCTATTTTTAATCCTAACCTCTCAAAATGATCTATTGCGGCTATTATTGGTCCAGCTCCATTAGTTACCATTGCTACCCTGTTTCCTTTGGGAATTGGTTGCATAGTTAAAGCTTTTAATGAACCAGTTAATTCTTCATAACTATCAACAGAAATGATTCCTGATTGATCGAACGCACCCTTAACAACGGAATATGAACCTCCTAATGATCCAGTATGGGAGGCAGCTTGTTTAGCACCTCGTTGTGATCTGCCATTTTTAAATACAACTATGGGTTTTTTCTTATCTTTTATTACTTTTTTAGCAGTATTCATAAATTTCCTTCCATCACCAAGTCCCTCTACATACAATCCAATAACAGAAGTTTCAGGATCATCTGCCAAATACCAGATCATATCTGCCTCGTCTACGTCTGAACGATTTCCATATGAAATCATCTTGCTCATTCCAAACGAATCTGAGGTTTCCATAAATGCAATTCCAATAGTACCACTTTGTGAAAGGAACGCCACATTTCCATTCTTAGGTCTTAGCATTCGATCATGTCCCTGAAAAGCACAATCCAGTCTATTTTCACCATTAAACATACCTATACAATTTGGTCCTATTATTCTGACATTTAATTTTGAAGACAAGTCTTTGATTCTTTGTTCTATGTCTGCTCGTTCTCCCCCCAGTTCTTTTCCGCCTCCAGAAATTATTACCATGTTATTTATGCCTTTTTTTCCGCATGTTTCTAGGATATCAGGAACAAATTTTAGATCGACAGTAACTATTACTAAGTCCACTTGTTCAGAGATTTCATCTAAATTTTTATATGCTTTTAAACCAAGGATTTCATCATATCCTTTGGCATTAATAGGAAAAATAGTACCTTTATAATCATATTTTGATAGGCTTTTAAGAACAGAATTACCTACTTTGCCTTCTTCTGGAGAGGCTCCCACTAACGCTATCGTTTTAGCATTAAAGAATTTATTCATATAGCTTGAATCTGGAACAGATTTCGAGACAGGGTCCTGTAAATTTGTATTTAAAAGAATTTTGGCATCTACGACATAGTAATTCTGTGGATATGCGATAATTGGATTAAAGTCTACGCTATCAATATATTTTGCCATATCTATCCCTAAGTTACCAATTTTGACAATAGCATCACTTAAAATATTTAGATCAACAGGTTCTGATCCGCGAAATCCTTTTAAAATTTTATTTCCTTTTAAATCATTAAACATTTCCATAGCATCCTCTTTCGTAATTGGAAGTACTCTGAAAGATACATCTTTGAATAACTCTGTATAAATGCCTCCTAGTCCTAGCATTATTACAGGACCAAATTGAGGGTCATTTTGTAAACCTACTATTAATTCCACTCCCTTAGGAACCATCTTTTCAAGTAATACTCCTTTAACATCATATTCTTTTGAAAGGCGATTATACATATCTAGAAATGATTCTTTTGCCTCTTCTTCATTTTTTATTCCAACTTTAACTCCTTGTACATCAGTCTTATGCAAAATTTGATCTGATACTATCTTTGCAACTATCGGGAATCCAATTTCCTTTGCCTTTGATGAAGCTTCAGAATCGCTTGTAACTAAAGAATATTCTGGAACATTTATGCCGTATTCAGAGAGAATAATCTTCGCAGATTCCTCAGTTATTATTTTATTTCCTTTCTTAATTGTATCCTCAAAAATTCCTCGTACTTTTTCCCCATCTACCATAGAAATACGAAAAAACTTTAGTATAGTTTCTAATTAACTTTACTTATTATTCAATATTATTTAGTAAAAATTAATGAATCTCTGACCCATCATTATTACTTATCTTTTCTAAATATCCAATAAGTAATGTCCTTCTAGATTCCTCAGTGATCAATTCTCTTGTATTTTCTATTAAAATTCTGCAAACATCTAATTTTTTTCTGATGCCAGATACAAAGTTATCGTATACAGCAAAGTGATATAAAGCATTATAGATTTCTTGCATCTGAGCAAATAAATTTTCGGCTTTTTGATAATCTCCGATTCTAATTTTGTCATATACCATTCTTTTAATTTCACCTATACTATCTAAAAAACCTAGAAGATAGGATTGACTAGATACTTTCATTTCGTCTAAACTAGGAAGTGGTCTATCTTCTGCAATAGCTATAATGATACTTGCTTCCACTAATTCTTGTTCAGAATTAGATAAATATCGTGATAAATCTTGTTTGGCAAAATTTTGTAATGAAAAGTATAGTTCTTTTGCTTTGTTCAATTTTATTTTACTTTCTTCAGTGTTGTTCTGATGTATATCTATGATGGCTTGACTACATAATTTTATTAATTCTCGAGACTCCTTTATTAGATGTTCGCGTCTATTTTCTACATTTTTGAATTCCTCATTTATGATGTTTAAGGAAGATTTAATATTTTGAGGTAGCACAAATTGGTTTGATCTTTTTATAATATTATCTTTTATTATTGTTCGTATTATTGAAATGTGAACCAAGGTTTTAACATGGGAAAAATAAAGAAAATTTAACGTGGGAAATATACGTAGAAGTAGAGGATATAGTTATGAATATCTTATTGTTAAAAGATTAAATACTAAACAATGGATAGCAAAGAGACTGGGAGGATCAAGTGTTGGTTTGCCGGATATTGTTGCAGTTAATAATTATAAAGGAATTTTATTAGCTATTGAAGCCAAATCTGGAACTGGGGATGCATTATATGTCCCAAGTGACCAAATAGAGAGATGTTTTTCAATTATAAAGATGTTTAATCATTATAGTAATAAGCATGTTATTCTAGCCTTCAAATTTTTGCGTAAAAAAAGGTTTAGAAGGAAAAATGCCACTGTATACGAGAGCAGGAGACTCGTTGAATACTACAAAATAGTAGATATTTTGGGGGGAAAGAAAAAAATTCCCCAAATCAAATGTAATTATATTGGTGAAACATTTATGGTTTCAGAAAGATTTACGAAACAAATTAAATTTCCCGAATTTAAAATGCCTTTTCAAACAAATATAAGAATTGTTAACAATAAAGTATAGATCGAACAGAAAAATGATTATCCAAGTTAAAAATCTGAATAAATATGATAATGAGATAAGACAAAGATTCCAAGAGTTTTCTATTAGTTCTGAACAAATGTACAAGATTGAAGATATAGGTCACAACATTTTTGGTATGAAAAAAGTTTTAATGATGGAAAATGCAGGATATGGTATTGTCGAATTCATACTAATGAAGTTTAAAAATCTAGAGAATTTAAAAATAACAGCAATTTGTGGAACTGGGAATAATGGTGGCGATGCTATGGTTGCAGCTAGACATTTATCTATTTATTGTAAAAACCAGATAAATGTAATTTTACTAGGAAAAGTTAATAGAATAAAAACTGAAGAAGCTTCAATGAATTTTGAAATAATAAATAAAATGAAAAAATCAATAAAACTAGAAATTTTTGAGGATTTAAATTCAAAAATCAAAAATAATATAATAAAATCAGATATAATAATAGATGGAGTTTTCGGAACTGGAATACAAGGAGACATCAAATATCCACATTCAATTGCTATTGATTTAATAAATAAATCTCAAGCTTATACTATTGCAGTAGATATACCCTCAGGTTTAAACCCTAATACAGGGGTGATAAATTCTAATTGTGTCAGAGCTGACAGTACTATTACTTTTCATCGAGTTAAAAATGGACTTTTGAATAATAAAAAGTATACAGGGGTAATCTATTTGAAGAAAATTGGAATACCGAAAGAAGTGGAGGATGATATTTTTTAATATGACTTTTGTTGTAGAACAGATTCAAGTAGGACAAATGGAAAATTTTACTTATCTTGTAATAGATAAAGAGGAAAAAGAAATAGCAGTCATAGATCCTTCATGGGATTTAGAGAAAATATTTGAAATTATCAAGAAAAATTCCTATCATGTAAAATACATAATAAATACACATTCTCATTTTGACCACATATTAGGGAATGAACAGATAGCTACTATTACTAAATGCCAAATAATTCAACACGAAAATTCAAAAGATAAACATGATATCTCAGTAAAAGATAAGGATATAATTAAAGTTGGAAAGATAACAATGGAAGTAATATCTACTCCTGGACATTCAAAAGATAGTATTTGTCTGATTATTAATTCACAAATTATTATTACAGGAGATACATTATTTGTGGGAAATTGTGGTCGAATAGATTTACCAGGAGGAGACATTAATGATATGTATGAAAGTCTATTTGGAAAGATAACTAAGTTAAATGATGATTTAATAGTTTATCCCGGACATAATTATGGAAATAAACCTGTTTCAACTATAGGAGAAGAAAAGAAGAATAATTATGTTCTATCTCCAAGAACTAAAAATGAATTTATTGAATTGATGTATTGAGAATAAAACATATGGAACGTCTTTTTGATGATATAATAGTAGTTAATAATCGAATAGATGTTAAAGAAATAAAGATTATTAATCCTATATTTATCTGTGTCATTTCTCATACAGAAACTAGTAGAATACCGGGATTAACTATAGCAGGAGCTAACCTGGACTTGATCCAACAAACTCCTACTGCAGATGCAGAATTTCTTTATTATGGAAAATGTAAATGTATTAATGGAGTGCCAGCAACTCCTGATGGAAAACCTACACCTGCCATCATCACTAGAACAGCTCTGAATATAGCTTCAATACCATTTTTGGTAGTCGATGCAGGTGTAAAAATTAAACCATCAATTCCATTTTATTCATTTGATTTGCATTGTGGTAACAATATTCTAAATAATTTAGCTATGATTATCGAAGATGTAAAGAAAGGATATCAATATGGAAGAATTTTGGGTGAACAATTAACAAAGAGCAATGATTTAGTTATTTTAGGTGAAAGTATACCTTCAGGTACAACTACAGCCCTAGGAGTGTTATTATCTTTAGGAATAGATGCCATTAATAAAACTAGTAGTAGTATGCCATGTAATCCACACGAATTGAAAAATCAGGTAATTCGAAGGAGTATGCAAAGACATAACATCAAATTTGGGGAGTTTAAAAACGAACCATTTACTGCAATTTCATATATGGGAGATCCGATGATTCCATCTGTTGCAGGGATAGCTTCAGGAGTGCTTGAGAATGGAGGAAGAGTAATGCTAGCTGGCGGGACACAAATGTGTGCAGTATTGGCATTTTTAAAGTGCCTTAAAATCAGTACTAAAAATATATTGATCGGTACTACTAAGTATATATTAGATGATTCTCAGGCTGGTTTTGAAGAATTAGTATATTCAATAGATAAAGAAATAGGTGTTTTGGCGGTTGATCTGCATATGAAAGAATCGAGTAAAAGAGGCTTAAAAGCATTTTCTGAGGGTTTCGTAAAAGAGGGCGTAGGTGCAGGAGGAGTATCGATTGCATCGATTTTTAAAATGAAAGGGAAAATTAATGGTTCAAAACTTTTAAAAAAGATAGAAGAGGAGTATCAATTAAAAATAGGACAATTTTTTTCAGGAAGGATGTAAATATATAATTTACTATTTTTAGTACTCTTAATTTAAGATAACACTCATCTCCTCTAAATCAAAATCTTAATTATTATTTGCTATTGCATCATTATAAATTGAAAGAATTGTATCCAGTTATATCTATATAAAATAAATTCCATTCATTTCTTTGCAAACATGAATAATAATTATCAAAACATTCTATTCTGTCTGTCGAATTATCGCTAGCCCATTCCATCTAACTTTTTATAATAGAGAATTTAGATAATATTCTAAGCCGATTACATTAGATACTTCAACATACCAGTTACCATCATCTACATAGACAGTATTTTTTCCATACTTTGCAACTAATCTAATGAATTTTTCTGCAACAAGCATTTTCTCTCTTCAAAAATATAGATTCCAAGAACAGAACTTGAACTGGTTCAATACAGAACCATAACCAAAAATGTTGGATATCGATCTTAATAATTCTTTCAGCTATGAAAGTAGCTACTCTTTTTCTCTTGTAAATGTGAAATGAACCGAATTCCTGAATCTTGATTTATTCCTAACATATTTCTAACATTATTAGATATAGCTTTTACTGCTTAAATTAATAGCTATTTTTAGTGTTAAGAATAATAAGAATTGAGAATAAGAAAGAAAGGTCCTTTAAAGTTTGCAAAAGAGTGAGATTGAAATTGAAAAGATCTAATGAAATCGTAGACAGAAAAAAGAACAACTAAGGATTTTCTTCTTCTTTCCTTAACTGAGCAATAAGAAATCATCTTACGGTTACAGATTTAGCTAGATTTCTTGGATAATCAGGATTGGCATTATTTTTTAATGCCAAATAATAAGACAATATTTGTAAAGGAATAATTTCAATAATTGGATACAATAATTTATTTATTGTAGGAAGTTTGATAAAGTAGTCATATATCTCATTGGTCTGATTAGAGATTCCAATGATTGTTGCACCCCTTGATTTCATTTCATAAACGCTATTCAAAGTGTCAGTATATGTGTCATCGGATGGATTCAGAACAATTACAACAGTATTGTTTTCAATCAATGCTAATGGACCATGTTTAATTTCTCCTGCAGCTATTCCTTCTGCATGTATATATGCTAATTCTTTGATTTTAAGAGATCCTTCTAATCCTATGGGATAATGTAAAGATTTACCCAGTATGTATATGTCTTTATTTTTTTTTATATCTTCAGCTATTTTTTCAATATGTGACTCTTGTTCTAAAACTTCATTAACAATATCACTGAAATCAGAAAACTTAGCCTCAATTCTTATAGAAGATAATTTATTAACAATAGAATAAAAGATTGCTAATTGTCCTGTAAAACTCTTCGTTGCAGCTACACCAATTTCAGGACCGCAATTAATCGTTAAGTAATGATCACTAAATCTTGCTAAAGAAGAAGTAGGAATATTAATTATACTAAGAATTTTAGCATGATTTTGTTTTGCAATTTTTGCTGCGTGTAAAACATCAGCTGTTTCACCACTTTGAGATATGGCAATTAAAACTGAATTTTCGTCTAAAAGTCTTGACATGTATTCAAATTCACTTGACATTACTATTTCTGTTCTAATATCAGATAATTTATTTAACAAATATTTTGCTAGCATTGCACAGTGATAACTTGTACCACTACCAGTAATGAAAATATTTTTAGATTTTAATATCACATCAATAAACTTGTTAATTGACTCTGTTTGTATTCCAAATGCTTTTTCTATTGAATACTGCTGTTCGTGTATTTCCTTGTGAGTATAGTGTGCGTATTTACCTTTATCTATATCACCTAATTCCCATGCCACTTGAGTTACGTCTCTAGAAACAGGATTTCCATTAAAATCATAAATAGAGACATTATTTTCATTCAATATAACTATATCTTGGTTATCGAGAAAAATAGATTGGTCAGTATATTCAATAAAACCCAAAACATCACTAGAAATAAAGTTTCCATCTTTTCCTAATCCTATAATCAGAGGTTCGTCCTGTCTAGCTCCTGCAACTAATCCTGATTTAAAAATTACGACAAATGCATAAGAGCCTTTTAAATTCTTGCATGTTTCAATTACAGCTTGTTTAACGTCATTATATTTACTGTAATGGCATTCTATTAAATGTGCAATGACCTCACTATCAGTTTCACTTTTAAATATGTGTCCATTACTCTGTAGATCTATCTTTAATTGCTTATAATTTTCGATTATACCATTATGAACAACAACTATATTATTCTTACAATCCATGTGAGGATGTGCATTAATTTTATTTATGCTTCCATGAGTAGCCCATCGAGTGTGTCCAATCCCTATTTGACCTGGCATTTCATCTAGTTGAAGAGATTTTTCTACTTCAATAACTTTACCTACGTCTTTTCGAACAAGTATTTTACTGCTTTCCATAGTAGCCATTCCTACACTATCATATCCTCTATACTCCATTCTTTTTAAGCTACCAATTAATACGGAAGCAGCACCAAATCTTCCGGTATATCCTATAATTGAGCACATTTAACTAATCAAGATAGGACAAATTAATTTAAATACTATTTTAAAAAAAAAATACTACTATTACAAAATTTGTTTCAATTGTTTGGTATTTCTACTCATAACTACCTGAAAAACACCCAAGAAAAATTAATACAGGTATAAAATAATTTATAATTCATAACAGGAGTAAAATCTAGTGAAAAAAAAGACCATAGTTTATGAAAGAGAGGGAACTACTTTTGGGAAAAAAATTTTATTGTTCGATAATTCCACAGATATGCGAATATTATCTAACCATATTGCATGGAAGATAATAGAACTATTAGCCAAAAAGTCAATGTACCCAGCACAAATTGCAAAAGAATTACGAATATATGAGCAATCAGTATATTATTATATTAAAAGACTTGTTAAAATCGGAGCTATAGAACAAACAAGTGTAAGTCAAATAAGAGGAGCTACTGCGAGATTATATAGTACAACTAGTTCATCTTTTGGTCTAGAACTTAACACTGAACAAGATGTTGATTATCATTATGCAACCAAGGTTAAACAAAAAAACATTCCTGCATTACTAAATGATTATTATAAAGAAAATTCGTTTGATGGATTGATTGTGGTAGGCGCTCCTGACCCTCATGGCCCTTACAAATCATCGGCTAGAGATGGACATTACGCAGTTCATTTAAGTTTTTACCTAGGTACATTCTGTGATAGATCTTCGAATTTTATTGTAAAGCTTGATGTTGATGCTAAAGCAGAAAAGGACATTGACAATAAAAACCTAATTGTAATAGGTGGTCCTGGTACAAATATAGTCACTTCAGAATTTAATAGCTATCTACCAATTAAATTTAATGAGACGAATTATTGGTCTGGGTTAACTGATAATGCAGGACGTATTTATAATATGGATAACCATGGTTTAATCGCAAAAATTAAGAATCCATATAATAAAGATAAACATATTATAGTATTAGCAGGCGTAAGATCTATAGGTACAAAATCTGCAATAATAGCGTTAACAGATAATGGGGAGAAATTGATGAAAGATTCAAAAGATGAATGGGCAATAGTTGTTCAAGGTTTTGATATGAATTCTGATGGAAAGATAGATCATGTTGACCTAGTCTCTTAATTCTCATCTATTCAGGATTTGATGTATTTAATTTATTGATAAATTCCTGATTCAAAGAAATTCGAGATTCATCGTCCTTTTTAACACGATATCCTGGTATATTGATAATTCTTTCTCCAATAGAGACATGACCATGAACTACTAACTGTCTAGCTTGATGTGGAGATTTTATTATAGCCTTCTTCATAACAATGGTTTGAAGCCGTCTTTCCAATATATCCTCAATTTTTAAATTTAAGACATCATCCAAGGTAGCAGATTCTTGTACTAAACCTAGCCTTTGCAGATACGTTAGAAGTTTTGTTTCCTTTTCTTGTCTGCCTTCCATAGTTAATGCTAATAATTCCCGTGCTTGATTTCTAATATCAGCTACTTTAGTCTGTGCCTTCCATAATTCGTTTTTACTTCTAAGACCATATGACCCGATTAAATATAATTCTGAATTTAACTGATCTGTTGTCCAAATCTGTCGAGGTCTTCGAAATGTTTTTTTAGGTTTCCTAGGATCGCCCATTATTCACCACTTTTCTACACTTTCTGAGCGGTTTGACCACTTTTGCGAACGCCAACAGCGCTCCCTCTTCTACCAGTCGTACGCGTACATTGGCCTCTAACTCTCAACCCAAACATATGTCTATATCCTCTCCAGCTCATTATAGATTTCTCTCGTTCAATATCATTAGATATTATAAAATCTAAATCCGAAGTAATCAAATGAACATCAGAACCGGTTTCCATATCTTTTCTTCTATTGAAATAGAAATTAGGAATACCAGCTTTATTTGGGTCCTTTAATGCCATTTCTATATCTCCTACTTCCTTATCTGTTAGAAATCCAACTCGGATATATGGATTGATATTTAATTTCTGAAGCAAAACTTGGGCAAAGTTGTAACCAAGTCCTTTTACCTTACTTAGTGCTACAATCACTTTTTTTTCTCCCTCTACATCTTTCCCTGCAATTCGAAGGATAAACTTATAGTCTCCTGATGACAATCTTAGAATTTAAATTAAGATCCTAAATAAAAATCATACTAGAAACCTAGCAATCACAGTCAAATAGAAGGAAAAATAAATGATACAATACAATTAAGACTTGGATTTTTGCTTTTGTTTTTGATAGATAATTTCATTTATTGGAAGAAGTGAGCCATAATATCAATAAATTTCCAGTTTATTTAGTTTAAGGTATTTGAAACGAATGTCATGATTATAAAACATGGTAAGGTCAACGAAATTATATTCAAAAATCAGTTTAGAAATTAGGATTGGCTCGGAAATAATTTCTCAATTCTTATTTCAGAATTTAACATCTGAAAATGTTTAAATTTTGTATTTAACACCAAAAATTTATTGATTTTTGAAGTTGAAAAATTAGTTTCTCAGTCGTATTCTACACTACCAGAATATACGGAAATAATGCCAGGAGTTCCCGAAAAATATAAAGAAATTGGGACTCTCGAAGACCTATTACTAATTAATTATAAACATTCAAAAGTAAATGAGCAAATTAGAGGGAATTTGATAAGAGTTCTTAAAAAAGAAAAAAATCCATATCCAGGTATAATTGGATATGACCAAGAGGTGATACCTGCAATCAATAGGGGGATTCTATCAGGTCATGATTTATTATTTGTAGGACAAATAGGACAAGCAAAAACAAAACTTGCAGAAGTAATATCAAAAAATTTACTTTCACATATTCCCATTGTCAGAGGATCATTAACGAACGATATTCCTACTACAATTCCTGAAAGAGAACTCGTTTCTTTGATAGAAGATAAAGAAGTTATGCATTATTCGCCAAAATTTAACGTTTCAAAGGAAACTGAAGAAATTATACGTAACAATGGACTAGATACTAAGATTGATTGGATTAGTGGAAAGGATAGATATAGATATATTTTAGCCACTCCGGATATCTCCGTAAAGGATCTAGTAGGACAGATTGATGCTATTAAAATTGCAAAAAAAGGTGTAGAAATATACAATATTGAATCATATTCTCCTGGTCAGTTATTACAAGCTAGACATGGGATTTTATGTATAGATGAATTACCAGTGTTAGATCCTCGAAAACAAGTTGCGTTATTAAGCATTCTTCAGGAGGGAAAATTTACTACAGGTTCTTATCCTGTATTTTTTGAACCAGATCTCAAAATTATAGCTACATCAAATCCAATAGATTATACCCACTCAGGGAAAATAATAGAACCTTTATTTGATAGATTACGTAGTCACATAGAAACTCAATATCCAAAAAAAATTGCAGATGAGATATTAATAATTGTCCAAGAGATAAGACCAATTAATCCAGAAAATATTATTTTACCTATTTTTATTTTAAAAACTATTGCATTAATTACCAACCTAGCTCGAAAACACTCGGATATCAATCAAGAAAAAGGTGTTAGTGTAAGAATGTCAGTACATTCTACTGAAATAATCATAGCTGAAGCTGAAAGAGTAAGATCATTGTTGTATGAGGTTAAAACTGTCCCAAGGTTTTCAGATATTCATTGTATCCACCAGACATCTAAATTTGAATTATCTGAATTAGAAGATACTAATAAAAATAGAATGGAAATATTGAATAAAATTATTTCTGATTCAATAAAAATAATTTCTAAAGAATATATTGATGACTTGAATCCCGGACAATTCAAATTATTAAAAGATGAATTTCAAAAAAATAAACAATTTGTGGTATCGCAGACATTTGTTGGAAAAAAGAATTCAGAATCCAGAAACAATAGCTATGAAAACCAATTAAAAAACTTCCCAAATTTAACTCAAACAATAGATCAAATTTCAAAAAAATTAAAAAAAGAAAAAGATGTATTTGTTGAATTATTAATAAAAAATGGAATTCCAACTAATGGAATATTATTTGCCGAAGATAATAATTTAGAATATATGTATTCAATATTAGAACTTATTTTAGAAGGGTTAAGAAATTTAGACAATCCAATATTAGATAGAAAGGAAAGAGATACTTATGAAAGTACAATATAATACAGGTAAAGATTTTATATATTTTCCATTTGATGATAAACTAGATGGAACTCAAAGAAAAGAAGATGAAGACGAACAAAATTTATCTAATGAGACTTTAGATGAACTGCTTAAAACGGTTGGAAGAGAGGTTCTGAAAGAAAGAACACCAGCATTAGAAGAGTTAGAATCAACATTACAAGAGATCTGGAAGAAAAATAAATTTAAAGATAATATTAGTAATATCAATAAAGTTAATGCGAATAAATTTAATATTAATGATAATGAAAGAAAGGAAAAAAAACAAGGTCCTATAATTTCCTTGCTCATTAAGAAAGGATATTTGAAGGAATCAGCTAAATGGTTGAGTAACAAAGGATTTACAATTGTGGGACAAAAAATCCTGCACGATGTCATGAAAGAGCTCAAAGGTGGAGATTTTGGATTACATGAAACAAGAAATCAAGGTAATGGCTCATTGATATTGGATACAACAAAAAGATATGAAGTTGGAGATGATATTAGGCTTATAGATGTACCAAAATCGTTGTTGAATTCTATCCAACGGCTTGCAAAAAATAAGAAAAAAATAGAGCTCCCGATAGAATTTGATGTTGAGGATTTTGAAGAATATGAAACGGTAAAAGATGTTAGAGTTGCTATAGTTTATTGTATCGATCTCAGTTCTACGATGAGATATTCAACTTTATATGGAGATTTAAGTAGAATCGAAGCAGCAAAAAAGGCCTTGTGGACTTTATATCTATTGAATAGAAAATATTTTCCATCTGATGTTATTGAAATAATAGGATTTGGTGCTCTGGCTTCAAAAGTTAAACCTACGGACATTCCATATCTTAAAACATTCGAACCTGGAACCGATTTTCTTCATTATACGAACTATCAGGCAGCTTTAAGATTGGCTAAAAAAATATTGAACAAGAACTCCTTTGAAAGTAAAAGAATAGTCTTGATTACAGATGGTCATCCGAGTGCATGTTTTATTGATAATGAGGAAAAGGAAAAAATGATATCTCAAAGACCTTATTCAAATTTTTATATTCCCGATGATGAAACTAAAAATTATATAAAACAGACTAGGAATATGGACCTGGATGTTAGATTTGGAGAACTAGTTTACTTATGTTATCGATACAGACAAGTAGATCAATTTATAGGCGAACACACTATTATAGAAGCAAAAAAATGCAAAAAAATAGGAATCGAAATTGATACAATAATGATAAGTGAAGAAGATTCTTTATTGAACTACGTGAATGAAATGGAAAGAATTGTGAATGGGAGATCGTATTACATAAACCCAGAGGTAATTGATAAAATATTACTAACAGATTATATTAACAATAAAAAATTAATGATAAGTCGATGAATATATAATTTATTCATAGCTTAGGTTAATTTATAAATTAATTAATACAAATTCAATATATGAGTAGAGTAATTGAGAGTATAAAATATTTAGATTGGAATGGATCGATTGATATTTTAAATAGAGCTAATAAACTTAAACTCTTTACTTTAATAATTGGACCAAAGGGTACTGGAAAGACATCACTTGTAAGAAAATTTGCAGAAGATGTTAAAAAAAATATTTTTTCAGTGAATTTTAGTTTAAGAACTAGAGAATCTCATCTCATTGGAACTAAAACAATAGAGAATGGCGATATCAAGTTTATTGAAGGTATTTTAATAAAGTCAATGAGAGAGGGAGGAATCCTTTACCTAGACGAGTTAAATGCAGCTGAACCAGATATGCTTTTGAGATTGGATGAAGCATTGGACGAAAGAAGACAATTAATACTAAAAGAAGCAGAGGGACAAACTATATATGCACATAATGAATGGTTTGTTATTGCTACCATTAATCCCTTATCACATGTAGGAACAAAAGAGCTGCCTCCACAATTATTAAGTAGATTTCCCATCAGAATAAGTATGGACTATCCACCAGAAGATATTGAACTAGAAATAATTAAACATCATGCAGATGTAAATAACGAAAATATTGTTTTGGTGCAACGTGCAATAAAGTTAGCAAAGGGATTAAGAGAAGCAGCAGCTGTTGAAGAATTGTATTATGGTCCAAGTCTAAGAGAAACAATAGCATTCTCTAAATTAATTAACATAGGAACCGATCCGAAATTATCTGCTGAGATAGTTTTTGCTAATGCATATAATCAATGGGGAGAAGTAGAATTTAGAAAAGTGATGGATATGATAACTTCTATTTTTGGATGACCATAAATATGTCATTAAGTAAAAGAAATTTAAGAAACGATATACTTTTAGACATATCGATTTTTTTAGCAAGACGATGGTCTGAAAATCCTAAAGTTATTGTTTCAATATCTTCTGATAATCATCCCCATACTGATATCAACAAACAGCATATTTTTATTTCTAATTTGAATTATTTTCATGGAGAGGATTTTGATAAATATAGACAATGGAGGGTAACTCTATGGTACGAAGCTATGAGGATAAAATATAGTACAAAAGTTAAAGCATCTAGCAAAGATCATGCATATGGTTTTATACTAAATTGTTTAGAAATGAAAAGAATTGAAACCCTAGGCCTTGAAACATGGCAAGGTATGTTTAAAGAAATTATTTTCTATGAAGCAATGTCATGGATGTCAAAACCTTTACTAAATTCCATATACGGAAGACACAAAATAATAGAGGCATTTTCACAATATTTCCTTACTGGATATATTAAAGGTGAATTATTTGGTAATGAGTTTGATAAGGTAAAAAATGCCGTTGATTATGCGAATCAATGTATAAATGATGCAATTGAACATAATCGAGGAACAGATTGGTTATATGGAGAGGTACGAGAAATCATAAAACGATTACAGATAGATCCTTTATTATCAATTCCTATTATTACCCCCAGATCGAAATTAGGAATGGCTCTAAACAAGTCAGAATTGATAAAACAGTTAGAAAAAATTGTAAAATCTAAATTAGTCAGTAAGGAATTTGACAAATCAATTAAGGAAATAATAGAAGCTAAGGAGGTAGTAAAGGAGTATGAAACCCTGATAAAGGAAAGTAAAAAATCAGAGACAAAAGGATATGAAAGTTTAGAAAATTTTGATATAAGTACACCGAACAAGATGGATGTAGATGAATCAGAAATATACGATATAGAACTAATTCAAAAAGTAAAATCTGCTTTTAGAGATTGGAAATCTGGTTGGATGGAAGTTCATGAAGAAAAAGGCGATGAATTGGATGTAGAAATTTATCTAGAGTCACAGAATAAACCTTTTCTAAAAGATTACAAAATTTCAATTAGAACAAAAGTTGTAATCTTACTGGATCATTCTAGTAGTATAGAAGATTCTGAACTAAAGTATAAACAAGCAACGGTTGCATTATGCGAGGCATTAGATTATTTAGGAATAGATTTTTCTGTTTTTGCTTTTAGTACCGAGTCTAAAAAGGTAAAGTGTTGGCTAATCAAACCCCCAAAGATTCCATGGTCCACTGTAAATGCAAGAAGATTAGTTCAGATTAGAGCAAGTGGCGGAACACCATTAGCAGAAATCTATTCAATATTGCTATGGTTTATCAAATCATTTAAGCCAAATATCATGATCACTCTTACAGATGGAGAACCATCCAATTATGATGCGGTGAAGGAAATGGTTTTGAAATATAGAAATATGTCAATACACATGGCAGCGCTTGGAGTTGGAAAAGACATTCAAGATTTGATAAACATAGGTCATAATTTGAAATATTTAAATTATAATAAGACATTGGCTAGTAGAGTCGAAGATATTCCAAAAAAAGTGATCAATTTGCTAAAAATTTAAACATTCCATGGATATCGTTATTGAAATAGTCAACCTACAGATAGGTATTTGTCTAGATGTTATTTTTTAAAGTTCTTTTATATTGCATATTGGAATAAACTAATGGAAAAGATATCAAGAGACAGTATATAATGATAGTCATCATCATAATGACCAACAATTATCAATCTCTATGACAGAAAGCAAGAAAATTGATTCTATAACTCCTGCTTCTCCCTGCAAACCATATATCAAGAAGATGCTAACTGATTCAGAGATAAATAATTCAGAAAATGCCAATATCATTTGTGATTATATAATTGCTGAGCAAATTGAAATTAACATAAAAGACAGAATTAAATATGGCAAAATCAATGTGCTTATGTATTTATCACGTTTCCGTGATGATAAGAAATCCTATACTGAAATGACATCACAGGATATACTCAACTATTGAAATAAAGTTATCGACTTATTCTAAAAATACTACTACTGCTACTACTGCTACTACTGCTACTACTATCAAGAAGGAAAAAATGTAAGATGGTTAGACTAAGGAAATTAGTTTCAGTCACAATGACAACTATGTGGTTTTTTTGGACACTTTAGACCATATTAACCTATATGAGCAGACAAAGGAAACACAAGACAATTTCATAAAACGCATCTTGATAGAATGGAAAATATCCTAAAGAAGGGATAAAAGACTTGGAGTTTGGAGAACCGCACAAGAACAAACAGATAGATCAATACGAGATTGAGTTAGAGAGACACAGGGTTATTATATGGATTAACCTACTAATCCAGGAACTATGCTAGTTATTTATTTAATTATTTATTATCTCTTTTTGTTTCTTTAATCCATTCTGAAAGTCAGTAAACCTGAGGTTTTTGTACTTAACTTTTATTTTAATATATATTAAAATATTTTTTTAATTTTTTTATTATTTAGGATAGCAGTTGGAAGATTATAAGTGTCCAATTCTATATAGAATTAAGTTCGAGTACTATTCCGAGATCGCCATCTAAGTCTTTGCTTTTTTATGTGTATAAAAAATATGGTAATTAAAATTATATTTTTATATATATCTATTAAGCTAGTGATATTCCAATTAGTAAGAGAAGGTACGCATATCTTATTTTATAAAATAATCTTTACTAATTTTCTAACATTCTCCAATTCCAAAAATCATGATACTACTATAGTCAAACAGTCTCTGAAATTTGTTTGTATATTAGATATATCATACATCACTCTAGAACATTGAACATTAATAATAAAATCAAAACGGGATCTTTGTGTTATTCAAATAAAATTGTCATATTTTAATGATATTGATAAAACATATTCTATATAAAAAAAAGTTTTGTGATTTGATTCACAAATTATACCTTATTATTTTAGGTTAGTCCTCAGTTGTATCCTTTACCGTACTTTTCTCCCTTGTCTTGACCGTAGTTCATTTTATGTTCATCATACCAAGTAATTTCCTTCTTAAACAAGACATCTCCGGTTCCAGGATCTACTCCTACCTTATACTTTTTCATGTTTTCGTCTACAACTTTAACTTTATAGATAAGATAGTTGTGTGCTTCAGTTAACTCTGCCTCCTTAACAAAGGAATTTGGTCCTACACTATTTTGAGCAGTGGTTATTGCATCTGTTATGGTTACATTTATTTTAGATTTAAATGCCTCTCCAATTGTAGCATGTACATCAATTGTTCCTGTCCAATTCATTATCTGCTTTGATTCAGATTGATTAGACATTCCCATGGTATTGACTTCATCCATAGATTGCAGATTTTGAATATCTTCTGGTTCGATTTGAGCAAATGCCTTTACTAAATTGTCATTACTGTTGTTATTGTAGTTGATATTACTAATAGCACCAATAACTAATAACGACATCAGGGTTGTTGAATATGCTATAACTTTTTTCATTATAAAGAATAGTGATTCATTATTAATAACAATTTTGTATATTTTCTATAGTTAGAATAGTTTTAGATATGATTTTTGAAACTTAAATTTATCGCAAGATGGAAAAATTTTAGGTTCTTGTAATAAAATATAATTTCATGAATTAAGTTCTGTGTTTGCATCATGATGAATGCACTCAAATTTAGAAGTATTTATCAGGCATACCCTCTATTTTGGAGAGCATGAAGTTCAAGACATAATCACAGAAATTCGAACCTTCTTAGAGGAGAGAGAAATTGAAATGTTTGAAGATACCACATGATGATATAGAAATACAAATTTATCCTTTAAGTCATGGCAGGGTGGTTAGAATAATTTGATACTAAGAGTCTCCCAAAATTAACCTCCTGTAAACAATAAGGCTATTTGCTAATTCAACAAGACCAAAGTAGTTTTCATTTTTCTTTTCATATCTTGTAAACAATTTCCTGAATCTGTTATGCTATGAATTTGTTCTGTCTACTGTCCATCTTCTTGCAGGATATTTTTTATGGAATAATTTGTTTTCTTCCTCTCTTCTGTGACGTATATGAAGAGTATATTCTCTTTTGATGATTTCTTGTTCTACTTATTTGGAATGATATGCTTTATCAATATATAGATTCTGTTTATGTTTTTATTTGGATGATGGTCGTTTGATAACAATATTATCAATGCTATTGGTTGCAACAATAACATCGTAAGTATTCGCAGATGTTATAAAAGTAGAAAGAGGAATACCGTTTTTATCTGTCAGAATATGTCTTTTACTACCTAATTTACTCCTATCTGTAGGATTATGACCAGTCATCGCCCCCCTAAAGGTGATTTTATAGAGATGCTATCAAGTGATTGCCAGTTCCATTTGATTCCTATCTTTTTATCATATAATTTTAGTAATCTAGTCCAAATTAGATCAAATATACCTAATTGCATCCATTCTTGAAATCTTTTATGACATGTTGAACCCTAACCATATTCTTTGGGTAACATTTTCCATTGACAGCCAGTTCAAAGGACAAAATACTATTCCATCAAGTACTTTTCTGTAGGGAACAATTGGTCTTCCTATTGTATTCTCTGGTTTCTCATCTGGTAGAATATTTTTAATTTCATCCCCTAATCATCTGGGATACTTGTAATTGTTCTAACATACTTTTTACTCTTTAACATTAATAGATATGATAGGAAACTGACGAGCTATAATCCTATCTATTTTTGGGATAGGCTCTTAGTATTACAGTAATAGATTAGTAAAAAACAAATTTAACTTACAAATGTATTGCATTGTGAAAATAGCTCATATTAATAATACCTCTGGACTTGGCACAAAAATTTCAAAAGATCAAGAAAAAAAATATAATCACCAGACCAAGGTTTTCGTTTTTAGTGATATTGTATCCAAACAATTTGGAGGTGAAAAATATAATTATAATTCAAGATTTTCAAAATTTAAATTTTATAATGAAATAAAAAATTTTGATATTTGGCATTATCACTATCCATATGGATCATTAAAGTCTAGTTTAGAAAAAAAGAAAAATAAGGACAATAATAAAATTTTGATAAAGCATTATCATGGGTCGGATTTGCGTGGAAAATTTGAAGATGAGCAATGTTTTGTTTCAACTCCTGATCTCTTAAAATTTGCACCAAATGGCATATGGATTCCTATTGCCATTGATGTAGATGAAATACTCAGGTACGATAAAAGACAGAAAAGGAACAATGATGTTAAAAAAATTGCACATTATCCATATTATAAAATCAGAAAAACACATGGAGATAACTATAGTAAGACACTTAATATAATCAAGAATGAATACAACTGTGAGATTGTAGAAATTATTAATGTTAAACATAACGAGGCAATATCACTACTTTCTGAATGTGATATTGTAATAGGGAAAATCATGCCAGAAATGGGATGGTTTAGTACATTTGAATTAGAAGGAATGTTACTAGGAAAACCGGTTATTGCATATGTTTCTAATGATTTGTATGAAAAATATAAACCACCAGTATACATAACAACAAAAGATACTTTTGAAAAGGATCTTGTTAATCTATTAGAAGATGAGAAAACGCAAAAAAAATTAGCTTTAGAGGGAAAGACATACGTTTGTAATATGCATGCGGTAGACAAAGTTGTAGATATGATAGAAAGATACTATAGATAATTCTACGTATCCCAAAAATTGGTAACTAAATATTATCCATCCGATAATCAATTTATTTATTCATTATGTTCCAAGAATGTATTTGATTGCTTTGGATTATCTTTGTTAGTTTTACAATTATGTTAGGAGAGTATATGATATAGAACCTCCGAAAATAGTACTGCACACAGCACATGCCATTTTTACAATATTCACTACCATTTAATAGATTTATCCTAAAGAAGATTGTATATGTTTTATGAATTATTCATTTGAATTACCTCTGAGAAAATAAATAGTATGCCCAAGGTTATATTCTTAAAATTCCCTCTCTTTTATCTTGTCTGAAGTTATATTTCGATATTATCTTACACAACATATCAACATAATAAATAAATGTCCTATGATTAATAAATCATGATCATAATATACCATCTATAAAATTCTTTTCGTTATTGTCAAAACAGAACTTTGATCCTATTATATATTATAAATAGGAGTCTAGTATGTAGCAAGTTGTAAACTCAATCACCAGAAATACAATAATAGAACCTATAGTACTGTATCTATGATGTAATTTGTATCTAAATACCTAATTCTTTGCGTGACTGAATTCCTATACTTTATCAGTATCGAAACCAGAAAATAGTAATACTTTTTTTCATAATGTATATTGTAAAATATAGGATCTTTAGAATATTACTCCCTGTTTTTAGAATAGTCAAAAAGTCTATGTGACCATTAACAAAAATTTAAAGTATTGCAATAGATCTATTTTTAATATCATTAGATATTACAGAAGTGCATTAAATGTATAGATTGGTTTTTTGGATAGTCCAAATCCTTTATTTAACTTCTCGTTTTGCGATAGTTCAATTGGTATGTATTTATAGAAAATTCTATGAGAACCTAATTTAAAACACATCTGTATTTTATGAGATCTTATAAAAGCTGGAGGATAAACATATCGTCTAACACATCTCGTTTCGCCTCTTGCTGTTATATATACAACAAAACAAACTAACCAATATAAAACTCCATTTAGAACAAAGCAGATCTTTTATTCTGTGGTACTTTGTAGATTTGGATTATAGTTTTCACAAAGACACCATACAACGATAACCTAACTTTATTTCTTATGAAACAAGAATAATTATGACCAAGCCTAATATGATCATAATGGTTATTTAATGTATTTTAAATTTTTTTTACATAAAGAGAAAATATTTTAATTGCCTATTATCTCTATTTTCAGAAGTATGAAAATTCTTATTACGGGAGCAGCAGGTTTTTTGGGAAGCCATTTATCCGAAAAATATGTAAGGGAAGGACACACAGTATATGGGATTGATAACATTAGTAATGGAAATTTGAATAACATTCGAACTCTTTTACATAAAAAGAATTTTAAATTCATTTATGATGATATCAGAAAAAATGATATATATACTAAAATTCCAAATGACCTAGATGCAGTTATCCATCTAGCTGCTCAAATTCATGTGGACAGATCAATTGTTAATCCTGAAGAAACTTTTGAAATAAATGTAAATGGGACATTAAAGATATTGGAATATTGCCGAACTAATGATATCGAAAAAATCTTGTTTGCATCTACAAGTGAGGTATATGGTTCAGCACAATATGTACCAATGGATGAAAAACATATCCTTGGTGCACAACATCCATACGGAGTAAGCAAAATAGCTGCAGATAGACTATGTTATACATACAATGAAACATATGATCTAGGCGTAGATATAATTAGATGTTTTAATTTTTATGGACCTAGACAAAAAGATACTGGTTATGGTGGAGTAATTGCGATTTTTATCAACAGAGTGTTACAGAATAAACCTCCTTTAATATATGGAAGTGGCGAACAGACAAGAGACTACACTTACATTAGTGATGTAATAAATGCATATGATTTAATTCTTAAAACCAAAGGTAATCCGGGCAAAAATGGAATAAATTTCGGTTCAGGAAGCGAGATATCTGTAAATAAAATAGCAGAAGTAATTATAGATAAATCTGGGATGAACAATAACCAGAAATTGAAACCCCAATACTTAGAATCGCGTCCTGTTGAAGTTCAAAGATTATTTGCAGATATAACTCGCTCAAAAGAATTATTGAATTTTAAACCTATGATATCATTTGAAAACGGAATCGAAATGTTGATTGAATGGTATAAAAACTTCAAATCAGAATTATGGACATTTTGAGGATAACATAATCCTGTTAATTTTATGTAACTATTAATAAATTGAAAATAATTATAAATTTAACTATAAAATTAGTAAATAATTTTAGAGTAAAAATATTTTCAATCATCGATTTCAATATTTTCTAGAATTTAATTGTAGCTTCTTTTTCAATCTAACAATTTGATAAAAGGCATGATAATACTTGAATATCCTAAATGCCAATTTTGCAAATGAATCACTTACTTTTACCTATGGATCGAATAAATAGAAGAATATTTGAAATAGGATGGTAGGTTGTAACCTCATTTGAATAAGATTCAACTACATTGTTTATTGCTATTATAAGAAACTTAAATTAAAGGAAATATTCAAAATATATTAAATTCTTAACTTTTCTAAGGAAAGAATAAAATCGATTGAGGTATAAAACTCAGAATTTTACATTAACAAAATAAATAGTCCAATTTATATGATAAATTAAAAACTAAAAAAAATAAAGTTTTGAGATTTAAAAATTAATCAAAAAAATTTCAAGACCTTACTTTCCCTCTACTTCTATCGTATAGAATCTTGTTCTTGTTTGCTGCAACTTGATCCATTACCGGTTCTTTGTCATCAAGTATTATTTTTTCAGGTGTTTCTTGACTTGTTGTCGTATTACCCGAAAATGTGGGACTGTGATCTTGTAGATTTCTATCATTTAATTCATTCTGTACTAACTCTCTTACTTGACTTGCAGTAACAATCACTTTTTCTGGCTCTTTCTTTTGTTTTATTTTTGTTTTTTGTTTAGTTGAAACTAATGAAGAAGATCTCTTTTGTTTTTGGTTTTGTTGTTGCTTCTGTCCTGTTGGTATTTTCTTCTTTGTAGTTCTTCCTGTTGATTTATTTTGAACGGATTTTGTTATTTTCTTTGTCACTGATTTTGCTATGTCTTTTGCTACAGGAAATGAAACCCCTGCCCTACTTACAGTTTTAGTAAGCCTATCTGTATCAAATTTCTCCTCTCTACCAGTTGATCTTTTTACATAGATAGATTTACTACCTTTAGAATTGATTTTTGATTTAGTATCTGTAGTATTTTTAGTTTTTTTGGTTTTATGGCTATTTGGAAAATTAGAAGTTAAATTTGATTTTGATATTTGTTTCTTTTTGTTCTGGGTATTATTTTTTACTTTTTTTTCTTTTCTACTATTTTTTTGTTTTGAAGTCTTTTTTATCAATTTTAATTATTATTATAAATTATATTAATTGCAAATTTAAGTATTTTTAAAATTAATGTTTATTTATTTTAGAATTAACATTGTCAATATATTGCTAATCAGAAGTCTCAATTTCGAATGAATTCATTCAATATAATTTGAGAAATAATATGTATTACATATCATAGTAACTCAATTTAGATAATATGATCTCAGCTCAAAATATATTGCAAGGACTGTAATAAAAATTGTCAGAACAATCAAAGTAAAATCATTATTAATAGATAAACACATTAAAAATTAATAAATTCCATTTTCTTACTTTCCACATCAAGTAGTTTTTTAGTACAATGTTTTTTGATATATTTAGAGATTTTAACAATAGCATATAAGTAATAACGTTACAATGATTGGTATTCACGATATCGAAATTCAACTTTGATTAATTTATGGAAAAAGTCTTAATTATTCATATATCAATTCAAAATGGTGATGCAGAGGACATTACTGGCCAAAAGTGAGCCTAACTAACATGATTTCAGTATTCAATTCTTGATTTGTTAAAGTCATTATGTACTCTTATTGATTGCTTCATCGAGAAGAATGAGAGTAATAAAAGGTCTAAATACAGAATAAGCTTCATGTTCTGAATGCAAATCTCTCAAAACATAGTGATGAATTGGATCATGTTGAATTTCACATTGAGATGATGGATATAATCCACGTCCGAGATTTGAATATGTGATCAGAATGATTATCCAAGTTAGTTTTTGTTGAAGCTACATAACCCTTCAGCTGGCGTTTGTTTATCGTTTTACCCATTAAATAAAAAATACTAGATAAAATGATTGTTCTACATCAATAAGATGCAATAAAAATAAGCTAGAGAGAAGCTAAGGAGATGGTGGATAAGATACAAAATACGTGTAACTAAGGACAAAACCTAATTGATATCCACAAAAATATTCATATATTTTGAGCCAGAGGAAGTGTTCAACGATAGAATCATCTGTATATGTTTGAATCAGCTAAAAGTACTGGCCCATCTGATTGGGAGGCATTTTTCCTTCTATTTCGAAATTTTTAGATTAATTAAAAAATTTATTTAGTTTATATGCTTTAACATTTTTTAATTATTTCACATTTACAAATGTTACATATTAGATCTCTTGCGCAATTAGATAAAATTTATACAATCTTTTTGGTACAATCAATTACAGTTAGTTATTATCTTTTCCTGTGTATTATTCTATAATTAATCAAACCAGAAACAATATCAGATATTCCCTCATACCTTTTTAGTCTGTTCCTGTATCTGCTTCCCATTATACCAAATTTTTTTATTCTACAGATTGTATGTTCTACAACTACTCTTTCTCTACTATGTTTTTTGTTGTATCTCTTTTCTATTTTGGTAAATTCAATATTATGTTTCTTCTTTATTGGTAATACTGCTTTAAGATCAGGAAAATCTTTTTCTATTCCGTAATATCCAAGATCATAATAATTTTCTACTTGTGGTGGTGTTAATGGACGTTCATCCTTGTAAACAGAATAGTCATGTTGTCTTCCTTTCTTGTGCTTATTTGAT